>Ga0209074_10000008_pt1 | contig 24351 bp, 32 predicted proteins | sample GAPlitter_FD_187522 | JGI IMG/M metagenome (GOLD analysis project Ga0209074, IMG submission 187522) | Agricultural soil microbial communities from Georgia to study Nitrogen management - GA Plitter (SPAdes) (version 2) | ecosystem: Environmental > Terrestrial > Soil > Agricultural land | place...
ACCAGCGACCAGCCGGGGCCCTGCCGGGAGGTGAAGGGGTCGCCGTTCAGGAGGGGCTCGACGCGCATGCCGTTGGAGGAGCCCGGCGCGGTGGTGATCGTGACGTAGCCGCCGATCTTGTACCAGCCGTCCTCCTGGATCACGATCCGGTCGGCCACCGTGTCGCCCAGGCCGCCGTTGTCGAACAGGACGGCCGAGAGGGCGTGGATCACGTCGTTGCCGGCCTGGTTCACGCCGCCGGTCATCATCACGTAGTCCGGGTTGGTCAGGGTGTCCGTGATCTCGTCGGACAGCTCCTGCACGGCCGCGTCCGTGGCGTCCGCCAGGGCCTTGAACTGAATGATGTCCGAGGCGTCCTTGGTCAAGGGCGGGTTGCACTGCGGGTACGGTAGCTCCAGGCAGTCGGTTACGTCCACGTCGTCCCCTCAGTTGAGCGTGACCTGCGCGCGGACGTACGCGCGCGTGTTGACCCCCATGGTCGCAGGCCCCAGGGGGTAGGTGATCGAGTCGATGAGCTGCACGTCGTTATCGCCCCGTGACTGTGCCCGGATCGTGTCGCCCGGCTCCAGGGTGTAGTCCGGCACCATTTGGATGGCCCACTTCGACGACAGGGCCACGCTGGCGTTCAGCTCCGCGCGCGCGAGCGTGGTCGCCTGCCCGAGCGTGAGCGGAGTCTGGACCTTGATCACCTTGGTGACCATGCCGAACGGCCCGCCCCACCGCGTCGGGCTGGTGGGTGAGTTGTCCCGGGCCGTCACCGAGAACGGGGTACCGCCGTCGAAGCGCTCCACGATGACCGTGACGGAGTTGGCCGCCCCGTCCCGCCGGGAGATCGTCGGGGCGCCGGACACCAGCAGGCCGCCCGGCTTGTCGGCGACGGTCTGGACGATCGCCCCGACGTCGTACGGCAGCGCCCGCACCACGAAGCTGCCATCCCCCAGCGCGTACCAGCGCCCGCCCAGCGCGCTCGCGAGGTTGTCCAGGGCCTGGCCCCGGTCCTCATCCCACGTCAGCTTCGGCGTCTGCGCGTCGGTCACGTCGTCGCTGCCGAACGTGGCGGCCGGGAGCGCCTCGGCGATCAGGCGCCGGATCTCCGAGAGGACGCTCACGTTGTCCGAGTTCCGGGGCTGCTCGAAGCGCACGCCGATCACGTCGGCGGCCAGGTCGTCGATCTCCGCCGACACGGAGCCGTCCGGGTTGCGGGTGACGTCCCCGACCCGGCCCGTGATGACCGGGAACAGCTCGCGCGAGCCGTCGCCGTACCGGATGCCCGCCCGGACCTGCGCCACCGTGCGGTACGGGGTGAGGGCGGCCGCCGGGTCGCTGCCCGGCCACCACTCCCCGCCCACGGTGAACTGCCCGGTCCGGCTCACCCTCTGCTGGAGGTTGGCCGTGACCTGGCCGCCGAAGACCGGGACGTCCCGGGCGATCACGGCGCCGCCCGGCCCGTCGTACAGGTCCACCTGCCACACGCCCTGTTGCTGCGGCGCGTGGATGGCGGACTTGTACAGCGCCGAGGAGGTGAGCATCAGCTGACCACGGCCCACATGCAGATGGCGGACAGGGTGCGCGAGGCCATGGTGATGGACGCGGGCAGGGAGGTCTGCGCCGCCGGGCCCGTGGCGTAGCGGCCCGTGGCCGCCGTCAGGCCGAAGTTCACCGTGGACGCGCCCGATCCCGCGACCGCGCCGCGCGCAAGGATCGGCGGCGTGGTGCCGTTGCAGAGGAACGTCAGGTAGTACGGGCCCGGCGTCACGGCGACCGGTGCAGTCATGGCCGCCGTCACCAGGCCGGTGCCGCCGAACGCGGCCGTCTGGTCGGCCGACACGGCGATGCGCGTTCCGGCGGCGTTGTAGATCCCGACGAAGTTCTGCGCGGCCGTGAGGCCGGAGCCGGCCGTCGTGATGGACATCATCACGTTGGACAGGGTGGACGGCTCCCGAATCCACACCTTTGACATGAACGGCAGACCTGAGGTCAGGCCGGTCGAGCCGGAGTTGCCGTAGGGGTCGGCCGTCCAGGCCAGCGCGCCGTGGTCGGTCGGGTTCGTCTCAATGGTTCGGTGGATCTCGAACATGGAGTCATTGAGCAGGGTGCCCCAGGGGTCCTGCCCGATGGGGATCGGCATGTTGTAGGCCATGGCGTTATCCTCCGTCGCCGTAGGGGCCCGACCCGAACGGGCCGAGACCGTATCCATCGTCCGGCGCCACGGCAGAACCGCTCGCCACGGCGCCCCACGTCACCCCGGCCGCGATCAGGGCTGCGTACGTGGGGTACTTCTCGGCCAGGGCGCACCAGTTCGCGTCGTCGGTGCCCTGCTTGGGTCCGATGGGCCGGTCGACGATTGTGAACGGGACCTGCCAGCGCCGGTAGGGGAGGCGCTGGTCCGGGGCGATGTAGTCCCGGGTCAGGTCGCCCGGCTGGAGATAGGCGTCCGTCCAGCCGTACACGGCGGGCATCTGGAGCAGGAGCGGGCCGCCTGCGGTGAAGAGGGCGTGCACGTTGGCGGCGCCGGCAAGGCTCTTCGAGAAGATCGTGAACGAGCCGTCGAGCCGTTTGCGGCGCCCGTACAGGTCGGCAGGCACCTCGGCCTGGTAGACGTCGAAGAGGTTCGCGTCGGCGCGCCGGGTCTCCTGCCCGAACCCGACCCAGATGAGGTCGGGCGAGCGGGGGCCGCACAGCCGGTGGATGGCTGCCTGCGGTGACTCGCAGAAGGACAGGGCCAGGTCCGCCCAGGGCCGCAGCGGGTCCTTGAGGAGGACGGTGCCGTCCCCCACCTCGATGTACGGGCCCTGGACGATCGTGCGGCCACCCGGCATGCCGGTCCAGCGGTACCAGACCACGGTGTCGAGCGGGACGCCGGTGTCGTAGTACTGGCCGACCTCGGCGAGCAGGTTCACCGTGTCCAGGAGCGTCCAGGGGCCGGTGGCGGACGGCCCCCGCTCGATCGTCGCCGTGGTCTGGGTACCGGGCTGCGCCGTGAAGTCGGCGGTGAGGTAGATGATCCCGTCGGCCATCAGCGACGTCCCCCGTTGATGATGAGGCGGTCCCGGGCCTGGTTGGACCGGGCGATGCGCGCGTCCACGTGGCTGTCCAGAAGCTGGTTGCCCAGGAAGACCTGGACGGTCGGGCCCATGGTGTCCTGGGACGCAAGCCGCAGGCCACCCACGGCGACCGGGGCCGTGGCGGCCATGTTGCGCGCCATCCCGGCGAGCTCGGCCATGCGGTCCTGCATGCCGAGGCCGAAGCCCTCGGCCGTCCACTGTCCGAACTCGCGCATGAGGCGGGACGGGGAACCGATGCGCAGGAAGTCGGAGACCGCGTTCTTGACCGTGCTGCCGATGTCCGAGGCGATCTCGCGCAGGCGCCCGAGGCGCGCCGTCAGACCGTTGATGAACCCCTGGACTGCGTCCACGCCCGCGCTGTAGAGGAGAGATCCGAGGTCGCCCAGGGCGGACGTCAGCCGGCCGGGCAGCTTGCCGACCTCGGAGGCGGCGCGCGAGACCATGTCCTGGAAGCCCTGCACCGCCCGGTCCCGGATCTGGCCGACGCGTTCGGTCGTGAGGCCGACCAGGCCGAGGAGCTTGTCGCCGATGGACTTGACGAAGGCCTGCGTGAGCTCGGTGATCTTGTTCCAGATGTTCGAAATGAGCGTCTTCGCCCCCTCGAACGCGGCCGAGAAGTCGCCCTTGATCAAATTTACCAGGATGTTGATCACGGGAATGACCACGCCCTGGATCTGCGAGACGAGCAAGCTCAGTGCGCCGGTGATCAACTTCAGGAGCAGGTCGATGATCGGCTGGATCACGGGGAGCAGTTTGTCCAGGAATGCGGCCGTCAGGTTCGCCAGTTCGACGATCAGCGGGGTCAGGGCGACGAGCACCTGGCCAAAGACCTCGGCCAGCTTGGCGATGCTGGGCGCCAGGGCGACAAGGATCTTTGTCAGGACGGGGAAGATCGCCGTGGAGAGCTGGACCAGCGGCGGAAGCAGGGCCGGCAGCACCTCGTTGGCGATCGTGGTGAACAGCGGGACCAGCGCCGTGGCCAAGGTGTCGGCCAGCGTCTTGATGAACGGGATCATGGCGTTGATCGCCATGCCCAGCGCGTCGAACAGAGGTGCGAGCACCGGCAGGAACGCCGTGATCAGCTGGCCTGCCAGGGCGATCAGCGGGGTCACGGCGCCGACCAGTCGGCCGAAGGCCAAACCGACCGAAACCAGGACAGGGCCGAGGGCTTCGATCACCGGACCGAGGGCGTCACCCAGCGCCTTGACCAGCAGCTGGACGGGCGGGCCCAGCGCCTGGAAGACGGGGCCGAGGGCCTGGAGCGCCGTGGAGACCAGCGGCAGCACGGTGACCACGACCGTGTTCAGGGTGGTCGAGAGGGCGGACAGCGCGTCCTGGAAGCCCTTCGTACCGGTCACGTCGGCGAAGGCCTTCGTGACCTTTTCCAGGGTGCCGAACAGGCCCTCCCCGGAGGCGGTCAGCGAGCCCATGATGTTCTTCAGGCCGGTGAAGACGTTACCGCCGATCGTGCCGAGCTGCTTGATCGTCTCCACGGCGATGTTGATCGAGTTCTCCAGCGCGCCGGACTCGAACGCCTTGGTCAGCTTCGAGCTGATCGAGTCCGCCGCCCCGGCCGCCGCCGCCGTCACCCGGTCGAAGGCCGGGGCCGCCGCCGCACCGATCTGACCCAGCGCCGTGACGACCTGGCCGGGCACCCCAATGAGGTTCGAGAGCCCCTGGTTCGCGCCGAACAGGGCTTGACCCAAGGTGCCGTTGTCGGACAGCTCCAGGGCAGCGTCCGCCACGCCCTTGGCCATGAAATTCAGGGTGGTGGCGGTCTCGGCCAGGGCGTTCTTGAACACCGGCAGGGTGCGCTGGCCGAGCGCCTTGATGGACGCGTCCAGCCCGGCGAAGAAGTTCTGCTGGACGGTCTGCTGGACGTCCTTCAGCTGGCTCTTGAGCGCTGCGATCTCGGTGACGACCGCTCGGGCCGCCGGGGCCAGCCCCTTCATTGCCTTGGCCAGGTCTTCGGGCTTGGCCTCGGGGTCGAAGGCCGCCGTGACGGCCTCCTGGACACCCATCATGGCCAGCTTGACGGTGCCGGAGGCGAGCTGGACGGCCGTCAGGCCGGAGACCGCCAGCGCAGCCGCCGGAGCGATCTGCCCGACCGCCGAGGCAATCGAGCCGAGCAGCGCCACCGTGGACGGCAGCGCGGCGCCCGCCGCAGCGATCCCGCCGATGCTCTTCCCGACGTTCGCGAGCGGGCCCGAGAGGCTGGAGAACAGGGACCCCAGGCGCGCGAGCGCGCGGCCGCCGGAGCCGTCCCGGTCGACGTCCACCTCGATGTCCACCTCGGGCGCCGAGGCTTCCAGCTCCGCCACCAGCCCGGCAATCTCGGCGTCCAAGGCGGCCACGTCCGGGTCCAGCGCCACGTCCACCTCGACGTCATCGGCGAGCTGAGAGGCCTCCCGGATGATGTCGTCCAGGTCTTCCTGGAGATTGAGCAGGGACTCCAGCTCGTCGAGCCGGGCTTCCAGCTGGATGGGGTCGGCGGCCAGCTCGGCGTCAGCGATGACCGCGTCCAGGCCGTTGATCAGGTCGGCCAGTGTGTCGTCAGCGTCGAGCAGCGCCTGGAGTTCGATCGCATCGGCGTCCGCCTCGGCCGCGCGCACGATCTCGGACAGCTCTCGTTCCAGCTGAGGGAGGGTTTCGGCAGTCGAGATGATCAGATCGACCTCGGCCTCAGATGCCACGGTCCCTCCCTCTCACGTCACCATGCGGCCATGGCGTTCATGGTCGCTTCCGGATCACTGCCCTCATCATCCCACTCATCCTCGGCGCCGCGTGGGGGCAGGGCCAGGGAGAAATCGAGCTTGGCACGCTCCTTCTGGTCCAGGCCCTTTACGTGGAGCGCGTAGGTGGCGGCGCACCACTCGCCGATGGAGCGCTGCCAGGGGTCCAGGCCGGCGAGGAGAAGGCGGCCGAGGACCTCGGTACCGGCCGAGGCACTGATCAGCTTCTGTGCCTGGTACCACTTCCGGCCCACCACCTGACCCAGGATGCGGCGCCCCTCCTGCTCCATGTCGCGCACCGCCTGATAGCCCTCGGCCACCCCGTCCCGGATGGCGTCCTGCCCGGCCGGGTCGGCGAGGTGGAAGACGATCAAGCTGAGCGGGTTGTGGTGCTGGATCCAGACGGCGGCCGGGGCGTAGGGGAGGTGGACTCTCCGCCCGGCCACCTCGGCTTCCAGTGCCGAGCGGGAGAGGAGATCACTCCCCATCGGCGGAGGGCAGCTGACCGGCAACGTCCAGACCGTCGGTCGACCGCTTCTCCTCGTCGGCGTTCTGCCGCTTGATCAGGCGCCCGAAGACGGCCGAGGTGATCTCCGCCTCGGTGACCTCCCGGGCCACGTAGCGATCCAGGATGGCGCCCCACTGCTCGGGGCCCGCCGAGGCGGCCAGGGCCTGCGCCAGGACCTTGAACGAGCGCAGGCCCGTCGGGTCCAGCTGCGACATGACCATGATCCGCTTGATGTCATCGGTCGGGAGTGGGGCGAAGCGGTACGCCGTGCCCTTGATCTGGATGGTGTAGTGCGTGACGTCGTCCATGGTCACGAGTCTACGACCGGGTCCGGAAGCTGTAACCCCGCTGCGCCGCCACCTCCCGGAGGGCCTGATCCAGGAACGGCCGCGCGCGCGTACCCGGGTGGTTGACCACGCGCGCGTACACGACGCGCCCGCCCACGGTGAAGCGGAGCACCCCGCCCGTACGCCTTGGGACGATCCGATGCGGCCGGGTGCCGTCGTTCACGAACCCGGCGTACTCCAGGTCGGAGCCCACGGTCAGCGAGCCCCGCAGGGAGAAGATCCGGGGCGGCTCCGCCCGGATGGAGCTACGCAGGCGACCCGTACGAACCGGTGCCAAAACCTTGGCCCGATTCACGACCTGACGCCCCGCCTCCGTCAGTTCGCGCCGTGTCGCGTTCGTGATCGTCCTGCTCAGCGCTGCCCGGTCCAGCCTGACCCGTGCCATCACCTACCTCCTCGGCGAGTCCGGCGTTGAGCCAGCCCTGCACCCGGGGCGTGAGCTCGACCGTGGCTTCATCCCCGACGTACATCCCATTGAACGCCGTACGGATCCGGATCCGTACGCTCTTGATCTTCGCTCGTGCCATGGTCAGCCTCCTGGGCAGCAGTTCTGCATGCGGATCGTCACGGTCATGGTGCCACCGATGCAGTTCCCGTCCACCCCGAGCGGCCGGTACTCCCCGACCGCCACCTCTTCGGCCACGGTGCCCTCGGTCGCGCCGAACGCACAGCAGACGGCCGCCTCCATGGAGCCCATGTCGGCGTCCAGCCGGAGGGCGGCTGCCGTCCACTGGTCCTCGGACGGGACGCCCGTGGTGGGCGCCGAGGGGGCGCAACGGACGACGCCCATCTCCAGGGTCAGGGTGCGCTCCGCTTCGAAGCAGGAGACGTTGAAGCGGTCGCCAAGCTGGCGGACGCCGGAGACCCCCTGGATGCGGACCCAGGCCAGGCCTTCGCAGCACTCGTCACGGCTGGTGCCCAGGAGCGGGGTTACCTCGGCCCCGGCGCGCAGCATGACGTGCTCCGGGGCGATCGGGGCGGGGCCGGCCGCCAGCGAGGCTTCCAGGCAGGCCAGGAGGTCCTGGGCGAGGATGATGGCGTTGGTCATGAGACGTTGTACCTCGGTCCGACCAGGTCTGACGAGTAGACGCGCGAGCGCTGCGCCTTGGCCTGCGGGTTGACCGAGCGCAGCCACAGATCCGCCTGCGCCACGCCGGTCAACCCGTTCTCCAGCAGCTGCGCCGGGTCCACCACCTCGACCTGCACCCCGTTGCGCGTCAGGGACTGAAGCTGAGCAGGCAGCGCGCACTCGGCCCCGGCGCAGGCCTTCGCGAATTCGGCCGCCAGGAACCCGGCGGCGATCTGCCCGGCCCGGGGAACGGCGATGCCCTTGCGGTACGTGATCGAGAACGTGCCGGCCTCGGTGTCGGGCAGCTCCATGTCCTGGCACTTCGGCCAGCACCCGCCATCGGTGCGGACCAGCACCGGAATGCCCTTCCAGGAGTCCAGGCGGTACGCCGTGGAGGACAGCTCGACTCCGTCCACCATCACCTGGTCCACCGTGGCCACGGGGCCTTCGAGCGGGACCTCGCAGCGGGCCCGGCAGGAGCATGAGCCCATGCAGCCGCAGTTGCGCCACGTCCCACCGTCGATCCACGGCACCATCCACGGGCCCAGCGCGCCCGTCTGGCCCTGCGAGGTGACCGGGAAGGTCATGTAGCCGCCGACGTTGCCACACTGCGGCGCGCAGGGGCGCAGACGGATGGAGCAGGGGCCGTACTGCCGGCCCGACAACGCCCAGAGGGTGTACGCGGCCCACGTCGTGGCGGCGGCGCGCACCTCGGCGCTGTAGTCGGCCCACCCCGGCGCGCAGGTGACTTCGACGGGCCACTCGCACGGGCCCTGCTCCGGGCTGGAGACCGGGCCCGGGATGGCGGCGTTGATGGCGGGCATCGGTCCTCCTAGGTGAGCTGGACGGTCAGGGCTACACCCTGGTCGGTCCCGTCCGGCGTGCCGAAGCTGGCGGGCAGCGCACCGCCGATGCCGTCACGGTAGTACGCGTTGCGGTTGGCGGCGATCGTCGGGGAGGACGGGGCGATCATCGGGTCCCAGGTCGAGCGAGTGGTGACGCCGAGGTTGAGCAGCCCGCCCTGCCGCCCGCAGACCAGGTAGTGCAGGACCGGCCGCACGGCGACCGGCGTGGGTGTGATCTGTCGGGTGCCGAGGATGCCGGAGTCGATGACCCCGAAGTCGGCGACGAGCGTCGTCGGGAGCACGCCGTCCGAGGTGTACAACCCCATGCGCAGGTTGCCGCCGATGAGCGCGAGCGTGGTGTTGCAGGCGATGGAGGTGAGGGTGCACTTGCGGCCCGGCCAGAAGGGCATGGCGAACATGCGGCCGTCCGGCACGTTGGCCGAGGCGGCGTTGCCGTAGGCCGGCACGTTGTGCCAGAAGCCGGAACGCACGGTCGGCACGTTGCCGGTGGGGCCGATGGTCAGCTGCTCGCCGGAGAGGCCGTCGCTGGCACGGATCTGCCCGAGGTCGCTCCTGTACCACGTGTCCCCCGACTGGGGTGAAGCGGGGGGTGTGGTGACGTTCAGGAGGCGGAGCAGGGCCCCCATGCGACGGCCGCTCATCAGCGGACCGGGATGGCGGAGACGCGGAACTGACCCGAGGTCGGGACGAACCCGAACGTGACGCTGAAGCTGTTGATGCCGATGGCCGTCACTTCGACGTTGTACTCCTGACCGGAGGAGACCTCGGCCACGCGCGTCACGAAGTCGTCCTTGTTCGCCAGAGCGAAGTTGTGGGTGATCGTGAACGTCTGGAGCACTCCGTCCCCGACGAGCACCGAGAAGCCGTCCGCAAAGGCGTTCAGCTGGTTGACGTTCACCGCGTCGGTTCCGGCGACGCCGGGAGCCAGCTCGGTGATCTTGTTGCCGTTCATGTCAATCTGCTGGCCGAACTGCACGCCGGACATGGGGCTACCTCCTCAGGTACGCGACGCCCGCCGTGGGCGTCGCAAAGGTGATCGTCAGGTTGTCGTCGTCCATGTACGCGACCTCACCGAACGTCTGTTCGTTGCCCAGGTCGATGGTGAGGACGGCGGGGAAGCTGTTCAGACCGTGCATGATCACCCAGGTGGTGGCGGCCACCGGCTGGTCCCACTGGAACGTGGACGGCCAGACGTGGGTGAGGCCAGGATCCAGGTCGACGATCACGTAGAACGCCTGACCGTTGACCCTGACCCAGTAGTCCCCGTTCTGCACCCAGAAGTCCAGGTAGCCCGAAGCGTCCGTGTTGACCGGGTTCGGGAGCGGGGTCACGCCGCCCGAGTCGGCGAACAGCGGAGCGTGGATGTTGGAGAACCTGGGGAAGACGTGCGCCGGAACGTTGACGGCCAGCGACTCATCGTCGTACCAGTACTGCTCCCGGTAGCGGGCAAGGGGCATGAGGGACCTCCCCCGTAGGGGCCCGGCCGCCCCCTCGAAAGCGGCCGGGCCCACCAGGTACAGACTACGGCGCCGGAGTCAGCACCGTGGCACCGCAGGTCGGGGTGGGGAGCGGAGCGCTCGTCACCTCGAAGTGCATCGCCGTGGTCGGGCCGATGGCCGTCACCAGCTTCTCGATCGTGGCCGGAACAGTGGCGTCACGACGGACCAGGTACGGGCCCGTGCCCCACTGAGAGTTGAAGACGGCGCGCGCCGTCCAGGTGAACGTCAGGGCGCCGTTCTCGTGGGTCCACTCGCCCCACTGCGCGTCCTTGACCCAGGGGAACAGGAAGTACCCGTAGTTCGTGAAGCCGCCCGCCGTGCACGCCTGGCCGGTGACGCCCTCCCAGATTTCCAGGCCGAAGTTGGCCGACCCGGAGACAGCGCCGTCGATGCGGAAGCCGATGTTGTTCGGCGTCGGGCTCGCGTCGTCGACGACGATGGGGTCACCCGTCACCAGGTTGATCATCGTGGGGTCGACGGTGCAGACGTTCAGCTCGATGTCGAGCCAGCGCAGCGCGACCGGCGAGCGGTCGTCGATGCAGAGGTCACCGTTCGCGTCCTGCTGGGTGATCTCTTCGGTGTCGGCATAGTTCGGGGTGATAGTGCCCGAAATGAACGCCTTGGCCGTCAGGGTGCCGCCAGCGCCACTGACCACGGCGCCACAGGAGTCCAGCTTGGTGATGCGCAGCATCTTTCCCCGGGCCAGGGACACGCAGGTCGTGGCCATTACTCGTCACCTTCCTTCTTGCTACGGCGCCGCGCACGCGCAGGCTCCTGCGGGGACTCGCTCGCGTACCTGCGTGCGAGGTAGGGCGGAATGCGGAACTCGGTCCCGCCCGCCTGGGTCATCACGTCGGCCGGGTCGTCGGCCAGGGACAGCAGCTCGCGCGCCGTCGCCTGCACCTCTCCGGCCGCCGGGATCACGGTGGTCCAGTCGTCGTTCATCGCTACACCGGGGCCGGGGTTGCTGCGGTGGCCGGAGCCGCAATGGGCACCTGGACGGCGAACACGGTGTCGCAGATCCAGGCGTGGGCGTAGACGGTCTCGGCCAGGGCCATCCACTGGTTGTTCGTACGGTCCAGGGTCTGGACCGGGTCGGGCTGGTTGACCGCCGAGGACCACAGATAGACCTGCGGGGTCATGAACGCCCAGACGAAGCCGGCCGCCGGGGCCGCCGCCGCCGGGCCGGTGATGCCGTACCCGGCGCCGAGCGAGACGTTCGAGCCCAGGGGCGTCTTCCAGATGCCGACCTCCTGGCGGTCAAGCACTTCGCCGTAGGCGAGAGCGCCCGTCGCGCGCTGGTTGACGTGGATGGTGCCCACGTAGCCGTGCGCGTCGTAGAACGCCTCCTCCAGGGCGCTGATGGCCGCCCCGGCCCCTGCGGCCGTCGGGACCACGATCGTGGCTCCAGCGGTCGTCAGAGCCGGGTTCTGACCGGCCAGGCCGCCGCCCGTCCAGACGACGTTCTCCACGGCGTGCTGCGCCCCGGCGTTGTACCGGGCCGCGACCCGGCGCCGGACGTCGTCCGCCGTGGTGCCGACCGTGCCGCACTGATAGCTCGCGATGAGCCAGTACGGCGAGGCGTCCACAATGGGCGTGCCCGGCGTGAACGCCTTGGCGTCGTGCGGGGCGGCGCAGGTGGGGTTGTACGGCACGACCTGGATGCCGCAGTCCTCGGCCACGAACTGGAGCCCCGAGGCGATGACACGCTCCCCGACCTCCCCGGCGCGCGAGGCGACGGTAAAGAGGCCGTAGCGCGTCGCAGGGTGCTGCGGTGCCCGGATCTCGTGCTCGTTGTTGGTGATGATCACTGCCATGTCTGTCCCTCCCTCCGCTCTGAGGGGTGGCGCCCGCCACAGGGACGACGAGCGGGCGCCACCGGTTCAGGGGGTGGGTCAGGCGGCCGGAGCCACGCAGGAGCTGTAGACCTGGTGGCCGGTCGCGCCGGACGGGCAGGCCTGGGCGGTGTACAGCTTGATCTCGCCGCAGGGGTAGATCGGGGCGTAGCCCTCCTCGGTGAACAGAGCCGTGTACAGGTTCTGCTTGAGGTTGGTGCTGTCGTAGACGTTGGTCAGGGTGATCACGTCTTCGCGCAGCAGCACGACCGCGCCGGCCGGGTAGATCAGGAACTGCACGGTGTTCGGGAACGCGGTCAGGAACGTGATCGGGGCGGTGATGTCGCCCGGGCCCGTCGCGAGGCCGGACGGGTTGTCCTGCCAGTCGCGCACGAACTGGGGGCGGATGTTGCGGGTCGAGAACCAGCTCATGATCGTGGAGTTGGCCAACGCGAACGGGTCGGCGTGCCAGGCGTTGCGGCGGCCGATGTCGGCGCGCCACTGCGCCAGGATCCACTGCGGCAGGACGATCTCCAGGACCTGGTTCTCGGACATGTGCGCCCGGTACCGCATGTCGATGGCGGCGATGTCCACGGCGGCCAGGATGCTGGACACGGCGGAGGCATCGGGAGTCTGGCCGGTGGCCGCAGCGCCCTGCGGCGGGATGACCACGGCCGCGCCGGCCTGCGTCACCATCTGGGCGATGATGTCGCGGTTGACGTTGACCTCGTGCTTGAGCGTCAGGCCGTCGATCAGGGTCGCGACGTTCTCCCGGTAGCCGACATCCTGAAGGAAGCTGCCGGTGATGCAGGTGACGGCGACGTCCATGCGGCGGTCGGTGAAGACGGGGCAGGGCAGCTCGGTGCAGTTCTTCGGGGTGTCGGCGATGACCTGCGCCTCGGTCAGCTTCGTGAACGAGGTGAGGGTGGCGTCGTTGATCTGCGCCCAGGACCAGTAGTTCGTGTAGTTCACGCCGCCTCGGGGGGCAGACATGGTCGGGAGGTCGATGAGACCGTCCGAGGTCCACAGGGAGCAGAGGTCATAACGGTTCTCGGACGGCGCACACCAGCCGGCCGCCGCCGTCAGAGCGCCCATGGACGGGCCACCCTCGTTGACGCTCTTCTCCCAGGCGCGCATGAGGGATCCGCCTTCCAGGCGGCTCTGGTTGCGCACGTCGTTGATCACCTGGGCGTCGGTCTCACGGTTGCCCGTGGCCCGGTGCTCACGCTCCCTGGTGAACTGCGCGAGCGCGCGCTCGGCACGGATGCCGCCGCCGACCCGGCTGGAGCCGAACTGGGCGAAGAGGCGAACCGAGGCCTCGCCGATCTCGCGCACGGTGGCCTCTTCGCCGACCGAGCGGCGCAGGACGCCCGCAGCGTCGGAGGAAAGGGCGGTCAGGACGCGGTCCCGACGGGTGGTGGCCACGGGCTCGACGACCGGAACGGCCACAGGGGGTTGTGCGGCCATCTGAGCGACGCTGGGGACCTCGGGGACCACCTCGGCCTCTACGGCCGCCACAGGGGCCGCCACGGGGCGCACGGAGGGAATCTCGGGGACGGTCACGCTGGCGAACGCGTCGCGCTGCGCCTGGGCCGCCTCTGCGGCCGCCGTACGCGCTGCGCCCTCGGCCTGGAGCAGGGGGAGCCGCTCGGCGAGGGTGGCGAACTCGGCAGCCTCCTCGGCGGTGTGCTGCTCCTGGGCGGCCAGGGCGGTGCCGCGCTCGGCGACGCGGGTGAACTCGGCGGCGAACGCCGCGTCGTCCAGGGTCGTGGGGTCGAAGACCTCGGGGGTGATCTCGTCGGGCATCGCTGGCCTCCTCGGGCGCAGGACGGATGGTGGACACGTCTTGCGGCCCGGCTCTCAGCTCAGCGGCCACGTACTGATCACAGAGTAAGGCATCGGTCAATGGTGACTCTGTGTAGACAATGCGCAGTGTAGTCGCGTGGACTACAGAGAGTGCCTAGTCGGCATCTAGACGGGTTAGACGGGTAGTCCGGTTAATTCCCAGATCGTATATCCCACGCGGGGAGGATCCGGGGTACCTGTCTAACCCGTCTAGATGCTGTCTGACTAGGCCTTTCCCTTCGGAACGGCCTTGTAGGTGCCGCCCTTCGAGCTTGCCGACACCGCGATCCGCGCCTCCTGAATCGTCGCCACGGTCACGCTCGGTTCACCCCCCTTGAACGTCACCTCGTACGAGACGTTGGGCCGTGCGGCCCCGCAGCATCCCGCCATTACTCACTCCCTGTTGCGTTGTGCCAGGCCCACAGAGCCCTGGCGCTTACCGTCTGCCGCTCCTGGAAAGCCTCCTGAAGCGTGACCTTGTGACCCTCCTCGGCCACCGGCGTGATGCCGAAGCTGCCGATGAGCGAGCGCTGCGCCCCCGAAGCGAAGGCCACACGGGCCCTCGGCACAGGAAAGCCAGGCGCATTGACGCTACAGACTGCGATCAGCTCCAGCGACCCGCCGATACGTCGCCAATCGCCGCTGACGGGGCTGGAGCGGAACACGTCCACCGCCGCAGGCACGGCCCCGGGGAGCAGCCACCCGGCCACCCAGATGCCGTGGGCGTCCTCCCCGGCGACCACCCGGGCGACGGCCGCAGACGGGTCGTCGTAGTGCGCCTGGGCGGCCTGGAAGGCCGCGCCGATGTCCGCGTGCCTCGGGCCCGCCACGAGCGTCCCCACGGGGATCGTGCGCCCGTCCTGGAGCGTCTGCTCGGCCGTGTGGAAGTAGGCGTACCCCGAGGCGCTGAACGGCGCCGTGACGCACCCGGGGAGCGCCACGTGGCAGCTGCCCCACCCGGCGATGTGGCCGAACACGCGTCCGCTGTCCGACACGGTGAGCGGGGTCAGCCGGTCCAGGTCGGGTGCCTTGAACCACTCGGCCGGGGGCAGCTCCGGGGCAGCGGCCGAGGCGTACAGCCACTCGGACTCCATGGCCATGCCGTCCTCTTCCACCACAGCCGGGAGCGGGTCCAGGGTGAAGGAGACGTCGGCGAACGCCGGGATGGACACCAGAGTGGCCCCGGCGATCCGCCAGGAGGTGATGACGATGCGCTCCTGGTCGTCCATCGTGTACTCGACGTCGTCCAGGTCCACCGAGGGCCCGAGCACCCCCGCCTCCAGCTGCTCGACCAGCTCCCAGGGCGCCGATTCCAGCATGCGTCCGCTCGCGCTGACCATGCCGTCCCGGATCGTCAGCTGATCGATGGTGGCGACCACCACCGAACCGTCGTGTCCGTCCGCGCTCTTCTCCTGCCAGGAGATCGGCAGGGGCAGCGTGCGCGAGGAGCCGCCGCCAGGCGCGATGATGCGGCCGTCCCCGGTGGGGACGCCCAGGCGCGCGAGCACGCCGTTCCAGGTCCTAGCCATCAGTCGCTCATTTCCAGGATCTTGTCAGCGCGCCGTACGGCGCGTGCGAACCGGCAGCCGGGGTGCCACACCGTCTTCCACCACGCCATGACACTGCGGTGGCACAGGGGGCAGATCACTGCGCACCCGCGTCCCGGGCGTACAGGTACACCAGCAGCTCGGGGGTGAGGATGGCCGGGTCACTGTCGATCGCGTCCAGCACGCCGTTGGGGTCGGACGTGATCGGGTCGATACCGTGCGCGATCCGCCACTCTTCCAGAGTCATGATCGTCTCCTATCCGGTGGGAGCCTGGCGGCTCGTCCAGTCGATCGTCTCACCCAGCACCACCGGGAGCATCGAGCACCGGCAGTTGATGACCTCCCCGGCCGGCCCGGTGGGGTCGCCCGGGAACAGCAGCCGGGCGCCGCCGACGATGAACGGCTCCGACAGGAGCGTGCGCTGCTTGTCGGCCTTGGTGTGGGTCGGCCGGGTGCGCGTGTCCTCGGTGGAGATCCACTGCTTGAACGGCGCCACGTCACCTCGGGCCTCGGCGTCCAGCTGCGCGCCCCGGAAGACGCCCGCGTTGACGGCGCCGATCGTCTCGGTGCGCGCCACGGTCATGGCCCGGTTCGGCCAGTACGTGGTGCCGGAGGCTTGCAGGATCGTCTGGATCTCGTCTCGCACCCGCTCGAGCGCGAGCCCCTCGGTGATGCCGCGCTCGACCTCCCGGACGATGAGCCCGTACACCTCGTCGGGGGTGTTGCGCATGCGGTTGCCGGCCTGGTTGAGGTAGGTGGACGTCCACGGGTCGGTGGGCGGGTCCCCGGCGGCCGTCACCCGCCGCCACGCGTCCGTGAGGACGCCCCGGACCTCGGGGATGACCTCGGTGTCGACGGCGTTGGTCCAGAACTGCACGTGGTCGCTGACGCGCCCGGGGTCGATGCTGCCGCCGTCCGGCACCACGGCGGGGCGCACCCGGTCCAGGAAGCCGGTCAGGGACCGGAACCAGGTGCGGGCGATGCGCTGTTCCCCGTCCCGGATGAACGCCTGCGCGCGCAGCCGCTGGGGGAGGTGCGGGTCGTCGCCGGTCGGGGTGGTCACCGCAGGTACCAGACCATGCGGTCCCGGTCGTGCAGCATGCCCGAGGTGAGCAGCCCGGTGACGTACAGCTCCAGGGCGGTGCGCAGCCGCTCGGGCTGCATGCCGAAGGCCAAGGCCACCCCGTCCGCAAAGCGGATGTCCACCTCGTTCTCGGCACGCTCGGGCTTGATCCGGGTGTGCAGTTCGTGGCGGGGAACGGTGCGGAACTGGCCCCGGTTCTGGTTGGTGAGCAGTCGACCACCGGCCCGGTCCAAAGCCTGCATGACGATGACTTCGGCGGCCGCGACGAGCCCCTCCGGGACGGTCTGCGCGTCCGGCTCCTGGCCCTGCGTGCCCGGCAGGGCGTTGTTCGGCTGCGGCTCGGGCTGGGGGGCTTCCAGCTCTCCGCCGGACGTGACGGTGGCGTCCACGCCCGCCGCCACGGGTGCCACCTCGATGGACAGCCCCAGCGCCGACGACACGGACGGGTCGGCGAGCAGCGTGGGCGCGCCGATGACGACCTTCTCCAGGAAGCGCCGGGTGCGCTCCTCCTCATCCGGCATGGCGTCCTCGGGCACGCCGTTCTCGGAGAGCATGTACTCGTCCGAGATGAGCAGCTTCTCGTACAGGTCGCGCAGGTTCTCGGTGTCGTCGGGGCGCGCGACGATGGCGGTGGTGTCCCACCCGAGCTCGAACGTCTCGGCCTGGTCCGGCGTCATGCCCATGGCCACCAGGGCGGGCCGGAACCAGTGCTCGGTGATCGCGTCGCCGAGGGCCTTGAGCAACGGCTCGATGTAGATCTTGTACGTGGACTCCTCGACCTGCCAGGCGCTCCAGTGGTTGGATTCACCTTGCGTGCCACGGGCGACGTCGTTGGGCATGTCCAGGGTGGCGCCCAGGCGGTTGATCGCCTCCGTGCGCAGCTCCACGACGGACGCGTCGAACAGGGTGGAGAAGTCCTGGAAGAGGGCGTTGGAGATCTGCTCGCCGGGGAGGGTGAGCACGATGGGGACCTGCGCCGAGGCCTGGCCGGGGTTCTGGAGCGACAGCTCGGCGGCCGTGAGGAACATGTCCATCAGGGCGGCGCCCACGGTCTCGTGGTCGCCCTTGGGGAAATCGGCCTCCTCGGGCACGAGCCACACGCCGTTGCCCGCCAGACGGGAGTCCAGGCGGGCGGCGATGTTCTGGGAGGCCTTCTCGATCTCCCGGCAGATGGGGAGGGCCGGCCGTACGGCGCTGTCGGCCTTCGACTGGTCGTTGGGGTGGGGGCACCAGACGCGGAGCAGCCGGTCGGTACCGGCGCGCAGGAGGTTGTCCAGGCCGGTGAAGGGGTCGCGGTACTGCCAGGTGTCGCCTTTGGACTTGACCTTGTCGCCGGACAGCACGAGCCACTGGTCGGGCCGGTTGATGCCGCCCTGCGGGCGGACGACGATCCACGCCTCCCCGGGGACCTGCCAGCACAGGGAGAGCGTCTTGAGGAGCCCGGCGCGCTGGGCGGGGCCGCCGAGGACCAGGGATGCGGCGGCAATGGCGCGCGCGTCCTCGGTGGGCCCGGTGGCCTTGCCGGTGGCCGGGTCGATGTCGGTGGCGTGGACCTCGGCCTGGGACACGGCGTTGGCGATCCAGATCAGCGGGCCCCGCAGCTCGCCGATTGCATCGAAGAAGTACCAGCCCTCCTGCTGCCAGGTCTCGGTGGAGTCGGGCTTGCGGGCCCGGGCGATCGCCTTGACGCCGGGGCCGGACAGCGGCATGGCGGCGGCCAGCACGACCTTGGGCGGGTACGGCCGCCCGTCCCGTTCCACGGGGCCGCCCGTGCCGATGCGGAGCGCGTTGCGGATCCCCATCACTCACCTTCCTTACTGGCCAGCCACCCGGCCACGTAGCTGAACGCCAGGGCAACGGCCGGGGCGTGCCACCAGGACCACGAGCCGACCCACGCGCCTGCGGCGGCCCCGGCCCCGCCGACCCACACGGAGACGCACCAGTCGCAGGTGAGGAGGTAGGCCAGCCACCCGTGCAGGTCGATTCGGGCGAGGACCCAGCGGCGCACGGGGTGCGTGATCTGGTCGCGTGTCACGAGCCGTGTCAGCCGGGCGGTTGCGAGGGCTGCCACCAGCAGCGTGAGGATGTCCATGGTGATCCCTATGATGCCCGCCGTGCAGCCGCTGCGCGCCGTGCGGCCATGGCCGGGTGCTCCCGGACGATGCCCTTGCGCTGCGCGCCGTGCGGGGTGGTGATGGTGCCCTCGGACCGGTCGTGCTTGCGCATCAGGTACGTGACGGCGTGCACCATGGCGTCCAGGCGGTCCGGGGACATGGTCGGCTCGTCCTCGGGGATCCAGGTGGTCAGCTGGTCTTCCAGGTCGGGGAAGGTCCCGACGTGGCTGACGCGGCCCTGTTCGTAGCGCATGGCGACGGGCTGCGCGCGTAGCCGCTTGCCTTGGGAGGCGTTGACGCGCCGCAGCGGCGCCGCCCCGGGGTCGGTACCGGGGTTGCGTTCCTTCCACACGGTGCGCAGCACCTGCTCGATCCAGTCCTTGCCGCCGTTGTCCTCCACGATGAGCAGGGAGGCGCCCCAGGTGTCCAGGAGGCTCCAGGCGCGCCGGGCGGCCCGGTCGGGACTCAGTCGCTCGGATCCGTCGGCCAGGATGTAGTTCCGTCCGTCAGCACCGCGTCCAGCCACGACCAGACCGGTTTCATCTCCGGCGCCGGTTCCCGCAGGGTCCATACCGACCACGATGTTGATGAGCTCGGGGGCGTGGTCCACACGGGCGCCGTCGATATGACGTCGAGCCACAAGCGCTCCCGGGAGGTCCTCAAGGACTTCGGCATTCAGCTCCTGCCTTCCGAGGGACGTCCCCTCGTACTTCGCGATGACGGCGCGCTGGAACGTGGCGGCCAGGTTGCCCAGGTTGTCGTACGTGGTACCCCGGCTGACGGCCGTACGCTCGTCTTTCAGGAGCTGCTTGATCAGGGGCAGCGGCCGGGGCGTGGTGGTCACGAAGATCTGCGGGTGCTCTCCGAGGCGCATGCCGAGCTGCGCCATGTCCCAGGCGTGCTGGAGGTACCGCCAGGCGGCCATCTCGTCGAACCAGCCGTAGTGGTGCTGGGGGCCACGCAGGCGGTCCGGCTCGTCGGCCGAGTAACACATCTGAATGGCGCCGTTGGGGTACGTCAGGCGCCGCTTCGACGGCTCGTACACGGGCCGGAAGGTGGCCGGAGCGCACGCCATGATGCCGGACTCACCCTGCACGAGGATGTCCCGGGTGTCGGCGGCCGTGGGGCCGATGAGCGCTCCGCGCTCCTGCTGCCGGGCCTTGGAGATGGCCCACTCGGCGCCCGTACGGGTCTTGCCCCAGCCTCGGCCCGCCAGGGCCATCCACACGTCCCACTCCCAGTCGGGAGGACGCTGGGCCGGGCGTGAATGCGGCCCAGCGTTCCCGCGATGCGGATCGCCGAGGCAGGCCGGATCACCGCAGATCCACGGCACCTTGCCGGCCTGGCGGTCCTGGAGCGTCTGCTCCAGGACCTCTTCCAGGCGGGCAAGGTCAGCCGGGCTCATGCGCTCCAGCTGCGCCCGGCTGATGCTCACGACCCGCTGTCCTTGGCGTACTCGCGCTGGAGCTTCTCGACCAGCTCCTCCACCCGGTCCATGGCGGCCACGGTGGTGGTCTGGTTCTTCATCCCCAGCATGAGGCTGTTCGCCTCCACCCGGGCGAGCGCTTCGACGGCGCGCGTCCAGGCTACGGTGGGGTCGGTCTTGCGCTCGATGAAGACGTCCAGGCGGCTGTCGAGCAGCCCCCGGAGCTTGTCCATGAGGGCGAGGTTCTTGTCCCGGGACTCGGCCAGCTGGTGGACCAGGCCGTCCGTCTGCGCCTCGGCCAGGTGGACGTCGAAGGCCCGTACGCGCTCTACCCAGTTCCAGTCCGAGGACCACTTCGAGATCAGCTGGCGGGACTTGCCCAGCTCCTCGCACACCTTGGGGTGGGTGCGCAGGCTCATGTACGAGCGGAAGGCTTCGTACGCGACCGTGGTCTCTTGCGGCTGCCTCATCCACGGGTGCTCGGCGTGGCCCCCGTCACCCCACTTCGCCATGTCTGTCCTCCTCAGCTGGCCTTCCTGCACAGGAAGTATTCGTGTTCGTTCAGTACGACGATCTCACCTGCGTAGCCCGTCGGGCACGCCTCAGCCGGCTCGCCCTGGTCGCCTTGCGGTCCGACCGGCCCAGGCGCCCCGCTCGGACCAGGAGGGCCCTCCGGGCCGCGTTCGCCTTGCGCCCCTTGAGCCCCTTGAGCGCCCGTAGGACCTGATGGACCGACCGGCCCGGTTTCGCCAGTCGGGCCCAGAACGCCCGGCTCGCCCTGCGGTCCCGGGCCCCCGGGCCTACCGTCGGCACCATCACGCCCGTCCTTTCCGTTCGTCCCTGTCTCGCCCTTCGGGCCCGCCACCGGGGTGCCGCCGAGGTCGCGCACCTGTTGCGCGAGCGCGGTGCGGTCGCGCTCGGCGGCCGTCAGGCGGTCCGCCAGCTGCTGGCCGTAGGCCAGGGCGTACGCCACGGCCACGGACAGCGCTATGACGACGAGCCACCAGCGGACGGCTTTCATGGCTTCCCCAGGACGGCGTACAGGATGATGCCCACGATGACAGGGGCCACCACGGCCGTCCACACCCAGGTTTTCATGGCCTCGGTGCGCGCCTGTTGGGCAGCCACCTGCTTGGCGACGGCGGCGAGCTCCAGCTCGGCTACCCGCTGGTCGGCGGCGCGCTGCTCCTGCGTGACGTACCGGTCCATCTGGGAGAGGATCCGGGACACGTCCGCCTGGAGATCCCGGAGCAGCTCGCCGATCGTGGGCTCATCCATCAGCGCCGGGTCAGCTCATCGGCCAGGTGTGCAGCTCCAGCCATGCGTCCTCGACGGTCACGGAACCGGTGCCCTGACGGGAGACGACCTTGAACACGAGCCGGTTGGCGACGGTGCCGTTGACGGGGACGGAGACGCTGATCGGCATCTGACCGAGGTCGCGGCCCTGGATTTCGCGCTTCACCGGGCTGTCGCCGGCGAGCGTGCCGTCCGAGTACTCCTCGGCGGCGTAGACGTGGACGACTTCTTCGCGCTTCAGGCCGGTCAGCACGAGCGTGACGACGCCGGAGTAGGTGACGTTGGAGGCGACCGTCTTGCCGCCGTCGGCGTGGCCGTTCGCGTCGTCGGGGTACTCCTCGGTCCAGTAGATCGTCTGGGCTACGCCATCGACCAGGGTGAGGTTCTCCTGGCGGCGGCCGACGAAACGGTTGGGCTTCTCGGGCATGTCGGTCCCTGTCTGCGGGGGCGCCGTGGCGCCGGGGTTCCAGCCTGCCGAATGCGCAAGCCGTTCCTTGATCCTCGCACGGAACGCGGGCATGGACGGCATGCCTGGACCAGCCGGGTCGGGCTTGTAGTCGGACCACTCCTTGTGGCCGATGCACGACTTCTCGGACCACTGGTGGAAGCGGCAGACGGCCGCGTTGGCGCGCACCATGGCCTCCACCTGGGCCTCGGGCCACGGATCCTTGCCGTTGCCGTAGTTGACGCACTCGTACCCGTAGAAGTGCGGGTTGCCGTCCACGGCCCCGGCGCTGCCCTGGTGCTGGTGGGTGGCCGGGGGCACGTCGTTGTAGCGCTCGTCGCGCACGGCGGCCAGCACGTTGGGGTCGCCGCCTCCGGCGTGGTTGGCCCGGCCGTTGCCAACGAGGTGGACGACTCCGTCCTTGGTGATACAGCCCTGGGCGAGGGGGCCGGGCAGCTCGTCGTCCCCGTCGAAGATGTACTGGACGGCGCCGGAGCTGCCGCCGCCGGTGTGGTGATTGATCACGCCGTTGACGGGGCCCCAGGCGCCCTTGTGGTTGCGGTTGTGGGTCCGCCAGCCGGGGTACTCCACCACGGTGCAGCCCTCGGCACGGAGTGCGGCTACGTACTGGTCTGCGGTCATCGGTGTCGACATGGTCAGTTACCGCCCTTCTTCAGGGCGGCCAGCGCCCGCAGCTGGTGGGTGACCCACTCGGCCAGCACGTGGTCCGGGGTGTTGGACTCGGAATCCCACCCCCATTCGTTCAGCAGTCGGGCCAGCTCCGTCTGGAAAGCTTCTTCCACGCGATCACGTCCCTTGTCGTCGTCTTGGCCAGAATACGACGAGACCCCCGCCGGGTGGACGGGGGTCTCGGGGTCAGGGTCAGCTGTCGTCGGGGCGTTCGTTGAAGTCGGCGGCCGCGATCAGCCGCTCTCCGACGGACCGGGCCTCCTCGTTGGTCAGCCGTAGGTGACCCTTCTCGTCGGTAATGACCTGAGTCACCCAGACGTACAGCACGGAGATGTCGGTGCCGGTGAGGGTCTCCCCGGCGGAGTAGACGTTGAACGGGCCCTCATCCATGGCCGCACCCCTTGACCCACCAGCCGCAGCGGGCGCAGTAGCGGTACTCGGTTCCGTCGCTCATCAGCCACGTACCAGGGTCACGATGATCGCGACGATGACGACCAGGTTCACGCAGGACTGTGCGATGACACCCCCGACCGTCAGGGGCTTGCGCTCCTTCCCGACCGCCCACGGTGCCAGGAGCAGTCCCAGGGCGTGGATCACGAGGAGGCAGTAGAGCAGGATGGTGATCATGATTCGTCCCTTTTGTTGAAGCGGGACCCAAGCCACTTGCTCGGGCCGACGGTCAGCCACCGGTTGGGGTGGCTTGGATCACGCATCAGCGTGACCTGCGGTTCTTCTTCCACAGCCCCTTCCGGGGCCGGTGGGGGAGCGGGGTTAGGTGTAGGTGGCACGCGCTTGGCGGCCCAGATGATCGCCCCCCACCCCACGGCCCACAGGGCCAGGACCGAGAAGGTCGGGGTGATCGCCCACATGAGGCTGGCGAACCCCAGGACGACCGTCGTCGCGACGGCCGCCCCGGCGCAGCCGGTGCCCTCGGGGGTGTCGTCCTCGCTCACGACACCACCGCCGTGAACCAGACACCAGCCAGGTTGGCCGCCGAGGCGAGCGGTACGGCCGCCCAGCGGGCTATCCCGGCCGAGAGGGCCAGGGTCCCGCCGGAGAGGAACCCTCGCCACTTCGAGCCGGTGGCGCCCTTGTCGTGGCGGACGTAGAAGACCACGAAGGACAGGATCGCCATGAACAGTCCGCCCGGCGTCAGGACCAGGTTGGCGGTCTGCGGGGCGAGCATCTGGGGGCCGCCGAACCCGTACTGATAGACCGCATCCCCGACGAAGGTCGAGCCCCAGATCATCCACTTGCCCAGCACCCCGGCCAGGCCGCCGACGCAGAGGGTGAACAGTGCCCCGATCGCCCAGGTGAGGACGAAGGGAAGCAGCTGCCCGAGGTAATGCAGCTTGCGCTTACCCGTGAGGGCCTTGATCCCGGGGTACCAGTCGGCGATCTCCCAGGCGAGCATCGAGAAACCGATCAGGAGGGTGCCGATCGTGTAGTAGACGGGCGCGTTCACTTCGGGAGCACCCCCAGGTACCGCAGCAGCCGGGTGGCACGCTCCTGGCCGACGCCCAGGTGAGTCTTCATACCGACCACGGTCGGGTTGCTCGTACTACCGACGTACTCGGTCGCGCCGGGCAGGTACGGCTTGTCCCGGTCTTCGAGTACGCCCCCCTCGATGGCTGAGGGACCGTCGGGTATGGGCTCCGGGTCGGGTACGACGGTCAGGTACGGGACGGGTGAGTCCGGGTCGCCGTACTCGGCCGTACTCCACGCCTCGGGTACGGAGTCGGGTACGGACGGGTGCGGGGTCCAGTCGTAGTTGAGTACGGGTGCGATGTCCGGCCCGGCCTCCGGGTACGGGAGTACGGCGGCGGTCTCCACCGGGTACGTACCCAGCTGCGCCGAGGTATCGGGTACGAGCTCCTCGGGGGCCTTCACCACACCCGAGAAGAACGCGTCCGCCGTACCCGCCTTGAGACCCCAGAGGATCTCCTGCCGGGTACGTACCCGCTCCAGCGAGTGGACCCGCCA
>Ga0209074_10000014_pt1 | contig 19908 bp, 18 predicted proteins | sample GAPlitter_FD_187522 | JGI IMG/M metagenome (GOLD analysis project Ga0209074, IMG submission 187522) | Agricultural soil microbial communities from Georgia to study Nitrogen management - GA Plitter (SPAdes) (version 2) | ecosystem: Environmental > Terrestrial > Soil > Agricultural land | place...
GGAAATCGCCCGGAGGATATCGCCGCCGCCCGGGCCTTGCTGGCATTTCAGGAAGCGCAATTTCGCGAGCGCCAGGTCGTCTCTCCGTCCGCCGCCACCGTCGAAGTGCTCGATATCCGCCCGGGCGACCTCGTCTCCCCAAACGTCCCGGTCGCCACTCTGCTCGAACGCGACCAGCTGTACGTCCGCATCTACATTCCCGAAACCGAAATCGGTCGCGTCCAGCTTGGCCAGCAGGCCGACATTCGCGTCGATTCCTTTCCCGGCCAGGTTTTCCCCGGCAGCGTCGAACAAATCAATCAGAAGGCCGAGTTCCTCCCGCGCAACGTGCAGACCCGCGACGAGCGCGTCCATCAGGTCTTCGGCGTGAAAATCCGCGTCGCCGATCCTTCCAACCACATCCGCGCCGGCATGGCCGCCGATGTGACTCTGAAAGACGCCGGGTAAATGGCCTCCGCCCCGCCAACGCCGCACAACGGCGCGGAAATCGCCGTCTCTGCCGAACGCCTCGTCCGCAAATTCGGCGACTTCACCGCCGTCAGCGATGTCAGCCTCACCATCAGGCGCGGAGAAATCTTCGGCTTTCTCGGACCCAACGGCAGCGGCAAAACCACGGTGATCAAAATGCTCACCGGCTTGCTTCCTCTGACCGCCGGCGAAGCAACCGTCCAAGGCCTGAACGTTCGCACCGATGCCGAGGCCGTTCGCGAGCGGATCGGCTACATGTCCCAGAATTTCAGCCTCTATCCCGATCTCACCGTCGCCGAAAATCTCACCTTCTACGGTCGCATCTACAGCCTCCCGCCCGATCGCCTGAAGCGGCGCATGGCGGAAATCGTCGAACTCAATGGTCTCGCGCCTTATCTGAACCGGCTCGCCGCGCAACTCTCCGGCGGCTGGAAACAGCGCCTCGCCCTCGGCTGCGCCATGCTCCACGAACCCAAGCTGCTCTTCCTCGATGAGCCTACCGCCGGAATCGACCCGGTCGCGCGCCGCCAGCTTTGGGATTTAATCTTCGATCTCTCCGCGCACGGCATCACGTTCTTCGTCACCACTCACTACATGGACGAAGCGGAGCGCTGCAATCACGTAGCCTACATTTATTTCAGCAAACTCATCGCCGACGGCAGCCCCGAGCAACTCAAGCAACTTCCCGACCTCCAGCCCCGCGGCACCAGGCGCATCGAAATCGACACTCCGGAAGTCACTCGAGCCCTCCGTCTCGTTCGCCAGATTCCCGCTTTTCGCAGCGCTACTATTTTCGGGCAGTCCATCCACGCCCTCGTCGAAGACCACATCGATCTCGACTCCCTCCGGACCACCTTGCTCCAGAGTGACATTCGCGTCGCCGATATCCGCCCCCTCGCCCCCAGCCTCGAAGACGTCTTCGTCGAGCTGACCTACAAGTACAGGGACCTCCAGGAAGTTTCCCATGCGTGATTTTTTCCGCGGCTTCGGCGCCGTCTTCTACAAGGAAAGCCTGCACGTCCGCCGCGACTTCGCCACTCTGTTCTTTTCCTTGATCATCCCCATTCTCCAGATGATCGTGCTCGGCTTCGGCATCGACACCAACATTCGCCAGATCAACACCGTCGTCTTCGATGCCGCCTCCACCCAGCAAAGCCGCGAACTTCTCGACCGCTTCAGAAATTCCGACACCTTTCGCATCATCCGCTACGTTCAGAATGACCGCGACCTCAACGACGCCATCATCTCCGGCAAAGCCCGCGTCGGCGTCAAAATCCCCGTCGATTATTCCGACCGCCTCTTGCACGGCATGAGCGCCCAGGTGCTCGTGCTCATCGACGGTTCCGATTCCTCCGTCGCCGGGCCCGCCATCGACGTCACCACCGCCATCGGACTCGACGAATCTCTGCGCCGCGCCCTCTCCACCAACGCTTCCTTCGCCGTGGACATGCGCCCCAAGCTGCTTTTCAACCCCAACTCCCGTTCTCCCAATTTCTTCCTTCCCGGCCTCACCGCCGTTCTCTTGCTCAACGTCACCACCTTCCTCACCGCCTTCTCCATCGTCCGCGAAAAGGAGCGCGGCACCCTCGAGCAGCTTTTCGTCACTCCCGTGCGGCCCATGGGTCTGCTGCTCGGCAAGCTGCTCCCCTATTTGTTCATCGCCTTTTTCGAACTGTGCCTCATTCTCTTCAGCATGCGTTTCATTTTCCTCGTTCCCATTCATGGCAGCGTCATCCTGCTCGCCATTTTTTCTCTGCCTTACATTTTTGTGTGCCTTTCGCTGGGCATCCTGATTTCCAGCAAAGCCGGAACCCAGGCCCAGGCCATGCAGTTGGCCTTTCTCACCATTCTTCCCAGCATCTTCTTCTCCGGCTACATTTTCCCCCGCGAAACCATGCCCCTTTTCTTCCAGGGCCTCAGCTACCTCGTTCCCGCCACCTACTTCATCAACATCACTCGCGGAATTATTCTCCGCGGAGCGGGCCTCCAGCACCTCTGGTCCGACGCTCTCATGCTTTTCGCCATGGGTTCCTTCCTCCTCATCATTGCCGCCCGCCGTTTTCAGAACAAAGTCATCATGGCGTAGGCTCCCGGTTTGGATTACCCGGCGCTTCCGGCGTATTCTGCTGTTTGTCCGGCGAATCGAGGAAACTTCGTGTCTTGTCCCGTTTGCGAAAAGCGGAAAGCCGTGCGCTTCTGTCCCGCCAAGGCGGAGAAAATCTGCGCGGTCTGTTGCGGCACCGGGCGCGAGGTCACCATCGACTGCCCCGTCGATTGCTCCTACCTCGCCGCGGCCCACCGCTACGAAGACCAGCAGCAGCGCTCCCTTCCCGCCGATACCCCTTTTCTCGAAGACCGCATTCCCGGCGAGGTCATTCACGACCATCAGCAGTTGATGGCCGCCCTGGCGTTTACCATCGCCAAGTTCTGCGCGGCCCAGCCCTCTGCCGCGGATCCCGACGTCCTCGCGGCTCTTCAGGCCCTCGCCGAAACCTACAAGACCCTCGGCTCCGGCCTCTATTACGAGCGCCCGCCGGTCCTCCCCTTGCCGAAAGACCTCTACGCCGCCCTCACCGCCTTCCTGAATGACATCAAGCAAAAAGCCTCGGCCGCCGGTCTGCCGGCCCTCCGCGACGCCGACATCTTTCACGTCGTGGTGTTTCTCTTTCGCATGGGTCTGCTCCGCACCAACGGCCGCTCCCGGTCGCGCCGCTTCATCGAGTTTCTGCGCGGTCAGTTCCCGCAGGCGCCCGAGCTCAAGCGCGAAGAATCGCGCATCATCGTTCCCTGATCATTCACGCTCCGCTGCGGGTCAGCCTCCGCCGCACGCCGCCGCCGGCTTTTCCGTGCTCAGCGCCAGCGACAATTGCGGCCGCTCCACCGGCTTGCGCATTTCTTCCCACGGACGCCCCGCCAAATCCTGCTTCTGCCGGATCCTCGCCACCCGCTCCGCGATTTTCCGTCGGTACTCTTCTGGTGCGTAAGCCTCCCGCGAGTACCACCTGTCGTATTGCCCTGCGAGCCGTGGAAATTTCTCCCGCAGAAACGGCAGAAACGTTCGCGCCGACGCCGGCATCAGAAACAGCACTCCCGCGTTGAACCATTGCGCTCCCGCTTCCTTGGCTGCGGCCGCTAATTCCTCCAACTCGCCTTCCCGGTCGGTGATCCCCGGCAGAAGCGGCGACGCGAACACGCCGGCGTTCAGCCCCGCTTCACGCAGTTGCTTCACCGCCGCAAGCCGCAGGTCCGGCCGCGGCGCCCGGGGTTCCATCAGCCGTGCCAGCCGCGCTCGCAGCGTCGTCACCGTCAAGGTCAGGTGCAGCAGAGACCGTCGCGCGATCTCCTGGAATACATCGATATCCCGCACGATCTGATTCGACTTGGTGATCACCGAAATACTCAGCCCGTCGTGCCGCGCCAGCTCTTCCAGGCACGCTCGCGTTACGCCGTATTCCCGCTCGGCTGGCTGGTATGGGTCGGTGGCCGTTCCGATGGCGATGTGCTCCGGCGCAACCCCGCCGGACGCCGCCGAAAAGTATGAGTACTTCCGCGCGATCTCCCGCGCCAGCAGAGCCGCCGCGTCCCGCTTCACAAAAATCTTCCGCTCGAATTCGCTGCCGTCCAGTTCCATGTACTCGTGCGTGTACCGCGCGTAGCAGTATTTGCACCCGAATTCGCAACCCCGGTAAGGATTGATGGTCCACTCAAAGGGCACTCGCTCCGAATCGCACTTGTTCAGGATCGACCGCACAGGAAGAGCGAAGTACTCCGGCCGCTCCCGCGAACTCCTGCGGCTCTCCGCGGGTGGGGAAGAAGCGGCGAGGCGGGCGATGCCGACCAGTGGCGCCGGAGCGCCAGGCTCAGCGGAAGCAGCGGCATCACGCCGTCCGCCCGGCCGTCTTGGTAAACGGTCCTGCGCGGCCGCCGGCGGAGGGCAATCCGCGCTGCGGTTTGGCGTTCTGCTGTTGCCGGGGCACTCGAGCGGGGCAAGCCCGGGTACCCCTCTGTTTGGGCTGTGTTCAGGGCGAATCGGAAAGAGACTTTCGGAGTTGGGTACAGCGCGGCGTCGCCGGCCGGAAAATCCCGGCGACGGAAGAGGAGAGAAGAGGGAAGAAAGAACTGGGGACATAGCCCACCTCGTACTCGTTCAGTATTTCGCTTTTTCTTCGCTTTTGTCAAGTTATATCTTCGCTTGTTATTCGCCCATCGCCCGTCGCGTCTCGCAACCCTCCGTCACTCCGGTGATTGCCCGTTGGCCTCCCGGCCCTCGGGCGGTATCATTGCTTCGGTGCACACGGCTCGATTGGCAAATACCCGGATCGCGTTTCCGCGCTCCCTCCACCTTGGGACGAAGCGCATCAGCCTCGCGGCTGCGGCGGCATTGTTGCTCGCCTCCCCGCGCCTCTGGGCGCAGGCAAAACCCGCCACGCCTGCTGCTCCGCCTTCCGCGGCTCCAAAGGGTCCTCAGACCGGCCCTCCTGCTCCGCAGTCCCGCCATTTCCCTATCTTGTTGATTATTTCCGGCGCGAACCCCGGCTGGGGCGCGCGCATCGGCATGAAAGGCCTCGAGCGCCTCGAACGCGACGGTTATCCACCCATCCCTCTTGAACCCGGTGATGTTTCTCAAGATACGACGCCCATGACCTGGACCTACCATGCGAAAGACACCGCGACGGCTGCTGACGTGACCGTTCACTTGGTCCGCGAGCCTTGCATGGTCGGCCTGGACACGAAATACACCTTCAGCGTGGCGTTGGATCACGCCCAAATCGGCACTCTGAAAGGCTGCGCGCGCATCGCTCCCGACCAGTTCCCGGAATTCAAGCAGAAGAATCTCGATGACGACGATCCCGATAAGAAGAAAATCGGTCCTCCTCCCATCACTAATTTTAAAATGCCCGTCGCCGTGGCTTACCTGGACTCCGCCGGACGTGTGGTCCTGAAGCGCGGCTCTGCCCCTCGCATCGTCGCTCCCAAAGGCTCCCAGCTTTCTCTTTCGCATGACGGCAAGCGCCTCTTGTTCACCCGCGAAGATACCGGCGGCGGCCACACCGTCCTTTTGTTCGACTCCTCTACCGGAAAAACCACCGAACTTCTTCGCGGATTGGTCCAGGAGCAGCAGGCCTTCTGGTCCCCGGATGACTCCAAAATCGCCTTCCTGAAATCCGAGGGCGGCACTTCGCAAATCTGGGTTGCTCCCGCCGCCTCACCCGACCAGGCCACCCAACTCTCCGCCACCCCGATCGCCTATCTCGACGGATGGGCGGACAACCACACCGTCGTCGCGGCCAATACCGACTCCTTCCTCTGGATCACCGATGATGGCGGCACCGCCCAGGTCCTTTCCGCTCGCGACCTCTGCGGCCCCGATTTCGAGGCTTCCACCGCAGACCCCGTCCGCGTCAGTCCCATAAACCCCGATTTGTTGCTGGTCTCCGCCGCCATCCTCAAGCCTCCCTCCGGTTCCGCCACCGACCCCAAAACCGGCTACGGCGCCGGCCTCTTCTTTTACGAACTGCGCTCCAAAAGGCGCACTCTGCTCACGCCCCCGGAGGCCTTCGCCACTCAGGGCGAGTGGTCCCGTGACAGCCTCCAGGTCTTCTTCACCAACCGCGAGAAGCGCGGCGATGTCACCGACCGCATCTTCTGGGACGCCTCCGATCTAAAACGCTATCTGGTCGGCAGCAACCTGGTTATCGGTGAGTAGGCCTTCTTAGAATCCCGCCGCCGAAAAAGTACTATTGCCGCTTTCGACTCGGGCGCCGCTTCCGCCCCAACCTCTTCGCCTTCTCCCCTCTATACTCTGAGGATGGCGACCCCTCCCCAGGCTGTGGCTCCCAAGCCCGTCAATATCCTTGTCCTCGACGAGGACAATCAGAACTCCTCCTCGCTTCGCCAGATTCTCGATTCCGAAGGCTGGCGCGTCCGTATCGTGCACGAAGCACAGCACTTAATGGTCGAGCTCCGTTCCGCGGATTGGTCGCTTATCATCGCCAACGTCTCCCTTATCGACCTCGAATCCGCCGCTTTCACCATCATCCGTGAATTGGCCACCGTCCCGGTGGACGAGGGTGGCCGCCTCCGCGCCCTCTTCCTCATTCCGGAAATGACCGGCAATCAGTACGCCGCTCCCCTCGAGTCCGCTCGCCTGCCCTACGTCGTCCGCCCTTACCACCTCCACGACTTCCTCGAAAAAGTCAGCGACCTGCTTGTCGAAATCAAGGTTATTGACGCCCCCCTGCGCCAGGTCCGCCACGAATTCGGCGGCTTGCGCAAGAAAAAGCAGCAGTCCGCCCGCACCAACTCCATGTTCGCCTCCCGTGATTCCTACAGCTACACCGACGAGGAACTTGCGGAATACGAACGCCAGGAAAGCGAACTCTCGAAGAGCAAGCGCAATAAGCCTCGCACCAATCTCGGCGATCCGCGCCGCTAACCCGCTCCTCTAGAATGACCGCGCAAGAAAAACCCGCGCCCGCGTTCTAACTCCGAATCGTCCCTCGGGACGCCTGGAGGCTTCATGGAACGCACTTTCTTCGGCGCTGTGCTTGGTTCGCTGGCGGGCTTTTCTTCTCTCGGCCTGCTCGGCTTTCTCTGGTCTTCTTCTCCGGTGCCATCGGGCCCCCAAAAGCCCGAAAGCGACTGGCGCCTTCTCGACCCCGTCACCTACGAAAACATCAGCCTCTTTCCGGTTGTGGCCTCTTCTTCGCCGGACACCGGCGAATTCGTCACCCTCGACGAAGCGCTCTCCACCGGCGACGTAATCGTTCGCGAGCAGGGCAGCGAGGGTCTGGCGCGCAGCCGTGATGGCCGCGTGATCTCCGACTATCCCAGGGGCGCATCCGTCAACCAACTCGTGCTGATTAACCGCGGCAAGCGCCCCGTCTTGCTCCTCGCCGGCGAACTCGTCAGCGGTGGCAAGCAGGACCGCATCATCGGCAAGGACCGCATCGTTCCCGTCGGCGCGGACCCTCTGCCCCTCGATGTTTTCTGCGTCGAACACGGCCGCTGGTCCTCCGGCGCGAATTTCTCCGCCGCCAAAACCATCGTCCATCCCAGCGTGCGCGAACAGGCAGCCGTCGAGCAGGACCAAAGTCGCGTCTGGGGCGCCGTTCGCGGTGGCTCTACTGCCGCTCCCGCTCCTGCTGCGCCCGCCCCGCGGCTCTCGCGTTCGGAACTCTCCGCCACCATCGCCAGCGACGCCCCTACCGAATCCTACTCCGCCATTTACAAATCGCGCCAAGTCGGCGTCTCCGTGGATAATTTCGTTGATGAACTGCAGCGCCGCTTCGCCAGGGAAACCTCCGGCTTAAAAGGCGAGCGCGTCGTCGGTGTGATTGTCGCTTACGGCGGCGAAGTCGCTTGGAGCGACATCTTCGCCTCCCCGGATCTCTTCCACCAGTACTGGCACAAGCTCCTCCGCAGCTACGCGGTAGAAGCGCTCGCGCGGCCAACCGTTCGCGAAGTCGCGTCCCGCGATGACGCCCGCGAATTCCTCCGCCGCCTGAACGGCCGCATCAAGGAAGAAACCGAGCCGGGCGTGTACCGCTGGCGCGAAATCAATGAAGGGCGTCTGTCGCTCATCGAGCTGGACGCTCTGCAGCCCAAGCCCATCATGCTGCATCGCTTGCTGCTCCGCCGGACCAGTTAAACGCTCCTCCTTTTTTGCGGAATCACGATCGTCTATTGCTCCATGCGGCGGACTTCGCTTCGGTCCGTAGTGCTTTTCAGGAGTTCGCTCACACTCCCGCTCCACGCCGGATGCTTCAGCCCCGGTGCGATCTCCGCCAGCGGTTCCAGCACAAACCGCCGCTGCAGCATCCGCGGGTGCGGCACCTGCAACTCCGGCGTTTCAATAACCTCGTCCCCGTATAACAAAATGTCCAGGTCAATCAGCCGCGGACCCTTGGGAAACTCTTTCTTGCTGCCCATCTCTTTCTCGATGCCCCGCAGCGCGCGAAGCAGTTCCGCCGGTTCCCATCGCGTCTCGGCTTCCACCGCGCAGTTCAGAAACCACGGCTGCTCCCGGTAGTCCAACGGCTCCGTTTCATAGAAGCTCGATGTTTTTCTAACCTCTACCCCAGCAGCCGGCAACCTCGCGATCGCCGCCAGCAAATTCCCCCTCCGCTCCCCGACATTGGACCCAAGCGACAGATACACCAATGCCGTTCTCTCTTTTTCCGCTTGCATTTTACGTAAGGAAATAGTAATATGACTCCCGAGTAGCGCTGCGCTTCCCCTGCGTCGTCCGGTTCTCTCTTTCTCGAAACCCTAACTCCTTCGTTTTCACTTCCTTTGCAGACCCCGCAGCCTAAGCCCTTTCCTTTGATATCGTTGCAAAATCAGGGGAGGGTGGGGCTCGCTTCCTCTGCTGAAAGCAAAGGGCTTAACTCAGAAAAGCCTCGGCTGCCGTCGCGGCAGCTCCCGCCCGAAGTACTCATAAGCCCGCTGCGTCGCCACTCGCCCTCGCGGCGTCCGGTCGATCATCCCGATCTGCATCAGGTACGGCTCGTACATTTCCTCGATGGCGTCCTCTTCTTCGCTGAGCGCCGCGGCCAGCGTCCCCAGCCCCACCGGCCCGCCTCCGTACTTATCGAGCAGCGCCAGCATCAGGTTGCGGTCCACTTCGTCGAGTCCGTTCTCGTCCACGCCCAGCATCGCCAGCGCTTCCTGCGCCACCGGCCGCGTGATGCGCCCCGCCGCCCGCACTTGCGCAAAATCGCGCGCGCGCCGCAGCAGCCGGTTGGCCACCCGCGGCGTCCCCCGGCACCGCCGCGCAATCTCTTCCGCGCCGCCTTCTTCCATCTCGATATTCAGGATCTTCGCCGACCGCCGCAGAATCACCAGAAGGTCCTCCGGCTCGTAAAAATCCAGCCGGTGCACGATGCCGAACCGCGACCGCAGCGGAGCGGTGATCAATCCCGCGCGCGTCGTCGCTCCGATCAGCGTGAAATGGTTCAGATGAAAAGGATGGATGCGCGCCCCCGGTCCCTGCCCGATCACCAGGTCCACCCGAAAGTCCTCCATCGCCGGATACAACACTTCTTCCACGGCGGCTTGCAGGCGGTGAATTTCATCCAGAAAAAAAACTTCACGCAGCTCCAGCGAAGTCAGAATTGCCGTCAAGTCTCCCTTGCGCTCCAGCAGCGGCCCCGCGCTGGTTTTGATCGGCACATCCAGTTCGTTCGCGATGATTTGCGCCAGCGTCGTTTTTCCCAGCCCCGGAGGCCCGTACAGCAGCACGTGATCCAAAGCTTCGCCGCGGCTCCGCGCCGCTTCGAGGGCGATCGCGATATTTTCTTTCACGCGTTTTTGTCCGATGTATTCGCTCAGCCGCTTCGGCCGCACGCTGGCGTCGAGCCGCGCGTCTTCGTCGAATGCCGCGCCGGAGACGATCCGTCCGCCGCGTTCGCGAGCGTCTCTCGCGCCTTGCATCATCATCCGTTTTGCCGTTCCATCCGCCATGCGTTTCTTGGAAACAAGAAAGCTGTTATGAACCTCAACTTAACCGCTGGAATTGTCTCATGCGCTCACGCGCCGCTCGTCCCTTCTCTGCTTCCTTGCCTCCTTGTCTCGCTGCTTCAGGTTCGCGCTGCTCTGCCCTTCGGAGCGGTCAGCGATTGCAGCGCTGCTTTCAGCAGCTTCTCGAAATTCGCCGTTCCTGTTTCGCGCTTTCCCTCCGTCACGGCGCTTTCCGCGGTTCGCCCATCGTAGCCAAGGTTCACCAGCGCGGAAACCACGTCCGCCTCGACTCCCGCCGGCGAAGCGATCACCACTTTCTCTTCGACGATGGTCACCGCTTCCAGCTTGTCTTTCAATTCCACGACCATCCGCTCGGCAGTCTTCCTGCCCACGCCGGGAATCTTCGTCAGCCGCGCCAGGTCGTTTCCGCGAATCGCCGGAACCAGTTCTTCCGCGCTCATCCCGGAAAGAATCTTCAGCGCCAGCGAAGGTCCCACGCCGGAAGCGGAAAGCAGCAGCTCGAACAGATGCTTTTCGCGCGCGCTCAGAAATCCATACAGCGCCAGCGCGTCCTCGCGCACGTGGGTATGAATCAGCAGCGTCACTTCGGTATGCAGTTCGCCCAGCGCCGCGTACGTGGAAAGGGGAACCGCCACGAGATAACCTACCCCGCCCACATCCACCAGCACCTGGCTCGGCCGCTTGTCGGCAAGTCTCCCGCGCAGTTGTCCAATCATCGCTTCACGAAGGCGTTTCTCTCAGGATTCACGCGCCGGCAACCGCGCGCGCAAACGAAAAAGCGGCGCCGCCCGCCAGTATTGCCGCCTTTTCTTCGCCTGTCAACGCGCAGGAGGATCTGCGGATACGGCCCGGAAAATCGCAGTCGCGAAACCAGCTAGGCTCCCGCTTTCGCCGCACGCGGCGTCAGGATCGCGAGCACAATCGCGATCAGCAACAGCGCCGGCACGTCGCCGAACAGATGTCCACGATGCTCCGGGTAAGCCACGGCCTGCTCCAACATGATGCCGCCATGCACGGCACTGGACCAGGCGGTGAACCAGATAAGGCTCAAATTCTTGAGCGGGCTGCGCGACGCGAGCAGCAGAAAGACTCCGAGCGTGGCGTAGACGCCCAAAATCATTTGCAAGTACATCGAAGGGCCGCTCCCGTGCCAGATCCAGCCGGACGGCCACATGATCGTCAAAGGATACACACCAAAGATAAAAATGAGGCCCACCACCACGAGCGCGACCCGAAGTGCCGTGAACTTACTGTCGTTGTCCATGGAAGTTCCTCCTGTTTTCTTTCATCGCTTCTGCTCGAAACGAGGGTTTGAAGTGGCTGCATTAAAGCACGAAACATGAGATTGGCGGGCGTCAAAGTCGTGATGTCGTGGCCGTGCGAACAGGGCGCATGAGGCAATCAGGGTTTGCGCTCCTTGACGTCGAGGAGCCTTTGGTGGACGCGCTCGACGGCGCGCAGAAATTCGTCGATTCCTACCGTTGTGAAGGTGAGCTCGTTGGAGAGCGAGGCCATGGTGATGGCGTCGCAGAGCTGCGTAGCTCTGCGGATGCGTTCCGCGGTCAGCAACGGAAGCACCGATTGCGGATCCTGCCGCTTTAATTGGCGCTCCTGCCATTCCTGGACGGCCCACGCCGTTTTGCGCACGTTGTCCACGGCTTCGCGAAATTCTTTCAGGACGCGCTGGTCTATCGAGCCCGAGCGCATGTCGTATTCGAGCTTGACCAGGTCCGCGCAAGCCTTTTTGAGTTGAAAGTTCACTCCCCAGAATGTCTCGCTGGGAACCAGGAGTTCGACGGCCACTCCCAGCAAATGGCCCTCGGAGTCGCGTCGCACGCCAACGACCCGGGCGTGCAGAGCCTCATGCGAAAGCAGGTTGGTGAGCTCGATCTGACTGCCGACGGACGGATATGTTTTCATTTCTAGCAGGCCGCCCTGCGCGTTCACTTCCGTGGCGCGGCCGCTTTCGCGGAAAATCTTGCCGTCGGGGTCCTGCCAGGTTGCTTCCACGGGCGATACAAAAGGGAAACGCCGGCTGCGTCGTTTGCCGGCGCCGGAGGGCTGCTTCCCGTCGGGCTGCGTCACGGATTCACCTCGATGAAGGAACTGAGCGAAGCTATACCATTACCCAATTGTTTTTGCCAAGCGAAACGCAAGCGGCAACGGGAAGCGACTGTCGCGGGCCTTTTTCGGATTTCGCGCATTCCTTGCTCACCGGGGCGGTCCTTCGCGGATATAATCGGCGGCAAATCATTCCGGGCTCCAGGAACAGATCAAGCCGAAGGAGGACGATGAACTACGACCTGATTGTGGTGGGCGGAGGCGTGGCCGGCTCTTCGCTGGCGCGGCGCATGGCTGCGGGCGGAGCGCGCGTGCTGGTGCTGGAAAAAGAGACGCAATTTCGCGATCGCATTCGAGGCGAGTCGCTGCAGCCGTGGGGCGTGGCGGAGACGCGCAAGCTCGGCATCGACAAAGTCTTGGGAGCGGCCGCGGCGGAGTTGCGCTGGTTCGAGCAAAGCATCAACGGCGACCACGCTTTTCGACGCGAGCTTCCGGCGACCACGCTGTGCGGCGAAGCCATGTGGGGCATCTATCATCCGGAAATGCAGGAGAAGCTGCTGGCGCAAGCGGCGGAAGCGGGCGCGGAGGTGCGCCGCGGCGCGACCGTGCAGCAGATTCAGCCGGGCCGGAATCCCAAGGTGATCGCGGAAGGCGCGGGACAGCCCTCAGAATGCGAGGCCCGCCTCGTGGTCATCAGCGCAGGACGCAATCCGGCTTTGCGCGCCCAACTTGGTTTTCAGGTGCAGCGAGGTTCCATTCCCTTGCTGCTGAGTGGCGTTTTGCTCACCGGGCTTCCCGACGAAGTGGATCATTCCGTGGCGTACGTCGCCAACAACATCTGCACCGGCGCGGTCGCCGCCCTCTTCCCCCAGCGCGGCGACAAGGTGCGCGCGTATTTCGGCTTCCACCCGCAGAATTGTGTGCGTCTTCAGGGAGACGGCGATTTTGACCGCTTCCGCCAAATGTTCACGGCGACGGCGGGAAAGGCCATTCCCTTCGGCGACGCAAAACCGGCGGGGCCGCTGGCTTCCTTCGAGTGCGCAGACGTCTGGGTCGAGCATCCTTACCGCGACGGGGTAGCCCTGGCGGGCGACGCCGCTTCCTCGAACGATCCTTCCTGGGGACAGGGACTCTCGCTTGCGTTCCGGGACGCGAGGGTCCTTTCCGACGAGTTGCTCACGGATAGCGATTGGAATGCCGCAGCGAATCGCTACGCGCAGCGCCACGATTCGGATTACGGCACGGTGAGAAAAGTCACCGGATGGTTCTTTGACGTGTTTCAGCGGCTTGGCCCGGAGGCTGATGCCCGCCGCGGGCGAGCCCTGCCCTTGATTGCACAGGATGCGACTCGCGTCCCCGATGTGTTGTTCAGCGGACCGGAGTTTCCGCTGAATGCGGGTTCGCGTGCGCGATTCTTCGGCGAGGATTGAGCGGCAGCCGGGCCGCGGCAGATACGCTAAACGCTAAAGAAGCGCCCGATTCTCGCGGCGTGGTGGTTTCCGGCGTACACTAGGGTATGGCCGGGCCCTCCAATCTGCCTCTGAATTTCAATCGCGACCGCACCGAGCGTCAGCTCGACTCGCGGCTCGAAGAACTGCTCGCCAAGCTGAAAAAAAACCGTCCGGCCGAGGATCCCTGGCTGGTTCGCCGCGCCTACGAAATTGCCGCGGAGCGCCATCGCGGGCAGTTGCGCAAATCCGGCGACCCGTACCTCACGCATCTTCTCGAAGTCGGGCACATTCTTGCGGACATGCGCATGGACGCCACCACGCTGGCCGCCGCGCTTCTCCACGACGTGATCGAAGACACGGAGTTTCCCATCTCGCGCATCGAAGCGCGCTTCGGACCGGAAACGGCGCGGCTTGTCGAGGGCGTCACCAAGATCGGGCGCCTGAACATGGTCGCGCCCGAAACCCGCCAGGCGGAAAACGTCCGCAAGATGCTGCTGGCAATGGTCAACGACGTCCGCGTGGTGGTGGTCAAGCTTGCCGACCGCCTGCACAACATGCGCACCATCCAGTTCCTGGAGCCGGAGAAGCAGGAACGCATTGCCCGCGAAACGCTGGAAATCTACGCGCCCATCGCGCATCGCCTGGGAATGGGCCTGGTGCGCAACGAACTCGAGGATCTGTCCTTTCGCGTGCTGGACGCCGAAGGCTTCCTGGCCCTGCAAAAGGAAGTGACGGAGAAAGCGCCGGTGCACCAGCGCTTCCTGGACGAAGTGCAGTCCACGATTCGCACGCGGCTGGTGGAAAACAGCATTCCCGCGGAACTCGAAGCGCGGGTGAAGGGCCTCTATTCGCTTCATCAGAAGCTGGTGCGGCAGGAGCGCGGACTCGAGCAGGTTTACGACCTGCTTGCCGTGCGCGTGGTCACGGATACGGAGCGCAACTGCTACGCCGCGCTCGGCGTGGTTCACCACATCTGGCGGCCGGTTCCCGGGCGCTTCAAGGATTACATCGCCATGCCGCGCCCGAATCTTTACCAATCGCTGCACACCACGCTGATTCACGGCGGGCAGCCCTTCGAGGTGCAGATCCGCACGCAGGAGATGCACCGCATCGCCGAGGAAGGCGTGGCCGCGCACTGGAAATACAAGGACGGCAAACCGGTTTCCGAAGACGACGATCAGCGGATCATCTGGATGCGGCAACTGATCGAATGGTCTCAGGAACTTCAGGAGCCGGGCGAATTTCTTACCACGTTGAAGGTCGATCTCACACCGGCGGAAGTGTATGCATTCACGCCAAAAGGGCGCGTGCTGGAGCTGCCGGCGGGCGCCACGCCCGTGGATTTCGCCTACCTGGTGCACACCGAAGTGGGGCATCAGTGCGTGGGCGCCAAGGTGAACGGGCAAATGGTATCGCTGCGCCATGAAATCAACAGCGGCGACGTGGTTGAGATTCTGACGCAGAAAGGACACGCGCCCAGCCGCGACTGGCTCAGCTTCGTCAAATCGTCCCACGCGAAAAGCAAGATTCGCCACTGGATCAATCTGCACGAGCGCCAGGAAGCCACGGACATGGGCCGGCGGCTGCTTGAAAAAGAAGCGCGCGCTTTCGGAAGGAACCTGAAGAAAATTCCGGCGGCGGATTTCGAGAAACTGATTTCGGATTACGGTTTTTCCAGAATGGACGATGTCTATGCCGCGGTGGGATTCGGCAAATATTCCGCGCGGCAAATCCTGAGCAAGCTTCTGGGCGAAACCGCCGGACCGGAGGAGGCGGAAGAAGCCAAGCCCACGCTGGTCAAGACCGTCAAGCGCATGCTGGGAATCGGCGAAGCTCCGCTGATTGTAAAAGGTCACGACGACTTGCTGGTGTACCGCGCCAAATGTTGCAACCCGATTCCGGGCGACGACGTGATCGGCTACATCACGCGCGGACGCGGCGTGGCCGTGCACAACAAGGCGTGCCCCAACGTGCAGAATCTTCTCTATCAGACGGACCGCCGCATCGCCGTGGAATGGGGCGGAGAGAGCGCCGCGACTTTCCCGGTGCAGCTCTCGATTCGCGCCAAGGACCGCCCCGGCCTGCTGGCGGAAATTACCGCGGTGATCAGCGGCGCCGGCTCGAACATCCGCAACCTGGAAAGCCGACCGGACAAGCTCAACGCGCGGATCGAAGCCAGCCTGGAAATCGCCGACCGCCGCCAGTTCGAGGCCATTCTCGCGAATATCCGGAAAATTTCCGGGGTGTACGGCGTCGAGCGTGTGTACCAGGCGCCGGGTTCCGGCGGGGACTGAACGGCCCGCGCTCCGCCAAGCGCCGTTCATTTCGATTGCCCGGTATCACCCACGTCACAGCACGTTTTTCCGGTCCTTCCCGCTTCGCCGCGCGCCTCTAAAATAGAATGATGCGGACCAGCCACCCTCTCGCGCTCGGCGCTTTTCTTGCGCTCGCGCTGTGCGGTTGCAACAGCCACCCACTGACCGATTTTCGGCCGCTGGACCATGCCGGCATGTGGTCGAGCGGGATTGAAGACCTGAAAAAGCTGAATGTGACGGACCAGGAAGTCGCGGACGTGGTGAAAGTGAAGGAAGGCGGCCTGAGCGACGATTTCTGCGTCGAACTGGTGAACGAAGCGCATCTGCACAAGCATTTCTTCACCGGCGGCGCGGCGGTGCGGAACCTTTCCGGAGCGGGATTCAGCGAGCCGGAAATTCTGGAAATCGCCAAAGCGGATAAGCTCGATTCCGTGAGCGACGACGCGGTCACCGTGAAATTAATCGGGCTTTCGGATTCCACGGTGCAGACGATTCTGCGGAGAAAAATGAAGGGACAGCCCACCATGTCCAGCGCGGAAATCGCGCGCCTGAAGAACACGGGATTGACGGAAGCGCAACTGCTCGAACGCATCCAGCGCGGGATGAGCGACGCGGAAGCGGAGCGCGAAGTCCAGGCGCGGCAGAAGGCGATGAATCAGACAGGTTTCGTGCGCGTGCGCGGCCGGCGCCGCCGGTAGCGGCGCGGTCCGGTCCTCTTCCGGCGCTCTTCGGATCGAGCCCATCCAGTCCGTCCAGGCGCTTTGCCTCGGCGCGGCATGTCTCGCTAAAATCATGCTGTCTTGATTTGCACCGCCCGTATTCGCTTTCTTGTTCCCGCCGGCGCGGCGTGCGCCGCGCTGTGGGCGGCTTCGTGCGCGGTTCCGCTGGGTCCGGGCTACGACATTCAGAAGCAAGAGATACGCGTCAATTTCTCGCCTGCTTCCACCGCGCCCATGCGCGTCGAAGCCGAGTACACATTGAAGAATTCCGGCACGCAGCCGATCCCCGCCCTGGAAATGCGTTTGCCGGGGCGCCGGTTTCACGTCGCGAATCTTTCGGCAACGTGGGACGGTGCGAACATGGCCCTGGTCCCTTCGCCGAACAACCCCCGCAATTCACAGATCGAATTTGGCGAGCCGTGGGCGATGACCACGCGGCACACCTTGCGCATCGTTTTTGAAATCGTGCAGGCCGCGGATCCGCAGACCGGATGGACGTTCGCGCCGGACGCGTTTTTTCTTCCCCAGGGCGGCTGGAGCCCGGAACTGATCCCTTCTCGCGGCGTGGCGGGTTACGGAGGCGTGCCTCCCGAAAAATGGGAACTGACGGCGTCGGTGCCGCCGGATTTTCGGGTGCACGCCAGCGGGGAACAGGGCAAGGTGTCGCGCAAGAAGGACAGCTTGTTTCTGCGATTCCAGCAGTCTTCGAGCGACCTCAGCCCCTTCCTTGTCGCCGGACGTTATGCGGAGTCTTCTTTGGGGCGCGGGGATCGCAAAATCCATCTGTGGACGCGCTCCGCGCCGGATGCGAAGGTGCTGGCGCAAGCTTCCGCGTCGCTGGCCCGCGAACTCGACGTGTACGACACGGTGTTCGGCGCGCGCGGCAAGCTGCCTTCGCCGATCTGGATCGCCGAATGTCCCGCACCGGCGGGTTGCATCGCCCGGAGCGACGCTCCGTTTCTGGAATTTTTCGGCGAGCAATTCGGCGGATCGAATGCGGAGATGATTTCCTTCAACACCGCGGTCGTGGAAATCGGCGGCGAAACGTCGCACATCGCCGCGATCGTCGGCCCGTCGCTTGCGGCCAGCTGGCTCGGGTACGGGCGCAATCCCGGCTTCTATGAGCAGCAGCCGCCGATGTCCGCTTTGCCGCTTTTCGCGGCGGCGCTGGGGCGGGAGGCGGTGCTGGGACCAACCGCGCGCGTGGATATGATTCGCCGCGCTATGGCGCAGATTCCGGAAAAGCCGCAGCACAAAGGCGAGCAAGAAAATCCCGGCGTCCTTCGCGCCAAGAGTTTTCTTTTCTTTTACGCGCTGCGCGATCGGTACGGCGCGGACGTTTTCGGCAGAGCCGTGCGGCACATGCTCAGCGCGCGGCAGGGAGTGGGTTTCGACTTGGCGGACTTCATTTCCGCCTTCGAGCAGGAAACCCACGCGAATATCGCCGAACAGGTGCGGCTGTGGATGAAGCATCCCGGTGTGCCGCAAGAGTTTCGCGATCGCTACGGAGAAGCTTCCGCCGCGGCGACGCCGACTTCCGAGGAGAAACCAAAACCATGAAAGACATCGTGCTGACCGACCGCGGCCCAAAACCGATCGGCCCGTACTCTCAGGCCATCAAGTCCAACGGATTGTTGTTTATTTCCGGGCAGGTGGCGCTCGATCCCAAGACCGGCGAATTTTACGGCGGCGATATTCGGCAGCAAACCGAACGCGTGCTGGAAAATCTGAAAGGAATTGTGGAAGCCGGAGGCTCGCACATGAGCCGGGCGGTGAAGGCCACCGTGTTTTTGAAAGACATGAACGACTTCGCGGCGATGAACGAAACGTACGGCAAGTATTTTTCGTCGGCGCCACCGGCGAGAACCACCATTCAGGTGGCGCGATTGCCGAAAGACGCGCTGGTGGAAATCGATCTGATCGCCGCGTTGTAGTCTTTCAGGCGGCGATTCAGGCGGCCGGGACCAGGGAAATTCACAGCGGGATATTGCCGTGCTTTTTCCTGGGGTTGACGTCGCGCTTGTTTTCCAGGGCGCGGAGCGAAGTGATGATGCGGGCGCGGGTTTCCGCGGGTTCGATGACCGCGTCGACGTAGCCGCGCTCGGCGGCGACGTAAGGGTTCGCGAAGCGTTCGCGAAATTCGCGAATTTTTTCCTGGCGGAGGCGTTCGCGTTCGGCTTCGGGCGCTTTGTCCAATTCCCTCTTGTAAACGATGTTGACCGCGCCTTCGGGACCCATGACGGCGATTTCCGCGGTGGGCCACGCGAAGTTTGCGTCGGTGCGGATGTGTTTGGAAGCCATGACGCAATAGGCGCCGCCGTAAGCCTTGCGCGTAATGACCGTGATTTTCGGAACAGTGGCTTCGGCGAAGGCGTAAAGGAGTTTCGCGCCGTGCTTGATGATGCCGCCGAATTCCTGCTGCGTGCCGGGAAGAAAACCGGGCACGTCCTCGAAGGTGATCAGCGGAATGTTGAAAGCGTCGCAGAAGCGCACGAAGCGCGCGCCTTTCACGGAAGCGTTGATATCGAGAACGCCGGCGAGAAACGCGGGCTGATTGGCGACGATGCCGACGGGGCGGCCATCGAGCCGCGCGAAACCGACAACGATATTTTTCGCGAAGTGTTCGTGAACTTCGAAGAAGTAGCCGTCGTCAACGATGGCGTGAATGGCGTCCTTGATGTCGTAGGGCTTCAGCGCGTCTTCGGGAACGAGCATGTTGAGGGATTCTTCACGACGCGCGGGCGGATCGGAAGTGGCCAGGCGCGGAGGATCCTCGAGATTGTTGGAAGGGAGAAAGCTCAAGAGTTCGCGAATCATGGCGCAGCAGTCGGCATCGTCGGGGGAGATGAAGTGAGCGACGCCGCTTTTTTCGTTGTGGGTCATGGCGCCGCCAAGTTCCTGCTTGGTGACTTCCTCGTGCGTGACGGTCTTGATGACGTCGGGGCCGGTGACGAACATGTAGGAAGTTTCGCGGGTCATGAAAATGAAATCGGTGATGGCGGGCGAGTAGACGGCGCCGCCGGCGCACGGGCCCATGACCGCGCTGATCTGCGGGATGACGCCGCTGGCCAGCGTGTTGCGAAGAAAAATATCGGCGTATCCGGCGAGAGAATTGACCCCTTCCTGGATGCGCGCGCCGCCGGAATCATTCAGGCCGATGACGGGAGCGCCGTTGCGCATGGCCAGATCCATGATTTTGCAAATTTTCAGGGCGTTGGATTCGGAGAGCGAGCCGCCGAAGACGGTGAAGTCCTGCGCGAAAACGTAAACCAGGCGGCCGTTGACGCGGCCGAAGCCGGTGACGAAGCCGTCGCCGACGGGGCGCTGCGCTTCCATGCCGAAATCGGCGCATTCGTGGCGGACAAATTTGTCGAGCTCCTCGAAAGTGCCTTCATCGAGGAGGAGGTCGAT
>Ga0209074_10000015_pt1 | contig 19899 bp, 16 predicted proteins | sample GAPlitter_FD_187522 | JGI IMG/M metagenome (GOLD analysis project Ga0209074, IMG submission 187522) | Agricultural soil microbial communities from Georgia to study Nitrogen management - GA Plitter (SPAdes) (version 2) | ecosystem: Environmental > Terrestrial > Soil > Agricultural land | place...
CGGGCCGCTGCCGGTCGCGTTCGTCGTGCTCGTCGTCATGACGATCGTCATGGAGCTGCTGCTGCGCCGGACCCGCTGGGGCTGGCGGTTGCGGGCCGTCGGGTCCGCCGAGCCGGCCGCCCGCAGCATCGGCATCCCGGTCAGCCGGACCGTGATCGGCGGCTACGTCGTCACCGGGCTGTTCGTGTTCCTCGGCGCGCTGATGCTGATGGGCCAGTACGGCATCGGCGACCCGGCCCAGGGCTCGACGTACACGCTGGCCAGCATCACCGCCGTCGTGCTCGGCGGCACGAGCCTGCTCGGCGGGCGCGGCACCTTCCTCGGCCCGATGCTGGGTGCGGTGCTGCTGCAGCAGGCGCTGAACGCCACGGTCTTCCTCGACCTCGGGACCGTCTACCAGTACTACTTCCAGGGACTGCTCATCCTGGCCGCCGCGATCCTCTACACCGTCGGCAAGGTGCGCCGCCGGCAGCGGGCCGTGGACGTCGCCGTCGACGTCTGAGCCGTCCACCCGGATCTCGAGAAGGGCCCGCCATGTCCGCCAGTACCGCCACCTTCGGCACCAACGCCGTCGACTGGGAGGAGCGCGTCCAGTTCGACCGGCTGCGCGTGGAGCGGCTTGCCCGACTGCGGGCCCAGCTCGAGCGCTCGGAGCTCGGAGCCCTGCTGGCCTTCGACTTCGCGAACATCCGGTACATGTCCGCCACCCACATCGGCACCTGGGCGATGGACAAGCTGATCCGGTTCGCGTTGCTGACCCGGGACACCGACCCGATCGTGTGGGACTTCGGCTCGGCCGCGAAGCACCACCAGCTGTTCGACCCGTGGCTGTCGATCACCGGCAGCACGCTCGACGCCGACCTGGACGCGCCGCACCACAACGGCACCCGGCCGCGACGGGAGTCGGGGGCGAGGGCCGGGATCTCCACCCTGCGCGGGGCGTTCCACCCGGACGCGGGCATCGCCGAGGAGGTGGCCGGCAAGATCAAGCGGGAGCTGGACAAGTTCGGCGTCGCCGACCAGCCGCTCGGCGTCGACGTGGTCGAGCTGCCGATCCTGTTCGCGCTGCAGCGGGCCGGGATCGAGGTCGCCGACGGACAGCAGGTCTTCCTGGACGCGCGCCGGGTGAAGACGCCGGACGAGATCTCGCTGCTGACCCAGGCCGCGTCGATGGTCGACGCCGCGTACGACGAGCTCTACCAGTTCCTGCGGCCCGGCATCCGCGAGAACGAGGCCGTCGGCCTGGTCGCCAAGACCCTCTACGACCTCGGCTCCGAGTACGTCGAGGGCGTCAACGCGATCTCGGGGGAGCGCTGCTCGCCGCATCCGCACGTCTACTCGGACCGGGTCATCCGACCCGGCGACCCGGCCTTCTTCGACATCCTGCACAGCTACAACGGCTACCGGACCTGCTACTACCGCACCTTCGCGGTCGGCTCGGCGAGCCGGGCCCAGAACGACGCGTACGTGCGGGCCCGCGAGTACATGGACCGGTCGATCGCCAAAGTCCGGCCGGGTGCGACCACCGCGGACATCGTCGAGGTCTGGCCGGCCGCGCAGGAGTTCGGCTTCCCGGACGAGGAGGCCGCCTTCGGCCTGCAGTACGGGCACGGTGTCGGGCTGTCGATCTGGGAGAAGCCGATCTTCTCCCGGCTGGTCTCGCTCGAGCATCCGGAGGTGCTGGAGGAGGGCATGTTCTTCGCGCTGGAGACGTACTGGCCGTCGGCGGACGGGGTCGGCGCCGCCCGGATCGAGGAGGAGCTGGTCGTCACCGCCACCGGCTGCGAGGTGGTGACCAAGTTCCCGGCCGAGGACCTGCTGGTCGCCGGCCAGCGGTACGTCGGCGTCGGCGGCCCGCTGCCCACGCTGCGGGAGGCGCAGTCCCACCTGAACACGGCGGCCGGGCGCGGTGAGCGCTGAGACCATGCGGGCGGCGGTCTACCACGGCGCCCGCGACGTCCGGGTCGAGCGGCGGCCGCGACCGCGGCCCGGCCCGGGCGAGGTGCTGCTTCGGGTGCTCCGCTCCGGCATGTGCGGCACCGACGCGACCGAGTGGGCGGCCGGGCCGCGGACGTTCCCGGTCGCCCGCCGGCACCCGGTGACCGGCCACCAGGGGCCGATGGTGCTCGGGCACGAGTTCGTCGGCGAGGTGGCGGAGCCCGGCGACGGCGCGCGCACCCCGGTCGGCGCGGTGGTGGCCAGCGGCGCGGGTGTCTCCTGTGGACGGTGCGATCGCTGCCGGCAGGGCCGCACCAACCTCTGCCGGTCGTACTACACGCTCGGGCTGAACACCGCCGGCGGGATGGCCGAGTTCGTCGCGGTGCCGGAGTCGACGCTGGTGCCGGTGCCGGCAGGACTGCCGCTCGACGCGGCCGGCCTGGCCCAGCCGCTCGCGGTCGGCCTGCACGCGGCCCGCCGGTCCGGCGCGGCCGACGGCGACCGGGTGGTGCTGATCGGAGCCGGCGCCATCGGCACGCTCGTGCTCGCCGCGCTGCGGCACCTCGCCGACGTCGACCTCACCGCCGTCGACTTTCCCGGCTCGCGGCTGGAGCGGGCGGCCCGGCTCGGCGCGACCAGGGTGGTCCCGGCCGGAGCCGGTGTCGCGGCCGCGGTCGGGGCGCCGGGCGCCGACGTCGTGATCGAGGCCAGCGGCGCGCCGGGCCAGCTCGACGCCGCGATCGCGCTGGCCCGGCCCGGCGGCACCGTCCTGCAGGTCGGTATCCCGGCGGCACCGCAGGAGATCGACGTCCACTCGCTGGTGATGCGGGAGATCGGCATCCGGACCACCCTTGCCCACGTGGGCGGCGAGGATCTCGCGCCGGCGCTTGACCTGCTCGCCGGCACGTCGCTGGCGGCGGAGCTGCTCGACGGCGTCCATCCGCTCGGCGCGGTGGCCGAGCAGCTCGACCGGCTGTCCTCCGGGCGGCTGGACGGCAAGGTCCTCATCGACCCGAGCTTGGAGGGATGAGATGAAGGCGGCGGTCTTCCACGGTGAGCACGACGTGCGGGTCGAGGAGGTGTCCGACCCGCGCCCGCCCGGCGCCGGCGAGGTGCTGGTCCGCCCGCTGTGGTGCGGGATCTGCGGCACCGACCTGCACGAGTACGCGATGGGCCCGATCGTCATCCCGGCCGAGCCGCACCCGCTCAACGGCGCCCGGCTGCCCCAGGTGCTCGGGCACGAGTTCTCCGCCCAGGTGGTCGAGGTCGGCCCGGACGTCACCACCGTGTCGGCAGGGCAGCGCGTCTCGATCATGCCGTTGCTCTACTGCGGCGCCTGCTACTACTGCCGGCGCGGGCTGCACCACCTGTGCGTGTCGATGGCCTGCGTCGGCCTCAGCTACGACTGGGGCGGCATCGCGGAGCTGGCCGTCGTGCCGGCCAGCCACGTGACCGCGCTGCCCGACGGGGTCAGCGACCTGCAGGGCGCGCTGGTCGAGCCGGCGGCCGTGGCCGCGTACGGGGTCGACGTGGCGCAGGTGCGGCCCGGGGACACGGTGCTGGTCACCGGAGCCGGCCCGATCGGTGCGCTGGCGGCGCTCTATGCCGCCTCGCTCGGCGCCCGGGTCGCGATCTCCGAGGTCAACCCGGTCCGCGCCGAACTGGCCCGCCGGCTCGACGTGGGCGACGTGCTCAACCCGGCCGAGCTGGACGTCGGCGAGTGGCTGCGGGACCGGACCGGAGGCGTCGGCGCGGACGCGGTGGTCGAGTGCTCGGGCAACGAGCGGGCGCTGATCACCGCGATCGACGCGGTCCGGGCGGCCGGCCGGATCGCGCAGACCGGCCTGCACACCAGGGCGGCCGCGATCGAGCCGATGAAGCTGTCCGCGCGGGACATCGCGCTGGTCGGCACCTGGTGCTACCCGGTCACCGACTGGCCGCGGGTCCTCGACCTGATCGACCGCGGCCGGCTGCCGGTCGAGAAGGTGGTCACCGCGCAGGTGCCGATGGCCGCCGTCGTCGAGCGCGGCTTCGAGGTGTTGCTGTCCCCGACCGGTGACCAGGTCAAGGTGCTCGTGGCGGCCGGGTCATGAGGGCGCTGCAGTACGCCGGGCCGGGCCGGGCCGAGGTCGTCGAGCTGCCGGTGCCGGCCATCGCCGACGACGAGGTGCTGGTCGCCGCCCGCTCGGTCGGCGTGTGCCACTCCGACATCGAGCTGCTCGAAGGCCGCTACATCATCCCGTTCTCCTACCCGCAGATCCCCGGGCACGAGTGGTCCGGGCAGATCGCCCGGGTCGGGCGCGGCGTGACCGGCCTCGCGCCGGGGGACCGGGTGGTGGGGGAGTGCGTGATCGGCGCCGACCACTTCGGCTTCTCCCTCAGCGGCGCGGCGGCCGAGTTCTTCGTGGCGAAGCCGTCCTGGCTGCACCGGCTGCCGGACGAGCTGTCCTGGACGATGGGCGCGCTGGTGGAGCCGTTCAGCGTGGCCTACTACGCGCTCGTCCGGGCCGGCGGCGTCGACGCCAGCGACACCGTCGCCGTGCTCGGAGCCGGTCCCATCGGCCTCGCCGTGGCCGCCGCGGCCGGCGCGATGGGCGCGCACGTGGTCGTCGTCGAGCCGGCCGCGCCGCGGCGGGAAGCCGCCGGGAAGCTCGGCGCCGAGGCGGTGGATCCGGACGGCGCGGCGGACCTGCTGGCCGAGCGCACCGGCGGGCGCGGAGCCGACGTCGTGGTGGAGGCCAGCGGGAGCCCGGCGGTGATGGCGACGGCGCTGGAGCTGGCCGGGTTCCGCGGCCGGGTCGCCTGCATCGGCATCGACGTCGGCGGCACGGCCCCGGCCCGGCTCGGCCTCATCCAGTCGAAGGAGCTGCGTGTCACCGGGTCGATCGGCTCCCCCGGGGTGTGGCCGCAGACCTTGCGGTTCCTGGCCCGGTCCACAGTGGACCTCACCCCGCTGGTGACCCATCGCTTCGGAGTCGACCGGGCGCTGGACGCCCTCGCGGCGGCGCGGCAGCCGGCGTCGACGATCAAGGCGCACGTCGAGCTCGACGCGAGCGTGTGAGCGGACGGGGGCGCGCGGCGTCAGCGCCCCCGCCCGCGGGTCACGGGATGATCCGCGCCGCCCGGTAGCGCTCGACGTACCCGAAGAAGCTCGCCCTGCTGTCCCGGGTGGCGGTGAAGCCCGCGGCCCGGCTCTTGTTCATGTCGGTGAGCACCTCGATGTCCCGGCCGAGGTCGGCGTCGGTGTGCCACCAGGAGGCGATCCGGTCCAGGTCCGGCTCGACCAGTCCGTGCCGGCCGGCGATCTCCTTCCAGGTGCCCTCCTGGCCGGCCATCGCGGCGACCAGCGGTCGCGGCTCGCCCTCGAAGCCCTCCGGCTCCAGGCCGAAGTACGCCGCGATCTGCGGCCACAGCCAGCGCCAGCGGAAGACGTCGCCGTTGGCCGTGTTGAACGCCTGGTCCCAGCCGGCCTCGGTGGTGGTGGCCCAGATGATCTGGTCGGCCAGCAGGTCGGCGTCGGTCACGTCGGTCACGCCGTTCCACTGCGTCCGCGAGCCGGGGAAGACGAACGGCCGGCCGAGCTCGCGGCAGATCGTCGCGTACGCGGCCAGCGTCAGCACCATGTTCATCGCGTTGCCGACGGCAAAGCCGAAGACGGTGTGCGAGCGGTGCACGCTCCAGTGGAACCCGGCCCGCCGGGCGGCCGCGAACAGCTCGTCCTCCTGCGCGTAGTAGAAGTTCGGCGCGCTGGTGCGCGGCTCGTCCTCATGGAACGGAGTGTCGGTCGTGACGCCCTGCGCGTACGCCTCGAACGGGCCGAGGTAGTGCTTCAGCCCGGTCATCAGCGCGACGTGCTCGACCGAGCCGGCCGGCTCCACCGCCGCGAGGACGTCGCGGACGGCGCCGCCGTTGACGACGATGTTCTCCTGTTCGGTCGGCCGCCGGGACCAGGCCGTGATCGCGACCAGCTGCGGCGCGAGACCGTCGAGCGCCGCGCGGAGGCCGGCCGGGTCGGTCAGGTCGGCGCGGACGGGGCGCACACCCGCGCCGGCCGGTCCGCCGCTGCGGGACAGCCCGTGCACCTCCCAGCCGTCGGCGGCCAGCCGGGTGCCGAGGTTCTGGCCGACGATGCCGGTCGCGCCGACCACGAGCGCCCGGCGCGCTGAACCAGCCATGAGTGCCCTCCCAGTGTTGGTCGCCACTAAACACTAGCGAGGACCAGCCCGGCTGCTCAAGGGCATACTGTTCACTGCAGATGAACAGAGAGGCGGCGCTCGGATGGATCTCGGCAACGGGCTCGGGCACCTGTCGTACTCGACCCTCGTGCATGCCGGCGACACCTGGCCGCAGCTGCGGGCCAGCCTGACGCAGTTCGTGCCCAGGGTGAAGGCCAGGGTCGCGCCGGACCGCCGGTTCGGCGTCTCGCTGCGGCTGTCGGCCGCCTCGGTCGCGGAGCTGACCGGACGGCCGGACGAGCGGGCCTGGCTGCGCCGCTTCCTGGCCGAGCACGACCTCTACCTCTACACCGTCAACGCCTTCCCGTACGGGCCGTTCAAGGGCGGTCCGGTGATGGAGCGGGTATACGAGCCGGACTGGGCCACCGGCGAGCGGGTCGCGTACACCTGCGCCGTCGCCGACCTGCTGGCCGAGCTGGCGCCGGACGACGTGCGGCCGAGCATCCAGACCGCACCGCTGGCGTTCGCGGCCAGCGTCGCCGGACCCGACTACGTCGCCCGGTTCACCACCGGGCTGCTGACGGTGGTGGCGCACCTCGCGGCGACCGAGGCCCGGACCGGCCGCCGGGTGACGCTGGCCCTCGAACCCGAGCCGGCCTGCTACCTGGAGACCACCGACGAGACCATTGCCTACTTCGCCGCGCGGATCCACAGCCCCGCCGGCACGGCCGAGCTCGCCCGGCTGGCGGGCGTGCCGCTGGCCGAGGCGCACGGCCTGCTGCGCCGCCACCTCGGGGTCGTGTTCGACATCGGCCACCAGGCCGTCGGGTTCGAGGACGTGACCACCTCGCTCACCCGGCTGGTCGCGGCCGGCATCCCGGTGTTCAAGCTGCAGCAGGCGGCCGCGCTCTGGGTGCCCGAGCTCACCCCGGCCGTCGTCCCGGACCTGCGGCGGTTCACCGGGACGATCTACCTGAGCCAGTCCGTGCTGCGGCAGGACGGGCAGGCTGCGCACTTCCTCACCCTCGGCGAGGCCCTCGACGCGTACGAGCAGGACCCGCGGCCGGCCGAGCTGCGCACGCACTTCCACGTCCCGGTGTTCCTCGCCGAGATCGGGCCGTTCCGCACCACCCGCGGCGCTGTCGAGGAGGCGCTGCGGCTGCACCGGGCGACACCGCTGTCCGAGCACCTCGAGATCGAGACGTACACCTGGGACGTGCTGCCGGCCGAACACAAGTCCGGCGACGTGGTCGACTACGTGAGCCGGGAGATCGAGTTCGTCCGGCGCGCGCTCACCGGTCCGGCCCAGGGCTCTGACCTGCAGTAGTGTCATCGACACCACCGTCGTCGCGGAGGTGCCCGTGCCCCTGACCGTCCGGCCCGACGACCGGGAGCCGCTGCGTGCGGCGGTCCGGGAGGTGCACGCGCGGTCCGGGCTCGAGGTGGGATTCGGCGGCCTGGTGCCGCCGACCGGGCGGACGGCGGTGCGGCTGGACGAGCTGCTCGGCGTGCAGACCGCGCACCTGCGGCACCTCGAGGTCCGGGTCGGCGCCGGCCTCGGCGGGCGGGTGCTGGCCGAGCGCCGCCCGGCCAGCGTCGACGACTACCGGGACGCCCGCGGGATCACCCACGACTACGACGGGCCGGTGCTCGCCGAAGGCCTGTGCACGGTGGCCGCCGTACCGGTCCTCGTCGCCGGCGCACCCCGGGCCGTGCTGTACGCGGCCAGCCGGGAGACGGGCTCGGTCGGCGACCGGGTCCGGGACGCGATGGCGTCGGCCGCCGCCCGGATGGCCGTGGAGCTGGCGATCCGCGACGAGGTCGACCGGCGGCTGGGGCTGCTCGCCGGCGCGAGCGCGCGGGCGGAGGTCGGCACGAGCCGGTGGGAGGAGATCCGGGCCGTGCACGCCGAGCTGCGGCTGCTCGCGCAGACCACCACCGACGACGCGGCGCGGGACCGGCTGCTGACCGCCTGCGGACGGCTGGCCTCGCTCGGCGCCGACGCGCCCGCCGGCGACGGCGACCCGGCCGTCCGGCTGTCCGGGCGGGAGCTGGACGTGCTGGCGCTGGTCGCGCTCGGCTGCAGCAACCGGGAGGCGGCGGCCCGCCTGTCGCTGCGGCCGGAGACGGTGAAGAGCTACCTCGCCGCGGCGATGGCCAAGCTCGACGCGCATACCCGGCTGGAGGCGGTGGTCCGGGCCCGCCGGCTCGGCCTGCTGCCCTGACGCGCCGACCGCGGGTGGCGGGGGAGCCGTCAGGCCAGCAGGTCGGTCAGCGCCGGGGCGATGTCCCGGACCGAACGGATCATCCGGGCCTCGCCGCCGCCGCGGGCGGACAGCGCCCGGGCCGCCGCCTCGGACTCGGGCGTCGGCAGCGGGCACAGCACGTGCAGCCGGTCGATGCCGGCCAGCGCCGATCCGGGCGGGTCGCCGGTGGTGTGCAGGCAGTCCGAGAGCAGCACGACGACCCGCTGGTCGGCGGCCGCGGACAGCAGCTCGACCCGGGCGGCCCGCAAGGCCGCGGCCACGTCGGTCAGCCCGTGCCCGCGCAGCCCGAGCAGCTGCCGCACGACCGCCTCGGCGGCCGGCCGGCGGGCGTGCCCCGCGACCACCTCGACGTCCCGGCCGAAGCTGAGCACCGAGGTCTCCAGCCGCTCGTCCCGGCGCAGCACCACGCCGGCCGCGGCCACGGCGGCGATCGCCACCGCCAGCCCGGACATCGATCCCGAGCTGTCGACAGCGAGGCAGACCGCCCGCCGGTGCCCGGTCCAGCCGCGGGTCACCAGGTCCTCGGCCGCGACCGGGGTGGCGCCGGTCCACCGCTCCAGGGTGCGGTCGAGGTCGAGGTCGCCGTCGCCGCTGCGCTGCGCGACCAGGCGGCGGGTCCCCCGGGTGCGGGTCCGGCCGATCCGGCCGACCTGGACGAACACCCGGGCCGCCAGCCGCTGCGCGGCCGCGCGCAGGTCCCGGTCGGTGGCCAGGGCGAGGTCGCTGACCAGCGCGGCCGCGGCGTCCGGGTCGGCGGCCAGCAGCGCCCCGAACGCGTCCTCGTCGAGCTCCCCGACCTGCGGGCTCACCTGCTCGAACGACTCGTGCCGGGCGGCGAGCTCGCGCCGGCTGACCTGGCGGCGGCCGCCGCCGGTGCGGCGGTCCCGGCGCAGGGCGGAGGCGGAGTCCGGGCCCGCCGGCGGCGGGCCGTCAGCTTTTCCCCGGCCGTCCGCGCCGGTCGGCTCCGCGTGCTCCTGCTCCGGCGGCGGCGTGCCCTCCGGCCAGACCGTGTCGAGGATCTCGTCGATGACCGACTCCGGCGTGCGGTCGATGCCCTCGGTCAGCCGGATCCGGCCGGACAGCGCGGCGTGCGCGGCGTCCCGGGTCGCCTCCCGGGCCACCGGCGCGCTCAGGTCGGCCCCGCTGCGCACCTCCAGCAGCCCGTCGAGCAGCAGCACCAGGTCGATCGCGCCGCGCACGGACGAGCCCATCCGGACGTCGCGGTGCTCCCGGGTCGCCCGTACCAGCCGCACGGCCAGACCGATCAGCTCGGTGCGGGCGCCGGTCACCGCGGCCACGATGGCCCGCTCGCCGGCCGCGTCCTGGTAGCCGAGCACCACCCGGCACATCCGGTCGGCGATGGCCTGGGCGACCCTGGCCGTGCCGACCGCGTCGAACGGGTTCATCGCGGCGATCAGCCGGAACCCCGCCGCCGCCCGGACGTGCCCGAACCGCGGCACGGTGATCTCGCCCTCGGTGAGCACGGTGATGAGGACGTTGAGGGTCTCCTCCGGGATCCGGTTCAGCTCCTCCAGGTAGAGCAGGCCGGAACCGCGCATCGCGGTGAGCAGCGGTCCGTCGGTGAAGCTGCCCGGCACGTACCCGTCGGCCAGCACGGCGGCCGGGTCGTACTGGCCGATCAGCCGGGCCGGCGTCAGCTCGGCGTTGCCCTCGACGAACACGACCTCCTGGCCGACCTCGGCCGCGATCGAGCGCAGCAGGGTGGACTTCCCGGTGCCCGGCGGCCCCTCCAGGACGACGTGCCGGTTGGTCCGCAGCGCCACGGTGAGCACCTCGCGCTCCCGGCGCAGCCCGATGACGGGCGGACTCTCGGTCACGGTCGTCTCCTCGTACGGCGGCCGGCGGCGGCCGGGTCCACTGTGGACCGACGTCCGTCCACGGTGGACCTCGGCTACCGGGCGGTCAGGCGAGCGGCGCCGTGTCGTACCGGATCACGCCGCGGATGTTCTTGCCGTTGATGAGGTCGTCGTAGCCCTCGTTGACCTGGTCGAGCGTGTACGTCGTGGTGATCAGCTCGTCGAGCTTGAGGTCGCCGGACTGGTAGAGCTCGACCATCCGCGGGATGTCGTGGAACGGGTCGCCGGACCCGAACAGGCTGCCCTTCACGGTCTTCTCGAACAGCGTGAGGATCGAGCTGTTCAGCTCGATGTTCGGCTTGGTCGGGTCGGCGAGCCCGGTGATCACGGCCGTGCCGCCCTTGCGGATCACGTTCACCGCGTCGGCGACGACCTTCGCGTCGACCACGCCGACGGTGATGATCGCCTTGTCCGCGCCGACCCCGCGGGTCAGCTGGTAGGCGAGCTCGTTCGCCTCCTCGGCCGTCTCGCAGCTGTGCGTGGCGCCCAGTTCCTCGGCCGCCTCCCGCTTGTTGGGCAGCGGGTCGACCGCGATGACGTTGCGCGCGCCGGCCAGTGCCGCGCCCTGCACGCTGTTGATGCCGATCCCGCCGATGCCGTAGATCACGATCGTGTCGCCCGGCTCGGTCGCCGCCGCGTGCACGGCCGAGCCCCAGCCGGTGGGCACCCCGCAGCCGATCAGCACGACCTTGTCCAGCGGGAGGTCGGGGTCGACCTTGACGGCCGAGTTCTCGCTGATCACCGACCGCTCGGAGAACGTGCCGAGCATGCACATGCCGCCGTAGTCGTTGCCCTCGTCGTCGTGGAACCGGTAGGTCCCGTCGGTGAGCATCCCGTCCAGGATCGTCGCGCCCATGTCGCACAGGTTGGACTTGCCGGTCGAGCACCACCGGCAGTGCCCGCAGACCGGCAGGAACGAGCAGATCACGTGGTCGCCGGGCTGCAGCCGGGTGACGCCCGGCCCGACCTTCTCGATGATCCCGGCGCCCTCGTGGCCGCCGACGACGGGGAAGCGCGGCACGATGTCGCCGTGCCGCAGGTGCTCGTCGGAGTGGCACAGCCCCGCCGCGACATACCGGATCAGCACCTCGCCGGCCTTGGGCTCGTCCAGCTCGAGCTCGGTGATCTCGAACGGCTGCCCGACGGCGCGGAGTACGGCTGCCCTGGTCTTCATCGACTCTCCGTTCCCGGCCCCCGCGGGAGCCGATCATGATCGGCGACGCGTTGAGGACGGCGGGCCGGGCGCCCGCCGCCGAGACCGCCATCGTCGGTCCTGGCGGCGGCCGGGGCCACCCCCGGACGGGGGTAGCGGCCGGTCTGCATCAGGCCTGACCGGTGCCCGGGTGCTCAGCCGACCCGGTCGAGCAACTGCCGGGAGCGCGCCACCACGAGCGCCGTCGCGTCCGCGTCGTACGAGGGCAGCGAGCTGTCGGTGAACAGGTGCCGGTCGCCGGGGTAGACGAACAGCTCGCCGAGCTCCGGCCCGACCGTCGCGACCAGCTCGCGGGCGGCGTCCAGGTCGCCCTCCAGCCCGAAGAACGGATCCTGCTCCATTCCATGGACCTGCACCGGCACGCCCGGCGGCCACGGGCCGACGGCCCACTCGCCGGTGACCGGCAGGCAGGCTTCGTAGAGCAGTGCGCCGCGGGCGCCCGGCCGGGTCTGCGCCAGCCGCTGGGCGACCATGACCCCCCAGGAGAAGCCCGCGTAGACGAGCCCGTCGGGCAGGTCGGCCAGGATCCGCCGGACCTGCCGGTCGATCTCCTCGTCGCCGATCTTCTGCGCGTACGCGAGGCCCTCCTCGATCGTCGCCGGGCGCTCGCCGGCGAACAGGTCGGGGGTGTGGACGGTGTGCCCGCCGGCCCGCAGCTGGTCGGCGAACGCGCGCACGCCGTCGGTGAGTCCCTGGACGTGGTGGACCAGCAGAACCTCGGCCATCTCTACACTCCTGTCATCGGACGACGGTTCTCGAATGAGCCACGACTCTAGAATGGTCCATAGATGTCGGTCAATGAGCAGATCCCGGACTACGAGCTGGACGAGATGCTCGTCGTCACCGCGCCCGAGCAGCTGCGCGCGCTGGCCGACCCGCTGCGCGGCACCCTGCTCGAGCTGGTCCTCGAGCGGGCCGCGACGATCACCGAGCTGGCGCAGGCGGTCGGCCGGCCCAAGAGCACGGTCGGCTACCACGTGAACTTCCTGGTCGACGCCGGCCTGTTCAAAGTGGTGCGGACCCGGCGGGTACGGGCGATCGACGAGCGGTTCTACGGCCGGGTCGCCCGCACGCTCTACGTCGGTGTGCTCAACCGCGCCGAGGACAAGCAGGTGGTCGCCTCGATGAACGGGCTGGCCGAGGCGGCGGCCGAGGCCGCCCCGGCGCACGCCGCCGACGACCTGCGCTGCCTGCTCGTGCACGCCCGCATCCCGGTCGAGGAGGTGCGCAACTTCTGGGCCGAGGTGCAGGCGGTCGGCCGCAAGTTCGCCCAGATCCCGCGGTCCGGAAACCAGGTCTACGGCTTCGTCGCCGGGCTCTACCCGACCGACGCCCCCACCCTCCCGGACACCGACGCCGCCGGGTAGCCGGATCGAGGTCCGTCGTGGACGATCGCCCGGCCGCCGCCGGGTGGACCCGGCGCCCGGTCGGTCGGCGACGGGGTCGAGGGGCCTGTCGCGCCGGCGGCAGCGCGGGCGGTGGCGGTGAGTCAGGTGGTCTTCTCGACCGAGGCGGTGAAGATCTGCGCGACCGAGGCGTCCAGCCGGGCGGTGAACTGCTCGTCGGTCTGGTCGGCGGTCAGCCCTTCCAGCAATGCCCGGGAGAAGCTCGCGATCATCGCCGGGTCCTTGGCCAGCAGGTCGCAGGCGACGTCCCGGCTGTAGCCGCCGGACAGCGCGAGCACCCGCAGCACCCGCGGGTCGGCGGCCAACCCGGCGTACAGGCCGGGCCGGGTCGGGATGGTCAGCTTCAGCATGATCGTCGTGTCGTCCGGGAGCGCCGCGATGCGGGACTGCAGCGCCTCCCGGAGCAGCGTCTCCGCCTCTTCCTTGTGCGGGCTGTCGATGCTGACCTCGGGCTCGAGGATCGGTACGAGCCCGGCCGCGGCGATCCGCCGGCCGTACTCGACCTGCTGGTCGGCGACCGCGGCCACCCCGTCCTTGTCGGCGTCCTTGATCACCGAGCGCATCTTGGTGCCGAAGACGCGGTGGTGGTTGGCCCGCTCCAGCAACCGGTCGAGGGTGTCGATCGGCTTCATCAGCTGGACGCCGTCGCGCTCGTCCGCGAGCCCCTTGTCCACCTTGAGGAACGGAACGACCTGCTTCTGCTCCCACAGGTAGCGCGGCGTCGGGACCCCGAGCATGTCCCGCTCCATGGTCTGCTCGAACAGGATCGCGCCGAGGATGCGGCTGCCGTCGAAGGCCGGGTTCGTGACGACGCGCGTGCGCATCTCGTGCACGAGGTCGAACATCTCGGCCTCGGAGTCGTAGCGGCTCTCGTCGATGCCGTACTCGGCCAGCGCCTTCGGGGTGCTGCCGCCGCTCTGGTCGAGCGCCGCGAAGAACCCCCGCCCCGAGCCGATCCGTTCCCGCTGCCGGTCGTCCATACGTCAAGCATTCCCCACCCTCCTCCGGCCAACCAGCCCCCGCGGGCGGCGTCTCACCCGCTGTGGACCATGACGCCGGCGCCGCGGTCTGTCGCAATGGCAGCGTGGTGGTCGAGCGCGAGCGGGTGCGTCCCCCGGCCGAGCTGTGGATGGCGTGGGCCTTCGGGCTCGGGTCGACCTGCTTCCTGGTCGGGCCGGTCCCGTTCTACGCGACGCTGGTGGGTGCGCGCGCGGACGCGATCACGTTCTTCGTCGGGTCGATCCTGTTCACCGCGGGCGGCGCAGTGCAGAGCTGGCTCGCCGCGCCGCGCCGGGCGGCCGACGCGCCCGGCCGGGCGGCCTGGTGGACCGCGATCGTCCAGTCTCTCGGCACGCTGTTCTTCAACGTCACGACGTTCCGGGCGTTGCAGGTCACGCTGTCCGACCCGCACTACGACCGGCTGGTCTGGCGGCCGGACGCGTACGGGTCGATCTGCTTCCTCGTCTCCGGAGCAATCGCCTACCGGGCCTCCGCCCGGCGCGGCTGGCGACCGCGACGGGCCGGGCCGGGCTGGTGGCAGCCGGGCGTCAACCTGCTCGGCTGCGTCTTCTTCGGCATCTCCGCCGTGGCCGGCTACGTCGTGGGCTCGAGCACGTCCGAGCTCGACCAGGCCGCCGCCAACGGCATGACCGCGGCCGGCGCCGCCTGCTTCCTCGCCTGCGCCGTGGGCACCGCGCTGGAGTACCGCCGGAGCAACGATGCCGGCTGATCCGGGCCCGTGGTCGCCCGACCGCTGGTTCCTCACCGCGGCCGAGCGGGACAACGACGCCACCGCGCTCGACCTGCGCGCGGCCGGGCGGATCGCCTGGACCACCGGCAATCGGGTGCGACCCCTGGTACACGGCGCCGCCTACTTCGCCGAGCTGCTGGCCGCGGTGCGGGACCTGCGCCCGGGTGACCACCTGTTCTTCACCGACTGGCGCGGCGACGCCGACGAGCGGCTGGCCGGCCCGGGCACCGAGGTGGCCGCGGTGCTGGCCGACGCGGCGGCGCGCGGCGTGCTGGTGCGCGGCCTGCTGTGGCGCTCGCACGCCGACATGGTCCGCTACCACGAGCGCGCGAACCGGTCGCTGGGCGAGCAGATCCAGGCCGCCGGCGGCGAGTGCCTGCTCGACATGCGGGTGCGCCCCGCCGGCTCGCACCACCAGAAGCTCGTCGTGCTCCGGCACCGCGGCCGGCCCGAGCGGGACGTGGCGTACGTGGGCGGCATCGACCTGTGCCACGGGCGCAGGGACGACGCCAGCCACGAGGGCGACGACCAGCCGTGCCCGATCGGCGCCGCGTACGGGCGGCGCCCGGCCTGGCACGACGTGCAGCTCGCGGTGCAGGGGCCGGCCGTCGCCGACGTCGAGCGCACCTTCCGGGAGCGCTGGGAGGACCCGGGGCCGCTCAGCCGCAGCCCGTACCGGCGCTGGCGGGACCGGGTGCTGCGGCCCACTGGCCCCGCGCCCTGCCCGGTGCCGCTGCCGGCACCGCCGCCGTGCGGCAGCGACGCGGTCCAGGTGCTGCGGACCTTCCCGCACCGCCGGCGCGGCTACGCGTTCGCTCCGGCCGGCGAGCGCAGCATCGCCCGTGCCCACCTCAAGGCGCTGACCCGGGCCCGCCGGCTCATCTACCTGGAGGACCAGTACATCTGGTCGCCGCTGGTGGTCGCGGCGTTCGCGCAGACGCTGGCCGAGCGGCCGGAGCTGCGGCTGATCGCGGTGCTGCCGCACCACCCGGACCGGGACAGCGCGCTCGTCAACGCCCCCCAGCTGTTCGCCCGGGCGCAGGTGATGACCCTGCTGCACCGGGCCGGGCCCGGGCGGGTGGCGTTCTACGGCATCGAGAACCCGGCCGGGACGCCGGTGTACGTGCACGCCAAGGTCACGATCATCGACGACGAGTGGTGCACGGTCGGCTCGGACAACCTCAACCTGCGGTCGTGGACGTACGACTCGGAGATCAGCTGCGCCGTGCTCGACCAGTCGGGGGCGGCGGACTGCGTGGCCCGGCGGCTGCGGCTGGCGCTGTTCCGCGAGCACCTCGACCGGGCCGACGACGCCGGGCTGCCCGATCCCGCGACGGCGTTCGCCGCGTTCGCGCGGTCGGCCGCGCGGCTGCAGGCGTGGCACGACGGCGGGCGGCGCCGGACCCGCCCGCCCGGCCGGCTGCGCCCGTACCCGCTGCCGGTGCTGTCGCCGGTGACCCGGTGGTGGTCCGCGCCGGCCTACCGGCACCTCTACGACCCGGACGGCCGCCCGCCCGCACTGCGCCGGGCGGGGGCGTTCTGAGCCGATGCGCGCCCGCCCGGCTGCCGGTCGCCGGGCGGCTGGACGTCGGCGAACCGGAGCGCCACCGGCGGTCGACGAGATCCTGAGCCGCCATACGGGTGTCGCCGGGGCGCTCCGGACGCCATACTGCGGGGCACCGCATCGCGGGAGGCGCCATGAACGGGGACGAGCGCACGACCGCCGGCACGGCGGTGACGACGGAGGCCGGGCGGCCGGCCTGGCGCAGGGTGGCCCGGCGGGTGCTGCCGCCGCTGTTCTCGGTCGCCATCGTGGTGGCCGTCTTCTGGTATTTCCTGCCGCAGTTCACCAGCATTTCCGCCGTCTGGGTGTCGATCCAGTCGATGACGGCGCTGCAGATCATCACCCTCGCCCTGCTGGCGCTGTGGAACCAGGTCACCTACTTCGTCGTGAACGTCAGCACGATGCCGGGCCTCACCTACCGGCAGGCGGCGGTGGCGACCGAGTCGAGCACGGCGGTGTCGAACACCGTGCCGGGCGGGGGGGCGATCGGGATCGCGATGAACTTCGCGATGTTCGGCTCGTGGGGGTTCTCCGCGTCCCGGATCACGGTCTCGCTGCTCGTCTCGGGGCTGTGGAACAACTTCGCCAAGCTGGCGCTGCCGGTCGTCGCGCTCGTGCTGGTGGTCCTGCAGGGCAACCCCAGTGGCGGCCGGGTGTTCGCCGGTTTGATCGGCCTGGTGGCGCTGATCGTGGCGGTCGTGCTGCTGGGGATGCTGCTGTCCAGCGAGCAGGCGGCCGCCCGGCTGGGCCGGGGCGCGGCCGCGGTGGCGAGCGCGCTGCTGCGGATCTTCCGCCGGCCTCCGGCGCGCGGCTGGGACCGGGCCACGGTGAAGTTCCGGTTCCGGACGATCACGCTGGTCAAGGCGCGGTGGCCGTGGATCACCGCCGCCACGCTGATCTCCCACCTGAGCCTCTACCTGGTGCTGCTGGTCGCGCTGCGGTTCCTCGGCGTCTCCGACGCGCAGGTCGGCTGGGCCGAGGTGCTGGCCGTCTTCGCGTTCGCCCGGCTGCTCACCGCGCTCCCGTTCACCCCCGGCGGCCTCGGCGTGATCGAGCTGGCGCTCATCACCGGGCTGTCGGCGGCCGGCGGCGCGCGGGCGGACGTGGCCGCGGCGGTGCTGGTCTTCCGCGCCCTCACCTACGTGCTGCCGATCCCGCTCGGCGCGCTCGCGTACGTCTTCTGGCGGCGCAACAAGTCCTGGCGCCGGCCGCCGGGCGGCGCGCCGCGGACCGAGCTGGTCGCCGAGTGGGTGGACCCGGACGCCGTTCCCGCGGTCGACCCGGCGACCGGCCTCCCCGCGGCGGCCGCCGCCGCCCCCGCCGTGGACCCTGCCACCGGCGTCCCAGCCGTGGACCCGGCCACCGGCGTCCCCGCCGTGGAGCCGGACGCCGGCGCCCCCGCCGTGGAGCCGGACGCCGGCCTTCCCGCGCTGGATGCGACCGTGCCCCGGCGGGGCTCACCCACCCGGGCACGGGACGCCGGCGCCGCAGAGGGCTAGGCCGGTCTGGTCCCGGACGTACCCGGCGACCCGGTCGCGCGCAACGAAGTCGAGCGTCGCGTCGGCGAGCGCCTGCAGCTGCCGGTCGCCACGCGCCGACCCGGAGAACTCGTACGTCACGCACCCACCGGGGAAGCGGTAGATCCGCTGCGGGCCGGCGTCGAACCGCTCGACCCCGGGCTGGTCGGACTCCACCGCCCGCGCCGCCGCCAGGTCGCAGGTCGCGGTCAGCGTCACGGCCACGACCTTGTCGGAGTTCATGCCGGCGTTGAGCGTGAACGTGGCTCGGCCGCTCTGCACCGTGCCGCCCTCCGAGCTCCAGCCGGAAGGCAGGCCGAGCGTGCAGGGCAGCCTGGTCGCCCCGGGGACGGCCTGCGCGACCAGCACGGTGGTCGACTGCGGGTTGCAGGACGGCGAGTCGGGGACGTCGACACCCCGGAACGGGGTCAGCAGCCCGTACGTGAAGCCGGCCAGCAGCAGCGCCGTGAGGAGCGCGCCGAGCGCGAGCGCGACCCGCTTCACGCTCCAGCGCTGGATCGGGATCAGGCGGCGTGCGGGCGCGAGCCGGCGGAACTGGCCGAGCAGGTCCCGGGGATCCTGCTTGATCATCAGCCGCAGCTGGCTGGGGCTGGCGACGCCGCGGGTGGCGGCGAACGCCTCGGCGATCTCGTCCGGGGTGAAGTACCGCAGGGCGTGCTGGTAGACCCGTTCCGGGGTGGAGCCGACGGCCAGGACGAGCATCATGTTGCCCAGGTCGACGGCCTGCCGCCATGGCGACGGGCGGACCTGGACGAAGAACGCGTCGACCAGCAGCACCCGGCCGTCGCCGACCATGAGGTTGCCCGGCTTGATGTCCCGGTGCGCCAGCCCCGCGTTCCACATCTTGCGGACCAGCAGCAGCCCCTCGTCGATGATCCGGTCGTCCACCTCGGCCTCGCTGATCTCGACAGCGCCGCCGAAGAACTCCATCGCGATCAGGTATTCGCGCTCCGGGGTGATCTCGACGATCCCGTACGGCGCCGGCACCGGCAGCTTGGCGTCCTGCATGAGCCGCAGGGTGTAGTCCTCGTACTGGACGAAGCGGCGGACGGTCTGGAACGAGGTCTCGTCCTCCAGTGACCCGTAGAGGATCGTCCGGCCGAGCTTGTACCAGCGGTCGGCGCGCACGTGGCTTTTCGCGTAGAGCTTGGCGAAGACGTAGCTGTCCGGGTCGCCGGCGATCCGCAGCCGCAGCGGGGTCGAGCCGCCGGACGCGGCCAGCCCGATCGGCTTGATCTCCAGCACGGTGAGCCCGAGCTGGTCGGCGACGGCTTGCCGGATCGCCTCGCCCCTGGCTCCGGTGACGTCGAGGTGGGCCGTCTTGCCCCGCCGGTACGTGACCGGGAACGCCTCGTTCGGGGTGAACCAGCGGAACGCGGCGAGCGGGATCGCCACCCCGAGCACGACGGCCCAGACGATGTCGGAGGGGTGGTCGACCGCCAGGTAAAGCCGGGCGAAGGCGACGAGGCCGATCACGACGGCGGTCACCAGCTTCGCCCATTCGCGCGGCCGTCCCGGCACCACCATCGAGTAGGTGACTCCGACGAGGCCGGCGGCGAGGGTGAGTATCGGGAACGAGGGCGCCGCGTATCCCGTCCAGTCGCCGATGATCGTGACGCCGTACGGGCGCGCCCGCTGCACCAGCAGGTAGACGAGCAGGCCGAGGATCCCGGCGACGAGCAGGCTGGCGAAGAACGTGAACAGATGCCGCCAGCGCCTGAAGACGATCAGGAGAACGAGGATGCCCCCGCCGAGGATGGGTTTCGACCAGCCGGTGCCGACCGCGCCGAGGACGCGCATGGCGGGAGTCAGCGAGTCCGTCCGCAGCGATGCGATCGAGCGCAGGAACCAGGTCTCCAGCTGCGCGGCAACCAGCGGTTGCCCCCGCAGGACGAAGGCCACGAGCGCCACCGCGAGAAGCCCGGCGAGGCCGAGCCAGCCCTTGCCGCTGGCGCCGAGCTTTCTCGGCAGGGGCGGTGGGGCGCCCGTCGGTCTGCGCCGCAGGGTCCCGGTCCGGGCGGTGCCGGGCATCACGTCGCGGGTCGACCGAGGCCCGGCAGCGCTCACCGCGGCCTCCGGCGGACGGCCCGCTTCGCCCGCGGGATCGGGCTCATGCCCGTCTCTCCAGCCGCCCGCGCCGACGCGTCCGCGGCAGCCCGGTCATTGACGAA
>Ga0209074_10000018_pt1 | contig 19066 bp, 10 predicted proteins | sample GAPlitter_FD_187522 | JGI IMG/M metagenome (GOLD analysis project Ga0209074, IMG submission 187522) | Agricultural soil microbial communities from Georgia to study Nitrogen management - GA Plitter (SPAdes) (version 2) | ecosystem: Environmental > Terrestrial > Soil > Agricultural land | place...
AAAGAATATAGAAAATATAGCTAAAATAATTAAAGGTAAACTCATAAAAATATCCCCTTCATGTGCATACCTATAACTAGTTAAAGGCCCATTAGGGTTAGTTAAGAAAGTTAAGTATAAAACTTTAACTGAATATAAAGTAGTAAACATTGCCCCTATAGTCGCAATAAAATAAACAACTGTACTACTAAAATAAAATTGTCCATACGCAGATTCTAAAATAAAATCTTTACTATAAAACCCTGTCATAAAAGGGAATGCAACTAAACTAAGACTAGCTATTAGGATAACAGAATAAGTTAAAGGCAAGAATGTTCTTAATCCCCCGTATTTTCTAAAATCCTGGTTATCAGATACAGCATGTATTACAGCTCCCGCACCTAAAAATAAGAGTGCTTTATAAAAAGCATGGTTAACTAAATGAAATAAAGCAATATTATACGAAGATAAACCTACTGCAATAACCATCATACCTAATTGACTCATAGTACTATATGCAATTACTTTTTTAATATCTTGTTGAAATAGACCAATAAGACTACTAAAAACGGTGGTTATAGCACCTAATCATAAACATAGTATTAATACAGTAGAACTATACTCTATTAAAGGACTTGTACGCATTAGTAAATATACACCTGCTGTAACCATTGTAGCGGCGTGTATTAAAGCACTTACCGGTGTTGGACCTTCCATAGCCATAGGTAATCATACATGTAATCCAACTTGAGAACTTTTAGCCATAGCTCCTATTAATAAACATACACCTATAATTGTAACAATATTTTCATTAACAAAAGGAGCTAATGAGAAAACAGTGCTATAATCTATATTACCAAAAGATCATAACATAGCAAATATACCTATAAGAAAAAAGCAATCCCCCACTCTATTAGTTAAAAAAGCAGAGATAGAGCTTTGGTTTGCTGCTATTCTAGTAAATCAGAAACTAACTAACAAATATGAACAAATACCTACTCCCTCTCACCCTACAAACATTAATAAAAAATTATTAGCTGTAACTAGTATTATCATCATAAATGTAAATAAACTAAGATAACTAAAAAATCTTTGATTGTGGGGATCATGACTCATATACCCTATAGAATATATATGGACTAAAGAAGAAACAATTAAAACAGGTATCAACATAGACACCGTTAAACTATCAAATTGAAAACCTCATAATACATTTAGTGATTCACTATCTATTCACCTGAATAAATTTATAGACACAGGTATGTTATTTAAACCTACTTCAAAAAAGGCAACTATTGCTAATAATGTTGTTAAAATTACACATAAACATGTTATCAATTGCGCTCCGCTAACTCCGACTTTTCTACCAAAAAACCCGGCAACTATTGACCCTAACAATGGTAAAGTTATTATTGCTAAATACATTATTTATATTCTATAGCAATACTTCCTCTTAATCTATAAAAAGCAACTAGAATACCTAAACCTATCGCAGACTCTGCACCAGCAATCGCTATTATATATATAGCATATGTTTGGCCTAATATATCGTCAAAGCTTAGTGAACTTACCAATATTAAAAATGTAATAGACAAAAGCATTATCTCTATAGAGATAAGCATTAATATTATATTTTTTCTATTTAAAACGAAACCTAATATCCCAATTAAAAAAAGCACTAGGGTTAAATTCATTATATATTATTTATTAATAAACTATTGTTTTTCTTTTTATTATATGTATTTTAAGTATTATATAATACTATTATACTTAAAAAAAGTAATAAAGAATAAAAAAGGAGGGAAGGGGTTAGATACAATAAACTTATATGAACCGATAAATTGTAAAATAATGTTATATTTTATAATTTACTTATAAATACACGACTTAAAAATAAACGAACAAATCTTGGTAAAATATATTTAGAAAAAACATATATCATTGTTACTAGTATAACAAAAGCAAATGTTACTTGATTAATAAAATAAAAAGGAACTAGTTGTGGAATGGGTCTATATATAATTAAATAGATATTTAGATAAGTATAAACTTACTCATATCATAATTTTTTTGTAGAAGGTTTAGGAGGTAAACATTAATGAAAAATAAACATAAACATAATTTAATGTTTATAAGAACCATTTAATGCTTTAAATTTTGCTATTTCATCTAGTAATTTACTACTGTATGTAGGATCTTTAATCTTTAAAGACTTTTCAATGTTTAAACCTTTATTAAATAAATCGTTTATAGACATACCATTACTAGTAATCAATCTGTCTATAACTCCTATTCTAGCACTTATATTGTTAGCTTCTGAATCAGGCATGTTCATAGGTACATCAATAGACATATTACCCTGAGCATCTGATACAACGTTAATACCCGTATCAAGAATAATAGTTTTAAACTGAGAAATAAAACTTTCTAGTTGAGGGAGTAATCTATTAATTTCTATAATAATTACACTTAAGTCATCTTCCATTCTATATGGAAATTTAAAATAGATATTTAGATAAGTATAAACTTACTCATATCATAACTTTTTGTAGAAGGTTTAGGAGGTAAACATTAATGAAAAATAAACATGAAATTATATTTATGTTTAAGAACCATTTAATGATTTTATTTGGCTATTTAATTAACTTTTACTTGTTTAATTAACCCGTAGAATACCAGCCTAAAGCATAGTCAGGTATAGGTAAACTCCATACTTAAAATAAAGTATAGGTAATAGCACTTATATTGTTTGCAAGCATTACAAAGACTTCTGAAAAAAAACTTTACAAAATATTTTTTTTTACATCTTTATAGATTGTGTTATTATTGTTTGATATATAAATAGTTCATTCTTTTAATTATAAGAATATCTGAAAACTTACTTTGTAAGTGAACTAAAAACATAAAATAAGTAACTAACACGAAACTTAATAAAAAAAAATTAAATATTTTAGGTTAACTTTGTAAAGGTAAAGATACGAATGCATGAGGTTTAGGCGGACTAGTTAATGCTCATTCTAAACTATTATAACTTCTATTTAATAATGTTTGTAAAGAATCACTATAAAATTGAGGTGTAAGTCAAGGATATCTACTTGTAGCCTTACCTTCAACCAATTGTACATAAACAATATACAAGAAAAGTCAAGTAGCGACTACACTGATTATAGACCCAAAGCTACTTATTAAATTTCAACCTGCAAAAGCATCAGGGTAATCACCAATTCTTCTAGGCATACCTTGTAATCCTAAAAAATGTTGAGGGAAAAATGTAACATTAACACCTATAAACATAATTCAGAAGTGTACTTTACCTAAAAATTGGCTATAATCCAATCCTAACATTTTAGGTACTCAGAAATATCAAGCGCTAAAGATAGCAAATATAGCTCCCATACTTAAAACATAATGAAAGTGAGCTACAACATAGTAAGTATCGTGGAAAGCGATGTCTAATGAAGCGTTAGCTAATACAACTCCGCTTAACCCTCCAATTGTGAACATAAATATAAAACCTAAAGCAAATAACATTGAAGGAGTTAAATGTAATGATCCTCCATAACATGTAGCTAATCAACTAAATATCTTAATACCAGTTGGAACAGCAATAATCAATGTAGCAGCAGTAAAATAAGCTCTAGTATCAACGTCTAATCCTACAGTATACATATGATGGCTTCAAACAACAAAACCTAAAACCCCTATAGACATCATAGCATATACCATACCTAAGTATCCAAATACACTCTTGTTAGAATTAGCAGATATAGTAGTACTAATAATACCAAAACCAGGTATAATTAATATATAGACTTCAGGGTGACCAAAGAATCAGAAAAGATGTTGGTAAAGTATAGGATCACCCCCACCAGCAGCTTCAAAAAAGGATGTATTAAAATTTCTATCTGTTAAAACCATTGTAATTGCACCGGCAAGAACAGGTAATGATAATAACAATAATACAGCTGTAACAACTACAGCTCATCCAAATAAAGCTAATTTATGTAGTCTTATACCCGGACTTCTCATATTTAATATCGTTGTTATAAAATTAATTGCACCTAACAAACTACTTATACCAGATAAGTGTATAGCAAAGATAGCTAAATCAACACTAGGTCCACTGTGGCTTTGTATACCACTTAATGGGGGATATAATGTTCAACCTGTACCTGCTCCGTTTTCTATACCACTAGCAAAAAGGAATAATATTAAACTAGGAGGTAATAGTCAAAAACTTATATTATTTAGTCTAGGAAATGCCATATCAGGACCTCCAACTAAAAGTGGTAATAAGAAGTTACCAAACCCTCCAAGCATAGCAGGCATAACTAAAAAAAAAATCATTAAGATAGCGTGAGCTGTTATTATACTGTTATATAATTGATTATCTGCTATATATTGAACACCAGGCCCACTTAATTCTAATCTGATTAAAACTGAAAAAGCTGTACCTAATAGACCTGAAAATAAAGCAAATATTAAATATAATGTTCCAATATCTTTAGCATTTGATGACAAAAATCATCTCTCAGTTCAAAGTGAAATACTTGATTTTAGTATACTATTATTTCTAGTTACAACATTATACTGATGAATTGGACTTTCAGTAACTATATTGCTGTTGTAGGAAGAAAAATGGGAAGTTGCCGATCGAATAGAAGGCAAAAATATAAACCTACGACTCTATGCTTTGTGATTTGTGGTTTGGTTTGTGGTCTGGTTTGTGATTTGGTTTGATTTCTGGTCTATTTTGTCTTGATATATTTTATCATTAGCTATAGGTGGGTATGTTATTTAAAAACAAGATTCCTTAATAAACCCTTGGCTCGTCACAAAGGATTTATTACTTTAATAATTTAGTTTACCTTTATGGAGCTATACTCGGACTAACTATGTAAGGATTTGGCCTTATGTATTTTAAGAATTTATTATGGAATACATTTACACCCTTGATTTTAAATTTTATTGTCTACCCATTTATTATTTTAAATTATTTTGAAAATACAGGTATGTTATCAGGTGTAGTATATTTAACATAAATATACCTATATTACAAACGATCATAAAAACTAATAAAGGCGGAGTTAGAACAATTGTTTTCCTAGGTAATTGAGAGGATTGATGCTTCTTAATAAATTAAAAATTATATTTAATATAATCATCGAAGCTATATTAGGTCATAAATTTGAAAAATAAAAGTTTTCAAACAATATGTACATAATTTATATAAATTAAAGAAAAACTATTAAATTAATTGTACTTATTACACCATTAGCAAACTTTTACTTAATTATAGAGAGATTTGATATGAGCCTTATAAAGAAGACCATGCTATTGTTAAAGGTGAGTATAAGGTATACGATTTATGACAATTATAAAACTATTACCAACTCTACAGAGTTAGATAATGAAATAGAGTTAATTAGTTTTATTAGGAATGCTATTGAAAAACTAGTGATACTACTAATAGTAATTGCTTCATTAATTACTAGTTAGGCTAGAATAAACATGTCAAAATTTAAATTTAAAAATTAAGATAATATTTATTATAGTGATACTAGAGATTTATATAAACTACTTGAAAAATAAAAACTTTTATCTAAGAAAAGGCTCCTTTTCTTAAATAAATTAACAACATTAAAAAAAAAATAAGTGAATTGAACACCCATAGAACTATTATAGTCTTGCTTTCCCCATTTTAAGCTAATTTTTTTTTTATACATATTATTTAAATAATATGTATATTATAATACACTAACCGATCCTTAATACTTTTTATTTATTACTTATATAAAATATGCGAAATATTAAGTAGAAATAATAATTAATTACCTTTATTGGTCTTCTAATCATGATAAAAATTTTTCTATACTAACTGATTCTATAACAATAGGCATAGAGCTATGTAAAATACCACATAGTTCTGAGCACTGCCCATAGAATGTACCTTCTCTGTTTATAAGTACAGAAACTTGGTTTAATCTACCTGGGTAGGCATCACACTTAATACCTAAAGCCGGACAGGCAAAAGCATGAATAACATCAGCAGCTGTAATAATAAATCTAATATGTGTTAATTCTGGAAGTATAACTCTATTATCCACTTCTAGCATTCTTAAGCCTCCTTCAGCTAAGTCAGATTCTGGCACTATATAAGAATCGAATTCTATAAAGTTACCATCTTCAGTTAAAAAGTCTGGATATTGATAACTTCAGTATCATTGATGCCCTTCCGCCAATACCGACATAGCGGGATCACTTACTTCATCCATTAAATATAATAATTTAAAAGAAGGGAAAGCTATAAGTATTAATATTAAAGCAGGAGTGATAGTTCATATTAATTCTATTAATGTACCATGATTTAAGTATTTATGTGATATAGGTGACTTTTCACTCATATAAGTTTTAACTACAGACATCATTATTCATCCTATACCAAATAATATTATAACTAAATAAAACATAATATTATCATGTAGTTCTACCAACCCTTCCATCTGTGGAGTAGCAGTGTCTTGAAAATATAAACCTCAAGGACTAGGCGCATCACAATAATTTAAAAACAAGTTTTTAAAAAAATAAAACATTTTATTTTTATTTTTGATTATATCCAAAATATAGTATTGTATGAGTATTTAAAGGGGAGGGACGTTTAACTGGTATATAATAAAAAAAACAGATTATCGCTCAAAAATAAAAAATTAAAAAAAAGATTATCGCTATAAAAAAAAACTCTAAAATAACTAAGAAATTATATAAATATGTGTTTACTTTTAATTGTAATATTAATAAAATGGTGTAAGTCTTTTTTATCAATATAAAAGGTGTAAGTATTTTATTTACTTTTTTAATTATTCTTTTGCATTTAAATTATTTAATAAGGTAAAGCACTATATATTAACGTTGTAACTGAATAGTGTAATCCATCTAGAATTGGTGCAGGGTATATACCTAATATGATAGTAAAAATAACTAGTGTAAATAACATGAAAAATTCACGTACATTTAAATCAACTAAAGTATAATTTTTTAAAGAAGTTAAAAAATAAGCTCCACCAAAAGCTATTCTATTAAACATGAAAATAGTATAAGCAGCTGAAAATACAATAGAAGAACTAGCCATTACACCTAATAGTGGTAATTTCTCAAATACACCGTATAGAGACATAAATTCTCCTACAAAATTCAAAGTAAGAGGAACACCACAGTTACCTAAACATAATATAAAGAATAATATAGAGAAGATAGGCATTACTTGAGCTATACCTCTATAAATAGGTATCAATCTAGTATCAGATCTATCATATAATACACCACCTACACATATAAATAAACCACTAGATACAAAACCATGTGCTAAACCTAAAAGTATACCTCCTTCTATACCCTGTATAGAATTACTAAATACACCTATTAAGTACACTGCTGCGTGTGAAACAGAACTATATGCAATTAGCTCTTTAATATCTATTGTTCTTAATGTACTAAAACTAGCATATATAATAGTAATGACTCCTATAAGGTATACTATATATGTGTAATCTAAAGAAGCTTTTGGTAATATAGGTAATATGAGTCTAAATATACCATACAAACTTAATTTTAACACTATACCAGCTAAAAGGATACTACCCCCTAATGGTGATTCGACGTGTGCTTTTAATAGCCAAGTATTTAAAAATATAGTAGGGGTTTTTATAGCGAATGCTATAAATATACCATAAAATAAAAATAATTGTGTAGAATAGTTAAAATTAGTTTTATATAAAGCATCAAAATCAGTTGTTCCCATTATAGATGACATCGTAAGTATTGATAATAATAAAAACAATGATCCAAATAGTGTATATAAAAATAAATAAAAACTCGCTCTTACTTTGTTACTTGACCCGAATAGTCCTATTAATAAAAATAAAGGGGGTAAAATACTCTCAAAAAAAACATAAAATAATAAAATGTCTAATACTAAAAATACAGCTAATAATAAGCTTTCTAATAATAATATAATTATTACATAAGATTTTATATTTTCTTTTATAGATTTTCAGTTAGAAAGTAATGCTATAGGTACGATTATTGTAGTTAATAATAAAAAATATATGGATAACCCATCAACACCTAAATAAAAGTCATATGTACTTACTTGGTGATAGTCTTGCACAAATTGAAATTGATTTACACTAAAATCAAAAAGTATAAATATTAGAAGTGAACATAATAAATTTATAACGGATGTGATTAAAGCTGTGGTTTTTATTCCTTTATTTAAAACTGAAATATCATAAGTCATGTAACTAGAGATGACCAAAAGACCGATTAATGGAATGACTAGTAGAAAGGATAATAACATTTTTTTCTAAGTAAATTGTGTACTGACTAATAGATTTCCATAAACGGGCTAGAGTTAAATTTGATGTAAGATATATATATATATATAAACATGTGTTTACTTTTAATTGTAATATTAATAAAATGGTGTAAGTCTTTTTTATCAATATAAAAGGTGTAAGTATTTTATTTACTATCATTATCATCATCATCATAATTATCATTACCACTTTTTTATATTTTCTAAGGGAAATATATTATTTGCTAAATTAGTAGAGATAGTACCTACTATTTTATTTATTTTAATGTAAGTACTATCTATGGCGTAAGTTTGTTTACTTTCTATTTTTAAAGCGTTTTTACCTAATTCAAAGGTAAAACCTAATGTTAATGCTAAAAAGAATATAAGCATTATAGTTAAACCGTATATACCGTTAGCATAAGCACTAACAACATAAGGGTAAACTAAAAGTATTTCTAAATCAAATAATAAAAACAAAAGACCAAAAATAAAAAAAGAAATACTGAACTGAGTTCTATTTTGCCCCAAAAATGAATGAAAACCACATTCAAAAGCACTATCTTTTTCTTCATATGGATTATGAGGTGCTAAGATTAAATTTACAGCTAATAAAATAATACCTAATAAAGGTATGAATAATAAAAAAAGAGTAATACTAGCCATTTATGTATTAAATAATATTAACGCTAATATATTAGATATTCTTAATGATTCTTGAGGCAAAAATATAAACAATAGTATTATTAAAGTTAAAATACTTATTGTTATTGTTAAATGACTTGATAGTATTATGCTATCATATTTAAAGCCTAATTTTTTTACTAAACCATTCTTTTTGGTTATAGTAGCGTACATGTCGACATTATTAATAAAAGTATTTACCTTATATTCAGGTTTATCAAAAAAAATTTCTTTGATAATATTTAGGTAATAAACAGCACTTATTACACTAGTTAATATTGCAACAAGTGTCAAGAAAATATATCCGTTATCTAGAGCAGCGGATAAAACCATCTGTTTTGCAAAAAATCCAATAAGAGGAGGTATACCTGCAAAAGAAAAAAGAGTAATAGCTAAACTTAAAGCTAATATAGGATTTATATAAAAGAAACCTTTCATTTGACTAATTAATTGTATAGGGGAGTTATTTTTATCTAATAAAAAAAGATATTTTTTATTTTCATTACTATAACAATACAATGAGTACCCTATAGCCAATAACAACATGAAAGCATTCAAATTACTTAAAGAGTATTGCATTAAATAGAATATGAATGCTTGAATTGATTCTATACTGTTAATACTTAAAGCTAATAATATAAACCCTATATGGCTTATAGTACTATAGGCATACAATCTTTTTATTCTAAATTGTGTTAACCCTAAGATTGTACCTATTATCAATGAAAATAAAGAGCTAATTAATAAACTAGTAGTTCAACTAAAATTGTTTGTGAATAAAGAATTACTAGTATAATGTACTAATTCTAAAAAAAAGATAAATATAGATATTTTTGCTATTATAGCTACAAATGTAGTAACTATAGTAGGTATAGCATCATATACATCAGGAGATCAAAAATGAAAAGGAGCAGCACTTACTTTAAATAAAAATCCTACACATAAAATAAGTAAAGACATATTTATATAGTCAGGTTTATATCAATGTTGAGTATTATTACTTACATCGCTACCTAAATCGCTTATGCTAGAAATAACATATATACCATCAAGACTGGTAGTACCAGAGTTAGCATATAAAAGAGCTGAACCTAATAAAATAAAACAAGATGCTAACCCACCTAATAAAAAATAAGTAAGACCTCCACTAGTAGCTTGTTCAGAATTTCTATAAAGAGTACTTAATAAATATAACCCATAACTTTGTAACTCTATACTTAAAAAAATAGACACTAAGTCGCTTGTTGAAACCAAAAAAACAGCTCCAGTTATAATAAACAATATAATTAAAGGATATTCTATTATTTTAAACTGTTCTCCCATTTTATTTATAATTTTAGACTTAAAGTTAATAGTATCATAAGACAATAACTTAGAAGAGTTTTTAAAGAACACTTTTCTTGGATAAAAACTTGTTAATTGTAATATAGCAGCGCTAACTAAAAAAATAAATAACTGAAATGTATGAGTTATGCTTGTAGCATTAAACAAACCTCCATATAGACCTATCCCTGTATCCAAATTTGTTAAATATAAATTGTCTAAAGCTAGATAACTAGCTAACAACAATATAATAATAGTTATTCTACTATATAATATAGATTTATCTCGTCTCAATGAAACGGCATTCGACATTAACACTAAAATTAGCGAATTAATTAATATGAGCCGGGAGAGAAATTTGAATTCTCATTCTTAATGCATGAAATTAATGTTCTAACCAATTAAACTATCCTGGCTACTAGTAGTTAATCTTTACTATTGGAGTGGGTGAGTACCCTGATTTGAACAGGGAACATACTGTGCCACATACAGTCGTTCTACCTATTGAACTATACCCACCTTTGGTACCATCATATTGTGATAAAATACAAATTATATAATTATTATTGTATTATGCTGGAGTGATTCGAACACTCAATAATAAGTATCAAAAACCTATGACTTGCCTATTAGTCTACAGCATAGATAAAGTATATTATAATATGCTGTAAAGATTACATAACTATAAGGTAAACCCGAGTTGAACGGGTAAGATATTTAAATCAAATAGTCCTAAACTATTCATGTCTACCAATTCCATCACTACCCTTTGTTGATTTAACTAAAGTTAAATTTAGGCGGCTACCAGCCCCACCTTAGTTAAATACTAATGCTCGAGATAAGAGTTGAACTTACAACCTAGATCGCTTCAAGATCCCGCTCTACCAATTGAGCTTCTCGAGCTAAATTTTATATTTAAATATGGAGACATCAGGAATCGAACCTGAAATAACGACTTGCAAAGTCGCAGTTTTACCAATTAAACTATATCCCCTTTATAAGTAATTTAAACTATGAAATCACTATATTATAAATATATATAAACCGAACAATTAACTGTTTAGCTTAATCTTATCCGAAAAACGACTTGAACGTTCACGATATTATATCAGTAAAGCTTAAGTTTACCCTGTCTACCAATTCCAGCACTCGGACTATATTATATTAAGGCCAAAGTGACTCGAACACTCATCTAAACCGTCATGAGCAGCTTGCTTTACCAATTAAGCTATAACCTTTAAACTACAATTGTTAACTACTAACGCTTACAGTATGAGCTAAATATAACATAAAAAAAAGTAAAAAAATTAAAAATATTATTATAATATTTGACCTTAGAGGGACTCGAACCCTCGAATATGACAGTGAAAGTATCAAGTCTTAACCCCTCGACTATAAGGCCTTAAAGGGCCTACATTATATTAATTGTATGTCCTTTTATTAACCTTTTTTTTTAAGCCCAGTGCAAGTATCGCACTTGCTTCAGCTGGTTACAAAACAGCTACATTACTTTTATGCTAACCAGGCTAACAAGTAAGCCTTTATAAAAGTTTAAAAAATAAGATTTTTTCGTAGATGTTTTGCAAAACAAGAAAATATAATGTAAGATATAAACAATAATCAGTTATTTATAAAATTAGTACTTTATGCCTAAAAACATTTAAATTATTTCAACTAAAGCCTATTAATTCCATATTAATTTTAATATGAAAAATCGTAGTGTTAAACTACCTATATTTAAGAATATCTTAAAGTAAGTTTCGCGCCTAGATGCATTCAGCACTTATCTTTAACTAACGTAGCGTTCCTGCCGTGCCTATGTTATATATTTACTTAAGTGAAAGTAACACCCCTGCATAAACTTGTTATGCTTTAATTAATATTGGGCACATAAACAACAGGTAAACCATAGGTTAATATACCCAGCTCCTTTCGTACGAGGGGGCTATCCTTATTTTATTCTAATTTCCTCTAGAAGATAGAAACCATACTGTCTCACGACGTATTTAACCCAGCTCGTGTAACTTATTAATCGACGAACAGTCGAACCCTTCATGATTCCTGCATTCATGTGGATAAGTTAAGCCGACATCGAGGTGCCAAACTGCGCACTCAATTTGTACTTCCTGGCGCAATTAGCCTGTTCAAAATTTGTTATCATAAAGGTTGTTTATCCTTTATTTCCATTTTTCACAAAATGGTTCAGACTATTTCTTCATTTTTTTTTATATAGTAAATGCAACGCGAAAATTATGAATAAAACTAAATGATTTAATAAATAGACTATTTAACTATTTACTACTTATTCAACCTTTAAGTCCAAAAGCTCCATTACGTGTTTTTGAGTTTATTAGAGTATATTGTATATTAGATTTAACATGACCCCTTAAAATTACTGAAGATAAATATCTATAAGAAGTATCTTTATTTTTAAGACTACCTTTTCATTTAACTTTGAATACAGACCTAGAGGCAGTAAAACGTTTAGTTAATCTACCTTTAGCTTCTAACCTTACACCCGCTATATTCTTATTTTTCAAAGAATGAAGTACAAGATCTAAGGGCTTATAAGTATTAGTGTAATTTTCATTATATGCTGATAAAGGTATTTTACTATTATCACCTAATATAAATGTTAAAGAAGGTAATATATCCAATAGCAATTGATCTATAGGATCTTTACTTATATTATCTTTATCTATAATAGAAGGAGTTGTACATCCCCTCAGAGTGCTCAGTGGTGAGTACTCAGAGTACTCACCCACACGCAAATTTCTAAGATGATCTAAATTAAATTTATCTAATGTTTTATATTTTTCTTCTAGACTATTAACTGCAGGTAATTTCACTAGATACAAAGAAGATTTTAAGACCCTTAATAAGTTATTTTTTCTATTTTTCAATTTTGTAGCTATAACATCTGTAAAAATATCGCTATTAAAATATAAAGTTTTTAAATTTACAATATTGAATTCTACTTCTTTATTATAAATTTTACCTATTATTTGTTTTAACTTAAATATAAAATCATCTTCAAATTTGGATTTATTTAAATTAAGCTTAAGCTTACATGAAGCAATTTCTTTAATTTCTTTACCTATTAAAATTTTTCTTAGAGATTCTGTATATATTTTATTTAATTTTTTATTTGTAATGTTATCTTTTTTACCTAGAATTATCATTTCATTTATTATTTTTAAATATGACTCTAAATTATACTTTTTTTTTAAATTTATATCTGACTTTAAAATAGATTTTAATTCCTCTAAATAATCTATAAGAGAAACCCCTTTTTTAAAAAAATTAATTTCATTAAATAAGTCTATTACTGATGTATTAGTTTTTTTAGGAGTAAAATATGCCTTTATTAATTTTTTCAATTTTAGAGTTCAAAATGCTTTTTCAGCATTATATATATATAAGGTTACTGTTACTTTAGAGCTTGTATGTTTTAATTCTGCTTTACTTATTAAGATTTTATTTAGAGATAGTCTTCTATATCTTATAGGTATTTTTTTACTTTTTAAACCTTGATAATAAAAATTAAAATAACTTTTAACTAACCTATTCAAGATTTTATCTGCAATAGACAAATTTTTAATGGAATTTTGATTATATGCATAAACAGAATTAAATCATTCTTTAGTCGCAGCAGGATAAAACCTAATTGGACCTATGCTATTGGTGATAATATCTAAAGGTATAATTTTAGATTTAATATTTAATTTTTTGCTAAATATAAGCGGTTTTAAGATTTCTGTTTTATTATTTTTCATTATTACTATTATTTATTAGACATATTTTACTTGTCTTGTTCTAAGCTTTATTTTAACCTATATATTTATTAATATATAAAGTTAAAGTAAAGACTATTTTATTAATAATTTAATATTAATTTATATTGCAAAGATATTACTATATATTAAAAAAGTTGGGCATTATTAGAAAGATTATTGTTAGCATAACTCACCTTCTAGTCGTTGAACGGTTTTACTTTTAAGACTTTGAACGAATATGCTAAAGTAAAGTTCGCTTCAAGTATACTAAATCCTCAGAAAAGTTATTCTTGAAATTAACCCAATAAATTGCCAATGAGTTTAAGCCTATTTATATAGGCTTAAACATTGGAGGACTAACATCCCTAGCGTAGCTTTTTCATAAACCCAAGACCTTTCCTTTCTGCATCTTGTGATCATATGCCCCGCTTACGCGACTGATAGACGTGTAAGTCAAACAGTAAAGCAAGATTAAGCCATTAAACTTGACAAGTATTAAACATAATTATCTTATTGGCAATTTGTAGCCTGGTTCGGTGGGTAGTACCCAAATCAACCAAACACACCCAATAAAAAAAATAAAAACATTAGATAGATATCTACGTCAATGTTTTAATTACATCTATTTTCCATATAGATAAAATCTTACTTGGGTAAAAAAATATTTCTAACTTAATAGATATATAGCTGGATTTGTTATAGCATAAGCTATACCAAATAACAAACTAAAAATAAATACATTAAATACATTAAATATTTAATGTATTACTAGTCATGAAAACTTATTTCCAAATAATATACTTAGAAATAAGTCATGTCAATTTTACAAAATTAACTTTGGATACACCCAGGTACTTTTTATGGGATCTGTGCCCCGCATAAACTGCCTCCTAGCCATTGTTCCCCTAAAATAAAGGGGTAATTTCTTAAGATAAGAAAATAGAATTATTCTATCAATATGACAAACATAATAAAGGTATTTCAATTATATCTAACCAATTACCTTATACTACTAAAATTAATTAAATCATATCCAATAGCTAGCAACAGTAAAGCTGCATAGGGTCTTCTCGTCTAACTAGAGGTAAACTGTATCTGCACAGTTATTCCAATTTCACTGAGCCAATCATTGAGACAGCTGTTGTATCGTTAAATCATTCATGCAAGACCGCATTTAACGGCCAGGGTATTCCGCTACCTTAGGACCCTCAAGGTAAGGCCGCCATTGATCGGGGGTTCCTTCAAAGTCAAGCTTATATTAGTCAACTTAACAAATCAGTTAACCAGCCGACATCGGGCAGAAATCACACTCAATACTTTGATTTATTATCTTACTGCAAAGTGCTTTGTTTTAATTAAACAGTCGTACAACACTATTCCATGCTTCCTATTCTTTACCTGATATTAATCAGGAGGAATGGCTCTCCTTATCCCTAAGTTACGGTAGTTAGTTTGCCGAGTTCCTTAATGATTGTTCACTCAAACGCCTTCGTATACTCTACTAGCTTACTTGTGGTAGACTCTAGGTACGGTTATTATGTCATCTTTAAAGTCAGATTAAAAATAGGACTTTAAAGGTTTTACTGTTTTTCCAGAACCTTTTCCACTTTAGAAAAGGATAAAAGTATTATTACTTCTATCTTTTTTCTTAAAAGGTTGTTACTTTGTAGACAAGATTTTCTCATCGTTTAATCCTTTAGGTTTATAAACTTAGAGGCCGTTACTTTAAAAAATCCATAAGCTTTAGGCGAGGGGGGCATACCCCCTTTTTCGTTACTCATGTCAGCATTATCACTTGGGTCATTTATTTCTAAATCTTTTTAAGAAAAAGTCTAAAATTTACCCAACGTTCCGCTACCCCACATTATATAATACTATGTTTTAATATGGACAAGGTGTCGGTATATCATTTAGATCCGTTATATTTTCGGTGCCACTATCAATATAAATAGTAAACTATTTACTGAACCAGTGCTCTGTTACGAGGTCTTCAAAAAATGGCCGCTTCTAAGCCTATTTCCTAGTCGTATTAGATAGAAACTTCCTTAATTTCACTTAATAATAATTTTGGAACCTTAACTCTTGTTCTGGGCTGTTTCCCTTTAGACATACAACCTTAGCGTACTATGTCCGATTATTTAATATTCATCATTGCCCTTCCGAGTGCGAATACTCACCGATAAAATCTTCACGATCCCCCGATATATACAAAAATAAGAAATAACAAAAAGTTCGTTATTTTTTAAAGTTGCCTGAGATCACAGTTCTGTACCTGCTATGATGTAATTTAAATTACCTACTTATATAGGTTTCGCAGAAAACCAGCTATCCTGGTCAGTTTTGTCTTTCACTAACTTACCATAGTTCATCGGATATCTTTACAACGATAACCCGTTCGGACTTTTATAATCCTGACTATGGTAAGATCACCAGGCTTCGGGTCTAATTTTAGATACTAATTCATTATTTCATAATTGGTTTATCTAGGCATTGCTGCTCGCATCTAACATTAACTTACTGACCCATTATGCAAAAGGTACGCTCTCACTATGTATTTAAACTTTGCTTGAGCTGCTTATAAAACTACTAATTCAAACCTTTCCTTCACAGAACTATACGCTGTCGCTTATATATTATATTTAGCCTTAGAGGAAGGTTCCCCTTAATATTCAAACAGGTTTATAGCCCGTTATACTTATTTAAAGTATTAATAGAGATTTAGTTACCCTTATCTATTTTAATACTCTAGGCTGTTCTACTTTAATTCACACTAATTGTAGAATCTCGTTTGATTTCTTTTCCTAAAGCTACTAAGATATTTCAATTCACTTCGTTTATTACTGAATTTATCTAAGAGTTCATGTACTAAATTTAGAAGCACAAATTAAAACTTTACTCTCTTTAATATATAGCAAGGTATTCCTAATAGTTTCTTTATATACTTGCTTATACTACAATTTATAGTAGATAAACATTAAATCTATATCGATTACATTATATTACTAATACCAATATGGTATATATTACATAATTGTACTTTCGGGTTATTATGATTCGAACATAACAATTCCTCAACCCAAATGAGACGCCTAACCAACCTGGCTCTAACCCGTTTAACCATAAATTTATTTATTTGGTTTTTAATTAATTACAGAGAATATCCGATTTGAACGGATGTGGTTTATAAAAACCAAATAAATTTCAAGTTTATCGCCTTAAACCACTCGGCCAATTCTCTTTTAGATTTAATACTAGCAATATAATTTCTCCTTTAACTATGGATCTTAATAAATATGGTCGTTTTGCTAGTAATAGCCTTTTTTGTGATTCTTTCAAGATTTGAACTTGAATAACATCCTTATCAAAAATGCACTTTACCAATTAAGTTAAAGAACCTATTGAAAATAAATATATATATATATATATATACCATGCTACAAGAGTACTCAGACTTGAACTGAGAACTTGAAGTCTGAAGCTTCTTGTTTTGCCAATTAAACTATGCTCTTTTAAGAAAAAAAAATTTTTTTTTAAATGGTTTTAATTTTACGGAAAAGAGATGAATTGAACATCCAGGTGTTAATACACAATATTTAGCAAATATCTCGCCTTACCAATAGCAACTTTTCCTTTCACAGGTAGTATAAGAATAACCGAATAAATAAAACTTATTTAAAGATAAATACGGGTCAGATCGGGTTCGAACCGACATCTACTTTCGTGACAAGAAAGTCCTTTACCAATTAAGTGACTAACCCCTCTTTATTTTGCGGCTAGCCGAATTCGAATCGACATAAAACGCTTGGAAGGCGTTCGGTTTACCATTAACTTATAGCCGCTTATATTATTAAGACCTATGGGATTTGAACCCATATAATAGTGATTAAAAGGCACATGCTTTACCTATTAAGCCAAAGTCTCCAAATGTCCGTTAGACATTTTATTAAAGGGTTGGTACTCACCCCTGATACACTAGTAAATACTAATTGCTCACTTAAAACAAAAATTTTTATGACCCTCAGTAGTATATAGATACAAATAAGAAAAGTCATACAACATCTACAAAATGTCAATATAATATACCGGACTCTAAACCTAAATGATGGTTATCTGTACTGTGGTAAGCCAATACACGTCATAAACCTACGGCAATAAAAGCAGTACCTATCATAACATGAATACCATGGAAACCGGTACCAAAATAAAAACATGACCCGTATGCTCCATCACTTATAGTGAATGAAGAGACTGTATATTCTATACCCTGAAAAGCTGTGAATATAATAGCTAAAAAAACTGTAGCTATTATACCGTATAAAGTTCCACTTCTATTTCCTTGTATTAGAGAATGATGAGCATATGTAACTGTTACACCACTAGACAATAATATCACAGTATTAAGTAAAGGTAATTCAAAAGGGTTTATAGCTTCTATACCCATAGGAGGTCATTGAGCTCCTAATTCTACAGTAGGGGATAAGGCACTATGAAAGAAGGCTCAAAAAATAGCTAAAAAGAATAATCCTTCTGTTACAATAAATAGAGCAACTCCCATGTTTAACCCTTTTTGAACTGCTAGTGTATGATTACCTAAATAAGTACCCTCACTTATAACATCACGTCATCAAAATGACATAGAGGAAATAACAGCTATAAAAGAACAAGCTAAATATACTCCTGCGTTACTAAACCCGTGCATAGTTAATACTCCACTAGTTGTTAAATTAAATAAGGCAATACAAGTATAGATAGGTCAAGGCGATGGAGAAACAAGGTGAAAGGGGTGTGCTTGAAACTTACTTCTAGTTAGGTTTGTCATTTTTATTTTTTTTTTTACTTAAATTGATAATAGATGTTAGTATGGCTTAAATAAATAAATATATTATCTTAACACTAATGTGTAGATTAATGTATATATTACAATGAACAAGATTGTATACATATTTTAGCT
>Ga0209074_10000019_pt1 | contig 18371 bp, 23 predicted proteins | sample GAPlitter_FD_187522 | JGI IMG/M metagenome (GOLD analysis project Ga0209074, IMG submission 187522) | Agricultural soil microbial communities from Georgia to study Nitrogen management - GA Plitter (SPAdes) (version 2) | ecosystem: Environmental > Terrestrial > Soil > Agricultural land | place...
GTTCACGCGGCCGGTGTGGTCGTCGGAGCGAAGCCGCTCCACGAGTACGTGGCCACGTACACCAAGGACAATGTCGGGAAGGAGAAGAAGTCGCTGGCAGTGCTTTCCGTGGACAAGTACGACGGAGAGTACCTGGGCCTGCTCAAGCTGGACGCGCTCGGGCTCACCACCATGGGCATGATCCGCATCGCGCTCGATCTGATCGGCATGTCGCTGGAGGATCTGTATGCAATCTCGATGGAAGACGAGAAGACCCTGGATGCCTTCCGGCGAGCTGATGTTGTTGGCATCTTCCAATTTGAGGGTCGTACAACTCGAATGGTATGCCAAGAGGTTGCCCCGACAACATTCCTTGAGCTATGTGACATCAACGCGCTGTCTCGACCTGGGCCGCTTCACAGCGGTTCGACTGGTGACTACATCGCCGTCAAGCACGGGCGTCAAAAGGTGGAGCATCTTCATCCACTGGTCGACGAGCTCACGCACTACAGCCAGTACCAGATCATCTATCAGGAGCAAATTCACGCGCTCTGCCGGAACGTCGGCAAGTTCCCCTGGGTGCACGCGTCCGAGATCCGGAAGGTGATCTCGCAGAAGAAGGGCGAGGCCGCGTTCAACCGGCTGTACCAGACATTCCTGGAGGGCTCGCGCTCACAGGACATCCCGGACGAGCTGGCAGACAAGATCTGGAAGAAGCTGGTCACGTCAGGCACGTACGCCTTCAACATGGCGCACTGCGTGTCGTACAGCATGCTCGCCTTCTGGTGCCAGTGGCTCAAGCAGCATCATCCGCTGGCGTTCTATGCAGCCCAGCTGCGGAAGACGGACCCGGACCCGAAGAAGGGCAAGCACATCACCCTGATGCGGGACGCGGGCGACGAGCGGTATGACCGGTCGTTCAAGATCTTCCCGCCGGAGCTCAACAGCTCTGGAGAGACATGGGCGATCCATCCGAGCGACCGTGGCGTGCAGGCGGGCTTCCACCAGATCAGCGGCATTGGTGAGTCGTACGCCAAGGCGATCCTGGAGACGCGTGACGAGCTCGGCGGGTTCGAGGCGTGGGACGACCTGATCAAGGTGCGGGGCATCGGCCCGGCCAAGATGACCAAGATCAAGGAGTTCTGCGAGAAGGACGACCCGTTCGAGCTCGACAAGCTGAAGAACGGCGCGGCCGTCATCACGACGGCGATCAAGCGGGGTCAGCTCGGCAACATGCCGCTGCCCGACACGCTGGCCGATCACATCCCCTACGAAGCCCGGAAATCTCGACACGTTATACTTGGCACGGTCCGAGCCCGAAACCTCCAGGACCTGTACGAGAACCACAGGTCGCGAACAGGTGACGAGCTCGACCCGGCCACGGTCAAGGACCCGGACCTCAAGGACAGCATGACGCTGTACATGGAGGACGAGTCCGGCCTGATGACTGTCAAGGTCAACAGGTGGATGTACCCCAAGCTGAAGGACGCCCTCTGGGACATCAAGCTGGGTCACGACTTCGTGCTCATGCGGGTGGAGAAGAAGGCGTTCTACGGCAAGACAGTGCACTGTACACACATGTGGGTCATCGACCCCGACGACTGAAAGGAGCGCCATCATGGGGCTCAAGGAGCGAGTGATGCACACCGTTGTGGGCAACCTCATGATGGCGCTCTCCGCCTCGACGGGCGCGTTCGTGACGCTGAAGGCTCTGCCCTGGCTGATCGACTCGGGCCTGCTCCACGTGACCGTGGTGATGAAGTGAAGTCTGACACGATGCGACGGGTACGCTCGTACCAGCGGGCTACCCGTCGTCGCAAGGGCAACCAGATGTTCCAGGCGAGGATGCTAGTGCACCTCGTTCAGTCCAGCAAGGCCAACTCGCGCAAGAAGATGAGGGAGCAGTACCGATGAGCCAGATCGCCACCGTCGAGCTGATCTACGTCGCCAAGAGCGGACGCCAGTACCGGGCGCAGCACAAGCAGGTGCACACCGGCTGGGAGCTGGAGGACCTGGAGCAGCAGGCGAAGTCGGCCCTGTCGCTGCGGGACTACGCCATCGACTTCACCAACGACCGGGGTCACAAGCAGTTCATCATGCCGACGGACCTGGAGACGATCATCGTCAACGTCGTCGCCGTCACGCAGGAGCGATGGGAGGAGCCGGACTACGAGGCGCTCCAGCAGAAGTGGAACCAGAACGTCAAGCCGTACGGCGAGGCCTCGTCCGAGCGAACGCAGGAGACGCCCGCCCCTCCGAACCCGGAGCGAGCCCGTGCGACCGCCACGGCCGTGCAGGGCGTCGCCCAGAAGGTCAGGCCGGTCAGCCCCGTCGCCCCGGTAACGCCGGACGGCGAGACGACGCAGTCCATCAAGATCACGTGGCCGCAGTCGGCCGTGCCGCAGCAGCGCGTTGTGCAGTGGCCGGACAAGTCCACGGAGAAGACGCAGCCCATGCAGGTCATCCCCGGTGCGGTGGTCGGCATGTCCGAGACGGACGCGACGGCCGTGATCGAGCGGATCGCTGCGGGCGGCTCCGTGACGCCGGGCACGGACTGATCCCGGCATGGGGCCTACGCGCCCCGTAGGCGGACGAACCCCGGTCCGCCGGTAGAAGGTACCGACGCCGTCCCCGCGATCCGTTACGCGGGCTCCTACGGCTTTCACAGAACAGGAACGGAATGACCGACAGGGTACAGCTGGACTCCAATCATCTCGCAATGATGGCGGCCGTCCGAGCCGAGCGACAGAGGCAGCTGGAGAAGTGGGGTGTGCAGCGGCATCCTCATGGAACCGGCAGCGAGCTGGCACAGGTCCTCCAGCAGCAGTGGAAGGAGATCTGCGACGCCAACCACGCTGCCGGCAAGGACGACTGGCTGACCATCGCCGGTGAGGAGTTCATGGAGGCCGCGTCCGAGACGGACCTCCGCAAGCTGTTCGACGAGGTCGTGCAGAACGCCGCTGTGTTCGTGGCGTGGGGCGAGGCCATCATCGACGAGATCCGCAAGGAGAGCAACCAGTGAGCATCGGCAACAACATCCCGGACTGGCTCGACAACCACCGCATGGAGCAGCCGTTCGCGCCGTTCGGGGCGAGTGCGCACTTCGTCCACGAGCCGGACGACCACGGCAACATCACGCTGGCCGACGTCGCGTTCAACAAGCACTCGGTCAACGACGGCGAGCACGTCTCGCCGACGGACAACGGCGACATCTACACGGGCACCGCCGGTCTGCAGGTCAAGCTCGTCCAGGGCGTCGACCAGGAGCTGTTCAAGGCGGTCCTGTCCTCCGCGACGCGGGCCACGGTCGGTCTCGCCCCGGACGGCGGGGACGACGACAGGGACTGGGAGGAGATGATGCGAGGCGGACTCCAGTCCGCGCTGGAGACGCAGTCGATCGTCTTCCAGGTCTTCAACGCGAGCCGGGCTCTGACTCATCAGCTCGTCCGCTCGCGCAACGCGGCCTTCCACCAGCAGAGCCAGCGTGCGACGTGGTACGGCGACCGGCCGGACGTCCGCATGCCGCTGTCCGTCTGGAAGGACCCGGTCGCCCGCGCTGCCTTCCAGAAGGCGGCTGAGGCGGCGTGGGACGCGTACCAGATCGCGTGCGACCGCGACATCTCGTACCAGGACGCCCGCTTCATCCTGCCCGAGGGCACGGTGAACTTCATCCAGTGCACCTACACCGTGCGCGAGTTCATCAACGTGTTCGCGTACCGGGGCTGCTCCATGTTCATGTGGGAGATGGTGGACGTCATGCGCAAGATGCGCACGGCGATCCTGGAGCAGTCGCCCTGGCTGGAGCCGTACATCAAGATCTCGTGCGAGAAGACCGGCACGCTCTGCATCGAGTGCCTGGGTGACGGCGAGGTCGTCATCGACGAGGTCTACGGGACCAAGGGCAAGTGCGGCCTGTGCAACGGACAGGGTCGCATGGGTGCCAAGTGCACGTTCCAGGGATGGGAGTCCCCGGAGGGCCAGTGCGACAAGCCCTGGGCCAAGGACGAGCAGCGGTCGTTCAAGCCGCTGTTCCACACCATCGGCCGTCGGCCGGGAATGGACAAGAAGTGAGCGTCAACCAGAATCGCAAGGTCCAGAAGTTCGCTCTGGGCTTCGCCGGGGTCGTGGCCCTGATCGTCGTCGGGTCGGCCGTGGCCAGTGCCGGGGGCAGCGACGAGAAGTCGACTCCGACCCCCAAGCCGACGCCGAACGCCGCTCCCAAGGCTCCGGCCGAGGACAAGGTCGAGGGCGACACCCAGCCGCAGCCGCCGCTCAAGAGCATCGAGGGCTTCAAGGCGTGCATCCAGCAGAAGGGCATGGTCGCTGAGAAGGCGGCCGGGACGCACGTCACCAAGCTGTCCAACATGGACGACTGGAACGGCATCCTCGACAACCCGAAGATCTGGACCAACTACCACGGCGGCATGTTCGACGACGACAACGCAGCGAACGCCAACGTGCTGACGGCCGTGTTCGCCGAGTGCTACAGCTCGAAGAACGGCCTCGTGACCGTGTACAGCGACAACGGCCACGTCATCGGCACCGGCCAGTTCTGACCTGTGCGCGAGAAGCTCATCTGCCCGGCGTGCTGGCGATTCCGATGGAGCCCCATCCACTGGATCGTCCGGCTCGCCGGGCTGTGCAACGGAAGGTCCTGGTATGGCTGGTAAACCGCACAAGGAAGAGTGTGCACATCTGCCCGACCCCGAGCTGCTGAGGGTCGGCGGCCTGTACTGGTGCGAGGCCTGCCAGGCGTACTTTCACGTCCATGCGTTCGAGGGATACTTCGGCGCATACGACCGCGTATGGCGGTACCCCAACAAGGCTCGCATGCTCTGGTTCTGGATGACCGGGCGCGTGCCTTGGGTCGACATCTGGAGGCAGTGATGGAGTTCGACCACAACTGGGAGCCTGGCGAGCACGACAGCCCGGCTCGTCGCTGGGTCCGGCGCATCGTGTTCGTGCTCGGCCTTGTCGTGTTCGTGTGGGTGGTAGCACTCACCAGCGGAGGAAGCATCAAGTGATCAACACCCTGCTCTATCTGGCCGCCGAGGACAGCAGCACCAGCATCTCGGGCAAGTCCGCCGTTGGGATCGTCGTCATCGCCCTTCTGCTCATCTGGGCCGGGTCGAAGGGTGGGCGCGGCCGGTGAGCCCGTCGATGACGTTCGGCTACAAGGAGCCGAACAAGAAGGGTCCTGCATTCCACGCGAACCACGGCGGTGCTTGCTCGCACTACGAGTGCATCGAGGAGAGGTTCGAGGAGGGCGACCTGATCCGTGCAGACGGAGAGGGCGGCTGGGAGTGCGCTGAGCACAAAGAGAACGAGGACGCACGTGGCGAGTGAGTGCCGCAACGCTGGCTGTCAGCGGGCTGCACAGATCAAGGGTGTCGTCAAGGGGTACTGCTGCACGCTGTGTGGCGGCGCAGGCCCCGTCCGGCACGCCGCGATCTGCGACATGATCGAGATCGCCGGACAACATGAGCTGGAGATCGGGGACAACATCATCCTCGGCTACGACTAGGATGGGTGATGGCGAAGAAGGGAATAGCGAGGAACAGGCGTAAGCTCGTACAGAAGTTCGGCCTGATCTGCCAGGGCTGCAAGAATGAGTTCCCCAACGAGGAGTTGACGGTCGACCACATTCGGCCGCTCTCGAAGGGAGGACACCCCAGAGCCCTTGGCAATCTGCAGCTGATGTGCGAGCCCTGCAATTCGGACAAGGGCGACAACTGGGATGGCCAGTCAGGCCTCGGCATCGACGACTGCAACAGGCGGAAGATGACATCCGAACAGCAGGCGATCAATTGCCTGGAGGAAGCCCTGGACGCCGTGGCCAGCGCGGTGCTGGAATCCAGGGGAACACTTTCCATGCCGGAGCTTGTGGCTCTTGGTGTGGCGGCTGCGATCGACGCTATGCCCAACGGCTACGTCGGCAACAGCGAGCTGGCAGCGAGGATCCGCTCGGAGCCCGGCGTGCCGGTGCGATTCGGAGCGGCGATCTACAGGAACGATCCTCTCCTCCACGGAGAGTGAAAGGCAGGCATCATGCAGTGGCGCAACGACCGTGAGAAGGCCGTGGGTGTGGGTCTGGGCTTCGTCGTGACGGGGTCGGGCCGGGACGCTCGTCTCGTGAACGTCGTGTTCGACGAGAAGGACGAGAACCACAACAGCCCGCGTCAGGGCCGCGTCCGTCCGGCCTCGATGGCCGAGGTCAAGATGTGGCAGGTGCTCGTCGGGAACAAGGCGCTGTGAGGGCCGTGGCAGACGCGACCAACGCGCCGGTCGTCCTGTGGGACGGTGGCATCTGGGACTTCGAAGAGGGTCTGGACTTCGAGGAGGGCGAGTGGCCCAAGCTCGCTGTCGAGCTCAAGGCGATCGCTCAGATGCTTGGCGGCCACGGCTCCGCCGTCGAGATCATCCACCGCAACAAGGACCTGTCCATCAAGGACAAGACCTTCCGGTGGCGCTACATCGCCCGGTCCGGCTGGAGAGGAGTTCTTTGAGTGGACTGGTCCTGGGCCACTAGCGAGCCGTCAGGCGGATCCTCGAACGGGATCCAGCGTCTGAGGGCAGAGGAGGAAGACGAGTTGCATCCGTTCTCCTCCATCACGGCCGTCGACCCCGGCGGCTCAACCGGAATCTGCACGGTGTGGTACTCGGCGTACAGCCTGGCAGACCCGAAGACTCCGATGCAGAAGTGCCTCATGGCATGGCAGGCCGACTGCCTGCGCGGAGGCGAGAACGAGCAGACGCTGGAGATCCTGCGCTGGTTCGCCAACCGGTCGTTCGCCGAGGACCGGGCCGACATGGTGATCGAGGACTTCATCCTCCGGTCCGCCATCAAGGGGCGCGAGCTCCTGTCGCCGGTCCGCATCGGACACAAGGTGGACTACCAGCTGTGGCGTGGCCTGAAGGTGGCCAGCGGAGATCGGTGTCAGTTCGAGCCGTACTGGCAGTCGCCTGGAGACGCCAAGTCCGTCATGACGGACGAGCGGCTGAAGCTCATGGCGATGTACACGCCGGGTCCGGACCATGCCAGGGACGCGACCCGACACGCGCTCATGTGGCTCCGTAAGCACAGGGCGGACCTGCTCAAGATGTCGTAGCACCCACGAGGCCGCCCGTCTGGTCATTTGCCGGGCGGCCTCGTTCGGGGTAAAATGTCGAAATCCGAAAGCTCAACAAAGAGAATGCAGACCAGGGAGTTAAGGGAAATGACCGAAGGCGTCTACGAGACCGCAGTCGAGATCATGAAGGCTGCTGGGATCACCCCTCGTCCTCGTCAGCTGGACCTGCTTCAGTTCCTCTCGGACGGAGGTGCACGTTACGTCCAGGCTCCGACCGGCGTCGGCAAGTCCTTCGCGGCCATCGCTCACGCGGCGGCGAACGCGGAGCTGACGGGCGACCCCTCGATCATCATCGCGGCTGACAACACCCTGCTGGACCAGTACGCCAACAAGGACCTGCCCCGCATGGGCGAGTCCGGCCGGTTCATGTACGCGGTCGTCAAGGGTCGTCGTCACTACGCGTGTGCATCGGCCAACAACGAGGACACCAAGCACTATCAGGACATGCTGGACAAGTGCTTCAGTGTCGACAAGATGCGTGGCCCTGAGTGGGCCAAGCCGATCGACGGCATCATCAACCCGTGCAACGGAGGTGGACGCTGCGTCTCGTGCGCCGGTGAGGGCGTGTGCATGCGCGAGGACTGCGCTCACGACGGCGGCATCTGCTGGGCCAAGCGAGCCCGGCTGCTGTCTCACGAGGTAGATGTCGTCCTGACCAACACCTCGCTGTGGTTGATCAACTCCACGCTGTACGACCAGACGGACGGAGCGGTCCAGCTCATCCCGTTCGGCCAGTCGTACGTGGACGAGGCTCAGCAGCTTCCGGAGACGGTGCGGAGCTCGCTGGGCTGGGAGCTGACGCCGACCGGCGGACGCGTCCTCGGACCGGACCTCTCCAAGGTTCTCCAGGAGGGCATGAAGGACGTCGTCGACAAGTACATCCAGAGCGAGATCGCCGAGGGACGGTCGGCCGACGCCAAGTCGCCGCTGAAGCGCTTCAAGGACCGGGCGCTCAACGACCAGGAACGGGCCGAGGTGGTCGCCATCCTCAAGGGGCTCCGTGAGGAGGTCAAGAACGACCCGCGACTCCAGGAGGACGACCTCCAGGACCCGGACGAGACCGAGACCGCGATGGGCTTCCTCGACCGGCGGATCAAGGCCATGGAGGTGAAGCAGAAGCAGGAGTGGGACGACGGCTTCGGTCTCACCTGGATCGACCCGGCTGGCATCCACTGGGACGTGCTCAACGTCGGCATCCACGTGCAGAACGCGTGCCGTCGCTGGCAGCCCCGCATGATCTCCGCCACGGTCCCCGCGTCCCTGCCGCGTCGCACCGGCTACAGCACGGCCAAGCCGGACTTCATCCCGCAGATGTTCGACTGGAAGAACGACTGCGAGGGCATCGTCGTGGATGCCGGCATGGACCCCGGCGACTGGCAGAACCGTGGCTGGTTCGACCAGCGGTGGGAGGTGCTCGCCGAGCACATCGACACGACCGATGGCGGCGTGCTGATCCTGGCCACGTCCAACATGGACGCCGACCGGCTGTACAACATGGCGGCCAAGCGGTACCAGGGTCGCCGTCTCGTGATGGTCCAGGAGCCGGGTAACACGGCCGGGAACCCCGAGCTCATCCGCCGGTTCAAGGAGGACGGTAACGCCATCCTCGTGGGCGTGGAGAGCTTCTGGAAGGGCGTCGACGTGCCGGGCTCCGCGCTCAGCCTGGTGGCCATCTGGAAGCTGCCCTACTCCGTGCCGACGCTCCTGCACAACGCGATCGGCGGGAAGACGCGGGACATGCAGTTCTCGTACAGCAACGAGTGCATGCACACCCGCCTCGCACAGGGCATCGGCCGACTCCTCCGCAGCGAGACGGACACCGGCAAGATCGTCGTCTGCGACGGCCGGTTCCGCCGCGTCCTGCTGCGGGGTCCGATCCCGCAGATGTCCAAGCACCTGCCGCTGGTCTTCAAGAACGGCTGAGAAGCCGTAGGAGCCCGCGTAACGAGCGAACTCCGACGGGGTGGGCCAAGGTACCGGGCCCACCCCGTTCGGCCGTTACGCGGCCAGCGAGACCTCATGCCGGCATCGTAACGGCGAAGAGCCCCGCCTCCCTCTCGGGAAGCGGGGCTCTTTTGCGTTCCGGGGTTGTTACAGGCTGTGCGTCTCGCTGTACTCCAGGAGCTCGGCGAACTTGCCGAACCGGTCGCCCAGCCGCTGCTTCTTCTTGTCGGTGATCGCGATGTTGCCCTTGCAGAAGGAGCCGAACAGCATCCGGATCTGCGGGACCCAGGTGTAGGTGTCCAGCATCACGTAGTCCTCCAGGCGAGCCTCCAGCCACCCGACCGTGGCGGCGAGCCGGGACAGAACCTCGTGGGCGTCCTTCGTGCCGGCAACCTCGACCGTCCTCCAGCCCTTGTCGGTGCGGACCGCGAGGCGCAGGCTCTTCGGCTTGCCACCGAAGCTGGAGTTGTACATGTCGCACTGCTCCTGGGTCGGCCGGAACTCCGTGTCGTTGTAGCGAGTGAAGTCCTCGGGGCCGACCGGGAGGCGGAGGCGCATGGCGTCGACGAAGGCGTTGCGGTCGATCGGGTGGAACCAGCCGTCCGTGTCGCCGATGCCCCGGCTGACGTAGCCGGAGTACGCGGCGGCCTCGAACTCAGCGGCGGTGGTGATGGCGTTCATGGGGAGCCTCCTTGGGGCTTTCGAGTTGTCCTGACGAGAAGAACTTTACCCCATGTGCACACGGATCAAAACCCCGATCCGGGATTTTGTGCAGATCTACTGCCAGAGGATGTGCCAGAGGTACCAGCCGGAGAAGCCGACCCAGCCCACGCCGAACACCCAGGCACCGGCCGTCGTGTTGGTCATGAACCACTTGCGGGTCGTGTCCGACAGGGTGTCCTTCCATCTCTTCGAGCGGATGGCGGCGAACTCGTACACGAGCCCGAGCACCAGCATGCTCGCCCAGACCGCGTCTGCAGTCGTAACGTCCATCAATCCTCCTGCTTGATGAATGCGGCGTCGTACACGGCACCGCCACCCCTGTGGAAGCGAGCCTTCGTGCCCCGCGACCACTTGTTGATCCACTGGTAGTCCCGCGACCACTTGTTCGCCTCGCGGAACCCGTTCTGGTCCATGAACTCGACCATCGCGTCATAGCCTACGGCAATCGTGGGATCGTCGCGGGTGCAGCACTCGGCGATGACGAGGTCGAACTTGGTGAGGTCGGCCGCTCCCAGGACTCCGAGCTCCAGCCCCTGCGCGTCGATCACGGCCACGTTGGCGTCGCCCTGGATGCTGTCGAGGCGGACCACGTTGACGTCGATGATCCTGTCCAGCAGGTCCGACTGCTGCGGCTCCACTAGGGTGGACAGGTTCGTCTTCTGCATGATGCTCAACGTGGCGATGGTCGGAGCAGGCCCGCACGCGCTCTCGATGACGGTCACGGTCGGGTCGTCCTCGTACCGGTCGCGCAGGAGCTCGGCCAGCTCCGGGATCGGCTCCACCAGAGTGATGTGGCCCGCGTTGGCCTGCTTGTAGAACTGCACCTCCTCGCCCCGGTGTGCACCGACGTGGATGATGTGCGTCGGCTCGATGCGGAGGTTCACGACCAGGCTCGGGAAGTCCACGAACACGCTGCCCATCAGTTGCTCCTCGTTGCGGGGTGGCGCTCGTAGTCCACCGGGAAGTCGATGTCGTCTGTCTCGTCGTTGATCTCGATGAAGTGCTTGGGCGTCACCTTGTGCCTAGCGATGGGCGTTCCCTGCCAGGATCGCAGGAGCATCCAGCCGGGCGGACGAGTCACCTTGCCCTCGGCTCGGAGCTTGTGCACGTTGGCGAGGTGCTTGTCCATCTGCATGTGGTGCTCGCCGTACCAGCTGGCAGCGAACAGCTCGCCATACGGCGTGCCGGTGATCTGGCTCGGACCGAACCGGCCGAATGCCATGTACTGTCGCTTACCGAAGTACATGATGCGCTCGATGGCCTGGTCGCTGAAGAACACGTCGCCCAGGAACAGGATGGTCTTGCCCTCGGAATCCCACAAGTGGCGGCTGGCCTCGAACTCGCTCTGCTTGTAATCCTGGATGATGTGCCTCGTCGCGTCCAGGCCGAGGTAGGCCGGGTCGTTCGGAGTGAGCACGTGGATCTCATGTCCGTACGGCTTGAGTTGCTCGATGGTCCGCTCGATGAGCGGCTGTCCACCGTGGCGAGTCAGCGGGGCAAAGTGCGACGGCACCCCGAGATGTCGACCCCACTTCTGTTGGCTGCCAGACGCAGCAAGGATGATCCTCATCCCAGAACCTCTTCCTTGATCTGCAGCAGCCGGTGCCGCCACATGTGTCGTTCTTCCGTGACCGTGAGTGCGGCCTCTCGCATGGACTTGATGTCGTCGTTGGACAGGGCCTGGATCTTCAGCGCAAGGTTCTCGAAGTCGAACCTGTCGAACAGAACCATGTTGGTGTCGTTGTATCCCTGCTCGGCGAGCCCCGGCGTGTTGGGATAGGCGAGCACACCGCCCCGACCCATCGTCGTGGGGATGCGGTCGGACCAGTAGTAGTCCGCAGGTGCAGAGTCTCCGATCACGATGCGTGCAGATGCGTACAGCTGGCTCAGGTCGTGTCCGTAGATCTTGTTGTGTGCACCGTATCGCTGGAAGCCCTTGCCATACTCCTTGCGAGCCCACTGGAGGAGCTCCTGGCGATGAGCGCCGTGGATGCCTCGACTGTTGCTGCCGACGAACACATAGCGCTTCTTGAATCGGTTGCGTGCCGGCAGATCAGCCAGACCGAAGAACCGGTCGCCCATGCCGGGCGGCATCCAGAAGTGATTGATCCCGCGCTCGGCGAACTCGGACTGGTGCCCGCCATCTGCGGTGTACACACGCTGGCACGACCACCAAGGATTCTGCTGGACGTTCACGAGCGGCTCTCGCTGGGGCAGGTCCCAGTACAGGTCCATGTGCATTCCGACGGTCGGAACCCCGGCGTCCTCGATCCGCCTCAGCATCGCATATGCATCGCCGTGCGGATCGTTGTTGTGCGTCCGCAACCACAGGAAGAGGTCTGCGTCCTTGGCCTGGCGCAGAACCTCTTCCGGGTTGGCGGCCTGAGCCGCCTCGTGCACAACGTTCCATCCGAGGTCGACCGCCGACTCCTCGATCTCCCGCTTCCAGTGGTTGCCACGGAACTCTCGCGGGAAGCCGAGGATGTACAGCTTCAGGTCGGACATCGTTGCTCCATTCCCAGGGCGGACACTCATCCGCCCTGGGCTTCTATGCTACCCGTTCGACGTGAAGCCCGCACCCGGCGAGCAGAGTGGTGTCGGCAGCGTTGGAGGTGTTCTGAGCCCATCGGAGCGTCAGGTTGCCGGCAGTTCCAGCGGTGATCAGCGTGCCCTTGAGCGTTGTGCCGAGCGTCACGTTGAACGTCAGGTCGGTACCGATCGTGGAGGCGACAGAGCCATCGTTGTCCACCCACATCATCGTGGCGCTTGTCGGGCCGGTGAAGTCGAAGCGCATGCCGCCTCCACCGTTGACCCATCCCACGATGCAGGTCACGTCGTACCTGGCGTTGGCCTCGACTGCGACCACGAGGTCGGGGTCGGCAGCCGGAGTCGCAGTCGTGTTCCTGCTCGTCGCGCCGGTCTTGACTGCGGACCTGGTGGAGTTGACACCAGCCGACAGCACAACACCGCTTGAGAACGTCTTCACACCCGAGATCGACTGGTTGCCAGTCAGCTTGACGTTCGCACCGTCAAGGGTGTCCACGTAGGACTTGCGAGTCGCTTCGTTGGCGGCCGTGGGGTCTGTGCCGGGGAGCACGGGGATCGAGGAGAACGTCTTCACGCCAGCCACAGACTGTGCACCGGTCAACTTGACGTTGGCTGCGTCAAGCGTGTCGACGTACGACTTCCTGGTGGCCTGGTTGGCGGTCGTGGGATCGCTGCCGGGCAGAACGGGGATGGAGCTGAACGTCTTGATGCCGGCAACAGACTGGTCGCCGGTCAGCTTGACGACCTGGCCGTCGAGCGTGGTGATGGCGGATGCGTTGGTTGCGTCGCCTGCGTCGACATAGCTCTTGCGAGATGCGTCGTTCGCGTTGACCGGGTCGCTTGCCGGCAGCACAGGGATGCTGGAGAATGTCTTGACTCCGGCGACCGTCTGCGAGCCGGTCAGCTTGACGTTGGCTGCATCCAGGTTGTCCACGTACGTCTTGCGCGTGAGCTGGTTGCCGGTCGTCGGGTCGGACGCCGGTCCCACAGGGATCGACGAGAACGTCTTGACACCGGCCACGGTCTGTGCACCAGTGAGCTTGACGTTGGCAGCATCGAGCCCGTCGACATACTGCTTGGTCGCTGCCCCGAGAGCCGTGGCCGGGTCGCCGGACAGGATCAGCGGACCCGTCATCGTGGAGCCCGCGATCAGGACGGCGAGCGACAGGCTGTCAGCCGAACCAGCCGAGTTGCCGCTGATCTTGGCGGCCTGGATGATCCTGGCGTCTGCCGTGTTCGACAGGTCCGTGGCACCCTTACGGATGGCGATGTATCCGAGCAGGACTGCATCCTGCAGATTGGGGTTGCGAACCGCAGCCTCGCTGCCGACGGCCGCGATGGCGTCTGTCAGGCTGGCGTAGATCGTCTGGCCGTACTGCACGACGATCTGGTCAACGGTCGTGTTGAGCGGGACGCCGTAGATCCTCTGGATGGTCGCCGTGTTGTTGCTGCCCGGCATCGCTGTGATGGTGCCAGCGTTGTCGTAGCTTCCAGGGATGACCGAGGTCACCGGGGCGACCGGCGGGGCAACAGCCTGCGTCGCGTACCGGATCTGGACCGGATTCTGCGAAGCCAGTGTCGAGATGTGCGGATTGTTGGTGAGAGTCCCGCCGTCGAAGTGGTTGAAGCCTCGATCGAAGATCGTGCCAGAGGTCTTGGCCAGCTGGAGGTTGGTGCTCGCAGCCTGGAAGATGTTGCCGGACACGTTGAACGGTCCGATTGCGTCCATCAGGTCGTACAGCTGGTTGAGCCCATGCGGAAGTACAGACGGGATGCTCTGGTCTGCGATGATGACGCTGGAGGCGACGACCACGGCTCCGAGCTGGATGTGTGTGCGACGCTGAGCGTTGGTCGGGCGCGTCGTCTGCTGCGAGACCGTGCCCGCGCTGTCGAGCATGAACCAGGTCACAGGTGAGACGAGGTCGGACACCGTGATGCCGGTTGCACCCGCGTAGTTGACGACCGTCATCGTGGGCGCGGTCGGAGCGGTGGTGTAGTCGGCGATGATGCCGAGCGTCGCACCGATGTCGACCTTGGTGTTGTCGCTCCCATTGACGTTGACCTCGCCGCCGTAGATCACGCCAGTGTCGATGCCCTGGCGGAGCAGCATCTCGGACACGATCTTGTTGTCGACATAGGTCTTACGCGTCAGCTGGTTGCCCGTGGTCGGGTCCGAGGCCGGGCCAACCGGAATGCTGGAGAACGTCTTCACACCAGCGATCGTCTGAGAGCCGGTCAGCTTCACGTTCTGTGCATCGAGCGTGTCGACGTAATCCTTGCGGGTCAGGTCGGCCGCGTTGCTCGGGGCAGAGCCGGTGACGCGGATCTGGCTGGTGGCCTGGAGGACACCGACGTCGATCCGCTCGAAGAACGCATCGCGAGTCGCGGCTCCGGTCCCCCATCCCATCCGGCCACGGTGCGAAACCTGCCAGCTGTCGAACACGTCCGAGCCGACCAGGCTCGCCGCTGCCACACCGTTGGCAGCGTTGTTCATCTGCACGGTGTTGGCGAATGTCTTGATCCCCGACACGTTCTGGTTGCCGGTGATCTTGACGTTCTGAGCGTCCAGCGTGTCGACGTATGCCTTGCGGGTTGCCTCGTTGGCGGCGACCGGGTCAGAGCCGGGCAGAACCGGGATTGAGCCGAACGTCTTGACGCCGTTGACGGTCTGTGCACCTGTCAGCTTCACGTTCTGAGCGTCCAGAGTGTCGACATAGCTCTTGCGCGTCGCCTGGTTCGCCGTCGTCGGGTCGCTTGCCGGCAAGACCGGGATGGATCCGAAGGTCTTGATCCCGTTGACCGTCTGGTCTCCAGTGAGCTTGACAACCTCGCCGTCCAACGTGGCCAGGTCGGCGGCCACATCCGCGATGTCGCTCGCGTTGGTCGCATCGCCAGCGTCCACGTAGAACTTCCGAGCCAGCTGGTCATCCAGCGTCGGATCCGTCGACGGCCCGACGGGAATGGACGAGAACGTCTTCACGCCCGCGATCGTCTGGTTGCCGGTGAGCTTCACGTTGGCCGCGTCGAGCGCGTCCACGTAGAACTTGCGCGTGAGCTGGTCAGCCGAGACGGGGTCGGTCGAGGGGCCGACCGGGATCGAGGAGAAGGTCTTGACGCCAGCGATCGTCTGGGCTCCAGTGAGCTTGACGTTCTGAGCGTCGAGTCCATCGACGTACTGCTTCGGGGTCGCACCGAGTGCAACCGTCGGATTGCCGAACAGGACCAGCTCGCCGCTCATGGTGTCGCCGGTCAGCGAGACCGACTCCGCAGCCGCCGTTGCCTCCGCCGCAGCCTGAGCCGCGTCCGCAACCGAGTCGGCGTAGTCCTTCGTCGCCGCTCCGAGGCCCGTTGCCGGGGCTCCGCTCAGGATTAGCGGGCCTGTCATCGTGTCGCCGGACAAACTCACCGACTCGGCCGCCGCAGCCGCCGTAGCGGCCGTTACGGCATCCGCCTCCGCCTGGTCTACGTACTGCTTGGTGGCCGCTCCGAGGGCGACGCTGGGGTCCGCATTGAGCACAAGCGGTCCAGTCATCGTGTCGCCCGACAGGGACACGCTCTCAGCAGCAGCCGTCGCCTCGGCAGCCGCCTGTGCAGCCGAGGCCTTGGCGTCCGTGTACTGCTTGGTGGAAGCACCCAGGGCAACCGACGGATCGGCGTTGAGGACCAGAGGGCCGGTCATCGTGTCGCCCGCGAGCGAGACGGACTCGGCGGCAGCAGCCGCCAACGTGGCCGCGTCGCCAGCGTCTACGTACTGCCGAGGCGCGGCTCCAAGCGCAACAGTCGGGTTGCCGAACAGGACGAGCTGCCCCGTCATCGTGTCGCCAGAAAGGCTGACCGACTCCGCAGCTGCAGCAGCGATCGCGGCGGCCTGAGCAGCAGCCGCCTGTGCGTCGGTGTACTGCTTGGGCGAGGCACCCAGAGCCTGCGTGGGGTTTCCGAAGAGCACGAGCTCTCCAGTCATGGTGTCGCCAGCGACCTCGACGAACTGGCTGGTGTCGACAGCCGAGTCGTCCACGTACTTCTTGGTGGCCGCGTGCAGGTCCTGCGTCGGCGCTCCGGAGAGCGTGAGCGGACCGAGCATCGTGTCGCCAACCTTGCGGACGAACGTCGTGTCGGGATAAGTCACGTCGCCGGGCGTGAGCACGATCACGTCGTCCAGGAAGACCTCGGGGTCGTCCTTGGTGATGTCGATGTATCGCGTCCAGCCCGGCGCGTTCTCGAACTCGCCGATGGCCGTGTAGGTCCAGCCGGTCGGCGTGATGCCGGTCGCGTCGGGCGCAACCAGCGTGATGCTGAACTCGCCATGGCAGAGCTCAGCCGGGGACTCGCCGCCGAAGATGAAGTCCTCGTCGTCGATGAGGTTGAGGTCCGGGGCTACGAACCGGATGTGGCCACGGATGAGAGTGCCGTCGGGCAGCGTCATGGGTTCGCCGCTGCTGACGGTGACAGTCTCGACTCCTTCGGGGATTGCCACGGCTGAGCTCCTCCAGGTTCTACTTCTTGTCGGCGGTGTCGTCGGCGGTGTTGAGAGCGCCCATCACCTTCTGGCCGAGGTCAGACGCCATGAAGCGCGTCACGACGCCGGAGACGGCGACCGCACCCGCGAGCCAAGGCACAGCCTCGGTCCCGCCGACCTGGTCCACCAGGAGCGGGGTGATGACGGCCAGGCCGAGCACGACCTGGATGACGGTTCTGATGGTGACCTTGGTCTTCGGACTCATGCTGCCTCCTCAGGCGACGACGTCGAATCCGTACTTGGATCCGAGCTTCTTCAGGCTCGTGGAGCCCGGGATGCCGTCGGCGTCGGAGCCGCTGTACCCGAGCTTCTGCTGCCACTTCTTGTAGGCCGCCACGGTCGTGGAGCCGAACGAGCCGTCGTGGGCGTAGGTCTTGGAGAGCAGCCCCTCCTTGACGAGCGCGTCCTCGACGAGGTTGGTACCGGCCATGTACGTGACGTGGCCCTGCGCGGCACCGGGGTCGGTCTTGGCAGCGGACACCAGCTTGGACAGGTCGACCTTCGGCTTGACCGGCGTCGGCGTGGTCGTACCGGAGCCCGGCTTGGTCGCCAGCTGAGCCTTGACGTCGGACCGGAAAACGTCCATGTCGAACGACGGGTCGATCTTGCCGGGCTGGACCTCCTTGTGACCGGCGACGGAACGCTCGGTCCAGCCGTGAGCGCGGCAGAGCGCGGCGGCCCACAGGACGGCGTCCTTGTACTGAGCGGCCGGATACGGGTCGGTGCCGTTCCCGTAGTTCTCGATCTCCAGCCCGTACAGGACGTCGTTGCCGTCGGTGTCGGCCTCGTCGTCCTTGGGGAGCGGCGAGCGCTCCTCGATGAGGGCCTGGATGACGTCGCCGTCCACGAGACCGGCGTGGTTCGCTCGGCCGTGTCCGATCATCCAGAGACCGGCCGTCTTGCCGAGCCAGGAGTGGCACAGCGGACCGGGCAGGTCGCTCCGGCCGTTGTAGCAGATCTCCTTGTCGTTGTGACCAGCGGTGTGGTGGATGAGCACGCCGTGCACGGGGCCGAACGTCTTGCCCGTGGCCGCGTCGCGGTTGTGCGTCCGCCATCCGTCGTGCTCGTGCACAGTGATGCCCTCGGCCCGGAGGACCGTGAGGATCGCATCTGCACTGAGAGGTGTTGCCATATCCTGCTCCCTGCGTTTGCCCCGTAGTTGTGGTTCGGTTCTTATCCTACCCGAAGCATGCCGCCGGAGAGCCCTCGTAAAACGCCGAGGAGGCCCGCGTAGCGGCCCCGTGGGTCGGAGTCGGTACGCGGGCCTCACGGACGCCCGTTCGGGCCTTACGTGGGCGCTCAGCCGGTTCTCAGCTGCCGTTCTTCATGTTGATGAACGCGAGGATCAGAGCGGCGAGCGAGATGAGGGCTGCGAGCGATGGCAGCGGCCACTTGTTGGCCTCCAGGCTCTTGATGCGAGCCTCATGATCGTTGCCCTGGGAGACGAACTGCTCGATCAGTCTGAGCCTCTGTTCGTGGTCGGTGTGTATGGTGTTCTGCGTCGTCTGGGACTCGCGCAGATTGTCCATCTT
>Ga0209074_10000020_pt1 | contig 17754 bp, 24 predicted proteins | sample GAPlitter_FD_187522 | JGI IMG/M metagenome (GOLD analysis project Ga0209074, IMG submission 187522) | Agricultural soil microbial communities from Georgia to study Nitrogen management - GA Plitter (SPAdes) (version 2) | ecosystem: Environmental > Terrestrial > Soil > Agricultural land | place...
GCGACGGCTCATCTCATGCCGAACCCGGCAGGGATGATATCTACATCCATCGGCCTGACCATTCTTGCCGTGGCGATCAAACTCCTGGTGGACTCGGTCAAGGAATTGTCCGAGATGAACTGGGAGGAGCTCGCCAAGGGCCTAGTGGGTGTCGGGGTGCTTCTCGGAGCTCTCACGCTCTTCTCCAGGTTCGCAATGGCGAATGCCGGTGGAGTACTCGCCGGCGCAGGGATCATATTGCTCGCAACGGGCATCAAGATCCTGGTGAGTGCAGTCAAGGACTTCGCCGAGATGTCCTGGGCTGAAATCGGTCGAGGGTTGACTGTTTTGGGTGGTGCCTTGCTGGGTCTCGGACTCGCGTTGGCTTTGGTGCCCCCCACTGCTCCGTTGGTGGCCGCGGGATTCCTGATCCTGGCTCCGGCGCTGATCATCATCGCGGAAGCAGTAAAGCAGATGTCTGGCTTGTCGTGGGCTGAGATCGGTCGCGGAATGACCGTACTTGCCGGGGCTCTGTTGGCCATCGGGCTGGCACTGGGTCTGGTACCGCCTACGGCACCACTCGTCGCGGCTGGATTCCTGATCCTGGCTCCGGCTTTGCTGATCATTGGCGAAGCCATCAAGCAGATGGCAGGAATGTCGTGGGAAGAGATCGGTAAGGGCATGACTGTCCTTGCAGGTGCTCTTCTGGCCATCGGCCTGGCTGTTTCGTTCATGACCGGTGCAGTAGCGGGCGCAGCAGCCCTACTCATCGTGGCGGGATCTCTGGCCATTCTCGCGCCGATCCTGCAGATGTTCAGCCAGATGTCCTGGGAAGAGATCGCTAAGGGTCTAGCCGCGTTGGCGGGGGTTTTCCTCGTCATCGGTGTTGCGGGGCTGGTGCTCGCCGGCATTGTTCCCGCATTGCTCGGCCTTGGGTTGGCGATCACTCTCATTGGAGTCGGTGTTCTGGCCGCAGGCGCCGGGGTGTTCCTGTTCGCTGCAGCGTTGACGGCGTTGTCCATAGCCGCAGCGTCAGGAACCCTCGCGCTCGTTGCGATGGTCGGGGCGCTTGCTGGTTTGATCCCCACAGTCATGAAGCAGATCGGGCTGGGCATTGTTGCCTTCGCCCAAGCTGTGGCGTCGGCAAGTCCGGCGATGATTGCGGCGATCGTAGCGATTCTGATGGCGCTTCTGACGGCCATCGATCAACTGGCACCCAAGATCATCGACAGCATCTACAGGTTACTGACTGCACTCCTCGACACGATCATCAAATACATGCCGCATCTTGTGGATGTTGGATTGAAGATCGTGATCGCGTTCATCAACGGTGTGGCGTCCAAGATCGGTGCTGTGATCGATGCAGCTACGAATCTCGCCATCAACTTCATCGAGGGATTGCAGCGCAACATCCCGAAGCTGATTCAGGCTGGTATCAATTACATCCTCAGCTTCCTCAACGCCATCGCCGATGCAATTCGAGCCAATTCCGCCAAAATGGGAGAAGCCGGCGCAAACATCGGAACGGCAATCATCGAAGGCATGATTCGTGGTCTGGGTGGTGCCGTCAGTAAGCTGGTGAGCAAGGCGGTGGACATCGCCAAGAGTGCTCTGAACGCAGCAAAGAGTGCGTTGGGGATCAGCTCGCCATCCAAGGAATTCGAAGAGGTGGGTCGGTTCTCTGTCGAGGGTCTTGCTCTCGGGTTGGAGAAGAACGCATCCATCGTCGAGGATTCTGCTGTGTCAGTGGGGAATTCGGCACTGGACTCGATGCGCGACGTCTTGGCCAGACTTCCAGACATCATCAACGAGAATCTGGATGCTTCACCCACGATTCGTCCGGTGTTGGATCTGACAGACGTCAAGAGCAACGCGTCGCAGATCGGTGCAGCTCTGAACAACGCTGCCGCATTCCGAAATGCAACCGTGTTGGCAGCCGACATCCGAGCGAATCAGACACCTCAAACGGCTCAGGACGCGACAGCACCTCAGCCGTTGGTGCAATACAACCAGTACAACACCTCGCCGAAGGCTCTGTCTGAGGCTGAGATCTACCGACAGACGAAGAATCAACTATCCACGACGAGGGGAGGTCTACCCACATGAGCATCACCAAGGTCGAAGCAAGAACCTCCTTGGGGAACCTGCAGACGTTCGAGCTCGCTGACACATCGGCTGGCTACATCGTCGAGGATATTCTGGGGATAGACCCGGTCAAGGCGACACTTGTGTCGTCCACCTTCGCCAACCTGGATGGTGCGAAGTTCCAGAAGGCTCGTCGCGAAACTCGTAACATCATCTTGAAGATCAAGTTGAACCCTGACTATATTTTCAAGACGGCCCGCGAGCTTCGGACGCAGCTGTACTCGTTCTTCAATCCGAAGACGGAGGTCAGTCTGCGCTTTTACATGGCAGACGGCCTGGTGGTGAACATCTCGGGTGTAGTGGAGACCTGTGAGGCTCCACTATTCACCCAAGAGCCGAGAATCGATGTTTCGATCATCTGCTACGATCCCGACTTTGTTGAGCTTGACGCGATCGAAGTCGAAGGATTCACGGTAGCAACAACGACAGAATTCGAGATCGACTACCCCGGCGACGTTCCTACGGGAATTCTGTTCACCTTGAACTTGGATCGAGACTTGTCCGAGTTCACGATCTACCACCGTCCTCCGGATAACGTACTGCGAACGTTCGATTTCGCAGCGAGTCTTCTGGACAACGATATTCTCACGATCAGTAGTGTCGTGGGGCAGAAGTTCATCACGCTCAATCGTTCCAGCACGATTACGTCACTCCTCTACGGCAAGTCCCCCCAGTCGAACTGGCCGGCTCTGCAGCAAGGTGTCAATAAGCTGCGGATCTATGCCATCGGGGCTGGAATCCCCTTCACGATCTCCTACACGCCTAGGTACGGGGGCTTGTAATGGAGATCTATATTCTCGATAGTCTTCGTCGACGGGTCGAGGTTGTCGAGAATTACGAATCGTTCATCTGGACGGAACGTTTCTCGGCGAAGGGCGACTTCGAACTTGTCGTAATCTCGAATCTGGAGAACCGGAACCGGTTCGTACCTGAACTTCGGCTTGCCATTTCCGAGTCCTACCGCGTCATGGTTGTGAAGACCATCGATGACCAGACGGATGACGATGGTAAGCGGACACTCAAGGTCACCGGCTTCTCCCTCGAGGAGATTCTCGAACAGCGGGCGGCTCTGGCTGCTTTGACGGATCTCACCACGGATCCAAAGTGGGAACTGACGGGGACGCCGAAGGAAATCGCAACGCAGATGTTCCATGATATTTGCGTCACGGGCATTCTGAACGTCGGAGACATCATTTCCGGCGTCACAGAGCTCAACATATTTCCTCCGGACTCGATTCCCGAATACACGGACGATATTCTCTACATCGTCGATCCGACGACCTTGTACCAAGCGATCAAGAGCCTGTGCGATGCATATTTCATGGGATTCCGCTTGGTGCGAGATCACGACACGACGTTGCTATATTTCGACGTGTATCAGGGGGTAGATAGGTCCCTGCAGCAATCCACGGTCCCCGCGGTCATATTCGACCCCGATCTGGAGAACTTGCACAGCACCAGCAAGCTGATGTCGTCGGCCCTGTACAAGAACGTGGCTTACGTCATGTCGCCAGTGGGGCACGAAGTCGTGTATTTGGACGGCGTGGACTCGTCCGTTGAAGGTTTCGATCGGCGCGTACTTCTCGTCAAGGCAGATGACATCACGGACGGTGTTCCGGCTGATGCCACCGCCAAGATGATTCAGAAGGGTCGCGAAGAGCTCGCGAAACAACGCCAGTTCATCGCTCTCGACGGTGAGGTGTCGCAGAACTCGCAATATATTTACGGAAGTCACTACAATCTCGGTGATCTCGTTACGATTATCGATGATGACGGTGCTACGGCTCAGATGCAGGTAACTGAGTACATATTTGTGAGTGACCGCGAAGGTGATAGGTCATATCCGACGCTAGCGATCTACCAGTTTGTCACGCCTGGGTCGTGGCTCGCGGTCGAGCCTCCGGACCTCGAATGGTTCGATCTCGACGCGAGTTCCACGCACTGGGCAGACCAGCCCTAACGGAGGAGGTGTGTCATGGCCATCGGTGACGATGCCGTTGCGGCCGGTCTTCCACTCGTCCCCGACACTGGCGAAGAAGGCCGAGTTCGTTGGGGCGCCCGGGAGATCAACCGCACCCGAGACGAAATTGCTCAGACGAGAGTGACCATTCCAAGTGGAAAGGCCGCGTACCGCACAGCTGCGGGAATCTCGTCAGGAACCGCCGACCCGTCAGGTGGTACGGACGGAGATATCTACTTCCAGATCATTCCGTGAGGTGAACCGTGTCAACTAGCGGCAGTCTTCACGGAAATAACGTCGACGGGACTGAAGGTAGTTATCTCGACTGGGAACTCACCAGTCAAACTCCAGGTGGAAATTATTCGACGATCCAGTGGTATGCGGGATGGCGCTTCTCGACTACTGGATGTCGTGGACTTCGCTTGGGCAACGCAACCGTCAACGGAATCACCGTCTACAACGATTCCGACGGCGGGGACGGTGTTCACGGATTCGTATCCGGCCACAATCACCGGCCCAAGTTGCAAACAGCTACAGGTTCAATCAACATCCCTCACAATGCTGACGGGACGAAGCAATTCGGCGTGACCGTGCGGATGACCGGGTTCTCTGGTCTCCTTTCGCAAGGTTCGACGATATTCACACTTCCGACCATCAGTCGATTGCCAGAAGCACCCACGAAGCCGACATTTTCGAATATTCACCTCGTATCGGTTGTCGCAGACTTCACCCCGAATGGAGACGGTGGCTCGCCGATCACCGCCTACCAGCTGGGGTACGGTTTGACCTCCTCAGCGGATACTACGACTATATCTGCGACACCGCCGCAAATGGTGAGTGGACTACTTCCTGGTAAAAGGTACTATTTCCGGGCAAGGGCCCAGAATGCCATTGGTTGGAGTCCATGGTCGGCGATTAGCAGCGTAATGACTCTTGCGGGCGCCAGAGTCAATGTTGGTGGAGTCTGGAAACAGGCTGTACCATGGGTGAGAACTGGCGGAGTGTGGAAAGTCGCTCGTCCATGGATCCGTGTGGCCGGAGAATGGAAGGAAAGCGCGTAGCAAACCGGGGAGGAACAAAATAGATGGACCAGTGGGTCGGTTACGCGGTCGTTCTTCTCGCTGCGGTTTTGGGGTCCTCCGGATTCTTCGCATGGCTCGCAGGTCGTAATAAGAAGATTACGGCCCGGGACCGACTCTTGCTAGGACTGGCGTACGACAAAATCGCTACTCTCGGAATGCACTACATCGAGCGTGGCTGGATCACCAAGGACGAATTCGAGGAGTTCCGTAAATACCTGTATGAGCCGTACACGGACGTAGGGGGAAACGGCGTTACGGCGCAAATCATGGCTCAAGTGGCTCAATTGCCGTTCAGGACACATGGCCGGTACGCCCAAATAACACCACAAGGCCATCCAATGGAGGAGAACCGCTAATGTTCGGAAAAAAGACCTACGACGTACTCAAGTTCATCGCCCAGATTCTGCTGCCAGCGTTGGGAACGCTTTACTTCGCTCTGGCACCGATCTGGAATCTCCCCAAGGCCGAGGAGATTGTCGGTACGATCGTCGCGATCGACACGTTCCTTGGTGTTCTGTTGGGGATCAGCACCAACCAGTACAACAAGAGCGATGCGAAGTACGCGGGGACCATCGAAGTCAGTGACTCGCCGACGGCGCAGAAGTACCTGCTGAACGTGAACGGCGACCCCGAAGAAGTCTTCGCGTCCAGGGATGAAGTGGTCTTCAAGGTCGAACAGGTGGACGACACACACGGGCGGCACGAGAAGCCGTAGCCTTTCGCGGGGTTTACAAGCCTTATAATGAGACCCCACTAAGAAAGGACCGTTATGGCTCTCGAGAAGTTTGATGAAATCACGAAGATCGACGAGGCAATCGACGGAGCACTCACCGTTCTGCACAATCTGAAGGAAACTGATGAGAGTTACGGCAAGGTGGTGGACCAACTCACCAAGCTCATGAAGATCAAGGAAATGATCGGCAACCTGCAGCTGAAGCACAAGGAAGCGCAACTTCGTAGCGCCGAACTCGTGTTCAAGCAGATGGAAGCCGACAAGCCAGATCGCGTGAGCAAGGAAGTCTGGGCCACCCTCGCCGCGAATCTCGTCGGTATCGGAATGATCATCGGATACGAACGAGTGAACGTCATCGCCTCGAAGGCGCTCGGATTCGTCATGCGCGCTCGATAGGAAACTGTCGTTCAAAGTCAGTCGCAGAGGCAGGGATCGTGTAGAAAATTACACGGTCTCTGTCTTTCGCGTCTCCTACATGGATTATATATTTTTCCCTTCGCGGGGTTTACACGGCTTATAGTGAGACCCCTAGAAAGGAACGACTATGATTGGAAATCGTCGACTCGCAATAACGTTCGTGAAGAACAAGGACGCAGACGCCAACTCCACCATGGACATGACTACTCTCCAACAAGCCGGAGAGACCATCGTGGATACCGTGGCTGGAGTAGGTGCGGTTGTAGTCGTTGTCGCTTCAACGCTGACCGCATTGCGTGTTGGTGAGCACATCATCAAGACCGTATTCCACTAGGAACCAAAGCCTATCGCCCCACAAGGGCTTTAGGTTTTGCACCCCCAAAATTCCCCGGGTGGGATTTTCCAGAAAGGTCTCGCAGAAATTACATGGCTTATGATGAGACCCCCTATGGAAGGACCCCGTCATGCTGAAGAAGTTCAAGGAACTCGACCCGCAGACCAAGACCCTGATCAAGGTAGCCGTAATTCACGTTGCTACCATTGCTCTGGTCGTCGTCGCGAGCGAGTACGCCAAGCGCAAGGAAGCCTGATTACCACCCCATCCCTAGACCATCGAGACCTAACCGCTTAACACGCGGTATAGGTTTTCGCTTCGAAGGAGAAGGAAATGGAAGCCTTAGGACACGTCGCGTTAATGATCTATGCACTCCTGGGGGTTGGCGTAGTCGCCTTCTGTGTGTGGATCGGTCCGGCCGTGGCTCTGGAAGCATCCGACTACATCCTGGCACGTGTCCCTGCGGGGTGGACCGTGATCCTGGAGAACATGTTCTACAGCTTTATGCGAGAGCTCAACGAACATCTGCATTTCGTCGATCAAGAACAGTCCCGGCATCGCCGGCAGGATCGTGAACAGCTCTTCACCGAGATGGTGAGCGAGCTCCGTCTCGTAAAGGAAGGTCGGCGTACGCCGGTGAGTATCCGTGGCTAGTGTGTTCGTCAACGTGGCTCTGGCAGCTGGAGTGTTCGTCTGCTTCAGTTTTCTAGTTTGTGGCGCCGGCGTTTTGGTCTGCTTCGTCGTGGGGGAGTTGCAGCGCATCGGGCGCACGCGAGCAAACCGGCGAAAGGAGGCTCTGTACGAGGATTTGGCCGCGGCAAAGGCACGCGAAGAGGTCCTCAAACGACAGGCTCGACTCAAGAAGGAGCGTATCGCTGCGAAGAAAATGAGGGACGAAGAAGTCCTCGAATTCGAAGAGATCAGAAAGCAGGTTCTTGATGGCGCTGAGTAGTCTAATGGCGCGGGCATCGAAGTACATGACAGACAATTCGCCCGCCATCCTTACCGGAGTCGCAGTTGCGGGAACTGTGGCGACGGCGTATCTCACTGGTCGCGCTACGGTCAAGGCCATGGAGGTAATTCGTGCCGAGGAAGAAGAGGCCCGAGAGTCCACCGGAGACGACGGATACCAGCTCAACGGACGGAGAATCGCCGAACTCTGCTGGCAGTTCTATATCCCGGCAGCAGGTTCTGCGGTGGCTACGATTGCACTCATCATCGCCGCTAACCGAGTGGGAGCTCGACGTGCTGCTGCTTTGGCTGCGGCGTACGCCATTTCGGAGAAAGCTTTTGATGAGTACCGGGAGAAGATGGTTGAGCGCCTCGGAACTCGCAAAGAACAAGAAGCCCGAGATGAGATCGCCCAAGCACGAGTTACCGCGAACCCTCCGCCGGAGTCGTTGATCTGGGACGAGACTGCCAACTCGGTTCTGTGTTGTGACCTGTTCACGGGGCGCTACTTCATGAGCGACATGGAGGCGTTGCGCCGGGCCGAGAACAACGTCAACTATATGGTCAACAACAACTACTACGCGTCCCTGTCCGACTTCTACGACCAGGTCGGCCTCGAACGTACGTCGATGTCGGACGACTTCGGCTGGAATGCAGACAAGTTGCTCGAGTTGGAGTTCTCCACGGCGATGACTCCGATGGGTAAGCCGTGTATTACCGTTAACTTCCGAGTGATGCCGATCCGGGGATTTGCGAGGCTTCGATGAACGACTTGTGGTTACTGGTTGCTTTCGTCGCAGGGTTGATCACCTGGAAGCTGATCCATCAGATCGTCAAGTCATATCTGAAGCCGGGCGTCAAGGTCAGCATCCGGTGCAAGCACGGACGGTTCATCCCGGGGGTACACCGTTTCGGCAAGAAGATCTCGCTCTACTCGTGTGACAAGTGCGACTTGTGGGTGGAGATTAGGGACTTCCAGGGAAAGGTCGACTGGTAATGACTGTTGAAATGACCTTGGTTCAGACGTGCGATGTCGGGGGCGAAACTAGAACCTTCGATCTGAAGAAGTTTCAGCCGTTCCGGATGGACACCATCGACAACATCGTTAACAACGCTGGATGGCGAGAGATCAAGTCTGGGAAGCACATCTGCGCCGAGTGCATTCAGAAGGCATTGAACGGGAATCTCGTCAAGTAACTCGCAAGATCTACACGGGGTATAATGAGACCCCAACAATTGGAGGAAGCAAATGGACGTCATCGAAGAGACCGCCATCACCCTGCCCACCAAGGTCGCCGTGACCACTCAGGCCATCGGCTTCGTTGCCGGTGCCGCGCTCGTCGCCGGCGTCGTCGGCGGAGTCGTGGTCTACCGGAAGCGGAAGGCCAGGAAGGCAGCGGAGATCGTCGAATCGCCCGTCACCAACTAACCCCCATCAAGGTCAACGACTAGGGCTCCGTGGAAACACGGAGTCTTAGTTTTGCCAAATCGAATCCGAAGGGCAAGAAGTGCTCAAGAAGACGATCAAGTTCGAGAACCCGTTCACAGGTGTCGCGGAACAGAAGGACTACTACTTCCACATTGGGAAGGGTCAACTGGCCCGACTCAAGCTGGAGAGCGAGCTCAGCGGCGGTCTCGACCAGATGCTCGCCGAGATGATCGCGGCCAAGGACGGCAAGAAGATCATGGACACCGTCGAGCGGATCATCCTGATGGCCTGCGGTGAGCGGGTCGGCGACTCGTTCGACCAGACTCCTGAAGCTGTGGCGCGGTTCCGCAACAGCCCGGCCTACGACGAGTTGTTCCTGGAGCTCTGCACCAACGCGAAGGCGTGCGCCGAGTTCATCGCCGGCGCGATCCCCGCGAGCATCAAGAACCAGCTTCCCGAGGATGCCCTCGAGCAGGCGGGTCTCGCCGCGATTCCGCACCCGCTCCAGACGGAGACCGACAAGCGCACGAATCCTGGACCGCAGGCGGCGCCGGCGTTCGATCTCAGCCCGGTCGAGCCGAAGCCGGAGACCACGGCCGTGGAGTCGAAGGAGATCACTGCGCAGGACCTCCTCACCATGCCGCTGAACGACGTGGGCCTGCTCATCGTGAATCCGCACGAGAAGGGCCACAAGGTCCGCCAGACCATCGTCGAGATGCCGGCACCGCAGTTCAAGCAGCTGTTGAGCCGGTTCAGTGGCGGCAACATCCCGAAGCCGCTGCTCCAGATCGCTTTGCAGCGCGACTAGTAACACCCAAGAATTGCGAGGGGAAGCCAGCAAAGGGACGTAGCCAGAGGGGGTCTCGGTGAAACCCCTTATTCCGGATGCTCGGCTTAAAGGAATTCGCACCTCCCCTACGACAGCCGTAGACGGTCAACATGGAGTCGCATGTTTCCCCGGGCATGTGATATCTGGGTGGGCTGTTAGACATGTGTCCCCTCGCATCAAAAACGCGCCTTATAATGAGACCCCACTGTTTAAGGAGACCCTCATGAAGAAGATTTCGCTGGAAACGAAGCTGAACGTCGCCAAGCAGGCCACGAAGCTCGTCGTCGGCTACGGAACTGGAATCATCGTCACTGGAGCCATCATCAACCAGGCAATGCCCAAGAACACACCGCAACGTATCGCGGTCGTGATCGCCGGCACTGTCATCGCGATGGCGGCTCGAGAGAAGATGGGCCAGTACACCGATAGCAAGTTCGACGAGACCGTCGCCTACATCAAGGACGCTCTGGCTAAGGCCAACGAGAAGGACGAAGAGACAATCAATATCGTGGAGGCATAAACTGCGAGCCCTACATGGGCTTTCAGTTTTTCTCGGAACGAGGCGAGATGATCCAAGATTTTCCCAGCAACAGCGTAAATGCTCCTCGAGCAGAAGAGAAGCGCGTCGAAAAGGTCATCGTCGGTGATGTGATCACGCGAAAGCCGGCCTTGGGTAAGCGGTTTTACCACACCTTCTTCGGCGGAGATGCCCAGGGTGTTGTGGGATACGTACTGATGGACGTGCTCGTGCCGGCGGTTCGAGACATCATTGTCGATGTTGCGCAAACTGCCGTCGAGCGATTGGTATTCGGTGAGGGCAGAGCCCCGAGTCGCCGGAATCAGTCATATCGTCCGGGTGGCAGCAGCTCGCACGGGAGCTATGTCTCGTACAACCGCTACGCCGCACCTTCATCGCCGTTCCGTCGTGAAGAACCAACCCGAGAGATCAGTCGACGCGCGCGAGCGACGCATGACTTCGACGAGATCGTCCTGGCCACTCGGGCAGAAGCCCAGGAGGTTATCAATCGGCTCTTCGATCTGGTCAGCCAGTACGAGCAGGCTACGGTCGCCGAGCTCATGGAGTTGGTTGGGCTGACGCCACAGCACACCGACTACAGCTACGGATGGACAGATATCCGCGGTGCCGGCATCACTCGAGTCAGAGATGGCTATCTCCTCGATCTGCCGCGCGCAATCCCACTCAAGTAACCATGGACCAGAAGCAAGTTCGGGAAACCTTGAAGAGCATGTACCCGAATAAGAAATGGTCCACCAAAGTCGATGACATGTCGGATCAACAGGCGATCGCTGTTTACGTCCGACTCTGTTCACAGAACGCAATCAAGGAGAACAAATGAAACTCAATGGTCTGAAGGGCATCGCGAATGTCCTGACCAGCAAGGTCGGGCGACAGCTGCTCGTCGCGCAGAAGCACTCACCCACCATCCTGCTCGCCGCTGGCGTCGTCGGCATGGGGGCCACCATCGTCCTGGCCAGCCGGGCCACCCTCAAGCTCGACAAGGTCGTCTCGAAGTACGAGGAGGGCGTGCACACCGCCAAGACCCTGCACGAGCAGCACCGCGACGACTACACCGACGCGGACTTCCGCAAGGACATGGTCGTCATCCACACCCAGTACATCGTGAGCCTGGCGAAGCTGTACGCGCCGGCGGTGGCGATGGGTCTGGCTTCGGTGGCGGCTCTGACGAGTGGCCACGTGGTCCTCAACCGTCGCAACACGGCCGTGATGGCTGCGTACGCGGCCCTGCAGAAGGGCTTCTCCGAGTACCGCAGGCGGGTCGTGGACGAGCACGGCGTCGAGAAGGACCAGGAGTACCGGCTCGGTCTGGTGGACAAGGACATCTACGTCGACGATGACGAGGGGGGTGTGGTCCAGACCATCAAGGCCCTCGGTGAGAAGAAGGCGTCGATCTACTCGGTGTTCTTCGACGAGCGCTCTTCATCCTGGTCGAGGTCGCCGGGCTACAACCAGATCTTCCTGCAGGCGCAGCAGAACTACATGAACGACCTGCTGAACTCGCGGGGGCACGTGTTCCTGAACGAGGTCTACGACGCGCTCGGCCTGCCGCGGACGAAGCCGGGTGCGGTCGTGGGTTGGATCAAGGGCAAGGGCGATGACTTCGTCGATTTCGGCGTGTTCCGCGGAGACACCTACATGGGCCAGGAGTTCGTGAATGGAAACGAGCGATCCGTCCTCCTCGACTTCAACGTCGACGGAGTCATCTGGGACCAGATCTGATGAATTCGAATCTCGTCTGGGGGGTGACTGTAGTCGGGGTTGCAGTCGCCTCCGCAACAGCTGGGTATTTCTTTGCGAAGAAGAAGCTGGATGCCCAATACGCGCAATCGCTCTCTGAGGAGATCGAGGCCACGAAGGAGTACTACGCCGTCCTGCACAAGGGCCCGGGGTTCAGTACTCCTGAGGAAGCGGCCAAGACGCTCGGCGTCGAAGTCGAAGAGGAGAGAGTCCAGGTCGTAACCGCGGCGGCTGCTCTGACCACCTACCAGGGCAATGTCAAGACGGCCAACCCAGACAAGGTCGTCAACATCTTCGCCAAGCGGAATCCAGACGTCGACTCGAGCCAGGTCGTTCCGGAGGAAGAGCTCCGCAACCGCTCGGAACAGATCGCCTATATCATCACGGGCGAAGAGTTCGAGCAGAACGAAGATGGCTACGATCAGGTCACCTACACCTGGTACGAGGGCGACAAGACGCTGGCAGGGGAGCAGGACGAGATCCTGACGGATATCGATAACCTCGTCGGTCAGCACAACTTGCAGATGTTCGGTCATCGTTCTGGCGATGTCAACATCGTCAACGTACGTAACGACACCATGCGCCTGGACATCCAGATCGTTCGCAGCGAAGGCGAGTACGCCGTCGAGGTAGCTGGGTTCCAGAGGGAGTAAGCAATGACGCCGCTTGACGAGGAATACTTCGATTGGCTCTTCGATCAAGTCGGCTCGGTTCCGGACGAATCCTCCCCACACACATATGTGCGGATGCTGGAGGCGCTCTTCTTCAAGGAGTTTCTCTGGATCATCCCGAATGATGACAACCGAGCAGAAGACGGAAGAGACCTACGACATGAATTTGTGAACGCGAAGAAAATCAAGAACCCAGATCATGACTGGATGTATCTGGGTTGTTCGATGCTCGAAATGTTCGTCGGAGTCGCGCGGCGCCTCGCTTTCTTCACCGAGGGCGAGGCACGTGACTGGTTCTGGGTTTTGATCCGCAATGTTGGCCTGGACATGTACCCGGACAGCAAGCGGTTCACCAGGAGAACAAAAGAAGCGATCAATGAAATTTTGGATGATGTGATTTGGCGGACATATCATTCAAACGGCCGCGGGGGTTTGTTCCCCCTGGAAGACCCAGAACAGGACCAACGAGATGTCGAACTTTGGTACCAAATGAGCGCATACCTCCTTGAAAGAGATGCTGCCTGAAAGGAGGCTGAATGGATTTCTTCCAAGTGATCACCCAGGAGACCAAGGGTGGCACGGTCGAAGTATATCCAGACTTTGTCGTAGGACGTTCCAAAGACCTGATGGTCAAAGGGAAGGCGTTCTACGCCATATGGGACCACGACGCAGGACTGTGGTCTCGGGACGAGTATGACGTTCAGCGGTTGGTCGATCTAGAACTCTACAAAGCCGCTGACAGCTTGTCCGTACCGGTCAAAGTAAAATCAATGCGCTCATTCAACAGTCAAGGCTGGACTAACTATCGCCGGTTCTTAAGTCAGATCAGCGATAACCAGCACCCTCTTGATGAGACTCTCACCTTCGCGAACACTGAGGTAAAGAAAACCGACTACGTCAGTCGGAGACTTCCATACAAACTAGCCCCCGGGGATATTTCCGCATGGGACGAACTGATTGGGACCTTATACGAACCAGAAGAGCGGGCGAAAATCGAATGGGCTATTGGTGCAGTCGTTTCGGGCGACTCCAAGAAAATCCAGAAGTTTCTTGTCCTCTACGGGCCTGCCGGGACAGGAAAAAGCACGGTTCTGAACATCATCCAGAAGCTGTTCGACGGCTACACGACGACGTTCGAGGCGAAAGCTCTCGGGTCAAACAACAACGGGTTCGCGACGGAGGCGTTCCGCTCCAACCCGCTGGTAGCGATTCAGCATGATGGCGATTTGTCCCGGATCGAAGACAACACGAAGTTGAACTCGTTGATCTCTCACGAGGAGATGACCTTCAACGAGAAGTACAAGCCCAGCTACACCTCCAGGGCCAATGCTTTCTTGATGATGGGCACCAACCAACCGGTGAAGATCTCGGATGCGAAGTCTGGGATCATCCGTCGGTTGATCGATGTGAACCCCAGTGGAAATTGGATCCCCCCGAACCATTTCCACGCGTTGATGGGGAAAATCGATTTCGAACTCGGTGCGATCGCCCATCACTGCCTGCAGGTGTATCGCGAAATGGGCAAGAACTACTACAACTCGTACCGGCCGTTGGAGATGATGTACCAGACGGACGTGTTCTTCAACTTCATCGAGGCGAACTGGGACACCTTCAAGGCTCAGGACGGGGTGAGCCTCAAGCAGGCATACGCCCTGTACAAGGAGTTCTGCAATGAGACCGGAATCGACCGACCCCTGCCGCAGTACAAGGTCCGAACCGAACTCAAGAACTACTTCAAAGAATTTCACGAGCGGTTTACTTTGGATGGGGTGGTTGTGCGAAGTTATTATTCGGGGTTCACAGCCCATCCCTTCAAGGTTCCTGTCGACGACAAAGCCAAGGTCTTCTCTCTTGTCATCGACGAAACCACCTCCTTGTTTGACTTGGAGTATGCCCACCTTGCCGCACAGCCGGCAAAGGATGATGGGACGCCTGCTCGGCGTTGGTCGGAGGTCAAGACAGCTCTCGGCGAGATTGACACGAGAGAACTCCACTACGTCAGGGTCCCCGAAAACCACATCGTCATTGACTTCGACCTGAGGGGAGATGATGGGACCAAGTCACTTGAACTCAATCTCGAAGCAGCTTCGTCCTGGCCGCCATCGTATGCCGAGCTTAGTAAGTCCGGCTCCGGGGTCCACCTTCACTACCTATACGACGGAGACGTCAGCGAACTCGCACCTGGGTACGCTGAGGGTATCGAAGTTAAGGTGTTTACAGGGAACAGCTCGCTGCGTCGGCGATTGTCGAAGTGCAACAATGTGCCCATTTCGACAATAACCAGCGGGATGCTTCCGCTGAAGGAGAAGAAGGTGCTTCCAGTAGAGACCATCCAAACCGAGAAGGGTCTTCGTGCGCTCATCCTGCGTAACCTCCGCAAGGAGATTCACCCGGGAACGAAGCCCTCGATCGACTTCATCAGGCACATCCTTGACGAAGCGTACCTCTCTGGACTGGCGTACGACGTTACGGACATGCGAGGGAGGATCATCGCCTTCGCGAACAACAGCACCAATCAGCCTTTGGAGTGTTTGAAGATCGTCCAACGAATGCGCTTCCAAGGTGGGCAAGAAGAATCACGAAGCACCGGTGTGGAAGAGGCCAAAGTTCAGGACGAAAGGTTGGTCTTCTACGACATCGAGGTCTACCCAAACCTCTTCATAGTGTGCTGGAAGTACGAAGGCGACGACAAGGTCGTCAAGATGATCAACCCCAGCGCACAAGAAGTGGAGAAGTTGTTCAGCCTCAAGTTGATCGGCTTCAACAACCGTCGCTACGACAATCACATCCTGTGGGCTCGATACATGGGATACGACAACGACGGCTTGTACAAGCTCTCGCAGAAGATCATCGGGGGCAGCATCGGGTCGATGTTCGGCGAGGCGTACAACCTCTCATACACCGACATCTACGACTTCAGCTCGAAGAAGCAGGGGCTGAAGAAATTCCAGATCGAATTGGGCATCCCACACAAGGAGATGGACATCCCATGGGATCAGGAAGTTCCACCGGAGCGAGTCAACGACGTCGTAGAATACTGCGCCAACGACGTGCGCTCAACCGAAGCCGTCTTCCTCGCACGAAAGGCGGACTGGCAAGCAAGGCTGATCCTGGCCGAGTTGAGCGGACTGACTCCGAACGACACAACTCAGAAGCACACCGCAAAGATCATCTTCGGTGACGACAAGAACCCGCAGTCGAGCTTCGTCTACACGGACTTGAGCAAGATGTTCCCCGGCTACAAGTTCGACCGTGGACGGAGTTACTACCGCGGCGAAGAGGTCGGTGAAGGCGGGTATGTTTACGCGGAACCGGGTATGTACGACAATGTTGCTCTTCTGGACGTTGCGAGTATGCATCCGACGAGTGCCATCCGTCTTAACCTTTTCGGAGAGTACACTCCGCGATTTGCAGATCTCATCGAGGCACGTCTGGCTATTAAAGGTCAGGACTTCGAGACTGCCAAGGGTCTACTTGACGGTAAGCTCGCAAAGTATCTGGGGGACCCTTCGGATGCTGCCGCTCTTGCTTACAGTCTTAAGATCGTCATTAACATCGTCTACGGACTGACCTCGGCGAAGTTCGAGAACCCATTCCGAGACAACCGCAACAAGGACAATATCGTCGCCAAACGCGGCGCGTTGTTCATGATCGACCTGAAGCACTTCCTCCAGGAGCGGGGCTTCACAGTTGCACATATCAAGACGGACTCGGTGAAGATACCGGATGCAACCCCGGAGATCATCGACGAAGTCATGAGGTTCGGCGAGAAGTACGGATACACCTTCGAACACGAGGCTACGTACGACAAGTTCTGCCTTGTCAACGAAGCGGTGTACGTGGCTCGCAAGGACAAGAAGTGGACGGCGGTGGGCGCTCAGTTCCAGCACCCGTACGTGTTCAAGACCTTGTTCAGTGGTGAGCCTATCGCGTTCGATGACCTGTGTGAGACCAAGCAGGTTCAGCAGGGTGCGATGTATCTGGACTTCGAGCGTGATCGGCCGATGGTCCTGGTCGAGGGGATGCACTTCGTCGGTCGTACGGGGCGGTTCGTGCCGGTTCGTGAGGGCAACAACGGCGGAGTCTTGTACCGGGTCAAGGACGGTAAGCATTACGCCGTTGCCGGAACCAAGGGGTTCCTATGGGTCGAAGCAGATGTTGCGAAGAGTCTGCCGCCGGAATCCATCTGTATGGATTATTTCGATGCTTTGGTCCAGGATGCGATAAACACCATCGACTACTTTGGACCATTCAGCGAGTTCGTAAAGGAGGACTAGTGCCCCGCCCGTATGAATCCATCGAACTCATCCCAGTCGCAGTGACCGCGATCCAAGTCACCCCCGAAAGTGTGCACAGGGCTGCGGTCTGGAGTGGGTCAGTCGAGGTTGAGGAGATCGACCCGTTCGACAAGTCCATCAAGTTCTGCGCCTTGAACGTCCCAACCTTGGATGGGGTGAAGCGGGCGCAGGAAGGTGATTACGTCGTTCAAGATAACGAAGGTCGGTTCGACGTGATCAAGAAAGCCGAATTCGAGGCGAAATACCACCTCGTCGACTGAGGAGTGACAATGGCAGGCTCGTACAATCACGCGGTGAACGACAAGGGTGAATTGCTCACCCCCACTGAGATGGCGCAGATCGCGACGGAGAACCAGGGCGACGCCTACGAGACCATCCAGCAGATGTACGGGATGATCTGGTTCTTGGCCGACGGTGATCCCGAGAAGGTCGAGAAGGCTCGCATCCGCTGGACGATGGGGTGCTGGGACATGTCGCCCATGAAGCACCTGCGAGGTCCTCGTGGCTAAGGTCTGGATGGATGCATTTCTTCGGAGTGGACGGAAAATCGGTCGAGCCGCTGTTGACAGTGACAACGACACGGTGACCATCCAGTTCGAAACGAAAGGTGCTGTTGACGAGGTTGTTCAATTGGCTCAGTTCGGTTTG
>Ga0209074_10000021_pt1 | contig 17169 bp, 27 predicted proteins | sample GAPlitter_FD_187522 | JGI IMG/M metagenome (GOLD analysis project Ga0209074, IMG submission 187522) | Agricultural soil microbial communities from Georgia to study Nitrogen management - GA Plitter (SPAdes) (version 2) | ecosystem: Environmental > Terrestrial > Soil > Agricultural land | place...
GGAGCAACGCAGCAAGGCCTTACCCAACCGCCATCAGGGGCCGGCAGCCACGCAGTCGGCCAAGTCCCGCCGTGGCTTGGCGGTCTATCCCTGCTGCGGTGGCGCGGGCTACCATCGGACGGACTGCTCGAAGTTCCGCTCCCTGTCCAAGCACCAGGGCCGCTTGGCGGCCTTGCTGGTCAAGGGCGGCCACAGTGCGGCCTGGACTGGATACCGGGACGCGCTCGACGGGGTGGTCCTGTGAGCCTGCCGTTCGGCCTGGCGTTGGCCTTGGCCGGCATCGCGGCTGTGGCGTTCCTGCTTTCGCTCACGGCCCTGGCGCTCTACGTCCACGACGTGGTCAAGGCCCGCCTAGTCGGTACGGCGGGGGCCGGGGTCGACGGCCGTGTGCAGCTCGACGGTGAAGGCTGCGAGTGTGACGGCGTCGGGACGTGCCTACGGGCGAGGTCCTCCACGGCAACAGCCGCGGAGATCTCGCAGAGCGTTGAGCCCTCCTGGGGGTTCGGCCGATGAGCCGCGCCAAGTGGGCCGGGGCGGTCCGTGTGTCGACGGACGAGCAGGAGGTCGCGCAGCAGGAGCACGCCATCCGGGCCGCGGCCGAGCGGCAGGGCGCCGACGTGGTCGTCTGGGTGCGCATCGAGGGCGTGTCGGCCTGGGACCCCAAGACGGCCAGGGACGTGGAGCGGCAGATGCTGGCGCCCATCGAGGCCGGCACCGCCGACACGTTGGCGGTCTGGGGCCTGGACCGTGTCACGCGCCAGGGCATCAAGGAGGCGCTGCGCTTCCTCGACCGCCTGGAGAAGCATCTGGGCGGGAAGCTGTTCAGTGTGACCGAGCCGTTCCTCTCGACGGCCACGATGAACCCGGAGACGCGCGAGCTGCTCGTGTCGCTCATGGCCTGGCTGGCCTCGAGGGAGTCCACGAGGAAGAGCGAGCGCGTGCTGGCCAAGCGGGAGGCCAAGGTCAACCGGGCCGCGGCGCTCGGGCAGCAGGCGACCTGGGGCCGCGGGTCCCTGGCCACGCCGGGCCAGCTCGAGGCCGTCTGGCGCCTGCGCGACCAGGGCCTCTCGGTCCGGCTCATCGCCAAGGGCGTGAACGTCAGCAAGTCCCAAGTGTCCCGCATCCTCGCCCGGCCCAGGCCGGCGACCGCGACGGGTGTCCCGATGGACCCACCGGGACAAACGGTGGGCGTCAGTGAGCCGGCGGCTCCGTTGGAAGGGGCACCATTGGGACAGTCAGAGCAGGCGCCGAGTGTCCCAACCGTCCCAGGCGGTGCGGCATGAGTCCATGCCCGGTCTGCGGAAGGAGCGGCGACCACACGGCCGTGTGGGTCAGCTGGGCCTTGTCCACGGTCCTGGTCGAGCACTTCTGCCCGACGTGCAGGCACGAGTGGAGCGAGCCGGCCAACGACGAGGCGGCCGTCCTTGCCAAGGTCGGCTTGAAGCGCATCGCGGCGGTGGGCGCATGAGCGAGCCAGTCCTCCTCGAGGCGCACGACCAACGCCGTGCAGATCGCCGCACCATCGGCGCCAGCGACAACCGGGCGCTGCTGGGCGGCGTCAGAGCCAAGAACAACGGCCGGTACAACGGCAACGGCCGGCACTGGGAGACGCCTCCCGAGGTCTTCGGGCCGCTCAACGAGGAGTTCAGCTTCACGCTGGACCCCTGCGCGACGGCCGCCACGGCCAAGTGCCCTCGGTTCTTCACTGAGGCCGACGACGGCCTGGCGCAGGACTGGGGCCGCGAGCGGGTGTACATGAACCCGCCATACGGCCGCGAGGTCTACGCCTGGACGAAGAAGGCCGCGCAGGCTGCCCGGGGGGGGGCGCTTGTGGTGGGACTGCTGCCAGCCAGCACGGACTTGGCCTGGTGGCACGAGGACGTGGTGGCCGAGGGCGCCGAGGTCCGGTACATTCGCGGCCGGGTCAGGTTCCTGACCGGCGGGCCGTACCGAGCCTCCGGCTTCTTCGCGTCCGTCCTCGTCATCTGGCGACCCAAGGGGGTGGCTGAATGACTGACGGCGCCAGCCGTGGGGATCGCCTTCGCGTTCTGGACCTGTACTCGGGCCTCGGCTCCAAGCCTGAGGTAGACGGCGGCTGGGGGAAGGCCTTCGCGCGCCGGGGTCATGAGGTCGTGACCTTGGACTGGGAGGCGAAGTTCGGGTCGGACCTCTGCATGGACGTGCGGGCCTTCGCCCTGGAGCCGCAGCGGTTCCTCGACGAGGTCGGCGTCCGCCGTGGCTTCCTCACGGCAGAGGACGTGGCCGCCGGCCGCCACTGGTTGCCGGACGTGGTCCTGGCCTCGCCGGACTGCTCGACGTTCAGCCATCTGGCCAACGGGCACTGGGAGGTCACCGGGCCACGGAAGGCACCGGTCAAGCGCCCGGTGTCCAAGCGCGCCCTCGAGGCCGTCGAGCTGGTCCGCACGACGGTGGGCCTCATCCAGTGGCTGGAGGCCCGGGCGAAGGAGGAGGAGCGGGCGTTCTGGTGGTGGATGGAGAACCCCGTGGGCATGATGGCGGCCCTCGACTTCTTGGCCGCCTTCCCCCGCGTGACGGTCCACTACTGCAAGTACGGCGTGAAGGCCCAGAAGCCCACGCACCTCTGGGGACGGCACCCGAAAACGTGGCGCCCAAGGGGACCCTTGTGCAAGGCGGGTGACCCCTGTCACCCGCCAGGGGAGGAAGGAATCGTCGCCATGGACAGCTCCGCAGAGCGCGCGCTCATCCCGTTGGAGCTGTCGCTGGACGTATGCCTGGCCGTCGAGTCGGCCGGGCCGGAGATGTCCACGACGACCGACGAAGGGCTGCGGCGCCGCATGGCCGCCGACCTCGTGACGGCCGAGGTCTTCGGACCGGAGCTGAAGCGGTGGCGCCAGGCGTTCCACGTCTCGCAGGGCGAGCTGGCCTACCACCTCGGAGTCCAGCCCAGTGTCGTGTCGGACTACGAGGGCGGCCGACGGCCGAACCCCGGCGTCCAGACGGTGCGGCAGCTCATCGACGGCCTGCTCCGCATGGACGCCCAGAAGGGCGGCACGGTCAACGAGCGCCAGGACGCCACGGCACGCGCCGCGGAGGACCTTGGCCCGGCGGTCGCCGTGGAGATCTCCAACGACGGCAAGGGTCGTGCAGGCCGGCGGGCCAGCTCGACCGTGTCGGCCGGCGGCACCTTCGACGGCAGGCGCAAGCAGGACTGGCTGACGCCACCGGACCTCTTCCGGGAGCTGGACGCCAGGTTCGGCTTCACCATGGACGGGGCGGCCTCGGACGCCAACAAGCTCCTGCCCAAGGCATCGACTGAGCAACGGCCCCTTGCCTGGGGGGGGGAGAGCGTGTACTGTAATCCGCCGTGGAAGAACGTCCTGCCGTTCATCGAGCAGGCGCCTTCCGCGCGGTCGGCTGTCTTCCTCGTGCCGGCCCGGACCAACGCGCGCTGGTTCCACCGCGCCCTAGAGCTGGGCGCCAAGGCGGAGTTCTTCCCCGGCCGCGTCCGGTTCATCGACGGCGAGGAGCCCGAGGGCAAGACCAAGGGCAGCCCAGTGGACTGCGTCCTGCTCCTCTTCGGGGAAGCCAGGACGGCGTCCGTCGTGGCGCTCGAGGCCTACGGCGCCAGCCGTGGCCTGCAGCAAGTCACTGAGGCCCCCCCCCCAGGAGGCAACGCCGTGACCAAGGGCGTGCCGGTCGTTTGTCCGGTCTGCAAGACGCAGTGCTTCCGCACGGACGACCTCGGGCAACGCTGGTGCCCCGGGTGTCAGCTGTGGTGGACGCCGGGCAGTCACGCCCTCGACGTGTACGGGGTGACGGCGTGAACGAGGACCTCTGCCCGCTCTGCGGCCACGTCATGGGCCGCGGCGAATGGCAGGCCTACGACCTGGCATCGGGCCGCAGCCTCGGGCACCTCTCGTGCTGGGGCAAGCCGTTTGGCATCAAGGGGGTGGATGGGGACGTGTGGGCCTGCAAGTGCGTGACCGGCTCGGTGTCCCCGCCCGGGTCCACGGTGCTGGCGTTCTTCCATCGGCCCTGCAAGTCCAAGCGGACCTGCGCCGTCAGCCGGGCCGTGGATGCGGGCCGGTTGGCGGAGCTGGTCGAGCGCGAGCTGGTCCACCTGCGGCCCATCTTCGACGCTGGCGGGGTGAAGGCGTGAAGCCTTCACTCCTCCTGCTCGGCCTCGCCGTCTTCGGCCTCGGCGCCGGGCAGGTGGGTGCCGAGCTGGCCACGTCTGGGGCCGTGTGGTCCAGGCTGATGCTGGGCGGCGCCGTCTGCCTGTACCTCGGCAGCGGCCTGGTGCTGTCGAGTCTGCGGCCGGCGCGCACGGCAAGGGCCGCGCGGGCCAGGCTGGCGGACCTGTCCGAGCGATTGTACGCTTGGACTCATCCCACGGCGCCAGCCGTGCCGATCTTGGCCGTCCACAAACCGGGCGAGGTTTCCGGGCCGACCAGTGAGCCGGAGGGCGCAACGACGTGCGAGGTCGTGGATTGTGAACGGCCGCCGTCTCCGTTGTCGGGCATCTGCGAGCCGCACGAGTCGTCCGTCCTCGAAGTCGGGGTGAAGCGCGATGGCTGAACCCTTGCTGTTCGCCATCGAGGAAATCCCTCGGCCCAAGGGCAAGCGGACCCACGGCCCCAAGATGGGCACGGTCCACCGGGGCGAGGAAGTTTGGCAATGCGGGAACGCCCTGTGCGGGGCCTGCGCTGCCGCCTTCCACACGGAGGTCGGCGCTGACCTTTGCGACTTCCGCGCACCGACCGGGGAACGCTGCCGCTACACGGCAAACCACGGGCGACCCCTGAACCCGCCGCCGGAGATTCCAACGCATGTCTGCATCCGACCGTTCACGGTCGAAGCCTTCCCGTGCCAATTCTGCGAGGGCCGCCACCCCTTCAAGACCGACGCCAACAACGTCCTTTGCCCGGAGTTGCGCCCATGAACGGTCTGGCAACCTCCGACTACCGTTCCACCGGCAAACGGGCCGAAGGAGGCTTCCGGCTTGCATGGCCCTTCAAGGCCGACGCCATTCAGCGAATCAAGGATATCCTGTTTGCCGAGCAGGAAGGCTCTGGCGTGGGCACCGTTGTCCACGGCTTCTCCGGTGCATCGCCCCCCCTTGTCCACCATGAAGTCCGGGTGGACCTTCACCACCCCGACGCCACCTTGAAGATTGACGTTGCCGATCTCGACAAGCACGTTCAGAACGCTGCCGTCGTCGTCATTGACCCTCCCTATGGTGGAAACGTGGCGACCAAGCAACGAATCCTGGCGGCTTGCCTCCGTTCGCTTCGACCGGGCGGCCTCCTTGTGGTTCATGCCCCCTGGTGGCCCCGCTTCCGTGGCGCTGAGCTGCAAGTCGGAGAAGTCTATGGTCCGTTCTTCCGGGAGGATAACAGCATCGGCTGGCCCCACCCGCCGGTCATCCTGTCCTGCTGGCGCAAGCGTGGACAAGCGTTCGGAGACGAAGCCGGGGTGAAGCCGTGAACGTCCTGCCGTTCCTCGAGGAGTTCCACGAGAAGGTCCGGGATGGCCGCAAGACCATGACGGCCCGGAGCAAGACCTACGGAGTCCCCGGCGACCGCCTGCGCGGACCTGGCGTTGTCTTGGTGCTCGAGTATGTCGCCCACTGGCCCCTTGGAACGATTGCCAACGAGTTCTACCACCTCGAGGGCCTCGAGTCGCCAGAGGAGTTCATCGAGGTTTGGAACCGGATTCACCCGCGCAAGACCTACAATCCAGCCACAATGGTTTGGGTCCACCGCTTCCGGGTCGATGGAACGCCCCCGGTTAGCGACATGGGCCGGATGCTCGAGCGCGTGGCGTCCATCAAAGAAGTCGAGCCGAAGCGGCACGGCCCCCAATGCAACGACGGCCCATGCAAAGGGGATTGCCAATGACCAAGGTCTGCCTGTCCGACTCACCGCCCCTGCCTTGGCACCTCCCGGCCTCTCTGCGCTACATGTGTCCACTGGACAAGGGCCACGATGGACCGTGCAAGCCATTCAACAGTGATTGGCCGCACGGCCACTGGAAGTCCAAGACCGAATGGGAGACGGAGCCGAAGCAGGAGCGCGAGGCGTCCGCCAACGGAGCCGACAAGGAGGCGACCTGATGGCTTGGCATCTGACCAGGACGCTCAACGGTTCCTGCTCGACGGCCTGCTGGTGCAACCAGCCGGACCCGGCCGGGGTCGCCGTGTCGCTCTCGTGGCGGGACTACTGCTGGGCCTGGAAACCGTCCGCGCCTGAAGTCGAACCGAATGGGGGTGGTCGTCAGTGACGGACGCCTGGGACCGGCTCGAGCTGCGCTACCTCGCCGGCCTGCGCGTGACGGGGGACCGGCGGGCCGGGGCCTTCGCCAACGCCCTGCTGTACGCCTGGGGCGCGATGGTCTGGTGGTCGCTGGCGCCGGTGGTGCCGGTGTGGGGATTCAAACGGCACTTGCTGTGGGCGACGTCGGCCTTCCTGGCCTACTTGGCCCTGCGGTGCCTGGCGGTCATCGAGGCCTCGAACCGTTGGCTGTCCCGCTTGGCCTTGGCGCGCCACGTGGCGCCCGGCAGGCGCCGTGGCGATCGACGGCCACGGCGCGGGTCGTGGCGAGCTCGTCCCCTTGCAAGGGTCCGGGCGCGGCGCGTGGAGGTCTTGGCGTGACCGAGTACGGACGCTGCTCGCACTGTGGGAAGCAGAAGAAGTACAACGGGCCGGACTGCGACGACGCCCTGGCCATGCTGGCCCGGAATCGCATCCTGGGCAACGACTGGTTCTACATGCCCGTGTTCGGCTTGCCGGGGACCTTCAAGTCCAGCGGGATGCTCCAGTTCATGGACAAGGTCCAGCCCGGGTTCAACGTCGAGCGCCAGGTCATCCTGTCGCAGCCCGAGTACAAGGTGGCGCGCCGCGTCATGCCGGCCGGCACCATCCTGGGCGTGGACGAGGCCATCAAGGTGGGCAAGGACAAGATGGCGTTCATGTCCACGGACAACCGCGAGATGGTCCGGGACTTCAACACGGGCCGCAAGCTTGGCCACGCCGTCCTCGACCTGATGCCGTTCGTGGACGACCTCGACCCGCGCCAGCTCAAGCACGCCCACTGGACCAAGCGGTACGAGGGCAAGGGCTACGGCACGGTGTACGAGGTCAGGCGGCAGGGCTTCCGCAAGGTCGTGGTCTGGGAGGAGCCGCGGTACACGTTCGAGGAAGACCACTGTGCCGAGGTCCGGCCGGACCTGTGGAAGCGGTACATGGGTAAGGTGTCTCGGGACGTGCGCGGCGAGGAGGACCATACGCTGGCCATCGAGGAGCGCGTGACGGAGCACGCCAACGCGGCGAAGCGAATCCTCGGCTAGGCCGATGCAGCCACGGCGCGAGCCGTGCTGATCCTGGACAACGCGGTGGCGAGCTGACCAGACCCCAAGCCTTCGGGGAGGGCGCGGAGAATGACGGTCCCTTCCTTCTTCCGGCTCGACTGCCAAGTGCCCTTGTCGATGAGGCCCAGGTCCTCCCATGCTTCCAGGTAGCGGTTGACGCTTTGGCGCAGGCCGACCTTGGTCCGGTCCATGAGCCAGGCGTTGAACCTGCCCCGTGGGATGCGGGCACCAACCCCCTTGACGGCGAGGAGCGCAGCGTGCAGTTCAAGGTGGCTTTGGAAGGTTGGCTGGTTGCCGTTCCCCTTCATAGGGATACCATGCTGTGTGTGCGACATATGCTTGTCTATTCGCTGGTAATCGTCGGCCTTGGCCTATGGCCAACGAAAAGTCCGTCGCCGGCAACGCGACGAAGGCCCTCTTCCAGAAGCTGTTCCTGTACCTGCTCGCTGGCGCGCTCATCGTGCCGGTGCTCGACGCCATCAAGTCCATCCTGGACAACTTCACGGCGTTCGAGACGGGCGTCCCGGTCGTGGACAGCATCCTCGGGACGGCCGTCGTGCTGCTCCTCGGCCTGCTGATGGTCTTCGGCCTCATCGAGGTCCTGGTCCCGAAGGCCCGCCAGTACTTCGGCATCTAGGGCAGCACGAGCTGACCCTGGACCCGTAGCCTCGGGGGCTGGAGCCTGAGAAGTGATGGCAGGCCCTCGAGGAGCACGGCGTTGGCCGTGTGGATCTTAACCGCCCGGGTGTCGCGCGACCGGGACGGCCCACAAGCTGTCTTCCCTTCTCACAGGAGGGCCGGGTGACTCATGGTCGCCAACCGCGCCCATCGCCACTTGCTTGCCCTTCCCGCTCTGATGGTCTTGCTCTCGCTCGGGGCAGTCCTGACCCTGCCGACCGCGAAAGCCGACAGTTCGGTGGGGGCCTTCAGCTCGCCCCAGACGGTTTTGGGGCAGAGCGGCGAGAACTACGCCTGGGTGAGCGCCAGCGGCGGCACAACGGGCGACGTGGGCTTCGCGTTCCAACGCTCAACAAGCGGCGACACTGGGTTTGCCAAGGGCACCTTCGCCACTGGCTTCTCCGTCAAGACCAACGACATTGACTCAACCGAGACCAGCATCAAGCGACCCTACGTCCTGCGTGTGGACGATTCGACGTGGTTCATCGCCGCGGCCAATGCCCCGGACGTGACGGGCACCGAGCAGTACCTCTACAAGACCACCAACGGCGGCACCACCTGGACACAAATCCAACTCGCCACCGGGCCAACGAACTGCTACGCCCCGCCTACTCTTGCCTACGACAGCGTGGCCAACACACTGTTTTGGACGCGGTGCAAGACGAGCGGCTTTGGCGCCGAACTGCTCACGAGTACGGACCTAGGAACGAGTTTCGTCGTTCGCATCAGCCGCACGTATTCCTCTGCCAACACCAACTTTCCCATGATTTGGGCCGGCGTCGATTCCACCAACACTGCGGTCTATGAACTGTGGGAGGCCGAGGGGCTCTCCGCCAGCGGACCCAACCGAAACCACGTCGGCGTCAGCAGCAGCGCGGACGGCGTCTACTGGAGCACCCACACCGAGAAAGACCAGGCCGGCGCCTGTGGCAACAGCTGCACCGGCAACCACCCAATGGCTGTCAGGGGCCATGGTTCGAGCCGCGCCATTGCATGGGATGGCTGTGTCGCTACGGCCTGTTCCTCCACCTCACCTCGATACAGCAACGACGGCGGCAACACCTGGGCGAACCTCTCGGGAGCCGTAATCAATCCATGCCAGACCGATGCTGATGGCAACAGCTACGCCTATGCAACCAGCAGCGGCCTCTATTTCTCCGGGAGCCCGGCCAGCACGCCCTCCAGCGTCATCGGCAGCTATCCAAGCACGAATGGGGTTCACTGCACCGTCATTAGTGGCGGACGCCTTTACTTCCTGTATAGCGACCAGAGCAACAGTGGCCAGCTCCGCGTCCAGTCTGCTGCAATCAGTATTGCCACGGCAGCGGTTCCGGGCCGGTCGCCTATCTTCTGCTCGGCCATCGGCAACGAGCACTTCGGGTACAACTACGACGAGGACATTGGGACGCTGGGCGCAGACGGCCGCATTGGCATCGACGTGAACGGCTACGTCTTCCAAGGCGATGCCGACAACTTCGCGTACATGGGCCTCGGCCTGTCACCAGGCACCAAGGCGGCCAAGGTGTTCTTCAAGATTGAAGCCCAGGCCGAGGGCACGTCGAGCGTCTTCCGCGCGGTCTTCTCGTTCATCGACCCCACGCCGTACCTGACCGGGACGGACCCGGTCCTCTTCACCTCGGCGGCCAAGGGCAACGGCTTGGACACGGCCAGCTTTGACGACTACCTGGAGGTGAAGTTCACCGAGACGGACAACGACTGGAATATCAAGCTCATCTACGTGGCCCCCGGCGGAAGCCGTACCCAGCTCGGACAGGCTGTGATGGCGGACAATCCCAACACGGCCAGCAGCTACTCGCTCCAGGTCGACACGCGCAGCGGCCAGTCCTACGTGAGTGTGACCCGGGCCGACGGCTCGGTCATTGGGACGGGTGTCCTCAACAAGACCTTGTCCGGCGTCTCCTCCAACCACTTCTTGGACAAGACGATTCGCCAGCAATGGTTCGTCGGCTACGCGACGGACAACTTCGTGAACGCCGACGCCTTCACGCACTTGGAAGACAAGAGCACGACGGCCAGCACCTGCGTCTATACCTTGGAAGCGGCAAATGCCGTGAAGATCGGGGACCCCGGCGCGTCCGGGCCATCGTTGAACGAGACGGGCGTCCCGCAGGACATTGTCGACCCGAACGACACCGGCGACCCCGAGCCCGGCGAGTTCTCCAACAGCATCTTCTCGTTCCTCATCGCCGGGGGCGTCACCCTAACCGGGAGCGAGGTGGGCGGGCGTCTGTTTGCGACCATCATCCTCATCCTGGGCTTTGCCGGCGTCGGCGCCGCGGGTCTATCCCGCCCCGCGGTCAAGGGCTATCTTGGCGAGGATGGCTGGGTCTGGGGCCTCCTCATCGGGGCCGCCCTCGGCTTCCTGCTGGCCATCGGGACGAGTGTCTTCCCGAAGGTCTGGGCCTTCGTCGGCGTCCTCATCGCCGGGATTGCCGTGGCGGTCTACTCCTACGGGAGGCGCCGCTAGCCTTGGTCGCCGTGCCGCCCGGCTGGCTCGTTGGGGTGACGTTGCTTGCCGTGGGGATCTTCGCAGCGTTCTACGGGACGGCAATCTTCGAGGACGGCTTCCCCACCAGCTTCTCCGGCTTCGTGCTCTTCCTGCCGGACCTGGCGCAGCTGCTGACGTTCGACGTGTTCGGCGGCCAGTCGGGATTGCCGTTCCTCGTCAAGCTCGGCCTGCTCCTGGGTATCACGGTGCCGTGGCTGGGGGTCATCCTGTGACGGCCCTCGCCGTGCAGGCCAGGTCGACGGCCTCGAGGCGCACGGCTCGTGTCGTGTGGATCTTGGCGGCCGTGGCGCTTGCCGTGGCCAGCTCGGGCGGCGCCCAGGTGGATGCTCCGGCTTCGCCGTGCATCGAGGCGGCGAAGTGGCACTACCGGGCCGCGTTGCACTGGACAGAGTCGGACGACCAATTGTACCACGTCTGGGCGGGGGAGGCTGCGGAGCGCCTAGGCCGTCTGGGGGATGACTGTGCGGGTTGGAAGGACGATGCTAAACCAATTCGCCTCCAATTGGAAAACGGAGTCGTCGTAGAATCTGAAGAGGCCAATCCATGAAGTGGGAACGGGCAGCCATTGTTCTTCTGATTGTAGTTTTCATTCCGGGAAGCGAGGGTCAACTCGCGGTTTCCAGTAGTGTCGGCGGCCAAAGCAACGCCTGCTATAGTGCCCCAATTGCCGCTGCGGCTGGATTGGTTGCAGCAGGTGCCCTTCAGTGGTGTATTCAGGCGCCAGTGGAATTCAGCCGGGTGGGGGATTTATTCCAAATCTCGATGCAATTCACAAGCCCGGCCCTCGTCGGCTCGACCGTCCTCGTGTCAGCTGTGGCCGTCAGTGGCTGCACGATTGGGGCCATCACCCAGGCCTCCAACATATTGGGTGGTCTTGGTGTGGGCTGGGCACGGGCGACGGTGACGACAACCAGTCGTACTTGCAGCGCGGTGATTCAATGGGCAATCACCATCGCCGGCAATACAAACATATTTTATTCGGGATTCACCTCGACAACCAAAGAGCAAACCATTGAGCAATGGCCTGCGCTCGCCATTAGCCAATCTGGTGCATGGGCCATCGCCGATGACGCCAACGGCTGGGCCGTCCACCAGGACCCTCTGTCTGGCACCATCGAAGTGGAGGCCGACGATATCGTCGGGTCGCTCGACGGCATGGCCACAGCCATACAAAGCCTGGACCGCCTACGGATTCAGGTCTGCGGCTCGGCGGGCGACGTGGAGGCCGGCGACTGCGAGGCGTGGGACCAAATCGCCACGTTCGGTTCGAACGATACGGTCAACAACACGTTGAACGCGGTCTTCCCGGACAAGCTGCATCTGTGCGGCCCGCCCGTGCCGGGCAACGCCTCGGCATGTCCTCCGGTGGCGGCAAGTGCCGTGGCCCATGTGGATTTCCCCGGGGATGCCAATGCGCCCAATCTGACTTGGCTCGCCTTGCTGTGCGTCTTCATCGTCTTGATTGCCACGTTCTGGTGGCTCGGCATGGCCTACGCCTTGGGCTGGTCGATTGCGGCCTTCATCGCCCACGTCGTGCCGGGCCTGCCCTTCTCGTTGCCCATTGCCTTGGTCATGCTCGTGCTGGGCGTGGCCTTGCAGTACCTCAACGAGCGCCGCGGCGAACGGTCGCAGGCGCCGGAAGACCGGGATACGTCGGGAGTCGTGTAGATCTCGAACCCACAGCTGACCCTTGCCCTCATCCTGCTTGCCAGCGTAGCGCTCAACGTCGGCCTCATCGCCTGGATGGCGTTCCGGGGCAAGGGACCTGACCGGGTCCTCGACGTGTGGACCGGCCGGGGCTGGGACCCCGTCCGGCTCAAGCGTGGCGAGCGGAAGAAGGAGTACAAGCGCGCCGACGGCGTCCGGGTGACCTTCGACTGTGCCGACGAATGGGGCCAGCCCTACGGAAAGCGCGGCTACCGGTGGCTGGCCAACGCCACCAACCCCGGCGACATGCTGAAGTGGTCCAGTGAGCGGAAGGCATGGCTCCGCCAGGCTCCCCCGGCAAATGCCGCGGACCTCGAGAACCCCGAGAAGTGGACGGAGGTCAAGCTCGACGCGAACGGCTCCCCCATCGGCCTGGAGCCCGTGGACGGGACGTTCCTGGCCGTGGAGTGGCAGACGCGGCCAATGTCCCCGAGTGGAGCGTACCTCGCCACGGCCTTGGACGATGGCCGCGAGGACAACTGGTTCCGCGCCCACAAGAACGCCGAGCTGGCCGGGAAGGTCAAGCCCAATTGGCTGCTCATCGCGGCGGCCGGCATCGCGGTGTGGTTCTTCTTCATCCGGGGGCACTAGGCCGTGTCCCAGGCGCCGCACCGCGACCACCTGACCCTGGCCCAGAAGGTCTTCCACAAGCGCACCGGCTACCTGCCCAGGGAGGCGTGGGTGGTCTGGGGCGACCTCAAGTCGGAGGCCGAGCTGTACAGGCTCCCGAAGGCCTTGTCGCGCCTCGAGCTGCTCAACGAGGCCAGCCCGAGCATCAACGGGTGGGGGCAGGGCAAGCTCGTGGAGGGCATGAGGGGCGAGGTCAAGCCCGAAGGCCCGGCCACGTCGCAGTGGCTGGGGGCGCCGCCCACGACGGTGGTCAACATGCTGGGCGGCCAGGCCCAGCCGGCCGACCCGAACGGTCACACGAGGCCGAAGCCTGGCATCCTGGCCCGGCTGCGCGGGAAGACCTGACATGCTCGAGGAGCACGGCCCCAGCCGTAGCCAGCTCGTTCCTGCAGGCCACGGCGCGCGCCGCGGGGATCGCCGTGCGAGCCTGGCGGTGGTCTAGGTGGAGGACTTCGCCGGCCGCATGACGGCCGTCGGCTGGCTCGTCGTCAAGCACTGCGACCGCATCTCGCAGGTGACGACCAACCCCGTGTCGGACCGGGCCAAGCTCGACGTGGAGGTCATGGTCCTGTGGGCCTTCCTCAAGAAGAAGCTGGAGAAGAACGACACGTTCGGGAAGGAGTGGCCCAAGCTGGTGGACAGCCTCGAAGGTCTACGCAGCGGCGCCAGCAAGGACAACCGCGAGGCCACGACGGAAGACGTGGCCGCCGGCGGCCAGGACACCGAAGGCGACCGGCTGACCATCCGACTCTTGCAGCTCGAGCTGCTCGTCTCGTGCGCCGTCGAGGAAGGCGTCCTCGACGTGGCGACCCTGCCGCACGACGACCGGAGGAAGCGCTCCTCGTGACGGGCTGGGACAGCCTCCGCAGAAGCAGGCCCGTCCCATACGCAAGGGCTTGGACGATTGGGACGGCTTGCTCATGGAGCTGGGCTTGAAGCCTCGCCATGCACCTCAAGGCCAGCGAGCTGGCCACGGCGCTGGTCGTGCAGATCCGTAGCTTCGCGTCCCTGGCTCTGCCACGCCGGTTGAGGTACTCCACGTCTCCTGCCGGGCCTTGGTCTTGCATGGAGTCCGGGTTCATCGAGTGGCTGAAGGTCGAGCGCGACCTGGCCCCACAGTACGTCAGCACGCTGCGCCGTTGCGGCCAGGCCCTCGACCGGGCCGGCGTGGACTTCTCCACCTTCACCACGGGGGAACGCGCCAGGCTGGCCGTGCGGCCGTACCTCGCCAGGAAGAAGGACTTGGGGCAGCTCAACGCCATGAAGCTGGCGCAGAAGCTCCTCAACCACTACGCGGCCTATCACGGCCTGCGCGACCGTGACGGCCAGCCCACGCATTGGGACCTCGCCCGCGTCCCGCGCCGCCGGCTGGACCCGTACACGGCCGCGGAGGTGCAGGCCATCCTGGCCAGCATCCAGTCAGGCTTCAAGGGCCTGCGCAAGGGCGCCATGCTCTACCTGCTGGCCCATACGGGGCTGCGGAAGGGCGAGGTCTGGTCGCTGTGCGTCGAGGACTTCGACCAGGACCGCGGCGCCGTCCTCCTCCGCCAGCCTCGCAAGCGTGGGGAGCCGCGCTGGGTGAACCTGCCGGACACGGCCTGGGAGCCGACCTCGAGGCTGTACCGGTATCTCGTGGCCCGGGCCAAGGTCGCCGGGGACACGGGCCTGCTATGGACGACGGCCAAGGGCTGGGACCTCACGCTCGGCGGCTTCTCGTCCGACCTGTACGAAATCCGGTCACGGTCCGGCGTGCCGCTCAACTTCAACCGGTGGCGCCACTCGCGCGGCACCGTGGCCCATGCCTTGGGTGTGGGGACGCGGGTGCAGCAGGAGGAATGGGGCCACGGCGACGAGCGCTCGACCGGCCACTACATGCACAGCTCGCAGTCGAGCCGGCGGCAGCTCTTGGCGGAGGCGGGCCTGCCCGGGTACAAGCCCCGGGACAGGGACCGCGAGCTGGTCGACGCCCTCGCCCTCGTCTAGAGGCGCGAGCCGACGAATAGCGCCAGGATGACGCAGAAACAGACGACGCCGAAGATGAAGAGCCGGCGGTAGTGCGGGTCAGTGGGCGGCGTCGGCCCAATGGCCGCCTGCTCGGATTGGGCCGGGGCGGTCGTCGGCGGCATCGCGGCCTTGCGCTTCGTCAGGACACGGGCCAGGAAGATGATGGCCAGCAGGGCGACGGCTAGCCAGAGGTAGGGTCCCCACACGTCGATGAAGGAGCCGCAGCTCAATTGGTGGCCTTGCCAGTCGTCCCAAGGGTTGCAACGCGACAACAGGGGCGGGCACCTCGTGGGGGGTTCCTAAGGTTCACCCAGCCGGGCCACGGCAGGGATTAAAGCCCGGCATGGGCGTCCCGGGCGAGACGGGACAGGCTCCGAGGAATCCGAGGAACGGGAAACCGTGGCTCGGGTTCTTGCAGGAGTCCGGGCCACGGCCCACCCGCCAGGGACCTTAGGAATCCCCGGCAGGGCAGTTCCCGCATGGAGACAGAACCCCATGACGCCACAGAACGACGCCAAGAGGCCCGCTTCAAACGGGCAATGCTCCCGCCGGAGACAGAACCCCATGACGCCACAGAACGACGCCAAGAGGCCCGCTTCAAACGGGCAATGCTCCCGCCGGGGAGAGCGGATTCCCGCTCGCGCCTCGGACGATGACCCTGTCCTTAAGCAGGACGGAAGCCGCACCGGTGCGGCCAGTCCTTTCTTCGAGGTCCCTCACGAGGTCCTCGAGGACCACGACGCAAGCCGTGCCGATCGCCTAGTCGCGGTCCGCCACCGCTTGCCCGAGTCGCGCGGCCCCTGCCGCGCGGCCACGCCTGACGAGCTGCTCGAGCTGCTCGGCGCCCTCCATGCCTAGGGGCGCCAAGCTTGGCAGTCGAACCGAGCGGTAGCGACAGCACCGCCGAACCATCGGGACAGCCTCCACGCCAGCGGAGCTCCGAACCCTCGGGACGATGGGCTCCCGATGGGCACCCAACAGGAGAAAGTGCGCCAGCACTGCGCCAGCCCACTGCGCCAGACCGCGCCAGAACCATGGCCGCGCGGCGTTCCGTCTACCTCTGCCTGACCCGCGATGGGATGCACCTGCGCGGGGCCGCGAAGCGGCTCAACCTCCACCACGCCACCGTACAACGGCACGCCCGTTTCCTCTTGGCAGCTGGGGTCATCGAGGCGGACGGAGCCCCCCCGGCTGCGCGTGCAGTCAGCTTCTACCGGCGCGGTCCGAAGGCCGCCGAGTTCGAGGCTGGCGCACCTGGCGCAGGGGGGCCTGGGGTGGCCCCTCCGCGAGGCCTCCTCAACGAGCCGCACCGTGGGACAGTCCGCATCGACGCGGCGAAGTGTCCCAAGGACCCGCGCCAGCTCCCCGGCTTGTGGCGGACGGCATCGCCCAACGGCGCGCCGTCGTTCTGGTATCGTGTCACGGCCGAGGCCGGCGTCTGGTCGTTGCAGCTGAACCCGCGCAAGGACGGGTCGGCGGCGCTCCAGGTCACGCCTCCTGCCGTGCAGACCAGGCTGGGGCCGGACGCGGCCGTCGAGACGGACGAGTCATGGCGAGCGCGCGCCCAGAAGTTCGCCATCGCGTGGGGCCAGGGCTACGGCCTCGAGCTCGCCAGGGAGCGGGAGGCGCCGCGCATCGTGCAGCCCCGGGAGTGGGCCATGCCGATGGCGCCGCTCAAGGTGGCGCCGGCCGGCGTGCCCGGCGTCAGCCGTGCATGGGCGGACGGCTCGCACCCGGACAGCATCGAGACGCAGGACCCTGACGTGGTCCGCTTCGTTGCCGACGGCCCGGACCTGCGCAAGGCCTGGGAGTCCGTGGCGCGCCAGGTGCGCGAGCTGCTCGCGGCGGGGCTGACCTCGGTCGAGGTCGTCCGCCAGCTGGCCACGGCGCAAGACGCGCAGAGTCGGGCCTTCGCCACCTTCCTCTCCTCGCAGCTCGGCCAACCAGCGGCAGCTGCGTCTCCTCCTGCTTCGTCCCCTTCTCCCAGTCCTACGGATGGTTATGCCTGATGAACCCCACGACACAGACCCTACGCCTGCCCGCCGACCCGGCCCCGTTCCCCGTTGACAAGCGCGTGAACGGCGGCCTCTTCCCGATGCGCCACTGCCGCTCGTGCAGCTGGGCGTTCCACACGCCGGAGGCGCTGGCGGACCACCGGTACACGGTCCACGGCATCGACCGTGCCAGGCCGGCGGCCTACGTCGGCAGCCGTGTGGATCTCGCGGAAGCTGCGGCGGTGGCCTAGATGGTCTTCGTCCGGCTGCGCCGT
>Ga0209074_10000025_pt1 | contig 16829 bp, 24 predicted proteins | sample GAPlitter_FD_187522 | JGI IMG/M metagenome (GOLD analysis project Ga0209074, IMG submission 187522) | Agricultural soil microbial communities from Georgia to study Nitrogen management - GA Plitter (SPAdes) (version 2) | ecosystem: Environmental > Terrestrial > Soil > Agricultural land | place...
TCTGTTCATTCAAAAAGCACCACGGACAGAGATCCACACACACGCCATATTTGTGATGTATCCACGGGTCGTGCAGCTGGCCTACGGCTAGACCGAAGGTGAGCGAAACTAGGTTAATGTCGTAGTTCGTCATAACTACCCCAAGAGCCAACGGGCAACATTGAAACCGAGAACCAAGAACGCCCAGCAAATAACGGCTGCGAATACGGCAGCCCAGTTAAATTGATAGTTCATTTCTGTACATCCTCTTTGCTATTTGCGGTATGCCATTTGCTAAGTGGCCGACAGTTATGCAACAGGGAACCAAAGCCGATGAAAGAAACGCAGTGGTTACAGACAGCGAAATTCTCTTCAAGGTACTCAAAGAGTCCCTGGTTCTTATCGGCTATCGCCTTGTCGAGCATCGCCTTGAAGTCAGTGAAGCTGGAGCGCCGAAGCGTTGGCTGATTCGGTTTACCTATGAAGTCGAACGATGACATCACTCCCCCCCGTCCTTATTCGCCATTGCTCTGAGCCCATCCATGAACGCCACCCGCTCTATGCGCCACGTCTTGCCCCACATCTTGATTGCGCCGGGAATCTGGCCAGCGGCCAATTTGCGGTAAAATTCCTCGCGGGAGATTTGCAACATTCTCGCTGCCTGGAGCGCAGTGAGGTAAACACCGTCAAGCTGTTGTGTGGAATCTTCCACTTGCTTTGTGCCCCCTTTTCTGTGTCATAAATCCTCGCTGATGATTGATACTAGTTGATGAAAGTTGTTTGTCATGTGCTAGATGATAATTGCAGTTTAGCAAGTTGTCAAGTCTTTTTTGAAAGGAGAATCAATAAAAATTGATGATTGTATGGAACTCAGCGAAGTAATTAATGAAATTCGCCGCAGAAAAAAAGACGAAAAATATATACACCCGAAAAATAAAGAGGGTTTGTGGCGACAAAAGGACTTCAGCAAAGCGATAGGTGCTGACGGATCACTGCTTTCAAAGCTCGCAGAGGGGGGCGGCGATAAAGGTGCGGGCGCGACGTGGAACCAGCACTGGCGGCAGTTCTTAAAGATTCTCGATCTTTGTGACGAGGTGGGACTTGACCCAAGAGCCCAGAAAGTGGAGGCTCATATGACCCCAAAAGAGTTTAAGTCAAAAGTCGAGGCGATACTCACCAGGCTAATGCTCCACGAAAAGCCGAGACAGCAGTTAAAAAAACAAATAGTTGAAATGGTGGAAGGAGCTTATGAAAACGCGGTGCAGCACAAGCCAGAGAACCCCGGTGTTTCACTCGGTATTCAGGAAAATAGACCCACTACTAGAAAAGATCCCGCCCGCTGAATTAGAACTGATCCTCAAGAAAGTTGAGGATTTGGCGGCAGCGATAGAGGGCGATCCCGCTCTTTATGAGCCCGTCCACTGCGAGCATGGCCACGGTGTGAAGCGCCGCGAGGGTCGTCTGTCGGAAGTCAGCCACAGCCGCGCCGTTGTGCGTCGTCTTTTCGAGCGCGGTGAGTTAATCACCAAGATCGCTTATGCTGCAACGGCCAGCTACTTTGTCTGGGCAGTAGCCGAATATCAGTTCTGGTGGTTTTGACGGTTCTGACAACTTTGTTGTCCCAACTCTGACAACAACGTCAACGCCACAGTTACCGCTTCCTTGATTGGGCAATAGTATTTCTCTGCGGCACGAAGTTCGCTTAAGCGGAAAACTATCCGGTTGGCGAACCTTAAACGCAGAAAAGAGGAAGCGATGAAAAAGAAGTTACTAAGGGCGTTGATGCTAGCGGCGGTGCTAGGTGTTGCCAGTGAAGCTCAGGCAGCGTGGCACTTGTATGTCGTGCCGTATCAGCAGACCGGCAACGATATTGATCCGAAGTATTTAGACGGCGTTAATTCGTCGTGTAGGACTTATGGCGTACAGCCCGTGTTTCTTTGTGCGGCGGATACAAACAGCGTGCTAGATGCGGCCATCCAAGCCGCGCCGGACGCATGGCGTCTACCGGATAATCTCGATCAACGGGTATCGGCTGGTGTACTGTCAGCGGTACAAAACGCAATGGAGGCGCGTAATATACCATCGCAATGGGTAACGACGCTGGCTACCTATCGGGACTTACTGAGAGAAGTGAACGGTATGTTTAGCCTGCTCCAGACCTATCTTGGCATTACCGGCCAAAGATCGCTGGTGATTGGCGGGAGTGTAACGCTTAACACAACAATGAATCAACTTCCTGCAAGTGTGAGAAACAACTTGAGAAACGCAGCCACACAGCTTGGCGTTAACACTAGCGCCATTGCTGGTAATACCCCGCTGAGAGAAGCACTACAGATAGTCGGTGAGCATTTTCTAGATACCGCATTTGTGCTTGGCGGGATTACGATATAGCCCGGCAGAGGCCGTTTACCACTTGCCGGACTCCAGGGCATCGCATAGAGATCGCTTCCTGTCTAATCCAACCTGGCGGCCCCATAGCGAGTTAGCGAGCTGGTAGGCGGCCTCGCTCCAGCGTTTCTGCTCTATCGCCGCACTCATCAAACGAAACGCCTTTAGATGATCCAGGCCCATGTTAAACGCTAGCATGACAATAACGTCTTGTCTCACCGGGTCGAGTTCGTCAAACCAGCTAAAGGCACCGCGACAGCCAGCCGTGGCCCGCATGATGTCGTCATCCAACAACCGGCGCGAAATGTCTTTGCTAATCCCGCAGCCCTTACGCTCGTCTATACAGTGCCCTACACCGATGGTCCAGTAGCCTAGAGAGTCCTGATAGGCATGAAAGACCTCCCCTTCATGCTCTATCAGTTTTTGATATGCCTCAGGGGTCACGTCGCTGGAGTCGCCTTTTTGCTTTGTACTATCTCGTGGATCTTGCCGAAGAGGTCATCGAGCGCCGGGACTATCTGAGCGATGTCGGGACCCTGAAGCTCTTTGATCTTTGCTACACCGCCGAGCTTGTTAAGAAACTCAGCCGTGCTTGCGCCTACCTGCGGTGCCTGGCCTGATTCTTTGGCCTTGATGATTTCCAGCACTATACTTCCGAGCACTGTTACTAGGTTTACTATTGCCATTGGGTCCATGTTTCTTTCTCCTTTTCCGTTTAGGGGTTGTTATATAGTCAATCATCTTTGCCGCTTGCATTAGGTAACGGAGCGCCAGCCCTAGCGCGATTTGCTTTTGCTTCAAGCCATTTTACCCGCGATACCACTGTCTTTAGGTTGCCATGACCGTACAGTAACTTTCGCTTGTTGTATCGTCGTTTGAACTGTGCCGCTGATTTCTCTGGGTTTCGCTGCCGCCATAATTTAGTTTGTGCGTATTTTTTGGTCCATTGTCCAAGTGTTTCCCGCCGCGCCCGCCACGATGGTAGTCCCTGTGCCCGCTTCTCGTGATAGCCCTTTCTGAGCCTACAGGCGTTACACAAGCCATTGGAGTCATTGGGCCGATCGGGATGGCAGTCTGCATACCTCACACCGACACATGGTAGTCAAGGCGATTGCCGTCCACGCTCACAAACGCCATTGTTGAGCCGATAACAGCAGGCGGGTAGGCTACTTTCTCGGCGTAGCCGCTTTCCAGCTTGCCGATATGGTAGCTTTCCTGGTAGCAGCCGATACCGGCAAAGTATTGCTTAATTACTTTAACTTCCCCGTTCTCCACTACCAATGGTTCCTTTGTGACTACAATCTTCTCGTTATCGTGTCCCATGAAATATAGCTGGCAGTTCGTCACAACCTCGCGCATCTGGAGCCGTTTGTTGATCCTGCCGCCCGCCGTTCTCCCTGTGCCGTAGCCGTGCATAACCATCGTGCGAAGCGGGAGCCCGTTCACGAGTAAGTCCACAATTGCTATACCATCGCCCGCGTACTCCGCATTAAGCCTCTCGGCTATGTATTGATCGCTGGACATGACAACACCGTTTAGCTTGATGTTTTCCCAATGATGGCCTTGCAACACCGTAAAAATCTTGCCCTTGAGAGGCGTAAGCCGCCTAACAAAATCATCCGCCTGTGCCTTAACATGGTTGTGTATCGCCTCAAGCGTCGTTTCGTGGAAATTTGCACCGGCTTTCTTTACCCTCTCCGATGGACTGTAAGTCTCGAAGTAGTCACCTGTTAGAAATAGCCTTACTAAGTCGCCTTTCTTTTCTTGCTTGCCGCACCATGCTACTAGCGCGTCGAGCCGGTCCAACTGTTCCTCGCCCTGCACATCGCCCAGTGGAATTAAAATAAGCCGCTTTCCTGCTGGCAAAGTGAGGGTTTTTCGGTAGTGGTAGATACATCACCGCCTTAGTTAGAGCCACTTTTTTGCTAGCCAGCCGCATAGAAATCCCATAGCATAGGTAAGTAACCAGAACGGCCAGAGCGCGGTAAATAACAGGTAAAGAAACTCAGGGTCGAGAAAGGCTAGTATCTGCATTACCTTCTCAGACAGCTTCCGGTTGTGAGAAAGCCAAGAACTTCAATGTAGGTGTTCTGTGGCTCGCTCATGCCGTTTAGTACCCACGCTCTGAACTTGATCCCGCCAGGGTAGCGTTGCGGCGTGACAAGGGAGTATTGCGGATGGTGCGCCGGTACGCTCCACTCAAGGAACAAGGCGTAAAGTGTTCTCATCCTCTTGCCGTATTCTGGCGGGTCGTAGGGAAACTTATTTGCCATGAGATAGTCAGTCACACAAAGAGACTTATTTGCGGGTATATCGTAAGGGAAGTCTGAGCGTATAACCCCTTTGCCGTCCGGCGTACACTCCTGCTTTTCCGCCGTGTCAGTGTGGCCATCGAGCCAGTTAGCCGGTGCGGTGATGGCGCAAATGATCTTCACATACTCATCATGATTGTCTGCTTCCTCTTCGCCGGCATAAGCGGCTACTGAAAATAGCAGAATGAAAGCTAGGAGATACTTCATGTCGTCAACTTGAACGGGTTGGGGAAAAAGGTTTGTGCTGCTCCAATGGGCACGCTCAAGGCGCTCCATTTGGAGTCAAGCCCGATGGCAAGCCCCACTGCTATAATCTGCAAGACTAGCAGCAGAAAATGAATCATTATTAGTGTGCCCTTTTCGCTCATTCCGCCCTCCCGCAATGTCGCCGCCAAATGTCAACGGCTACTCCTATAAAAACCAGGGTTTTAATAACCGCTATCCGTCCTATGTCTCCAGGCGTGGAAAACGGCATGAAACTAAAAGAATCATAGACGTTATCTACGTCACAGAGCACGAGCCAGGCGTAAGCGCAGAGCAGCGCAATTCTTAGCATCATGCCCGACTCGTATAGTTGGGCTGTGTGAACGCGCCACGCGAGGGCACCGAAAACAGCTATATCGAGATAAAGTGCAATGTGAATACTATCCGTCACTTTTAATGTCGATCTTGATGCCCTTGTCCGACAATACCCAAATGAGCCTGTCTATGACATTGGCCATTTTGTTAAACGCCTCGTTTTGCTTCATCGTCTGCTGTGTATTTTCTTTGATGGTGTTCTCTAGCCGGATGAGCAGATAAGCGGCTACCGCTATTGGGAAGCCGACTTGACTTACTACTTTGACCCATTCATCCATTACTTGATATTCTGGATAACCGGCGAGTTGAGTTTGACTCCGGTGTTGGACGGTGCCGAGACTATATCCGTACCTCCGTCTGGATTTTTCATATATGCGCGTACTCTGTAGACGCCCTCGGTGTTGCTATCGCTGTAGGTCGTTGTGTTAGCTGCTGTCCTGCCCACTTCAGCCCAAGTACCCTTTGTCATCATTTCAACGATAAAGCCGTCCTCCATAGCGGAGTTGTCGTTCCAGGTAAGGGTGTTGGCTGACACTGGAGCTGCAAGAATGAGAACCATCAATAATGCAAGTAGCATTGGAACCTCCCTATTGGTTGCCGAACTTTACCCCGGTAGATGCCGGACCAATCTTGAACTGCGATGCCCCGGCGCTAATCTTTAGCTGTAGTGGCGGCGCAAGAGCCACAACTGGGCAGTTTGCGTTGCCAACAAGCGATGGACTAGAAATGTTATCGCTTTGGTTAGTTATGGAGCAGGTGGTACCGAATGTCGTGTTGGACGCGGCGGTTAGTGGAATAGCCCAGTTGTAGAGCCGCACTTCGTCTAGCAGCCCGTGAAAGAACTCACCAAACTCAGAGCCGCCAATGGCTAGAGTCAATGCGGTTGCTTCCATGTATCCCTGCGGCGACACTGGAGTAGTAGTCATAAGCTGGATACCTGTACCGCCGCCGACGCTCTTGTAAAGTTTCAGATTGCTCCCATCATAGGTGACAGCCAGAAACGTCCAGGTATTAATGGCTAACGGAGTTGAGCTGCAAGCGTTGTACTCCGGTCCCGATGTTCCGTTAGTCTTGACCATGCCCATTACGCCGCCAGAGCCGCAGAAGCCCTGCACGCTGGCAAATAGGCGATAGGGAGCGCCCACTGGATCGCCGTTCTTGACAAGCACTGGCCGGAAGTCCGCGTGCGCCGCTACCGGCTGCACCCATGCCGAAATCGTGAAGCTTTGGGATAAATCGAGCACGTTATCATCGGCAACAGAAAGAAAATCATTTATGCCGTCGAAGCTGATAGCCTTGCCGTACTTGCCGGTTGTGCTCCAGGTCGGGCCGTTAGTAAGTGTCGCCGTATGGCCATTGCCGCTAGAGTCCGTGGTTGACGTGCCACTGCCCTCTTCAAACCCCCATGCGCCAACTAAGGTGTTGCCGGGAAACGTCGGCGCAAATGTCACGCTGATAGTGTCAACCCCTGAATTAGACGAGGCATCGGTTCCCGTGACTGTAACTATGTTGATGCCGGGCTTGAGCGTGATCGTGCTCGTGGTCCAGACTGAAGGCGTACCGCTGGTGGTGCCATTTCCCGTGCATCGGGGTGTTGGCGTGTCTGTGCAAGCCCACACGACTGAACCGTTGGTTTGGGAACTCACGCCGCTAATAGTGATCGTGTTATTTGCTTGGCCTGTGATTGTGCAGGCAGCATTGCCAGCCGTAAGTGTAGCGTTGCAAGCAGCTGAGTTCGTGGAGTTGATCTGCACCACTACCGTTGTGCCGACAAACTCAAACGCTCCTATATCCCAGCTGCTACCCTGTGGGCGAATAACCGTACCCGTCTTGTCCGTGCAGGTTGAGCCGGAAGTACAGCCAATAGCAGAGGATAAATCTACGCCGTGATTGATCGCAGCCGAACCGCTCTGGGGTATGTAGTTGGCGTTGAGGTTCGGATTGCCGCTCTGAGTGCAGCCCGTTGCCAATGTAGGACACATATTGTTAGCAACACCGGCTGGGGTAGATGAAAAGAGCGCGTTGGTAATGTTGAAAAGTATGTTGTTCTTGACTATGGAATTAGATACAACCTCGATGCCGCCCGTACTCCCGTTCCCACTCATATTAACAATGGTGTTGTTGACGATGGTATTAACGCCAATACCGGAGGAATTTTGACCAAAGAACAACGGGCCGCAGTCAGCGACATTATTGTCAACGGTGGTGTTGCCGATGTGCCAGGCAATAATGGCGTCAGCAGTCGAGCTATTACCATTTATCGGGTTGGGGTATTGGTTGCAGGTTCCGTAATTGTGAAAATAATTGTTCCTGATCGTGGTAAAGGTGTTAGTATCGGTGTTGTTGTGGTTTAGGTGCACGCCGAAGGACGGAAAATTGTAAAACTCGTTGCCGTCGATCAGGTTGTTGTTGGTGCCTATATACATGGGATAGCCGTAAAGCCCGCCGGAACAATCAGTCGGCGGGACGCAGGCCATGTTTCCGTCATGAAATTTATTGTTGATCCACTCAATGTTATGTCCACCCGATACGCCATTTTGCGAGATATCATGGAAATCGTTTCGGATGAGCCTTACCCGCTTTGCCTGATCGCAGCATGAGCCGAGCACTAGCCCCCAATCATTGCTCAAGTCCCAGCTAAAGCCGTCGATTACCGCAAAAAAATCCTGATCTACTCCAGCGCCGCTACCGTAAATTCTAAGTGCGTACCCTCCAGCACCGGCATTAGATTTAATGCTACAAGCGCCTTGAGTCTGGCACTTAAGCGTGAATGGAGAGGTGTTCAAATCAGAGCCCTTGGGAAAAAAATCTCCAACGCTGGCCTGGTCCATGTTCTCGCTGTTATAAGATCCTGACTTGACCATTACCGTATGGCCCGCTCCTGCTCCTGCCGCTGGCCCGAAACAGGCCAATGCACCGCGAATAGTGCGATAATAAGTGCCAGGGTCGCTCGTTCCCGATGCCGAGGCGCAGCCTCCCGGTGCCGCCGCAGCGGTCGCGCCGCCCGTTGCCGACACCCACGTAGTAGTCGCGTGTGCATTAGCGGCAACAAGCAAAAACGTAATGAGTAAAAACAATCGTTTCATTGGATGACTATCGGCTTGTGCCGTACAATAGTAGCGCCGCCTGCTAAATCGCCAACTTCAAAATCATCAATCCAGACCTGATTACCCGCGCCAGGAGTTGATAAAACTCCGATACCGCCGCGCCCGCTTGTATAGGTGGTATCGCCTGAAGCCGTCAGTACGGTTGTGCCGTTCTGTTTCACGGTCACGACACTTCCATTGACTTCACAACGAGCAACGTCGTTATTGGCCCAGGTGGTTGTAGTATCGTTAGCTAAACTGCTATTGGAGCCACCGCCATCATAACGCCTGACACGGGAACGATTGGTCTGGTCTGGCGGTAAAAGACGGCAGGCATATCCGGTGAGAGTAGTCGGGGCCGCAAGGCGCACATAGGCCGAAGCATCCATGGCTCCGCCAAACCCGCCCCCGGTGTCTGCCTTGAGAACAAACTGAACGTACTGATTACTTCCAGGTATATAAGTGCTGTATCCCTCCACGCAGCGGGCTAAGTCGGATGTGCCCGAAACCTTATCTCCGTCCAACGCGCAGGGCGTAGAAGCACCGTCGTTGTACGGGTCCCATGCCGCGCCGAGATCGCTACCCGTGCCGCGATTGAAATTGTCGGTTGACGAAGTCGCCCATGCGAGCGCCGGGCCGATGTAGCGCCACAATGTACGAATCGAACTATCAATAGCTTTCTGAATTGCTGTTTTCGGAGTGGGAAGTTTCAACGCATCTGGATTAAACGTAATGGTAGCGTCGCGGTCCTTAGCGAGTCTGTTAGCATCGTCGCGGGTCATCGGTGCCAGTTTTTCGGGAATTGTTAGAGAGGCGCTAAAGCAGGTAATCACGGTACTTGCTGTCAATATGCCCTTGACCACTTTAGGAAAGCCGATGGTAGTGTAAGTGTTGGCCATCTTCGGATAGGCTTGTACTAACTCGTCTGGGATTTTTGGCCTGAAACTGCCCTCTGTGTCCGTCCACGCGCTTTCCGCTTTTCCTTTCGGATCAATGCCGTTGCCGACGATTGGCAATTCCAAACACTGCGCAAACAACGGCGGGGCGTACAGTAGCGCCGCTATAAAGGCTATCGCCAATCTCATTAACTCTGCTGCTCCATCATCACGGAGATAACCCGCGCATCACCGTCGTCGGTGTTGGTGCCAGTACCGTCAACCGTGAATCGCCAGAACAATTCAGAGCCCGCCGAACAGGTTCCGTTAGGCGTCACCGCCGCAGTTGTGGCTGAATAGTCGTTGTTGGCTGTCGTCATCGTGATTGCCACGGTCTGCGCTGTGCCCCAGGTGCCATCAACTGTTGTGCCGCTCGCCCTGCACATCGCTTTGAATCCGCCGCCGAATACCTGAGAAGCGCTGTCAACATCGTTCACGGTTAGGCGGAACTTAACAGTGGCTAAATTGCCAGCCATTGTAATAGGTAGAGTTAAATGGCCATCGAAAGTAGAACTGTTGGAGTCGGCGCAGCTAAAGGCGTACAGAGTCGGACCACTGTTAATGGTCTGCCGTGTCGGGTCGGCGCAGTTGGTTCCGTCTGGAGTAAGTGAACCCGCGTCCCACGAGGCGCGAACCGGGGTCCAGATGGCATTTCCCGTACCGCCTGCAAGCGCATCGCGCAGGGTTTTATTGGTGCCTGTGCTCGTGCTTGAGTCGGTCCAGGTTCCGCTGCCCGCTACGCCGCCGTCAACTAATAGCCCGTTGGCGTCTACGGTGATAACGTGCCCGGCAGTAAACGCTCCGGTCGAGGGCCGGATCGTCCCGCTAAAGTTCATTACCGTCCAGGTCTTGTCAGTGCTCGCTATGCCCGAAGTATCAAAGATGAGAAACGGGCTGCTACCGACAACCAAACCGCCGCCTACAGTAATAGCGCTGCCAGAGTCGCTTAGAATCGAGTCGGCTAACGATGTCGCGCTCGCCGCCTTTGGTATCTTGCCGGTGCTCAAGCCGGAAATGCCGCCCGAACTAGACGTACCGCAGGTCCATATATGCGTTGTCGTGTCGAAGTTAAGATGGTTGCCGCCGCTATCAGGACACGACGGCAAAATGGACTGCGACATAGCTCCTGCGCCGGTAAAAAACGGGAGACCATTGTTGGAGCCAGTTAAAGCAGCCAAAGCCGTGAGGTTACTGTTTAGGGGCTGTATCTCCGCTAGAGTTGGTATCGTTATAGTCGAGCCGTTTACTCCAAACTTGTAACGGTTGGCCGTTGAGTCATAGGCAATGCGCCCGCTGATAGTTGGAGAAGCGCCAGTAGCAATCGGGATTTTGAAAGAGGTACACGCGCTACAGTCTTGATCGCCTAGCGTCCAGGTATTCGATTGATCGGTCTGAACAGCCAAAGAACCGAGATTAAAAATCGGATTGCCGCTCACGCCGTCGCCATTGGTAACGGTCACTCTATTAGCCGTTCCCTGAAGCGTGCGCGTTGTCCATGTGTCAGTTGCTGTGCGTGTTGCTATGCCCGTAGTTGACAAGGCAGATATAGCTGTCAAGTCATTATCCGCCGCCTGTCCTGCGCCGCCGCCCGAAATGCCGGACGCCGCCCGCCATTTGCTCGCCGTAGAGTCGTACTGGACAATAATCCCCTGGTTTGGTGCTATGGTGATGTCTGCGTTGATAGAAAACTGGTTGTTAGCCGCTGACGTTGTGAGGTTCTTTAGGACTATGTTGAACGAGCCTACGTTGTAGAGAATCAATGTCCTGCCGTCACTGCCGCCCGCGATGCCCGTTAAGTTGCGGCTGGCATCGGTGGAAAGTCTTAGCACAGAGGCAGTAGACAATCCTGTCGGGCTGTAATCGTTGGTATTAGCTACAATCTGCGGGGGAGTAATGTCGCCGGTTAATGACAAACTCTGCGCCAGCACGCTAATGGGCGTACAGGTCGGCACACCGCCAGCAATCGCTGTAAACACAGAGCCGGTGGAGCAAGTAGTGTCCGTCGTACCGCCACTTCCCACCGCGTTGTCTAGAATGGAAAAATTGTTGTTGTACTGGCTGCCCCATGTATTGGGTTCCGCAAGCGGCAGCGCAAGATTTAGGTTGGGCGTATAGGTAGTCTGGCCATGCGCGTAAGTGGCAAGTGCCAGAAAGCAAATTACAAAGGTAAAAAATTTTCTCATCAGTTTGTTACCGTCCAGACTGTACCGCCCAAAGATCCCGCACCTACCGCTTCCATGCCGCCTAGAATCGTGATGTCGTGCAGAGAGGTATTTTTCCACACACCCGCCATTGTGGTTGTAGGCGTCCACACCGTGCCGCCGAGCGAGCCAGCGCCGACTGCTTCCATGCCGCCTAGCTTGGCGATGTCGTCAAGGGATGTGTCTTTGAATGTATCGGCCATTATTCCTCCTGGTTGGAGTAACGCCGTATCATGTCCATGATTCTCTGCGCAGTAAGAGCCGATACTCCAGGCGGTATATTGAGTCCTGTCCCTTGCTGGCCTGCGTACAGCGGCACGCTTAGGCGCGGTTCTGATAACCTGCCGCGCAGCTCGCCGGGACCGCCAAAGAACAGCCCCGTCCCTGGAATCTTCATTGATACATCGCCGCCGCCTGGAAGCGCTCCGCGCCGTGACACTGTGGCCAAGTCCTCTGCATCAATGCCGCGCAGTGCCGCGAGCGCATCATTGTGTGCCCTGGCCAATTCTGCTGTATTGATATTTGGCCCTGTCGTTCCCTGCTGAAAAATCTTTTGCGATGAGTCTTGCAGCGGTTCCATTACCGTCTTGCCACGCCTGAAGGCCGTGTTGAGAGATTTATAGTAGTCGCCCAGACCTGGCACTTTCTGGTCTATGGCATTAGCTATGGCCTCTCTTAGTTGTTGATTGGCTTGCCTCATCTCACGGCCCAAAATGCCGCCCTCTGGTGCCTTAGACGCTATACTTGCCCGTGCTCCAAGTTCCTGAGCCGCATTGATCGCATCGCCAACAGAGATAGGCTTATTGGCTAAACCAAACTCTGCTTTTGGTCGTAGTGCCATAGGTAGACTTGAATAGTCTGGTATGCCGCCGTACTTCTGCGGAAAATACTTGTTCAAGATAGAAGTAACTTCTGGGTCGGCTATAACTGCATCCTTGCCGAGTAGCTTAGTGATGTTCTTAACCCCGGCATTATAGGCCGCGCCTAGTGCCTCATCGCCCTTGCCGCCTGTTACAACGTCAAAGAAGCGGCTAGGCGTGAACTGCTCGCCCTGGATACCTGGGATAATCTTGGCGAGTTCAGCGCCATACTTGTCGAGGTACGCTTGAATACCGCCCTTTGCGCCTGCCGCTTGACGTGCAAGAAAGTTCTTACCCGCGCCTATCGCTTTTCCGAATCCTTCACCCGCTGCGCTGGTAGCCGCGTTGATTAACCCCTCTTTCCCTATCTCTGCCGGGTCTGTCTCGCCGCCCGCCGCACTTCCTGTCATTGCCCCTAGAGCAGAGCCGCCAGCGCGTGCAGCTAACCCAGCTACAGGACCAAGGCCGCCAGTTAGTGCCGATGCTCCGGCTAGTCCCGCCAGTGCGCCCCAACCTGCTGGAGTGTCAGGCACTAAGCTGGACGCTACTTTGCCAACAGTGGGCAGCCCGATAGCTTCACCGCCCTTTTGTATTGCCTCTGACGGCATACGGGCAAAGCGCTTCAGGCCGCTTTCCTGCGGCTGCTGCGGCTGTTGCGACTTGATGAATGAGTCTATCTCATCCATCGAGGCGTCAGCAGGGACGCTGTAACGCATACCGTCCAGTTCTACGATTTTGTCAGCCATGTTACTGCGCCGGTTCTAACTTGCCGGTCTGTGGGTTACGCCTCAGTTTGATTACTCCAGTATCGCCCGCCGCGCCTTGATCCATGACTACTCTACTTGGGTCTACCCCAGAGGATTGAGCCACACGGCTAACTTCTTTGACTCTCTGGGCATGCTGCTGCGCTTCCGATTGATACAGTTGGTTAGCGCGGTTCAGAAAATCTCTTCTCTGGTTGTCTGTTAGTTTCTTGCCAGACCATGCGGAACTTACCGAATTCCACGACAAGCCGAGCCTTTCAAGTAGCGGCTTCGCTGTTTGCGCCGCCCTGAACTCCGACTCCCTAACCACACTGCCGGGGTCTAACATCTTCATGTAGTTATAAAGCATGGATAGATCGCCTGCCGGGGAGGGATTTTGGCCAGAAGTCTTTATGCGATTGTAAGAGTCTCGTACTTGCTTAAAACCTTTGGAATCTGCTTCAAACTTGTCGCGCAATCGCGCCTCTTCCTGCAACTTCTGATACGGAGTGAGTTCCTTTTCTCCCGGTGATGTCGGCGGCTGTGAGAGTCTATCAGCCCGTGCATTAGCCGCGTTCGTTTCTGCGGTTAGTAACCCGCGTCGTTCCTCCAATAGGGGATCATCCGGCCTTTCGCGTGCTGGTAAGAACTGAGATAAGCCAGCAGGGTTAATCCGTGCCACAGCCTGTGTAGACGGTAAGCCAGGTTGCATAGGCTCTGTAGAAAGACCCTGGATAGCAGTTTCCCTGGCCTGTTCCTGGTTTAAGCCAAGCTCCGCTTTCTTGTTGCCGAGTTGTTTGGCTTGAATCTCTCCCGGCGCTTCTAAAATGTGCCTAACATCTTCCGGCTTGTTCACACCAAAGGCTTTTATTACCCGCAGTGCGCCTTCTGGCTCGGCAAGAGGATTACGAGCTTGCTGTGGGTCAATAAAGTTGCCCTTTTCTGTCAGTGGTCCTTCTACTCCAGGTGGCCTCGGTTCCGCCGCTTTTGGGCCGTAGTCGCGTAGTAACGAATCTCGCTCGTTTTGCTGTAATCCCTGCAATGCTGGCTGCACGAGCATTTCACTGATCTTACCCAGTTTGTCTGCCGGTATCCCAACCTTGAGTCCTGAGCCTATTAGCGCCTGCATCCCTTTGACAACATCATCCCGTGTGCTCGCCTTGTTGATGCTGTCGGCAATGGTCGGTAGTTGGTTGTTAATGAAGTTGTCTAATTCGCGTTGTCGGTCGGTTTTACCGCCCAACGCCTGTGCTATCTGGCCGATGCCAGTGTGCTCCCCGGCTGTTGCGAAAAAGTCCGCTAGTCCCATGTTTATTGACCGCCCGTTTTAAATATACTAAGGTTGCCGCCACCTTGTACGCCGCTGCTAGAACCAGAACTAGAACCCTCTCCGAATCCTCTGGAGAACTGGCTACCCTGGAGCGCCAGGGCGAGTTTCTTTAAGAATGTATCAAGTAGCGTTTGTGCGGTAGTCTGGTTAAATTCTGTTTCGCGGCCCGCTTCACCCGTGTCGAATGCCGTGCGCCGTGCCGCTTCATTCTGCTTTAGAGTCAACGCGCTATTTGACGCATCTCTGGCCGCCTGTTGCAGGTTGCTTAGAAAATCCCTGTCTAACGAACTCCGTGTACCACCTTCGAGGAACTGTGACGGTGAGTTTAGAGCGCCGGTTTGGGCTAACTGTTCCCGCTGCTGTGCTACCGCCTGATTGTAAGCCTGAGACAATCTTGACTGTTGGCTGCCGTACAAATTTTGCTCAATCTTGTTAAAATCGCCGCTATCTACAGGTGTGTAAGTGCCCTTCACATAAGTCGGGTTATAGTCAGGCACGTCAAAACTCGCTGTGTCGCCGCCTTGGTCCGGTGTTCCTGGTCGGTTCTCGTTGATGCCATAGTTTGTATAGTGCTCAAATGGGTGTTGGCTGAAATACTTGTCATTCGCTACGTCGGGATTGGCAGCTAGGTACTGTTGCGCGTTAAATGAGCCGGGACTTAGCTGAATGGTCTTATGGCCAGGTGTTAAGTTAGTGAGCATGCGGTAAACATTATTCATGTCCGTGCCGCTCTCATTAAATGATTGCTGCTGTGATTTCTGCTTACTCTTGGTCTTGCCGCCGCTGCCGCCTATGCTAAAGGCTTGAACCGTTGGGCCTGTATATACAAAGTATTCACGGCTGATTATATCGCCGCTTTCTATGTCAATGACTGTCTTAGTGTTGACTCGCATGTTTGTCTCTGTATCGCCTGTTAAGTTGAAAGCGGAAATTAAACGTTCTGTCTTTCCTATACCTGTGGCAGCTCACAGCTCTTGGATTAAGCGCATCAATCAACTCTCTGGTTATGCTGTAGCCCTTGCCGGGTGTAACCAGTGCCGCAATGTGAAGTATCGGCCCATCCCTCAGGTCGCACTCAGATAAAATATTCATCTGGCGTTGTTCCACTACGTCCACGAGCACTGGATAGTAACGAAAGTAACCAATTACGCTTTCCGGTTCTTCCTTTGGTGCCCAGAGAAGCCCGTTGTTAAGTAGACAAATATCAACCATCAGGTCTATTTCACACGGGTCGGCGTACTCGAAAGTCCGGTGAATAAGCCCTTTGACCTTATCTAGAATATCAAGAGTCTCATCGTCACTAGAGCCGTATCGCATTTTAGATAGATAAAATCGGCGTCCCAGACCGTGTCACTAGAGTAAGTAACTGCCGCCTGATCCTGATTGATGACAATAAATCCAATCGGTATCGTTCCCAGCCCATGCTCTACCGAGAACTCCGTATCTGCGGGGTTGGGCGTTGACACATCTGCAAAGCGTGTTTTGTCTATCGCTTTGTTGATTACCTCGTTCCATTGCGCCTCGTCATTGCCCCTTATACGGATCACGATTTGTACTCAACGACAATAACCACACCCTGCCCGCCGTCGCCGCCAGCGCGTACTATGCTGTCATCGGCTAATCCACCACCGCCCCCGCCGCCGTATGCCTTGCCCGGCTGTGCAGCGAATAACCCGCCGACCGCGCCAACTCCACCGCCGCCAAGCATTGACGCGCCGCCGTTGCCGCCGAATACCACGTTGGCAACCATTGAGAGTCCGTGCTGTCCGTCGCTGCCAAAGGCGTTGAATGAGCCGCCCACACCTGTTCCACCGCCTGCTTGTGCCGGTCCTACGGTGTTGTCATTGGAACTAAACGAACCGCCCAGACCGCCCGTGGCGCTTAAGTGACTCCCGAAACTGGAAGTCCCCCCGATGCCGCCTACCTGTCCATTGTTGCCGCCTACTCCAGGATCGCCAACCGTTACAACTTCGGTAGCGCCGAGACTTCCAACAGCAATCATGCTACGGGCATAGCCGCCGCCAGAACCGCCGCCGCCTGCGCGGGTGTAACTCACGACTCCGGTAGCTATGGGAGATCCACCACCACCACCACCGCCGACACAGATAACGTCAACAAAAAGCAAGTCGCTAGGTTTTGTCCACAAGCCGTTGCCGGTGAAAACAAGTATGCCCGCCTCATTTACCCGCTGTGCGCGTATGGTGTTCAAGTCGGTGACAAGACTTAGAATCTTCGATTGCTGGATATTGGCAAGCGCATTTATGTTCGCGTCGTCTATGTTGCCGTTGACGACATTGTAGAGCGTGTCAAAGTCGGCATTTACCTGAGCCGCTTCGCCTGTCTTGCTGGTTCCGGCAACAAATGTGTAGAGCTTGCTTACAATTCCCATTTAGGCACTCTGGTTAAGCGTAAAAAC
>Ga0209074_10000027_pt1 | contig 16688 bp, 10 predicted proteins | sample GAPlitter_FD_187522 | JGI IMG/M metagenome (GOLD analysis project Ga0209074, IMG submission 187522) | Agricultural soil microbial communities from Georgia to study Nitrogen management - GA Plitter (SPAdes) (version 2) | ecosystem: Environmental > Terrestrial > Soil > Agricultural land | place...
AAAAAGGGCTGATCTGGGCGGGAACGGACGACGGACTGGTGCAGGTCACGCGCGATGGCGGCGCGCACTGGTCCAACGTGACGCCGAAAGCGATTCCCGAGTGGAGCACGATCAGCCTGATTGATCCTTCGCCGCACGACGCGGGGACGGCCTACGTGGCGGTCGATGGCCACCGGCTTGACGATTTTCATCCATACGTTTTCAAAACGACGGACTACGGGAAGCAGTGGACCAAGCTCACCAACGGCATTCCCGACAACGCTTACGTGCACGTGGTGCGCGAGGATCCCAAGCGGCGCGGGCTTCTCTACGCGGGGACGGAAAGCGGCGTGTTCGTTTCGTTCGACGACGGCGCGCACTGGCAATCCTTGCAGATGAATCTTCCGCCCGCGCCCGTTCACGACCTGACCGTGCACAATGACGATCTGGTGGCCGCGACTCATGGCCGCGCGTTCTGGGTGCTCGACGACCTCGAGCCCATTCGGCAGATGAACGACAAGGCTCAAAACGAAGAAGTTCATTTCTTCACGCCGCGTGCGGCGTATCGCACCCATATCGGGTCGTTCCGGCTGCCTGCGGGATTCGCCGCGGGACAGAATCCTCCGTCGGGCGTCATTCTCGACTACTTCCTCAAGGAAGCCCCCAAAGGCGCGCCGAAAACCGACAACGATGACGAGAAGAACAAGTCGAGCGATGCCGACAAAAGCGGAACCGGCGACAAAAAAGAGAACGGCAAAGCCAAGGATAACGACGAGGATGCCGTCAAACTCGAAATCCTCGACACACAGGGAAAAGTCATCCGCAAATATTCGATGAAGAAGCCCAAAGGAGACGAAACTCCCGACGAAGGTGACGAATTCGATTTTCGCGGCCAGGACACGCTGACAGCCAACAAAGGGCTGAACCGTTTTGTTTGGGACATGCGCTATGAACCGGCCACCAAGGTTCCCGGCCTGGTCTCCTGGGGCGGCTCCGGCAACGGTCCCCTCGCGGTGCCGGGCAAATACGAAGCGCGCCTGACCGCCAGCGGCAAGCAGTACACGGCGCCCATCGAGATCAAGGAAGACCCGCGCGTCTCCGTCTCCGAAGCCGACTTGCAGAAACAACTCGACCTTTCCCTGAAGATCCGCGACCGCCTCAGCGAAGCCCACAAAGCCGTGAACGCCATGCGCGACATCCGCGGCCAGCTCGAAGCTCTGAAGAAGCGCCTCGGCTCCGACGACAGCCATAAAGACATTGTCGCTGCCGCAGACGCGCTCAAAACGAAAATAGAGAAGCTGGAAAGTTCTCTAGTACAACCGAAATCGAAGTCCGGCGAGGATCCCCTCAATTTCCCGATCCAATCCGCCGACCAACTGCAGGCTCTGGGCAGCACGGTCCAAGGCTCGGACAATGCTCCGACGCAATCCGACTACAGCGTCTTTGACCAGCTCGACAAAAAAATCGGCGAGCATTTGTCCGCCTGGGACCAGCTGCAGAAGACCGATCTCGCCGCGCTAAACGAAAAGATCCGCAACGCCAATATAGCCGCCATAGCGGCAACACCGCCTAAAGAGGACTAGCGGGGCTTCACCAGACGCCGCCAGGCCATCGAAATCCCACGATTTTGATGGCCTTTCCCCTGCTCCGCTTGACGCGCGCGTTCCCCTCGCGTAGCCTCTGACTCATCTCGTTTCCGCCAGTCGTTCGGCCCCTTTCCACAATCAGGGATCTTCTGCAATCAAGGAGGATTGCGTTCATGCGTAAACTCGACCGTTATCTTTTTGCGCTTTTGGCTGGAGCCACGTTCGCCGGCGCTATTCCAACGACATCAAGCGCCCAGGAAACCATGGCCACACCCAGGGTGTTGCAGATCACCCGCGAATTCACGAAACCCGGAAAAGCAGGCGCCGTCCACGACAAAGCGGAAAGCGCCTTCGTCCAGGCTATGACGCGCGCGAAGTGGCCCACGCACTACCTTGGAATGACCTCGCTCTCCGGCAAGCAACGGGCCCTTTTCCTTACATGGTATGACTCCTTCGATGCCTGGGAGAAGGACAATGCCGGGATCGCCAAAAACGCCACTCTTTCTGCGGAACTGGATCGCGCCGGTATGAACGACGGCGAGCTGCTCGATTCCCTCGACCAGGGCGTTTTCATGTTCAACGAAGACATGAGCCTCCGCCCCAAAAAGGAACTTTCGCACATGCGGTTTATGGAGATTCTGTCGTTTCATGTGCGGCCGGGCCACGGCAACGAATGGCGAGAGCTCGTCAAGCTATACAAAGACAATTTCGAGAAGGCTGTCCCCGACGCACACTGGGGCACCTACGAGGGGATCTTCGGCGGCGAAGGCGGAACCTACCTGGTCTTCATCGCCCGCGAAAACCTGGCGGAGATCGACAAGGGTTTCGCCGATGACGAGAAATTCGCCGCAGCCCTCGGACCCGACGGAATGAAGAGACTCAGCGAACTCGAAGCCGCTTGCGTGGAGTCGTCTCAGCAGCAGATCTTCGCCTTCAACCCGCACATGAGCTACGTTCCCGACGACTGGGCCAAGGCCGATCCCGATTTCTGGAAGCCGAAGGCCATGGCTCGTCCAGCGAAGCCCGCGGCTGAATCCAAGAAGCCGACGCCATAACACCGGACTGCACACGGCAATCTCTCCGGTGAGGCCCAAGGCTGCCGCCGTCATACGCGGCAGCCTTTACGTGGCTCGGGGAACGCGGCGTTTCCCACCACAATGGAGCGCTTGCGAACTTCTGGCTGCCGATCTCTCGTCTCCGATCGCTGCGTTTATAGTAGGCTTCTTACTCATGCCTGCCATCGTCTGCCTGCTCCGAGGCGTCAACCTCGGGGGCCACAACTTGATCAAGATGGACGACCTGCGCGCCCTGTGCGCGTCTTTGAAGTGCCGCAATCCTCAGACTTACGTGCAGAGCGGCAACGTCGTATTCGAGTCCGGCGAAAAGAACCAGGTAACACTCTCGCGAAAAATCGCCGCGGCGATCGAGCGAAAATGCGGATTCCGCCCCAGTGTGATTCTGCGCACGGCAGCGGAGCTGCGCGGCGTCGTGCAACGTAATCCGTTTGCCGGCCGCTCCGGCATCGAGCCCGGGAAACTCCTGGTCACATTCCTCGCGGAAAAACCCGCGCGCGCCGCGGCGGCCGCGCTGAAGAAACGCGCCATCAGCCCTGAAGAGCTGCATCTCATCGGCAGTGAAATTTACGTTTACTTCCCCAACGGGGCCGGCAGATCCAGGCTCAATTGGTCAAGTCTGGACAAGACGCTTCAGACCACCGGCACCGCCCGCAACTGGAACACCGTCACCAAGCTCCTCGCCATGGCCGAAGCGATTGAATCCATGAGCTCGCATTAGACCGGTTTCTCCGCTCATCTCTGCTCTCTATCCCTAGGGCCTGAAATCTCTTTTTCTACAACCTTCGCGGCATGTTCTGCTCCTCTACCCTGTGACAGTCTTCGGTGGTGGATCAATTTCATGTTTTCCTGCCGCAAATTTCCGTCCGCGATTCTTCTGGTTGCCGTTCCTCTCTGGGGCGGACCCTTGAGCGCCGATCCGGTGGCGGCGGAACACAAGGAAGGGCCGCTGCACGCCTTTCTTGCCGTCCGCGACGTGAACAGCAAAATCATCGGCACCGCGGAGGTCAGCCAGGTGCGGAAATCCGGCCACATGGTTACCCGCGTCGTTTTTCGGTTGAAGGACGGTTCGCTGCTGGACGAGACCACCACATTCTCCCAGCGCGACACTTTTCGCCTGATCAGCGACCGCGTCATCCAGAAAGGCCCCAGCTTCAAACTGCAAATGGAGAGCATACTCGACGCCCCAAGCGGGCAATTCACCGCCAAATATCAAGACGAGCACGGAAAGCAAAGGGAGATTCGCCGGCACCTCGACGTCCCCGCCGACGTCTGCAACGGCCTCATCTGGACGCTGCTCAAGAATGTCGACCCCGGCGGCCCCACGACGACGGTTTCCATGGTTTCCGCTTCTCCCAAGCCACGTCTGGTAAGGCTGCGCTTCACCGCAAAAGGAGAATCCGTGTTTTCTATCGCCGGAACCAAGCGCAAAGCCACTCACTTCATCATCAAGACGGAGCTCACCGGACCGGCCAAGCTTGTGGCTCCGCTGGTCGGCAAACACCCTCCGGAAATGGAGGGCTGGGTTTTGGAAGATAAAGTTCCCACGGTGTTCAAATTCCGCGGCCCACTCTACGAAGGCGGCCCCGTTTGGCAAATCGAGCCGGCGGGTCCCGCCGGCCCACAGCCCTCTCCGAAGTCCGGGGGCGGTCTTGGAGACCCTGCCGAATCGCTTGCCGTCGTGGCCCGAACCAATTAACCTTTCTGCGCCATGCGCCTTTACCGGACGCCGTCTGCGCTCCTGCTCGAGCACGACGGCGGATACTATGCGTTGACGGAGACGAATCTCGATGCGTTGCTCGCGCGCGACGATCTGCGTGCCTTCTTGCTCAAGAGCATCGCCGGCTTGTCTCCCGCTGCGGTGCTCCCGCCCGACGCGCCGCTGCTCGCTCCCATCGGCGCCCAGGAAGTCTGGGCTGCCGGAGTGACCTACCTTCGCAGCCGCTCCGCCCGCATGGAAGAATCCAAGTCCGCGGGAGGCGGCAATTTCTACGATCGCGTCTATCACGCGGAACGCCCCGAGCTTTTCTTCAAAGCAATGGCCAGCCGCGTCGTTGGCCATCGGGGCAAAGTCGCCATTCGCTCGGATGCCCGGTGGTCCGTGCCCGAACCGGAGCTCGCGGTTCTGTGCAGCGCCACCGGCAAAATCACCGGCTACACCATCGGCAACGACATGAGTTCCCGCGATATCGAAGGCGAAAACCCGCTCTACCTTCCCCAAGCCAAGGTCTATAACCGCAGCTGCGCCCTGGGTCCCGGCATTCTGGTCGGCGATGAGCCGCTCGGCAGATCCACCCGGATTCAGCTTGCTGTCTTTCGTCAGGGAGCCTGCGCTTTTCGCGGCGACACCACTCTCGCCAGTCTGAAGCGCGACCCGCAATCTCTCGTCGACTATCTCTTCCGCGACAATCTCTTCCCCGCGGGCTGCTTCCTGCTGACTGGAACCGGCATCGTTCCGCCCGATTCCTTCACCCTGGAGCTTGCCGACGAGATCCGCATCTCCATCGACGGAATCGGCACTCTCGTCAACTCCGTCGGCTAGCCGCTCGCGCCGCGCATTGAGGCGCCGCTTCACTCGCCGGCTCTTGTGAATTTGCTTGCTCGAACTGCCGGACTAGTCGATGCGCAGGGCTGTCGCCGGATCGGTGTTCATTGCGCGTCGTCCCGGAATGTAGCAAGCGGCAACCGAGGTCGCCAGAAGCAGCGCCGCTACCCCGGCATAAGTGATCGCGTCGAACGGCTTGACGCCGAACAACAGAGCCGCCAAATAGCGCGACAGCCAAAAAGCGCCCAGCGCGCCGAGCATCGCTCCCGCAAGAGCGGGCCGCAAACCCTGGCGAATAATCATGCTGAGAATGTGCAAGCGCGTCGCTCCCAGGGCCACGCGCAGGCCGATTTCGGGCGTGCGCCGCGTCGTCGAATACGAAAGCACGCCGTAGATTCCCGTGGTCGCCAAAAAGAGCGCCAGCACGCTGAAGACCGACAAGAGCATCACGTTGAGCCGTTGCGGCGCTACCGAGCGGTACACCACCTGATCGAAAGAGCGCACGTCGGAAATAGGCAGATTGGCGTCCATACTTCCCACGAGCGAGCGGACCGTGGGCACCAGGGCCAGCGGATTGTCCCGCGTGTGCACTACGAAATCCGTGGGAAGCGCGGTGAGTCCATAGGGAAGATACACGGTGAGGGTAGGCTTCTCGGCCAGGCCGCGCTCCCGGCTGTCGCCTACAACTCCTACGACATCCGCGTCCGTTCCGCCTTGGCCCTTCCACAACACCACCCGCTGCCCGATGGGATCCGCATCACGAAAGATCTGCGCCGCGAGCCGGTGACTCAGGATGACATGGACCAGATCGGCTGGCTCCTTTTTTGTCGGCCATTTGTCGTTTTCATCGAAGCCTCTGCCGCGAAGCAGAGGAAGGCCCACGGCCGTAAAATAGCCCGGCGTCACGATGCGCCATCCGGCCCACGGCGGCTGCGCGGAAGACTGCGGCGTGTCAATCCCCATGCCCGGATCGCCCCCCACAACAGGTCTTTGACTTACGGCGCCGGAGGCCAGCACTTGTGGATTCGCGTTCAGGCGCTCGAAGAAGCGGCCGAGGAACTGCTTCCCCACGCCGTTTTCCCAATACGAACCCGGCATATTCACGGAAAACAGCAGACGGTTTTCCGTTTGGAACCCGCGGTCCACGGTCATGAGTTGGTGGAAACTGCGAACAAAAAGTCCGGCGCCCACCAGCAGAAGGAACGAAAGCGCGACCTCGCCGGCTACCAGAACGTTGCGAAGGCGGCCTTGGCCCCGGCTGCTCGTTTGCCGCTCGCCGTCGCGAAGCGCGGACGCGATTCCCGACGCAGGCGCCTGCAGCGAGGGGGCCAGGCCGGAGAGCAGTCCGGTCAGCAGCGCAATCGCAACGGCGAACGCCAGCACCCAGGGATTGAGACTCGCGTCGGCCAGCCGCGGAATGCCGCGAATTTCAAGGGATTGGATGGCCCCGAGACTTAGATACGCAACAAACAAACCGGCCGCCACGCCCAGCCCGCTCAACAGCAGCGATTCCATCATGACGAAGCGGATCAGCCGGGCGCGGCTGGCGCCCAGCGCGGTGCGCACCGCGATTTCACGCGCTCGCGCGGTCCCGCGCGCGAGAAGCAGATTGGCGCTGTTGAGGCAAGCGATGAGCAGCAGAAACGTTACCGCGCCGAGCAGAACCCAAAGCGCCCGGCGCGTGTTCTCGCTGGCTACCCATGTGCCTGACGGGGTTAGCAGAAAACCGATGCCCTTGTCGTCCTTTGGGAAAGAGCGTGCAAGCGAGGAGGCGAGCTGCGCCAGATCGTTCCGCGCGGCATCTTGCGTCACCCCTGGCTTGAGGCGCGCGATTACCTCGAATTCCCAACTGCCACGATCGACTCCGGCACGGTAGCCGAATGGGGTGTACAACTGATCGTCAATCCACGGTTCGCCGGGGGGAAGTATTCCGATCACGACATAGGCGCGATCATTCAAGCGCAGCGTCTGGCCCACAATGCCGGCGTCGCCGCCAAAATGACTTTTCCAGAATTTGTTGCCGAGGATGACCACGGGATTCCGAAAGCCGCCGCGGTCGTCGTCGTAAGAGAAATCGCGCCCGAAAATCGGCAGAACGCCGAGCGTTCGAAAAAAGCCGGCCGAGACTTCGATGAAGGTGACCTTCTCGGCGGGTCCGCTGCCGGTAAGGTTGGCTTCGTCGTAATGATACGCGGCCACTTCGGAAAACGAATGATTGTAAGAGCGCACGTCCCAGAAATTGGCTTCGGAGAAGGCATTCTGATCCAGTCCGCGATCGAGGCGCGTTTCCCACACGCTGAGCAGGCGGTCCGTGTCGCGGAAAGGCAGAGGCTTGAGGAGAGCGGATTGGAAAATACTGAACACCACGATGCTCGCGCCCATCCCCAGCGCCAGCATGCCCGTGCCGATGACCGTCAGGGAAGGATTACGCCGCAGGCCCCGAAGAGACTGCCGAACTTCGCTGTAGAGAGTGTCCAGGGCCGCTCCCTTCCGGACTTCGCGAACCTCCTCTTTCACCTTCTCCGCTGCGCCAACTTCCAGGGCGGCTTCCCGGCGCGCCGCAATCGGGTCGGCGCCAGCGCGAATCTTTTGCTCTTCCAGCAATTCACGGTAGGAGCGGATTTCATCGGACAGCTCGTTTTCCACGCTGCGCCGCTGCATGATATTCCGGAACAGGGCCTGGATTCTGCGTATCAGTGGCATGACACACCTCGGAGGCGTTGGCCGTTCACGTGGCTTTCAAAGCACGCGCCATCGCCGCGGCGATGCGCGCCCAAAGGTCGCTTTCCTGCCGGAGCTGGCGGCGGCCCGCCGCGGTCAGCCGGTAAAATTTCGCGCGGCGGTTGTTTTCCGAAGCGCCCCAGGAAGAACTCAGCCAGCCGGCTTCCTCCATGCGATGGAGCGCCGGAAACAGCGATCCCGCCTTGACGTTAAAGGTGTTCGAGGTTACTTGCGCGATGCGATTCGAGATGCCCAGCCCGTGCAAGGGCTCGAGCGCAAGAACCTTCAGGATCAGAACATCCAGCGTGCCTTGCAGGAGATTTGTCGGAGAAGGCGGCATCGGACCGGCACCTATAGACAATCGATAGGACTTGCTATCGACACTCTACAGGAAGCGCGTGGACAAATGCAAGTGCATTGCTGGAAGGGTGGCCTCCGCGCCGGGTTTGGGATCGGCTCCCGCCGCCCCTCCCCTGCACCGGGTCTCCACGCTCCCCCGCTCCAGTGAGCGGGCCTCCTCTCGGTGTTCCCTGGCGTGCTCGACTCTGCCGTTCGTCCCCCAATTTTCGCCGTTCAACCCCGTTCCGCTCCCATTCGATGAATTAACCTTCCAGCAATCGCATGGCGGCGTTATAATGGCCACCAGAGTCGCATTTGTCGTGCAAGTCGCCGTTCCCTCGCGCGGTCGATTTACTCTTCCCTCCTACATCTTTCAGGCCAAAAAAAAACGTGCTTCTAAGTGCTTTAGAAAGAACACTTGCAGATCTGTATGAAAACACGCCACTTCATCTCCTGCAGAATGAACACTTACACGAGATCCGGGGAGGGGTGCTTCCTGCCGCCTACAAAACCCGCTGCTTCGGCTCTGGCCCGGGCTTTCGTCCAAAGGGCCTACTCGGCGCCCGCCGTACCCTCTCGGACACGTGCTTTTCCGCGTTCGTTGCCGCCGCTCCGCCCAAGCCGCATACTCGATTCATGCGTCCTCGGGGAAAATTCGGCTGCTGTGTCCTGGCAGCGGTTCTTTGCGGCTTCGCTACGTCACCCTCTCGCGCCGACGAAATTCGTCTGAAAGACGGGAAGAAACTCTACGGCGTGATCGTGGCCTACGAAGACAACATGTTTAAGGTAAAGACCGACTACGGCTACGTGCTGGTGGAAAAAGACAAAATCGCCTCCATTATTCCCACCGCGCCGGCGTCGCCAAAGCCCGAGGCAAAGAAAGAGCCGGAGCCGGCCAAATCGCCCGCCACAAAATCGCGAGACGTGGAGCCCACGCCCGCCGCGGAGCGTTCGGAAGTCTCCGGCAAAACTGCCCGGCCCGCTGCCGGCAACGCTCCCGCCGAAAAGAAAGAAGCATCCTCCGCCAAGCCCGCGAGCGCGCCCGCAAATTCCCCTGCTCCCGGCGAAAAGGCTTCCGCGCCCGGCTCCGCACCCGGCGTTTCCACGCCGGCTTCTGTAACAACGCCTCCGGCCGAACCGGAATTGCCGCCGAACCGCGAAGAGGTCCAGCGCAATACCTATACGAATTTCACCCACCACTTCCGTATGTACAAGGCTCCCAGCTGGGACCTGATCGAAGGAGCGCGCCGCGCTCTTCCCGACGCCGTCGTGGCCATGGGCACTTCCGACCAGTCCACGCTGATGGTGATTGGCGAAGAAAAAACCGCGGCCGCTCTGGACGCCTCTTCCACCGCCGTTGAGAACCGGCTGCGCGATGCGTACGAAAATTACCGGCGCGTTTCCCGCGAGAAAATTACCGTCGCCGGGCAGCCCGCCATTGAGATCAAGTACCGCGGCACCGCCGACGAGCATCTGTGGTGGGGAACGCTCGTCGTTGTTCCGCACGGATCTTCCACTCTCACGATTCTCGGCATGACTTACTCCGATACGGACCTGATCCAGATTCAGGAAAACGTCATTGCCCGCGCGATTTCCAGCCTGGATTTCAACGTACCGTAGACGGAAGGAAGAAAACACCGCCGGCGGGAACAAAAATGAAAATACTTTCTCCGGAGAAATGAATCAGGCGATGTCGGCCGCGGCATCCGAGACTTTGCTGTTTTCGCGAATCAACGTAATCAGCGCCTGCGCGGCGCGCGGCAGGCTCCGGTCGCGGCGATAGGCCAGTCCCAATTCGCGCCACAAATCCACGCCCTCGACGCTGAGCAATTTCACTTCGCCGGTCTTTACCTGGTCTTTGGCGAAACTCTCGCTGATGAACGAAACCCCAGCATCCGCGCCGACGAATTTCTTGATCATGCCGATGCTCGGCAATTCCATGGCGATGTGCACGCGCGAGCGGTACGGACGGAACAGTTTGTCGAGCACTTGCCGCGTGTAGCCCGTGCGCGGAAAAATCAGCGGCTGCGAAGCGACTTCTTCCAGCGTCACCTTGTTGCGCTGCGCCAGCGGATTGCGCACGCTGACCATGAAACGCATGCGGTCCCGATAGATGTGGTGCACTTTCAGGTTCGGCGATTTCAGAGGCAGCGTGACGATGCCGATATCCACCGAGCCGTCCTCCAGCCGCTGCAGAATCTTATGGCTGAAATTGCGATAAATGCTGATGTGCACCAAGGGGTAGCGCCGCTGAAACTCCGCGAAGATATCCGGCAGCAGATACAGACAGGTGGCTTCATTGGCCCCGAATACCACCGGACCCTGCACGACGTTGCCGCGGTCCGCAACGACCTGCACGGATTCGTCGCGCAAGCGCAGAAGTCTCTCGGCATAGTCGAACAGAACTTCGCCGGCGGGAGTGAGTTCGACGGACTTTGCGGAACGGTCGAGGAGCTTGGCGCGATAGGCTTGCTCGAGCTGGCGGATCTGCGCGCTGACCGCGGACTGGGAACGGAAAACTTTCTGGCCCGCGCGAGAAAAGCTCTTCAGTTTTGCGACATAAACAAAAGTTGTGAGCTGGTCAAAATCCATAAGCGCCGGACTCGGCAGAGATTATAACCGAATTTGCCGAGCCAAGACTGCCGACACTTCCCTTCCCGGGCCCAAGTTCGTTACACATGAAGAGCTTGCGAAGCCGCAGCGGCGCCCGCGACCAGCGAAGGCGCGGGAGATTCACGGTGAAGCCCGGAGAGCAAGGGACTCCATGCCGCTTCAACCGTTCCCTGGAAATGCACCGGCTGCACGCGCACCATCGGCAGCGGACCGCGCCTGGAAAGCAACCGCGCGGCTCGCGGACTCGACGTGTGATGCAGATGTTCCTGCAAGACGCGGCGCAGCCAGGACTCTTCCACAGGCTCGACTTCCGCCACATTTACGAATTCCTTGTGGAGCACGTCTTCGGCTTCGGCGCGCAGCACGTACGCCAGGCCGCCGGTCATGCCGGAGCCGAAATTGAGGCCGAGCAGACCGATGACCAGGACGGCGCCGCCGGTCATATATTCGCAGCCGTGCTGGCCAACGCCCTCGACAACCGCGAGCGCTCCGCTGTTGCGGATGGCAAAGCGTTCACCGGCGCGGCCGGCGACGAACAGCTGGCCGGAAGTTGCGCCGTAGAGCACGGTGTTGCCGACAAGGACGTCGCCGCGGCGCGAAGCGTTGGAACCGGAGGAAATGACGATCGTTCCGCCCGAGAGTCCCTTGCCGACATAATCGTTGGCTTCGCCGGTGAGATGGAGGCTCATGCCGTCGGAGAGGAATGCGCCGAAGCTCTGGCCGGCGCTGCCGCAGAATTCCTGAGAAATCCGCGCAATTTGCGAGCGGTGGTGCATACGCTTGCGCATGATGTCGCCACTTAACGCCGCGCCGATGCTGCGATCGGAGTTGCGAATCGCTTGCGGCGCGCCTTCGCCGGAAGCATCCAGCGCCAAGCCGGGACCATCGCTGACCGCAGCGTGCAGGCCGGGCAACTGTTGCGGCGCAACGCGGAAGGACATGTCGGATTCGAGGGCCAGCGCGGGCGTCTCCGCGTAATTGGCTGACCGCGGACGCAGGCAGTCGTAAGCGCCCTTGAGTTCGGAGAGCGAGCGGGCGCCGAGTTCGGCGAGCTTCTGGCGAACTTCCTCGGCAAGAGCGCGGAAGTAAGAAACGACCATTTCCGGCTTGCCGTTGAAGCGCGTGCGCAGAGCCTGATCCTGGGTGGCGATGCCGACGGGACAGGTGTTCAGGTGGCACTGGCGGGCCATCACGCATCCGATGGCCAGCAGCGAAGCCGTGCCGAAACCGAATTCGTCGGCTCCCAGGATGGAGGCGATAATGATGTCCCGCGAAAACTTCAGGCCTCCGTCCACGCGGAGAGAGAGGCGCGAACGGAGGCCCGCGCGAACCAGTGTTTCATGGGTTTCGCGCAAACCAATTTCCCAAGGAAGGCCGGTGTTCTTGATGGAGGTGAGCGGCGAAGAGCCAGTGCCGCCGTTGTGGCCGGCGATGGTGATGACGTCGGCGCCTGCTTTGGCGACGCCGGCGGCAATGATTCCCACGCCCGAGCCGGAAACAAGTTTTACGCCGATGCGCGCGCGGGGATTGACGGTGCGCAGATCGTGAATCAACTGCGCGAGATCTTCAATGCTGTAGATATCGTGATGCGGCGGCGGTGAAATCAGCGGCGTACCGGGAACCGCATGGCGGATGCGCGCGATGTATTCGGAGACTTTCTTCGCCGGCAACTGACCGCCTTCGCCGGGTTTGGAGCCCTGAGCCATCTTGATTTCGAGCTCTTCGGCATGGACCAGGTAATCGGCGGTTACGCCAAAGCGGCCCGAAGCCACTTGCTTGATCTTATTTGAGGCGTGCGGTTCATCGCGATACAGGATGGGATCTTCACCGCCTTCGCCGGTATTGCTGCGGCCGCCGAGCATATTCATGGCGATGGCCAGCGTTTTGTGGGCCTCGGGACTCAGCGAGCCGAGAGACATGGCCTGAGTGGAGAACTTGCGAACGATGGACTCGAGCGGCTCGACTTCTTCGAGGGGAACCGGGGAAGAAGGAACCGTCTCGAGAAGGTCGCGCAGGAACACGGAACCCTGGGATTCCGCCAGCTCTTCAAAAGCGTGGAATTTGGCGGCGTCCGGCGCTTTCACGAAAGCATGCATTCGCCGGACAACTTCCGGCGAGTTGGCGTGAAGTTCGGCGCCTTTGCGGAAGCGGTACAGACCGGCATCGGGCATTTCGCCGGCCGCCGAAAACGCGTGGGCGTGCATTTTCAAATAGTCGGCGAGCAAGTCGTCGAGAGATTTCTGGCCGGCGAAGTCCGCGGCATCCTCGAAGAATTCCTCGCAGACGTCCGGCGACAAACCCACGATCTCGAAGAGGTAGCTGTTGCGATAGCTGGCGACGGTGGAAACGCCCATTCGAGCGAGAACTTTCCGAAATCCGGCGAGAATAGCTTTGCGAACCAGCTCGAAACCGCCGGCTTGCTGCTCCTCGGCGAATTGTTCCGTGAGATAAGGCGCGACGGCGCTCGCGCCAGCCGCAACGAGGAGCGCGATGTGATGAGTGTCGAAGGCCTGCGAAGTCTCCACGACAAGAGGAACGTCCCAAAGACCTTCGCGAACCATCGCTTTCCACAAAGCTGCGGTGGCGAGCAGGGCGGGGACTGCTGCGCGGTCCCGGCCCAGGCCGCGATCCGAGAGGAGGAAGAGTCCCGGGCGCGCGTTGCCACCCAGAGGGGTAGATGCAAGCTGGGCGAAAACGCTGCGCGCACCCGAGACTCCCGTGCTGGCAGGAAAGCTGAAATCCAGGCGCTGAACGGGTCCACAGGCTTCGGAAAGCTCGGCAAGTTCGGCTTGGGTGACGATGGGGCACGGAAGCGCGAGATCTTCGCGGAGGCGGACCTCGAGAGACATCACGTGCGTTTCGCGCAGAGGGTCGATGGGGGGATTGGTGACCTGAGCAAAGCGCTGCTTGCAGTAATCCCACACGGTGCGGGGAAGACTGGAAAGAAACGCAGGAGGAGCGTCATCGCCCATGCTCCAGTCCGCTTCTTTTCCGCGAACAAGGGAAGAAAAGAGAATCTTGAACTGGTCGTCGGTCCAGCCGCCGGCGGCAGCAATGCGCTTCGGCTCATCCACGGAAACGGAAGCCGCGGACGTGGCGCGGACGCAGCGGGTTTCCGGAGCGGGCAACTGCGCGCGGCGGGAAGCCAGGCGCTTAAGAATTTCGCGCCAGCGAAAGAGCGCACCGGTCGCGGGATTGGCGAGAATCATTTCGCCGGGACCGAGGCGCTGGCGCTCGGCGATGCGGGACTCATCGAGGTCAACCAGGCCGGTTTCCGAGCCGGCGATGACCAGCCCGTCGTGAGTGACGGTATAGCGCAGGGGCCGAAGACCGTTGCGATCCAGCTTGGCGCCCACGTACTGTCCGTCGGAAAAAATTAGCGCGGCGGGACCGTCCCAGGGCTCGCCGTGCTGGGCGAGCGAAGTAAGCGCGCCGCGAACATCGCGGGAGAGCAACGGATCGTTCTCGAACGCCGGCGGCACCATGGAAAGCATGGCTTCGTCGGGCGAGAAGCCTTCCAAAAGCTTCAGTTCGAAACCATTATCGAAGCTGGCGGAGTCGCTGACGTAGTCTTCGAGCGCGTGGAACCATTTGCCGACAGCCAGATCTTCGCGAAGAGCTTTCTCCTTGGCGCGAACCCAACGGCGATTGGAAACGATGGTGTTGATTTCGCCGTTGTGGGCGACGTGGCGGAAAGGCTGCGCAAGGTGCCAGGAAGGTTGGGTGTTCGTGGAATAACGCTGATGGAAAATGGCAAAAGTGATCTCGAAGGAGGGATCGCGCAAATCCTCGTAGAACTGCGGAAACTGCCAGGGCGTCAGGAGCCCCTTGTAAACGACGGCAAGCGAAGAAAGCGAGCAGACGTAACATCGCGCGGGAAGAAGCGATTCGGCGCGCTTGCGGAGCATGGCCAGGCGCCACTCGAAACGGCCGCGCTCCTGCTTGGAAGGCGGAAGATCGGCGTCGCGAAGAGCATGGAACGGAGCGACGTAGAACTGCCAGATCTCCGGCATGGTTTCCAGAGCGCGACGCCCGAGGCAATTGGAATTGACGGGAACGCGGCGCCAGCCGGCTATGCGCAGCCGCTCCGCATCCGCGGCAGCTTGCACGGCGGCGCGAGCTTCCGCGGCGTGTTCCGCAGGGAAGAAGGCAAAGCCCAGCCCGAAAACCTGGGGCAACTCGATTCCCTGCTCGCCGGCACGGGCACGGAAAAAGGAAACCGGAATGGAGGTAAGCAAGCCGGCGCCATCGCCGCTGGCGCCGTCGGCGTCGACGCCGCCGCGGTGGGTGAGCCGCTCCAGGGCGGAAAGGGCGTACTGGACAATGTCGTAGCTAGGGGGGCTGCCCAGGCGGGCAATGAAGCCTGTGCCACAGGCGTCGTGGTCAGGGTGACCCCAGTTGGGTCGGCGCCGCCCGCTCTGCGGACGCTGGTAGCGCGGGTCCATGACTGTTTATAGGGGTTGGGCCGGGCAGATGTACAACTCAGAAAATCGATACAGTGAATTGAATTTCCGAAAGCAACGGGAGGCGCGGATTTGCGCGCGGCGGTTCGTCCGGCACCAGCTTTCGCGCGAGTGCGCGATCAAGCTCGCCGGATACAGGTTTTACTTCAGGAAGTCGAGCAGGGACGGGAGGGTCAGGATTCGGCCGGTCGCGGCCAGGTTGGACTGGTAGGCGGTCTGCGACTGCGCCAGATTCGAAGCGGCAGCGGCCGGGTCAACACCGATCAGGGCGTTTTCCTGCGTGCTGAGGTTCACTTTGTCCTGGCTGAGGAAATTCTCGCTCAGGGCGATTTGGTTCAGGGAGTTTCCGTAAAACACGCGCTGCGTACTCATTGTGCTCAGGGCGTTCTGCACCTGCGTCACCGCGGCGGCGATACCGTTCCCGGATTGCAGTGAGTTGTACAGGGCGGTCAACGCGCCGAACACACTGCCCGCGGCGTTCTGGAAGAGCTGGCTACCCGGCACTCCCGAGCTGATGGAGTTCCCGTTCGACAACTGCACGGAGGTGGCGTTGCCGTTGCCATTGTAGGTCACGGCCAGAGTGGCGGGATCCTGGGTGAAAGGCTGCGTTGTGACCGCCGTGCCGGAGAAAATGTAGGTTCCCTGATAGGTGGTGTTGGCGAGGCTCATCATCTCGCTGAGCAGCCCTTGGGCTTCTCCGGCGATGGCCTGACGGTCTCCGGGATTGAGAGTTCCATTGGCGCCTTCGGTGCCGATGGCCAGAGCGCGGGTGAGGACCTGCACGACGTTGCTGAGGGTAGAATCCGCGACCTGGAAGCGCGCCTGCAAGGTGTCGAGATTCTGGAGGAATTGGTCGTCCTGCCCGGCCTTATCGTGGTTCTGCACAACGGCGGCGACCGCGGCCGGATTGTCGGAAAGCTGGTTGACGCTCTTTCCGCTCGAAAGCTGCTGGGTGGCCGTGTTCATGTTCTGGCGGGTTTGCTGGATGGCCGCAAGCAGGTCAGGGACGAGGTTCGGATTGAGCCGGATAGCCATAGGTCATTGCACCATGTTGATGGTCGTCTCAAGCAAAGTGTTGATCACGGAAGCCACTTGAGCCGAGGCCTGATAAGCGTTCTGGAAGCGTATGAGATTGGCGGATTCCTCGTTGATGTCGACGCCGGAGACACCGCCCTGCAGGTTTTGAATCTGCTGGAGTACGAGCGAGCCGGCTTCCTGATTGGTTTGCGCGCTTTGCACGTCGTTGCCGATCTGGAAGATCAGATTGGAGTACGCGCTCAAGGGAGTCTGCCCATTGATGATGGTTTGATTCTGCAGGGCAAGAATGGCGTTGATGTTGGAATTATCGCCGGCGGTGCCGTCGCTGCTC
>Ga0209074_10000028_pt1 | contig 16544 bp, 12 predicted proteins | sample GAPlitter_FD_187522 | JGI IMG/M metagenome (GOLD analysis project Ga0209074, IMG submission 187522) | Agricultural soil microbial communities from Georgia to study Nitrogen management - GA Plitter (SPAdes) (version 2) | ecosystem: Environmental > Terrestrial > Soil > Agricultural land | place...
TTAAGTTTTGTTAGTGGAGATATTGAAAAGGGGGCAATATCTTTAGTTGGCTAAAGTAATTTTATTAAAATTGTGAGTGAGCTTGTTTATAAATTTAAAATTTTAAGTTTTGTTAGTGGAGATATTATTAGATTAAATTTGTCATTGGGTAATTTGTTAGCTTAGACATAATATCAGTAGGGTTTATCAATAAGATTTTTAATTAAGATTTTCTTTTATAAAATTCGTTAGTGGAAATTTTTTAGTGGAGACTTGTCAATTGAAATTTGTTAGCAGGAATGTTGATAAGAATAATATTTTTTATTTTATTAAAATAATCCTATTTAAATTATAAATAAGGTTTTTATAAATTGAAAAAATTAAATTTTGATAATATAAATAAATATTTTTTATAAATATTTATTTATTATTAATAATAATAAAAAGTTATTTATTGCTTAATTAATAAATTATATTATAAAATATTTTATTATAGTAAATTATTTTATTAAAATATTTTTTTACATGTAAATTAAATTTAAAGGAATAAATTATTTATTAAAAATAAATATTTTATTTTATTCGCAGTAATTAATTTTATAAATAAAAATAATTTTGATTTAGAAATTATTTTTAGTATTGATAAAATTTGTGCCAGCAATCGCGGTTATACAAATAATACAAATAAATTATTTTAGTATTAGTTATTTTTTATAAGAATAAAAGAAAAAATAAAAATTTATAGGTGAAATTTTAAATTTTTAAATGTCTTTATTATTAGTTTAAAAAAGCTATAAAATTTTAAATTTAAACTAGGATTAGATACCCTACTATTTAAAAAGTTAAATTAAAATGCTTAAGTAGTATTAGATTAATTCTTAAAACTTAAATAATTTGGCGGTATTTTAGTCTATTCAGAGGAATTTGTTTAATAAATGATAATCCACAATTTACCTTACTTAAATTTGTAGAATTTGTATATCGCTGTCATAAGAATATTTTATAAGAATAATAATTTTCTAAAATTTAAATTAAAAAAAATGTCAAGTCAAGGTGCAGTTTATATTTAAGATTTAAAATGAATTACAATAAATTTATTTATATGGATAATTTTTATAAAAAAAATAATAATTTGAAAGTGGATTTGAAAGTAATTAAAATTTAAGAAAAATTTTTTGATTTTAGCTCTAAAATATGCACATATCGCCCGTCGCTCTTATTAATTTAAAATAAGATAAGTCGTAACATAGTAGATATACTGGAAAGTGTTTCTAGAAATAATAATTTAAAGCTTAATTAGTAAAGTGTTTCATTTACATTGAAAAGAAATATGTGCAAATCATTTTAAATTAAATTAAAAATTATTTAAAAATTTTTTATGAAAAAAGAGTTTATAAATAAAAATAATTTTAATAGTTTAAATTTTTAGTTTTATATAAATAAAAAATAATTTTTTTTATAGTTAAAAAGTATTGTAAAATAAAATTGAAATAATTTTGAAAATTATTTATATAAAAAGAAAAATTAGTTTTTTGTGCCTTGTGTGTCAGGATTAATTAATTAAATTATAAATTTTTATTTTTCTCGAATTTAAAAGATTTAATAATTTAATTTATTTATTGTAAAATAAATATTAATTTATAGATTATTAGAAATGAAACGTTATTCGTTTTTAAATTTATCTAGTTTTTTTAGAAATAAATTTAATTTAAATTATTTTAATTAATTATTTAAATCAATTAAATAATTAATTTATAATAAAAAATATTTTAAGGGATGAGCTTTAAAATAAAATTTTATAATTTTTAAATAAAAATTTAAAAAATAAGCTTAAAAATAGTTATTTTTAAAGATAATGTTATAATTTATATTATATTAACAATAATATTTAATTTATATTTAATTTTTTATAAAAAAAATTATTATAATAAAAAAAAATAAAATTATAATGATTAAATTAGTAAAATTTTTAAAGTTTTTATTTTATAAATAATTTTTAGGTTAAAATAATTAATTCGACAATTTTAAATATTCATCTGTTTATCAAAAACATTTCTTTTTGTTTAAATAAAAAGTTTAACCTGCCCACTGAAATAATTTAAAGGGCCGCGGTATTTTGACCGTGCAAAGGTAGCATAATCATTAGTCTTTTAATTGAGGACTGGAATGAATGGTTGAATGAGATATTTTTTGTATCGTTAAAATTTAAAATTAAATTTTATATTTTAGTTAAAAAGCTAAAATAATTTTTAAAGACGAGAAGACCCTATAAAGCTTTATATTTTTTATTATATTTTTTATAAAGAATTTATATTAAGTTTATATAATAAAAATTATTTTATTGGGGTGATATTAAAATTTATTTAACTTTTAATTTATTTTTTCAATTATTTTTGTTTGAATATTTGATCCAAATTTTTTGATTAAAAATTTAAGTTACTTTAGGGATAACAGCGTAATTTTTTTGGAGAGTTCAAATCGATAAAAAAGATTGCGACCTCGATGTTGGACTAAGAATTATTTTAGGTGTAGAAGTTTAAATTTTAAGTCTGTTCGACTATTAAATTCTTACGTGATCTGAGTTCAAACCGGTGTAAGCCAGGTTGGTTTCTATCTTAAATAAAATTTTATATTTTAGTACGAAAGGACCAAATATAAAAATTTTTATTTTAAAAAAGACTAAAAATAAATGAGATAAAATTAATATTTTTTTATATTTAAAATTAAAGGTTTAATATTTATTTATTTTATATAAATAAATATATAATTAACTATTTTGGCAGATAAGTGCAATAAATTTAGAATTTATATATATAATTTAATATATTATAAATAGTATTGATTATATTTATTGATTTATTTATACCTTTAATTTCTAGATTGTTATTAATTATTTGTGTAATAGTAGGTGTTGCTTTTTTAACTTTATTAGAGCGTAAAGTTTTAGGTTACATTCAAATTCGAAAGGGGCCTAATAAAGTTGGGTTTATGGGAATTCCTCAACCCTTTAGAGACGCTATTAAATTATTCACAAAAGAACAAACTTTTCCTTTTATATCAAATTATATAGTTTATTATTTTTCCCCAATTTTTTCTTTATTTTTGTCTTTATTATGTTGATTATGTTTTCCTTTTTTTATTAAAATATTTAGATTTAATTTAGGGGTTTTATTTTTTTTATGTTGTTTAAGAATAGGGGTTTATACTGTTATATTAGCAGGTTGATCTTCAAATTCTAATTATGCTTTATTGGGGGGGCTTCGAGCGGTTGCTCAAACAATTTCTTATGAAGTAAGATTAGCTTTAATTTTATTATCAATAATTTTTTTAGTGGGGGACTATAATTTTTTTTCTTTTTTTACCTTTCAAAAAAATATGTGGTTTTTATTTTTATGTTTTCCAATTTCATTGGTTTGATTTTGTACGTCTTTAGCTGAAACAAATCGAACACCTTTTGATTTTGCAGAAGGAGAGTCTGAATTAGTGTCTGGGTTTAATGTTGAGTATAGAAGAGGGGGATTTGCTTTAATTTTTTTAGCTGAATACTCTAGAATTTTATTTATGAGAATATTATTTAGATTATTATTTTTAGGTGCAAATGTTTATAGTTTAATATTTTTTTTAAAATTAAGAATAATTTCTTTTTTATTTATTTGAGTACGGGGGACTATACCTCGTTTTCGTTATGATAAATTAATATATTTAGCTTGAAAAAGTTTTTTACCTTTTTCTTTAAATTATTTAATATTAGTTATTGGTTTAAAAATTATTTTTCTTTCTTTTTAATTAATTATTTTTAGTAAAATCAATAAAAACAATGTTTTTATCTTATGTTTTCAAAACATACGCTTATTTTCAAGCTCATTGATCAATAGGTTTAATTTAATTTATTATCTCATCATTTTATAATAATTGGATTAATAATAAAGTAAGAAAAATAAAGAACTGTTAAAATTTGACCTGTAAAAATATAAGGGTCTTCTACAGGTCGAGCCCCAATTCAAGTTAAAAGAATTACAATTATTACTATTATTCAGAATAATAATTGATTAATGTAATAAAATTGAATCCCTCGAAATTTTCTAATGTTTGTAATAGGTAAAATAAATAGAATAGCAATTGATAAAACAAGAGCAATAACTCCCCCTAATTTATTAGGAATAGATCGAAGAATTGCGTAAGCAAATAAAAAATATCATTCTGGTTGAATATGGGGGGGAGTAACTAAAGGATTAGCCGGGATAAAATTATCAGGATCTCCTAGTTTATAGGGGGCAATAATTGTTAATATAAAAAGAAATATAATTATAAGGATGAATCCAAAAATATCCTTAAAAGAGAAGTAAGGATGAAATGGAATTTTATCTGAATTGCTATTAATTCCCAATGGGTTATTAGATCCTGTTTGATGGAGGAATAATAAATGAATTATAGTAGCGGCTATAACAACAAAAGGAAGTAAGAAGTGGAAGGTAAAAAATCGAGTTAATGTAGCATTATCAACAGCGAATCCTCCTCATAATCATTGAACTAAATCTAATCCTAAATAAGGAATTGCTGATAAAAGATTAGTAATTACTGTAGCCCCTCAAAAAGATATTTGGCCTCAGGGTAATACATAGCCTATAAAAGCTGTTCCTATAACTAAAAATAAAATAATTACCCCTACTGTTCAAGTATATACATATAAGAATGACCCATAATATATACCTCGACCAATGTGTAAATAAATACAAATAAAAAAAAAAGATGCCCCATTTGCATGTAAGGTTCGAAGTAATCAACCTAAATTTACATCCCGACAAATATGGTTTACAGAATTAAAGGCTGTTTCGATATCTGCAGTATAATGTATAGCTAAAAATAATCCTGTTAAAGTTTGAATAATTAGACAAAGACCTAATAAAGACCCAAAATTTCATCAAGCAGAAATATTGGAAGGTGCTGGTAAATCTACTAAAGCATTATTTATAATTTTAATTAAAGGATGTCTTAATCGAATTGGTTTGTTCATTAGTTGTTTTTAGGTCGCAATGGTCCTTCGAAAACATTTGTAATTTTGACTACAGCAATTAGCGTTAAAAATAAATAAATTATTAATATAATTGTAATTAAATTAATTGGAAAATTATATATTATGTTTAGTATTAAAGAATTTTCTATTATATAAGCATTTATATTATATAGATTTATAGTTTCAAAATTAAATATATATCTTATAGTTAAATTTTTATCCAATATTGAAATTATAGCAAGTCTAATAGTTAAAAAAATGCTACTAATAAATACAATTTTTGGTGAAAAATTAAATATTTCATTTGAAGCTAAAGAAGTTACATAAATAAATAAAACTAATAAACCCCCCACAAATGTTAAAAATAAAATATAAGAAAATCAATAAGTTTTTGTTAATATCCCTCTTATTAAACAAATTACAAAAGTTTGAATTAATAATATTATTCCTATTGCTAAAGGGTGTTTTATGAAAGAGAAAATAGTTCTAAAAAGTATTCTTGTTAAATAAATTAAAATAAAAAAAATATCAAGAAATAGTTTATTTAAAATATTAATTTTGGGGATTAGTGAAAAAGATTATTTCTTTTTTCTTGAAGTTTTAAAAGACAAAGTCTTAAATTTGGTTTACAAAACCAATATTTTTATTAAATTATTAAAACTAATGGTAATATTTTTACAGTGAAGAATTTGTTTATATTTATTTTTTAGAGGAATTTTTTCTTTTGTAATAAATCGCAAACATTTATTATCTACACTTTTAAGATTAGAATTTATTGTTTTATCTTTATTTTTAATAATTGTGTTTTTTTTAAGATATTTTAGTTACGAACTTTATTTTAGAATGTTTTTTTTAATTTTTAGAGTGTGTGAAGGAGCTTTAGGGGTTTCTATTTTAGTTTCTATAATTCGAACTCATGGAAACGATTATTTTAATTCTTTTTCAATTCTTCAATGTTAAAATTTTTATTAATAATTTTATTTATAATACCTTTATGTTTTATAAAAAAAAATTTTTGAATGGTTCAAAATTTTTTATTTATTATTATATTTTTAATTATCTTAAATTTAACATTTAATTTTTATTGGGTAAATATCACAAATTTTTTAGGGGTAGATTTAATTTCTTATGGGTTAATTATTTTAAGAGTTTGGATTTGTTCTCTAATATTGATATCTAGAGAATTAGTTTTTAAAATAAATAATTATAAAGAATATTTTTTATTTTTAATTTTATTTTTACTTTTTATATTATATTTAACTTTTAGAAGAATAAATATATTTTTATTTTATTTATTTTTTGAAAGAAGATTAATTCCAACATTATTCCTAATTTTGGGGTGGGGATATCAGCCTGAACGATTACAAGCGGGGCTTTATCTATTATTTTACACTTTATTGGCTTCTTTGCCTTTATTAATAGGAATTTTTTTTATTTTTTATAGTTCATTTTCAATAAATATAACAATATTATCTACTTTATCTTTCTTTCAGTCTTTTTTTTATTTAGCAATAATTTTTGCTTTTCTTGTGAAAATACCAATATTTTTAGTTCATTTATGATTACCAAAAGCTCATGTTGAAGCACCTGTTTCTGGATCGATAATTTTAGCCGGGGTTTTATTAAAATTAGGGGGGTATGGATTAATTCGAGTTTTTCCTTTTTTATTATATAGAGGATTAAAGTTTAATTATTGATTTATTTCAATTAGATTAGTAGGGGGTGTAATAATTAGTTTAATATGTTTACGGCAAATAGATATAAAGGCTTTAATTGCTTATTCTTCTGTTGCCCATATAGGGATTGTATTAAGAGGTCTTTTAACTTTAACTTATTGAGGGTTAAGAGGTTCTTATACCTTAATAATCGCTCATGGTCTTTGTTCTTCTGGTTTATTTAGATTAGCAAATATATCTTATGAACGTCTTAGAAGACGAAGATTATTAATTAATAAGGGGCTATTAAATTTTATACCTAGAATTTCGCTTTGGTGGTTTTTATTATGTGCTGGTAATATAGCGGCCCCCCCTACTTTAAATTTATTAGGGGAGATTAGATTATTAAACAGAATTATTAGTTGATCGTATATTTCGATTTTTTTATTAATTTTTTTATCTTTTTTTAGAGCCGCTTATTCATTGTATTTATTTGCATTAAGACAACATGGAAATATATATTCAGCAATTTATTCTTTTTCGAATAATTATGTGCGCGAATATTTAATTTTATTTCTTCATTGATTTCCTTTAAATATTTTAATTTTAAAAAGAGATATTTGTCTTTTATGGTTATAATTTAAGTAGTTTATAAAAAATAATGATTTGTGGTGTCATAGAAATGAAATTAATTCATTTTAAATCTTGCGTAATATTTCAATTTGTAAAATCAATTTTATAATTTTTATATTTTTAAGAATAATATTTTTTTTTTTTAGATTGTATTTTATATTAAATGATTTAGTTTATTTTATTGAATGAGAATTATTAATAATTCAGTCTTCTATAATTGTTATAACTTTTTTATTTGATTGAATAAGATTTTTATTTATATCTTTTGTGCTATTTATTTCTTCTTTGGTAATTTTTTATAGAATGGAATATATAAAAGATGATTTAAATATAAATCGGTTTATTTATTTAGTTGTTATATTTGTTTTTTCAATAATAATATTGATTATTAGTCCTAATTTAATTAGTATTTTATTGGGGTGAGATGGTTTAGGTCTTGTTTCTTATTGTTTAGTAATTTATTTTCAAAATACAAAATCTTATAACGCTGGGATATTAACAGCTCTTTCTAATCGGGTTGGGGACGTTGCCCTATTAATAGCTATTGCATGAATATTAAATTACGGAAGTTGAAACTATATTTTTTATATTGAATTAATAAAAAATGATCTCTCAATATTTTTAATTTCTATATTTGTAATTTTAGCCGCTATGACAAAAAGAGCTCAAATTCCTTTTTCATCCTGGCTTCCAGCGGCTATAGCAGCACCAACACCAGTTTCAGCATTAGTCCATTCTTCTACATTAGTAACAGCCGGGGTTTATTTATTAGTTCGGTTTAATGTTTTGTTTGTTGATTCTATTTTAAGAAAATTACTTTTATTAATTGGAGGTTTAACAATATTTATAGCTGGAATAAGAGCAAATTTTGAATTTGATTTAAAAAAAATTATTGCTCTTTCTACTTTAAGTCAATTAGGATTAATAATAAGAATCCTTGCTATAGGGTTTCCAAAATTGGCTTTTTTTCATCTTTTAACCCATGCTTTATTTAAGGCTTTATTGTTTATATGCGCGGGAGTTATTATTCATAGAATAAAAAATTCACAAGATATTCGTGATATAGGCTCTTTATCTTTTTTTATACCTTTTACTACTTCTTGTTTAAATATTGCAAATTTGGCTTTATGTGGAATACCTTTTTTAGCAGGGTTTTATTCAAAGGATTTAATTTTAGAGGTTGTATTATTATCTAACTTAAATATTTTGTCTTTTTTTTTATATTTTTTTTCCACTGGTTTAACTGTTTGTTATTCTTTTCGATTAACCTATTATTCCCTTTCTGGAGAGTTTAATAGAAGATCTTTAAATTGTTTAAATGATGAAAGTTTGACTATATCAAAAAGTATGTTAACTCTTTTATTTATAGCTTTAATTGGGGGGGCAATATTGAGATGATTATTATTTTCTTCTATTTATGTTATTTGTTTACCTATTTATTTTAAAAATTTAACTTTATTAGTTTGTTTAATAGGGGGTTTATTTGGTTATTTATTAAGAAAGGTTTCTATTTTTTTTTTAAATAAATCTTTAAGTTCTTATATATTTAGTTATGTTAATATATCAATATGGGGGATACCTTTTATTTCCACAATTGGAAGAGTTTTATATCCATTAAATATTGGTTCCTATGTATTAAAAAGTTTTGATCAAGGGTGATCTGAATATTTTGGAGGGCAAAAAATATATAACACACTAATTTATTATTCTATAATAAATCAAACGTTACAAAATAATAACTTAAAAATTTATTTAATATTATTTGTTTGATGAGTAATTTTTTTAGTATTATTTATAATAATTTTTTAAAAATAAATTTAAGCTTTTTTAAAAATAAATATTAAAAATTTAAATAGCTTATTTATTAGAGCGTGACACTGAAGATGTTAAAGAGATTATTTTAATCTTTAAATAAATTTATAAAAAATAATTTTATTTCTACAGTGAAAATGTAGTGTTTTTTTTAAACTACATAAACAAGAAATATAAATGGAGTTTAACCATTAAAGAAAAAAGTTAGCAGCTTTTTGTTTAATACCTAATATTTCCTTAATTGGAATTTAAATTCAATTTTATCATTAACAGTAATATACCTCTTTTTGGTTTCAATTAAAGAATTAGGATAATTAAATATCAAATATTAGGTCGAAACTAATAGCAATTCTTCGCTTCAAATTCTATATATTTTACATTTATAATATATTTTAAATATAAGATAATAGTAATACATTTTATATATTATAAATAAATAAATAAGAAAGATTGAAAATTATCAATATTTTTTAAGTGCAAATTAAATGTTTCATAAAAACTACATTCTTATTTTAAAATTAGTATTTAATTTGTTCAATTTAAAGCTCCTTGATTTCATTCATGAAAAAGCCCAATTAATAAAATTAAAATAAAAATAGAAGATGTAAAGAATCATGAAAAAATATTTGATTTTTTAATTGTTAAAATTATTGGTAAAATTAGAGCAATTTCTACGTCAAAAATTAAAAAAATAATAGTAATTAAAAAGAATTGAATAGAAAAAGGGATTCGTGATGAATTTATAGGGTCAAATCCACATTCAAACGGGGAACTTTTTTCTCGGTCAATAATTGTTTTTTTTGATAAAAAAGAGGCTAATATTATTACAATAATAGTAATTAAAAGTGTAATAGATCCTATAATATTTAAAAGAAAGATTATTTATACTAAAATTATTTAGTCTTTATGATTGGAAGTCATATATACATAGTTATATTTTATAAATGTAAAAATTAAATTTATTGATTTTTATTTATATTTTTAATAAGGTTGGTTTAGCTTCCTCATCAATAAATAGAGATATAAAGGAATAATCAAACTACATCAACAAAATGTCAATATCATGCAGCTGCTTCAAAACCAAAATGGTGAGAATTAGAAAAATGATTATTTAAATGACGTATTAAACAAACCAATAAAAAAGTTGTTCCAATTAATACATGTAATCCATGGAATCCTGTAGCTATAAAAAATGAAGATCCATAAACAGCATCAGCAATAGAAAATGATGCTTCTATATATTCGTATCCTTGAAGAATAGAAAAATAAATACCTAATAAAACAGTGAAAAATAATCCTTGAGTTGTTTGAGAGTGATTATTTTCTATTAAACCATGGTGTGCTCATGTGACAGTAACCCCAGATCTTAATAGAATAGCTGTATTTAATAAAGGGACTTGAAATGGGTTAAAAATTAGGATTCCTAAAGGGGGTCAGCTTCTACCTAATTCAATTGTAGGGGATAAACTTCTATGGAAAAAAGCTCAAAAAAAACTAATAAAAAAGAAAATTTCAGAAACAATAAAAAGAATTATACCTCATCGTAAACCTAAGGTTACATTTATTGTATGTAGGCCTTGAAAAGTACCTTCTCGAGAAACATCTCGTCATCATTGGTATATAGTTAATAATGTAATAATGTTTCCTAATAAAAATAATGAAGAATCATATTGATGAAACCATTTAGTTAAACCTGAAACTAAGGTTAAAGCACCAATTGCTCCCGTAATAGGTCATGGGCTATAATCAACTAAATGAAATGGATGATTTGAGTGTGTTGACATTTATTTAGTTAACTTCTCTTGAATAAAGTGTTGATAATACTGCAAAAACATATGATTGAATGATAGCTACAGCAGATTCTAGTATTAGTAAAGCAATTTGTCTAATAATTAAAAAACTTAATAATAGATTAGAAAGAGAATTTCCTGTATTTCCTATTAATGTAAGAAGTAAATGTCCTGCAATTATATTAGCTGTTAATCGTACGGCTAAAGTTCCTGGGCGGATTATATTTCTAATTGTTTCAATACACACTATAAAAGGTATTAAAGCATTAGGAGTTCCTTGAGGGACTAAATGTGCAAATATATGTTGAGTGTGATTGATTCACCCATATATTATAAATCTAAGTCATAAAGGTAAAGCTAGTGTTAAAGTAAGAGTTAAATGGCTTGTTCTAGTAAAAATATAAGGAAATAAACCTAAAAAGTTATTAAATAAAATTAATGAAAATATTGAAATAAAAATAAATGAACATCCATTTCTTCTATTTGGGCCAAGTAGTGTTTTAAATTCCTTAAATAGAGTTATTAAAATTCTATTTCACATAAAATTAATTCGAGAGGGTATTAATCAAAATGAAAATGGGATTAAAATAAGTCCAATAAAAGTTCTTAATCAATTTAAAGATAAATTAAATATAGAAGTTGAAGGATCAAATACAGAAAATAAGTTAGTTATCATTTTCAATTAATGTTATTTTGATTGTTTGATTTAAAAGAATCGTTATTTTCTGTTGTTTTATTTAAATTTAAGAATTTAAAGAAACAAAAATAATTTATGATATTAAATAATACAAAAGCAATAGAAAAAATAAAAAATAGAATTAATCATCTAATTGGGGCTATTTGTGGGATTAAAAAATATTAAATTAATTAATAATTTTAGTTTGACATTCTAATGTTATTTATTTAACTAATTTTTTTTCATTAAAAGTAATTGCTAATTTACTATTAGATGGTTTAAGAGACCATTGCTTGCTTTCAGCCATTTAATGTATATTAGTTTAAATTATATTTTAGAAATTCATTTAATAAATATATTTGAAGGAATTCTTTCAATAACAATTGGCATAAAACTATGATTTGCACCACAAATTTCTGAGCATTGTCCATAAAATAAACCTGGTCGATTAATGAAGAAATTAGTTTGGTTAAGACGTCCAGGAGTTGCATCTACTTTAATTCCTAAAGCTGGAACGGTTCATGAGTGAAGAACATCTGCTGCTGATACTAAAATTCGAATTTGATTATTTATCGGTAAAATAATTCGATTATCAACATCTAATAATCGAAATCCTGATATTTCAAGTTCATTTATAGGAATTATATATGAATCAAATTCAATATTTAAAAAATCTGAATATTCATAACTTCAGTATCATTGATGTCCAATAGTTTTTAATGTAATTGATGGTTCACAAATTTCGTCCAATAGATATAATAGTCGAAGAGATGGAAGTGCAATAAATATAAGAACAATAGCTGGTAAAATTGTTCAAATAATTTCAATAGTTTGCCCATGTAATAAAAATCGGTTATTAAAATTATTAAAAAATAGTATAATTATTAAATATGATACTAAAATTGTAATTATAATTAAAATTAATATAGTGTGATCATGAAAAAAATTTAATTGTTCTATAAGCGGGGAGTTTCTATCTTGTAAGCCAAAATTAGATCATGTTGCCATTTTCTAATAAAAGTAAATTACTTTATATATGAAGCTTAAATTCATTGCACTATTCTGCCATATCAGAAATAATTTAGTTTATTAACAATGGAAGTTCAGCGTATCTATGTTCTATAGGAGGAAGTTTTTGATATCATTCAATTGATGAATTTAATTGAACAGAATAAATAGGTAATCGATTAGTAACCATACTTTCTCAAATAATGAAAAGAAAAAATAAAATACCAAAAAGAGAAATTGTTGATCCAATTGTAGAAAGAATATTTCATGATGTATAAGCATCTGGATAATCAGAGTAACGACGAGGCATCCCTGCTAAACCTAAAAAATGTTGAGGAAAAAATGTTAAATTTACACCTAAAAACATAATAGAAAATTGAGATTTTAATCATTTTTCATTTATTGTTAAACCAGTAAAAAGAGTATATCAATGAACAAATCCTGCTATAATAGCAAATACTGCTCCTATAGACAATACATAATGAAAATGAGCTACTACATAATAAGTGTCGTGGAGGACAATATCAATAGATGAATTTGCAAGAATTACTCCTGTTAAACCCCCCACAGTAAAAAGAAATACAAATCCTAATGCTCATAATAAGGAAGGCGAATTAGTTAATTGTCTACCATGAAGAGTTGCTAATCAACTAAAAATTTTAATTCCTGTAGGAACTGCAATAATTATTGTAGCAGAAGTGAAATAGGCCCGGGTATCAACATCTATCCCAACTGTGAATATGTGATGTGCTCATACAACAAAACCTAATAAACCAATAGCTAGTATAGCATAAATTATTCCTAAAGACCCAAATGTTTCCTTTTTACCTCTTTCTTGACTAATAATATGAGAAATTATACCAAACCCGGGTAAAATTAAAATATAAACTTCTGGGTGACCAAAAAATCAAAATAAATGTTGGTATAAAATGGGGTCTCCTCCTCCTGCGGGATCAAAGAAAGAAGTATTAAGATTTCGATCTGTTAAAAGTATAGTAATAGCTCCAGCTAAAACTGGTAAAGAAAGAAGTAATAAAATAGCTGTAATAATAACTGATCATACGAATAAAGGTATTCGATCTAATGTAATTCCTTCAGACCGTATATTAATAACAGTTGTAATAAAATTTACTGCCCCAAGAATAGAAGAAATACCTGCAAGATGTAGAGAAAAAATTGCTAAGTCAACTGAAGCCCCAGCATGAGCAATTCCTGATGATAGAGGTGGGTATACGGTTCATCCAGTACCTGCCCCATTTTCTACAATTGAACTAGATAATAATAAAGTTAGAGATGGGGGTAATAACCAGAAACTTATATTATTTATTCGAGGAAATGCTATATCAGGGGCCCCTAATATAAGGGGAACAAGTCAGTTTCCAAAACCTCCAATTAAAATTGGTATAACTATAAAAAAAATTATAACAAAAGCATGAGCTGTAACAATTACGTTATAAATTTGGTCATCACCAATTAATGATCCTGCATGACCTAATTCAGCTCGAATAAGGATTCTTAAAGAAGTACCTACTATTCCTGATCAGGCTCCAAAAATGAAATATAAGGTTCCAATGTCTTTATGATTTGTAGAAAATAATCATTGTCGCATTTTAAATTTTAATTATAAAATAAATTAAATGGCTGAGGTTTAAGCATTAGATTGTAAATCTATACACGAAAATTATTTTTCTTTAATTATAAATTACAATAAGTTTTATAATTTAAATAGAATAGTAGATTGCAAATCTGAAAGAATAAACAATGTTATTAAAACTTTATTTTTTTTATTTAATTTAAAGCTTAAAAAATTTTTTTTTATTTACAACTTTGAAGGCTATTAGTTTAAATTTAACTTAAAACTTTATTAAAGTATATAAAATGTAAGATTAATTAAGATTATTCCAAATAAAGAAATAAAATTTAAAAGAATTATTAAGAAGTTATTTTTAGGTAAAAAGAAGGCATATTTTCAATTTATTTCTAAATAGTTTATAAGTAGTGCTGAGTACATAATTCGTAAATAGAAGTAAAGGGTAATAAGGGTTAAAAATAATATAAAAACCAATAAAAAGAATAAATTTATAAAAATTATAAGTTCAATAATAATTCATTTAGGGAAAAATCCTAAAAATGGGGGTAATCCCCCTAAAGATAATAAAGGAACAAAAATAAAAAGTTTTAGAAATAAATTATTTCTAAATAAATTAAAAATTTGATTAATATTAAATAGTTTAAAATTATTAAAAATTAAAATTATTGTTATAGATAAAATTGAGTAAAGAATAAAATAAAAAAATCAAATATTTTCACTAAATATTATTCTTCTTGTTATTCAACCTAAATGATTAATAGAAGAAAAAGCTATAAGTTTACGTAAGGATGTTTGATTTAATCCTCCTAAACAACCAAAAATAATTGATAAAATAGTAATAATTATTAATAAATTTAAATTTAAACAATAAGAAATAATTATTAAAGGGGCTATTTTTTGTCAAGTTATTAATATTAAATTACTTTGTCAATTTAATCCTTCTATTACTCTGGGGAATCAAAAATGAAAGGGAGCTGCCCCACTTTTTATTAGTATAGAGCAAGAAATTAATATATAAAAATAATAATTAAAATCTATTCTTAAATTTATGATTATAAAAAATAATAAAATTGTAAATAAAAAAATAGATGATGCTAAAGCTTGAGTTAAGAAGTATTTTAGGGAAGATTCAGAAGAAAAAAGATTTTTTGAATTTATTATTAATGGGATAAAAGAAAGTAAATTAATTTCTAATCCTATCCATACACTAAATCAAGATGTAGAAGAAATAGAAATTAATGTTCCTATTATTATTGATAAAAAAAATAAAAATTTATAAGAATTTTTAAAAATTTAAAAAAAAAGGATTAAAACCTTTATAGTTAGGGTATGAACCTAAAAGCTTTATTAGCTTATTTTTTATATAAAAATAAAATCAATTTATTTGAAAATTATATTTTAGTGTATGAAGCACAAAAGTTTTTGATACTTTTAGAATTAGTTAAATTCTATTAAATATAAAAATAATAGATATAATTTTAAATTATATAATTTACTCTATCAAAGTAATCCTTTTATCAGGCAATCTATTTTTTTTTATTTTATTAAAAAATTTTAAAAATATGGTTTACTATTTTACTATTAAAATAATATTATTTATAAACTTATTTTTATTTTATAATTTTATATATTTATAAAAATGTATAAATTTATTGTATAAATATGTGTACATATATGTATATATACATATATTTATATACGTGTATATGTGCACATATATATATATATATATATTACTTTATATATAAATAAATATAAGTATATAAAATTAATATTTAATAATAATTTAAATAATTAATATAAATATAATTAAAATAATTTATAATTAAATTAAATAAACTAAAAATTAAGAATTCAATAAAATAAATAATCTACATATTTTCATTAGTCCAAATAGAATAATTTATATTGAAGAAAAAGAAAAACAATTTAATCAATAATAATTTAATTATTATTTTTAACATTTATTAAATATATTATTTATATAAATATTATAATTATATTAATAAAATATAATAATTAAATTAATAATATATTATTTATTTAAATAATAATATTATATAATTTTTTTAATATTTTAAAAAAAAAATCTTATTTTTATTTATTTATAAAATAAATTATTTAATAATAAAAATAAATTATTAATTTATTTATATTAAAAAAGTAAAATTTATTAATTATAAATTATATTAAAAAAAAAAAAAAAATAGCTTTAAAACTAAATAATAAAAAAAATTATTTAAATAAATAAGGAGTTTTAAAAATTTTAAGTTTTGTTAGTGGAGATATTGAAAAGGGGGCAATATCTTTAGTTGGCTAAAGTAATTTTATTAAAATTGTGAGTGAGCTTGTTTATAAATTTAAAATTTTAAATTTTGTTAGTGGA
>Ga0209074_10000032_pt1 | contig 15056 bp, 10 predicted proteins | sample GAPlitter_FD_187522 | JGI IMG/M metagenome (GOLD analysis project Ga0209074, IMG submission 187522) | Agricultural soil microbial communities from Georgia to study Nitrogen management - GA Plitter (SPAdes) (version 2) | ecosystem: Environmental > Terrestrial > Soil > Agricultural land | place...
GTGGAGCGAACGACATCACCACAGCGGGTGTCGCCCTCGGAACGCCCGCGTATATGGCCCCCGAGCAGGCAGCCGCGGATCCGCACATCGATCATCGCGCGGACATCTACGCTACCGGCGTGCTCGGTTACGAGTTGATCGCGGGACAGCCGCCGTTCACCGGTGGCAGCGCGGCCGAAGTCCTCGCGGCGCACGTCACCCAGCCGCCGGAGCCGGTGACCGCCCGGCGCGCGGCCTGCCCGCCTGCGCTCGCGGAGATCGTGATGAGATGTCTGGAGAAACGGGCGGCCGATCGCTGGCAGACGGCGGATGCGCTGCTGGCACAGCTCGAGCCGCTGGCGACGCCCAGCGGCGGCTCGGCGCCGACGGCGGCGCAGCCTCGAATCGGGCCCCTGAAGCGCGCGCGTTGGCGAGCGGCGCTCGTCGCGGCAGGCGCGGCGAGCGTCCTGGCGATTGGCGCGATGCTTGTGGCGCGCCCCCGACGGCCCGAGATCGTCCTCGGCCGCCGCGCGCAGGTCACGCTCGATCCCGGGCTGGAAATCGATCCCGCACTCTCACCCGACGGCAAGCTGATCGCCTACGCGGCCGGCCCGCCGGGCAGCATGCGACTGTTCGTCCGCCAGCTCGCGGGCGGCACTCCGTTCCCGGTCGTCCGCGAAGCCGGAGGGTTTCAACGGCTGCCCGCATGGTCGCCCGACGGGACGCGGGTGCTCTTCCTTTCGGAGCGCGGCATAGAGGTGGCGCCCGCGCTCGGTGGCGTGCCCCGCCTGCTGGTGGCGGCGCTGCCGGCCGCCCCGCGGCCCGTCGTGGGCCCGATCTCGCCGGATGGACGATCGTTCCTGTACGCATCGCGCGACTCTCTGTACGAGCAGCCGTTCGACGGAGCATCACCTCGTCTGATCTTCAAGGGCCTTGAGCTCCATTCCTTCGCGTGGTCCCCCGACGGCCGTTCGATCGCCTACGTATCCGGCAACCCCTTGTTCAACAGCGATGTCGGTCTCGGGAACATCGCACCGAGCGCAATCTGGGTGGTTCCGACGAGAAGTGGTCCCCCGGTACAAATCACGGATGCCAAGAGCCTCAATGTCAGCCCGGGCTGGGCGCCCGGGGGCCGCGAGCTCCTGTTCGTCTCGAACCGCGATGGCGGTCGCGAGATCTACGCCGTGGCCCTGACGAGTGCGGGCGGGCCCGCCGGGGACCCGGTGCGGCTCACGACCGGCGCGAATGCACAGGCCATCAGCTTAGCTGCGGACGGCCGGACCCTCGCGTACTCGGCTTTCACCGAGGCGTCGAACGTGTGGTCGGTGCCGATTCCGAGGGGCGGTCCAGTATCAGTGCGACGGGCACGGCCGGTGACCATCGGGAACCAGACGATCGAAGGCTTCGACCTGTCGCCCGATGGACGCTGGCTCGTGTTCGATTCCAACCGGAACGGCGTGCAGCAGATCTTCCGGGTTCGACTGAGCGGCGGAGAGCCGGAGCAACTCACGACCGATTCATCGGGTGTGTTCTTTCCCGTGGTCTCGCCCGACGGGCACGAAATCGCCTTCCACGGCTTCCCGCAGGGACGCCGTCAGATCTTTGTGATGCCTGCGGCTGGCGGACGAGCGGTACAGGTCACGAATGTTGCGGGAGACGAGCGGGGGGCCCATTGGGCCCCGAACGGGCGGCGGCTGGTCGTGCAGCGGGATTTCAGTGGCGACGATCCACGCATCGACGTCGTGACTCGAGCGGCGGACGGGCGGTGGTCCGAGCCCCGCAGCCTTGCCGCGACCGTGCGGCTCGGCGGTCGTCTTCTCCGCTGCACGGTCAATACACCGGGGGTGTGGTCCCCCGACGGCCGCTGGATCGCCACCGGTTGTGGAGGGGAGATATCCGGACTCGGACTTTTCTCGCCTGAAAGCGGCCTCGCTCGCGTGCTCCCGACGACACTCGCCGCGGTATCCCGGGCGCCACTCTGGTCGGAGGACGGTACCAGTGTGTTCTACCTCGCCGGTGATTCGACCGGCGTTCGCAGCGTGAACGCGGTGCCAGCATCCGGCGGCAACTCTCGCGTGGTGGTTCGGTTCGATGATCCGTCCCGACCATGGCACCGATACGGCCTGGGGGTGCACGGCAGCCGCATCTATTTCACGCTCGGTGATCTGCAGAGCGACATCTGGGTGACGCAAGTCGAGCGGTAGCTGTACCGCGGGGGGGGGAGGCGTGGCCGGTCGCGATCCTGAGGCGCGATCCGCTTCTCTTACCCGCTTCGCTCAACGCCCGTCGGAAAGCGCCGGCCGGCCGCCCGGCCCTGCGGAGTCCCACGTTCGCGCCTTACGATCAACGGCCCACCAACAGGCTCCCGTAAGTGACCTCCGGTGCCCCGTTTGGCATCCTGGTTCGCGTTGCCTTTCGGTATCTAAGTGATTATTTTTTAGCAACTTAGGCCGCTCCGCACCCCCGGAGACCGGACACCTGACACCTAACACCCGTTTTTCATGACCGCACCTACCCGCGAACGCATCCTGCCGCGCCTCATCGAAGACGAGATGCGCGAGTCGTTCCTCGACTACTCGATGAGCGTGATCGTGCAGCGGGCCCTGCCCGACGTGCGCGACGGCTTGAAGCCAGTGCATCGCCGCATCCTGTACGCGATGAACGAGTTGGGCCTGGTGCCCGGCCGCCCCTACAAGAAGAGCGCCACGGTGGTCGGCGACGTGCTCGGCAAGTACCACCCCCACGGCGACGTGGCGGTTTACGACTCGCTGGTGCGCATGGTGCAGACCTTCTCGCTGCGCTATCCGCTGGTGGACGGCCAGGGGAACTTCGGCTCCGTAGACGGCGACCCCCCGGCCGCGTATCGCTACACGGAAGCCCGCCTCACGCGCATCGCGATGACGATGCTCGAAGACATCGACAAGAACACCGTCAATTTCGTCCCCAACTTCGACGACCGTCTGCAGGAGCCCACCGTGCTCCCCGCACGGCTCCCCAACCTGATCGTGAACGGCACGGCGGGCATCGCGGTCGGGATGGCCACGAACATTCCGCCGCACAACCTCGCCGAGACGGTCGAGGCGATCAATCATCTGGTGGACCACCCCGATGCCTCCATCAAGGATCTCCGGAAGTTCATCAAGGGCCCGGATTTTCCGACCGGGGCGATCATCTACGGGCGCGAGGGAATCAAGGAGTGCTACGAGAAGGGTCGGGGGCGGATCGTGCTGCGGGCCCGTGCGGTGGTGGAGGAGAAGGAATCGACCGGGAGGCAGCAGATCGTCGTCACCGAGATCCCCTACCAGGTCAACAAGGCGAATCTGATCGCGCAGATCGCTGAGCTCGCCAACAACAAGAAGCTCGACGGGATCGCGGACATCCAGGACTACTCGGACCGCGAGGGGATGCGGATCGTCATCGACCTGAAGCGTGATGCCGTGCCCGCCGTCGTGTTGAACCAGCTGTATAAGCACACGCAGATGCAGACGACCTTCGGCGCCATCATGCTGGCGCTGGTCGACGGCGCGCCGAAGGAGATGGCCCTGAAGGAGCTGCTCGAGCACTTCATCGAGCACCGCCACAGCGTCATCACGCGGCGCACCGAGTTCGAGCTCAAGCGCGCGCAGGACCGTGAGCACATCCTCGAAGGCCTGAAGATCGCCGTCGATCACATCGACGAGGTGGTGAGGATCATTCGCAAGGCCAAGGACGTGCCCACGGCGGACGCGGCGCTGCGCAAGCGCTTCAAGCTGTCCGAGAAGCAGTCTGCCGAGATCCTCAACATGCGGCTGGCCCGGCTCACCGCTCTCGAGATCACCAAGCTCGAGGAAGAGCTCAAGGAAGTCCGCAAGTTCATCAAGGAGTGCAAGGAGATTCTGGGCTCGAAGCCCCGCCGGCTCAAGATCCTCAAGGAAGAGCTGTCGGAGCTGGCGCACGGGTTCGGCGACGAGCGCCGCACCGAGATCGTCGCCGATCAGGGCGAGTTCTCGATCGAGGACCTGATCGCCGAAGAGGACATGGTCATCACCGTGTCCCACGCCGGCTACATCAAGCGGCTCCCGGTCTCGGCCTACCGCCGCCAGCGGCGCGGCGGCAAGGGTGTCATCTCCGCCCACACCAAGGAAGACGACTGGGTCGAGCACCTGTTCATCGCCTCGACCCACGATTACGTCATGTTCTTCACCCAGCAGGGGCAGTGCTACTGGCTGAAGGTGCATGAAATCCCGCAGGCGGCGCGCGCCGCGCGCGGCAAGCCAATCCTCTCCTGCATCGCGATGAAACCGGACGAACGGCTGGCGTCGCTGGTGCCGGTGCGTGAATTCTCCGAGGACCAGTTCCTGCTGTTCGCCACGAAGCAGGGCGTGGTGAAGAAGACCGTGCTCTCGGAGTTCGGCAACCCGCGATCGGTGGGCATCCGCGCCATCAACATCGAGAAGGGCGACGAGCTGATCGACGTGCAGGTCACCGACGGCCGCAACGACATCGTGCTCGCGACCCGGCACGGCATGAGCATCCGGTTCCACGAGAAGGACGTGCGGGACATGGGCCGCACGGCGACCGGCGTGAAAGGCATCGAGCTGGACAAGAAGGACCACGTCATCGATATGGTGGTGGTCCGCCGCAAGTCGACGCTGCTCACCGTGACCGAGAAGGGCATGGGCAAGCGCTCGGAGCTGGACGAGTATCGCGTCCAGCACCGGGGAGGGCGGGGCATCATCACCCTGAAACGCGCGGACAAGACTGGCGACATCGTCGCGCTCAAGGAGGTGCTGCCCGACGACGAGCTGATGATGATCACCAAGAAGGGGATCATGATCCGCGTGCCGGTCGAAGGGATCCGGATCTCCGGCCGCAACACCCAGGGCGTGAAGGTGATGAACCTGACGACGGGCGACCTGGTGGTGGACGTCGCGCGGGTCGTGAAGGAAGACGAAGCGGAGAATGGTGAGGGCGAAGCGGATGACGACGACGCGTCGCGCGCGCCCGCGAAGGCGAAGCAGGCCGTGTCCAAGCGCAAGCCGAAGAAGAAAAAGTAGCGTGGTCACCGCCCAGGACGTGCGGCAGGCGGCAGCCGGGCTCACCGGCGTGGCGGTCCGTACCCCGCTGCGCTACGTGGAGCCGCTCGGCGCCTACCTGAAGCTCGAGAGCCTGCAGCCGGTCGGCGCGTTCAAGCTGCGCGGGGCGTACACGGCGATCAGTCGCCTGCCGCAAGCCGCAAGGCGGAAGGGGGTCATCACCTACTCCAGCGGCAATCACGGGCAGGCCGTCGCCTACGCGGCCCAGCTCATGGGCGTGCGGGCGGTGGTCGTGATGCCCGAGACCGCACCCGCGGTGAAGGTCTCGGGCGTGAAGAAGTGGGGCGGGGAGGTCGTCTTCGCGGGTCGCACGTCGGACGACCGCCAGCGCGAGGCCGAGGCGATCGCGCAGCGCGACGGGCTCGCGATCGTGCCACCGTTCGACCACCCCGACATCATCGCCGGGCAGGCGACCGTGGGGCTGGAGATCGCGGAGGAGCTGCCGGACGTGCACTCGGTCGTGGTGCCGGTGGGCGGAGGCGGGCTGATCGCCGGCGTGGTGACCGGGCTGGCGGCGGCCGGGAGCGCGGCGCGCGTGTGGGGCGTCGAGCCGGTGGGTGCGCCCAAGCTCAAGCGTTCGCTCGAGGCGGGCCACCCCGTGCGGCTCGAACGCACGGCGAGCCTCGCCGACGGTCTGATCACGCTGAGTGTCGGCGCGGTTCCCTTCGCGCACCTGACGGCCGAGCGGGACCGGCTGGCCGGCGTCGCGCTGGTGGAGGATGACACGCTGCTCGAAGCGGTACATTTTCTCTGGCGCGAATGCCACATCGCCGTGGAGCCGTCGGGTGCGGCGACGACCGCCGCCCTGCGGTCGGGCGCCGTCCGCCCCGTGCAACCCACCGTGCTGATCGTGAGCGGCGGCAACGTCGATCCCTCACTGCTCGAGGACTGAACACCCGGATGCTGCCCACTCCCCCGGAGACCGCCGCGGCCAAGATCCTCGTTGCCGACGACGACCAGTCGCTCGTCCGGACGCTCACGTGGATCCTCAAGGAGAACGGCTACGACGTGGTCACGGCGCCGGGGGGCGAGGGGCTGATCGGCAAGCTCGAGGAGGAGCGCCCCAACCTGCTGCTGCTCGACATCATGATGCCCAAGGTCGACGGCCTGCAGCTCCTGGCAAAAATGAAGGCGGACGACCGGTTCCGGGACGTTCCGGTCCTCATGATCTCGTCCATGCCGCCGGAGGAAGCCACGGTCAAGTCGCTTGGCCTGGGTGCGGCGGACTTCATCTCCAAGCCGTTCCGCGTGCGCGAGTTGCTGGCACGCGTCAAGGCGCACATCCGCTCCGCCCAGGAGCTGGCGCGTGCGCGCGACGAGGCGCAGAGCCGCGCCGCCATCGTCGACATCCTGCACGAGGTCACCGACTCGCTCAAGCCGGATGAGATCTATCACATTCTGGTTCGGCGCGTGGCCCGCGTGCTGCAGATCTCGAAGTGCTCCATGGTGCTCGCCAAACCCGGCGACGAGCTCGGGGTAGTGGTCGCGGCGTACGAGAATCCCATGCTTCGCAACCTCGAGATCGAGCTGGCGCGCTACCCCGAGATCCAGCGTGCCCTCACGGGCAGCCGTCCGGTGCTCGTCGAGGACGTGTCGTCCGATCCGCTGTACGCGGACGAGCGGGTGCGCTGGCAGCGCGAAGGGATCACGGTCCCCACCCGCTCGGCCGTGGCGCTTCCCTTCTCCATGAAGGATCAGCAGCTGGGCGTGTTCTTCCTGCGGACCACCGGTGAAGACCCTCCGCTCACGCGCGCCGACGCGCAGTTCGCCGAGACGGTGATCCGCACCGCCGTGGCGGCGATCGAGAAGGCGTACGACTTCGAGACTGCGGTGTCCGACAAGAAGCGGCTCGAGAAGCTCGCGGCGACGGACGCACTCACCGGCTGTCTCAACCGGCGCGCGCTCTCGGAAGAGCTCGAGGCCGAGCTCGAGCGCGCGCGCCGCTACAACCTGGCGCTCACGATCCTGCTCGCGGACATCGACCGCTTCAAGCTGGTGAACGACACGCGCGGCCACATTGCGGGCGACTCGGTCCTGCGCCAAGTTGGCGAGATCCTGCGTCGCGAGGCGCGCTCGGTGGACCTGGTGGCTCGATACGGCGGAGAGGAGTTCGTGGTCGTGATGCCGGAGACGGCGCTGCACGGCGCGGCGATCTTCGCCGAGCGCCTGCGGCGTCGCCACATGCATCACGACTTCGCCGACCCGGGCGAAGACCCGCTCAATCTGACGATCTCGATCGGTCTCGCGTCGTTCCCCGACGACCGTGTGAACAGCGCCGACAGCTTCGTCGCCCTGGCGGACCAGGCCCTCTACCGCGCCAAGAACGAAGGCCGCAACCTGGTGCGCCAATGAGCGAGCGCCGCTGCCCCAAGTGCGGCACCGTGTACTCCGACTCCGCCCGGTTCTGCGCCCGCGACGGCAACATGCTGGTCGAGGTGCAGAAAACGTCTACAGGGACCGCGACTCCACCCTCCGGCTCCAGCGGCACGGCGGTGCGCACGCCCAACAAGGCCAAGCCCGGCCTGGACCGCGCCGCGTCGCTCTCCGGCCAGGTGCTCGACGGGCGCTACCAGGTGCAAAAGAAGCTCGGCGAGGGCGGCATGTCGTACGTGTACCTCGCGCGGGAGGTGGCCACCGCGCACGACGTGGCGATCAAGGTGCTCTCTCCCAAGCTCGCCACCGACAAGAGCTCGGTGGAGCGGCTGCGGCGCGAGGCGGGACTCGCCATGCGGCTCGACCATCCCAACGTGTGTCGCATCCTGCGGCTGGGCGAGTCGGAGGACGGCCTGATCTACCTGGTGATGCCCTTCTTGAAAGGGGAGCTGTTGTCGGACCGCGAGGTACGGGGCGGCCCGATGGACGTGGCCGCGGGGATCCAGGTGCTGCGCCAGGTGTGCGCGGGGCTGCATCACGCGCACGAGCTGCAGATCGTGCACCGTGACTTGAAGCCCGAGAACATCATGCTCGTGAGCGAAGACGCAGTCGACCGGGCGGTGGTCATGGATTTCGGGCTCGCGAAAGAGCGCCGCGCGGACCCGGCGATCGCCAAGCTCACGGCCACCGGCATCATTCTCGGCACGCCGGAGTTCATGAGCCCGGAGCAGATCCGGGGCAAGCCGCTCGACGCGCGCTCGGACATCTACGCGCTCGGCATCGTGGCGTTCGAGATGTTCACCGGGAAGCTCCCGTTCCAGGGACGCAACGCACAGGAGATGATGATCGCCCGACTGCGGGGCCAGCCGCTCAAGCTGCGCCAGCTGCGGCCCGAGCTCACGGAGGGGCTCGAGAAAGCGCTGGGCCGCGCCCTCGAGTCGAACCCCGACGCCCGGTACGATACCGCCCTCGAGTTTGCCGACGCGCTGGTGAGCACGCGCGCCGGCGGCTTCATGTCGAAGATCAAGGAGAAGCTGCAATAAGGCGCTTTCCGGCTTTCGATCCGCCCGAGTACGTCGAGTGGAAGCCGGTCCCCGCCCTGGTGCGCGGCTTTCGCGAGGCGCTCGAGCGCGATGCCGAGCGGCGCGCCGTGGTGGCGCGCCTCGACGTCGCCGCCAAGCTGGCGTTGTACGCCGGCCTGTTGCGGGCTCGGCTGCACGACATCCAGCTCAAACGCTGGGTGCGCACCGGTGTCATCTCCAAGGCGTGGCTCGGCACGGGCGAGGAGGCCACGACGGTGGGGCCGGTCCACGCGCTCGAGCGTGGTCCCGAGGGTGACATCGTGGCCCCGATGATCCGCAACGCCGCGGCCTGCTGCGAAATGGGCCTCCCCGTCGCGGACATGCTGCGCGGTTATCTCGGCAGCGACGACTCGCCATCGCGCGGGCGCGACCTGCACGTGGGCGCGTGGCACCGCGGCGTGCTCCAGCCGATTTCGCATGTGGGCGACATGGTGCCCGTGATCGCCGGCATCGGCCTCTCGCTCAGCATGAACGGGCAGCGCCGCGTCGCGCTCACCTGGATCGGCGACGGCGCGGCGAACACGGCCGCGGCCCACGAGGGCACCAACTTCGCTGCGGTGCGCAAGCTCCCCGTGATCTTCATTCTCCAGAACAACCAGGTGGCGCTGGGCACGCGGCTCGAGCAGCATCACCGGCCCGGCAACTTCACCGAGTGGGCCGCGAGCTACGGCATCCGGGGTGCCGTGTTCGACGGCAACAACGTGCTGGACGCGTTTGCGGCGACGCGGCTCGCGGCCGACCGGTGCCGCCGCGGCGAGGGACCCGCCCTGCTCGTCGCCGAGACGTTCCGGATGGGCGGGCACGCGACCCACGACGAACGCGAGGCACGCGAGACGCTCCCGGACGAGCTGTTCAAGACTTGGGGTAAGCGGGACCCGATTGGACTGTACGAAGAGTACCTGAAAGAGGACGGCGTCGCCGCCGCGCGGCTCGAGGAGATCGAGACCGCCGTCGCGGCCGAAGTGGAGCAGGCGGCAGCGGAGGCGGTGCGGAGCCGCGACCGGATGCCGCCCGGCGAATCGGCGCTGGCGGGTGTGTACGCGAACGGGAGGGGACTCGCATGATCAAGCACGTGACGGCCAGCATGATGGCATTGGCGCTCGGCTTCATGGTCCTCCACCGACCTCCGCCGCCCTCTACCGTCCTCCACTCTGGAGACATCCACGCCGAGTACGTGAAGATCCCGTCGGGACACGATATGCTCACGGCCTATCTCGCGTATCCCGAGCGCAAGGATCGCGCGCCGGCGGTGGTCGTGATCCATGAGATTTTCGGGATGTCGGATTTCATCCGGCAAACCACGGAGCAGCTGGCGCGCGACGGATTCATCGCCATCGCGCCCGACCTGCTGTCACGGCGCGGTGGCACGCCCGCGTCGCCCGATTCCGCTCGCAAGCTCATCGCCGGGCTCAACGCGGATACGATCACCGGCGATCTCGACGCCACCGTCGCCTACGCGAAGCGCCTCAAGGCCGTGCGCCCGGATCGCGTTGGGGTCATCGGGTTCTGCTGGGGCGGCGGCCAGAGCTTTCGCTATGCCACCAACAATCCGTCGCTGGGCGCCTTCGTCGTATGCTACGGGCCCGGTCCCGACGCGACGGCCATCGCTCGCATCCGGGCCCGCGGGCTCGGCGTCTACGCGGAGAACGACGCGCGCATCGACGCCGGGCTCCCCGACGTGGAGGCCGCGGTCCGGACCTACCACAAGCAATACCACTACACGGTCTACCCCGGCGTAGGGCACGGCTTTTTGCGAAGCCGCGACAAACCGGAGGTGGCAGACAGCGCGTGGAGAGCGGTGGTGGGGTTCTTCAGGGAGAGCCTGGAGAGGTAGAGGTTGTAACCTCTACCGCCCTCCCTGCAGGTACTCTCTCGCCCGCTCCAGCGCCGCGTCGTTCCCCGCGAGCAGGTCGTCCACCGTGGGGACCACGAGCAGGTCCGGCTTGATCCCCACGCCCGCGAACTCCGTCCCGCCGGCCAACGCGTGGCGGGTCACCGCGAACTGGACCGCCCAATTCTTGGGGAGCGGGAAGGTCGCGACGTCGCCCGCGCTGCCGGCCGACGGCTCACCGACGATCGCGCCGCGCGCGGTGCCGCGAAATGCGGCCAGGAGGTCCTCGCCCGCGCTCGCCGTCACACTCGACTCGAGCAGCGCGATCGGACCGCCGTAGGCAGGGTGGTCGCGGCGCGGCGCGACGCTGCCGGCGTCCGGTCCGTACCAGGTCAGGGCGGAGTCGGGCAACCTCCAGGCGCGGAACGCGGCGCGGTACTGGGGCGTTTTCCAGCGCACGGGCGTGAACGCCTGATCGGTGAGGCGGGCGAGAATCTCATAGGCGTATTCCGTGCGGCCTTCGCTCGCGCGCCGCAGGTCGAGCACGAGCCCCTGCACGGCGTGGAAGTCGGGGAACAGACGGTCGAACTGCCGCACGACGTCCTCGTCGGCGAGCGACGCGATCCGGACGACCGCGATCCCGCCGGGAAGCGAGTCCACGGCGAACGCCGGCGGGTCGAGGGGCCAGCGGTCGTTGAGAGACAGGCTGCGGGTGACGCTCAGACCCCGGGGGTCGGCGCCCGGGACGCGGACCAGCAGGTGCAGGCTCGTGCCCTTCTCCCCCTGGAGCATCCAGGACACCGCCCGTTGCCAACGCTCCGCGGGCGTCCCCCCCGGGGTCTCGGGGAGCACGGAATCGCGGATCCAGGTCTCGGCCGGAATCCCCTGGACGGCGAGGATCTCCGCTCGGCGGTCGGGATGGGCGACACGCATTTCGTCGTTTTCCGCGTAATCCATGATGAACGGGCGGCGGGCGGCGCTCTCGAGGAGCAGTGGCGGGCGGGCGATGCGGGACCGGAGATGCGGCGGCGCGATCACCGCCGCCTGGCCATCCCCCAGCAGGGTGACGAACCGCCGCAAGCGGCGGTAGAACAGGTAGTCGGATTGCGGCTCGGCCGCGAGCTTCAGGTTCGCCGTGAGGGCCGAATCCCAATCGGCCCGCACGTGGTCCCAGTAGGCGAAGTTGTAGCGAGCCTCGGCCCACACGGTGGCGAGCGCGAAGGCCCGCTCGGCGGCGGTGAGCTGCTGAGCGGCCGAGGCGCCCGGCAGCGCGAGCGACGTCCCGACCAGACACGCTAGGAGTCTCGACCGAGTGGTCACGCGCCTAATCTATCTGCTTCTGTTCGTCGCGCCCCAGCCGCTGCTCTATCTCTACCTGCGCGCTCGCCTGCCTGACCCCGCCCAACCGTCTCGGGCGCGCGCCGTGCGCATCGCGCTGGCGCTGGTGTTCGCGGTTTTCAATCTCCCGTGGGTCCTGGTGGCGCAGCGCGCGCTCAGCGGGTCGATGTGGGGCGTCGGCCGGCTGCCGCTCACGGGGCCGTGGATCGCGTGGCAGCTGTTGGGATGGATTTTCTGCGCGCTGGTGACGGTCTACCTGCTCGGCAAGCTGGGATGGTGGCTGGTGCAGCGGGTGCGTGGTGCGTGGTACGTGGTTGCTGACGGTGCGGGTCGGGCCCCCGAACCGCATCGGGAGCAACCACGCGCTACGCACAACGCACTGTTGTCCCGTCGCCGCTTCTTGGCGCGCGCCACATATACCTATGTGGGTGCCGGAGTCGCGCTATCGACGCACGGCATCTGGAGCGCCTATCGCCTTCCGGAGGTGACCCGCCGCACCCTCACGTTTCCCGATCTGCCGCCCGGGCTCGAAGGGCTCACGTTATTGCACATCTCCGACCTGCACGCCGGGGTCCATCTGGGAGAGGACAAGATGCAGGAGATCGTGCAGCGGGCCAACGCGCTCGCGCCCGACCTGATCGTGCAGACGGGGGACATGATCGACATCTCGCGATCCTACATTCCCCCATACGTGCGCGCGTTCCGGGAACTGCGCGCCCCGCTGGGCGTCGTCACCGTCCTCGGGAACCACGACTACTACACCGGAGAGCGTGAGGTCATCCAGGGGTGCCGTGATGCGGGACAGGTGTTCGTGCGGAACGGCTGCCACGTGATCGAGCGCAACGGCGCGATGCTGGCGCTGCTCGGGATCGACGATCCGCACAACTGGCAGGTCGACGATCCCCAGGTCGCGGACGTCGACGCCGCGCTGCGCGGCGCGCCAGCCCAAGCCTTCCGCGTCCTGCTCGCGCACCGGCCGGGAGCGTGGGACACGGCGGCCCCGCGCGGCATTCCCTTCACGCTCGCGGGACACATCCACGGCGGGCAGTTCTATCTGCCGGTGATCGGGTGGTCGCCGGGCCGCCTCATCACGAAATACGTGATGGGGCACTTCCAGCGCGGGCGGAGCCAGCTGTACGTGAGCCGGGGGATCGGCGTGGTGGGCGTGCCGATCCGCGTGTTCACGCCGCCCGAGATAGAGCTGTTTGAGCTTAGACGGTTAGGCGGTTAGAACAGCGCGGCGCTACTAACCGTCTAACCGCCTACCCGCCTCGTCTCTGCTATCGCATCCCACGCTCCCTCCAGCGCCAGGTTCACCCCCGCGTGCGTCTCCGACCACTCGCGCGCCGACACGCGCTCGATCACGAGCGTGACCACCGCGAGCCAGACGCCCGCCCACACTTCGGCGGCCCCGGACTTCACCGAGCCGTCGGCTTTCCCCTGCGCGATCAGACTCTCCAGGCCCAGCCTGAAATCGCGCGCGGTTTTGCGGCTCTCGTCGTCCAGGAGATCGTCGGCACGCTGCACGAAGAACAGGCGGGTCACCGCCGGATCGCGCGCAGCGCCCGCGACCAGCCCGCGGGCGACCTCCACGAGCTTCTGCCGCGGCCCGATCTTGAGGGCATCGGCGTCGCGCACCACCTTGTCCGCCCAGCGCGCCGCCGCTCGGTACAGCTCGTTGAAGAACTGCTGCTTGCTCGCGAAGTGGCGGTAGATCGTTCCCTCGGCGACCCCGGCCTTCTTGGCGATCGCGGGCGTGGTCGTGTCGTGGTACCCCTGGACGGTGAACAGCTCCAGCGCCGCGCGGACCAGCCGCTCGCGAGTGAGGTCGGCCTGCGTCATCGCGCGCGAATCTAACCGGCGGTGCAAACCTGCACGAGGCACGGCGGGGTTCCCCAACCAACGGGGCCCCACTAGGTTTCCGCCGCTCGCTCTGCTCCTCGCGGTTTCGTTTCGGAGGCTCTCGCGTCCATGCGCATGCTCGTCCTGGGCGCCGGTCTGCAAGGGTCGGCGTGCGCGTTCGACCTGTTGCAGCAGCCCGGCGTCGAACACGTCACCGTCGCCGACTTGGAGCCCGAGCGCGTCTCCCGTCTGCTCGAGCCGTACGTCGGGAAGCGGCTCACGCTCCGCACGCTCGACGTGCAGGACGGCACGGCGCTGCGCGAGGCCATGCGGGGGCACACCGCGGTACAAAACGCGTCGCCCTACTACTTCAACCTGCAGGTGGCGCGGGCGGCGATCGACGTCGGCGTGCATTGCGCCGATCTCGGCGGCAATACCGAGATCGTGTTCCAGCAGAAGGCGCTCGACGCCGAGGCGCAGGCGCACCGCGTGGCGATCATTCCCGACTGCGGCCTGGCGCCGGGCATGGTCAACATCCTGGCGGCCGAAGGGATCCGCCGCGTGGGCGACGCCGAGACCGTGAAGATCTACGTCGGCGGCCTGCCCCAGCACCCCGAGCCGCCCCTCAACTATCAGATCGTCTATTCCCTCGAGGGCGCGCTGGACTACTACACGACGCCCTCATGGGTGCTGCGTGACGGCAAGCCGGCGCGCGTCGAGGCCCTCTCGGAGCTCGAGCGGGTGGACTTCCCGGCCCCCGTAGGCGAGTTGGAGGCGTTCCACACCGGCGGTGGCATCTCCACGCTGCCCTGGACCTACGCGGGCCGGGTTCGCTCGATGGAGTACAAGACGCTCCGCTACCCCGGGCACGCGGCCATCATGCGCTCGATCCGCGAGCTGGGGCTGCTCGACCTGACACCGGTCAAGATCCGCGGCGCGGAGGTCGTGCCGCGCGAGGCGTTCATCGCGACGGTGTCCCCCCGGTTGACCAAGCCCTGGGGACGCGATCTGGTGGCCTTGCGCGTCGAGGTCAAGGGAGCCAACGGCAAGCGGGCGGCCTGGCAGCTGCTCGACTACTACGACGCGGCGCACGGCATCAGCGCCATGATGCGAACGACCGGTTATTCCCTGGCGATCACGGGGCTCATGCAGGTGGACGGGCGCATCGCCACGCAGGGCGTGCGCACTCCGGACGAAGCCGTGCCGTTCGGGGAGTACGTGAAGGAGCTGGCGAGGCGCGGGGTGGAGATTCGGGAGATTTGAACTGCGTCGGCGGACAACGTCTCTCAATAGCTCCAGCTCGTCCCGAACACGAACCGCCCACCCTCGCTCCCCCGGCCGTAGCCGGCGACGATGAGGGAGTTGCGCAGCAAGCGCAGCGCGACCTCTCCGCCGCCGCTCTCGTGCAGGTCGGTCGTCGTGAGGCGTACTGCCTCGCCCGGCCCGAACACGCGCCCCGCGTCGTAGAATGCCACGAGCTTGAGCTCCACCGCGTCGCCCACCGCGATCACCGCGTAGCGTGCCTCGAGACCGCCG
>Ga0209074_10000034_pt1 | contig 14704 bp, 10 predicted proteins | sample GAPlitter_FD_187522 | JGI IMG/M metagenome (GOLD analysis project Ga0209074, IMG submission 187522) | Agricultural soil microbial communities from Georgia to study Nitrogen management - GA Plitter (SPAdes) (version 2) | ecosystem: Environmental > Terrestrial > Soil > Agricultural land | place...
CCTCGCCGGCGGTGAAGTGCGGCCCGGCGTAGTTGCCCAGCGCGGTGGCGATCCGCCGGTCACCACGGACGGAGCGCGGCCAGCGACCCACCGTGACGTGCGGCCGGTACGCGCGGCGCTCGACCGCTACGCCCACCGACCGCGCCGCGTCGGCGGCGGCCGCGGCCAGCTCGGCGAGGACCTCGACGTCGCCGTCGACGCCGACCCAGAGCACCCGCGGGTCGCCCTTGGCCGGGAACGTGCCGGCGCCGGCCAACCGCAGGTGCACGTCGACCACGGCCAGCGCCCCGCCGACCGCGGCGCCCAGCGCCGGCACCGTGGTCTCCGGCACCTCGCCGAAGAACGCGAGCGTCACGTGCTGCAGGTCGCGGCCGGCCCAGCGCGGGGCGCCCGGCCGGTCCCGCAGCCGGCGCAGCGCGCCGTCGAGGTGGTCCAGGACGGACTCCGGCGGCACGACGGCCGCGAACAGTCGCTGGTTCAGGGCGTGTCCTGCCGCTTGCGAGGACCGAACCGCAGTCCGGCGTCGCGCAGCTCGGTCTCCACCCGCAACCGTTCCAGGTCGCGGTCCATCCCGAGCGGCAACCCGGCAAGCGCCTCGGGCACGTCCAGCGCCAGCGCCGCCTTGCCCAGCACGTCGTCGTACGCGAGCAGCAGGCCGCGCTTGCGCGCCCGGGACGCCTCCGGCGGCACGTCCCGCAACGCGGTCGACAGCCGGCACAGGTCGGCGGTGATCTTCTCCAGCGGCACCCGGGCGGGCGGCGGGACCGGTCTCGGCCGGGGGGCCAGATGGCACCAGCGCAGCAGACGAAGCACGACCCGACTGACCCTGCCGAAGTTGATCATCACGTAGAGCACCGCGACCGGCAGGAGCGCGGCGGCAACGAGCTTGATCACGCCCACGGTGACAGAGGTGGCTGACGCCCCCATCTCTGAACGGTAAACCGCCCCGGACCCGCGTGCCACCGGTGTTTTCAGCCGGCCCGGCGCGGTTCCGCCACCGGGTCGACGTCCGCGGGGATGCCGGCCCCGTCCGGCTCGTCCGCGCCGGCCCACCGCGTCCGCAGCGAGGGGTGCGGCAGCACCTGGCCGACCTGGGTCCGCAGGGTGAGCCCGCGGCGGCGGCTGAGCACGACCGTGGCGGCGACCGCAGCCAGCGCCGAGATGGCGCCACCCCACAGCACGCCGGCCCTGGCGCCGAGCGCGTCGGAGATCACGCCGACCAGCGGCGCGCCGATCGGAGTGCCGCCGGTGAAGCACATCATGTAGATCGCCATCACCCGGCCGCGGAACGCCGGGTCGCTGTTGAGCTGCACGGTGGAGTTCGCCGCGATCGTGAACGTCAGCGCCGCCGCGCCCATCGGGAGCAGCATCACGACCGTCGACCAGTACGTCGGCATGAGGCTCACCAGCATCTCGATGAACCCGAACGCGAAGCAGGCCGACAGCAGCAGCCGCGTCCGCGGGACCGCGGTCCGCCGGGTCGACATCAGCGCGCCGCCCAGCGAGCCGACCGCGATCGCGGTGGTGAACAGGCCGTAGCCGGCGGCGCCGCGGCCGAAGACCTCCTTGGCCAGCAACGCCATCGTGACCGGGTAGTTGAGCCCGAACGTGCCGATCACGAACACCAGCACCATCGGCAGCACCAGGTCCGGGCGGCTCTTCACGTACCGCAGGCCGTCCCGGAGCTGCCCCGGCGTGCGGCCGGTCGGCGCCGAGCGGAACAGCTCGCCGGCGCGCATCGACGCGAGGCCCACGATCACCGCGATCGTGAAGACCGCGTTGCCGAGGAAGACCCAGCCGGTGCCGACGACCGCGATGAGCACGCCGGCCAGCGCCGGCCCGACGATCCGGGCCAGGTTGAACGTCACCGAGTTCAGGCTGACCGCGTTGGGCAGGTCCCTGGTGCCCACCATCTCCACCACGAACGACTGCCGCACCGGCACGTCGATCGCGCTGGTGATGCCGAGCACCGCCGCGAGCAGGTAGACATGCCAGAGCTGGACGGCGCCGGTGACGTCGAGCACGCCGAGCACGGCGGCCTGCGCGATCATGGTCGACTGGGTGACGAACAGGATGCGCCGCTTGTCGTACCGATCCGCGAGCAGGCCGCCGAGCATCGAGAACAGCAGCGTCGGCCCGAACTGCAGGGCCAGCACGAACCCGATCGCGGCACCGGAGTTGCCGGACAGCTCGAGGATCAGCCAGTCCTGGGCGACCCGCTGCATCCACGTACCGGTGAGGGAGATCACCTGGCCGCCGGCGTAGAACCGGTAATTTCGCACCCGCAGGCTTCGGAACATCTCCGCTGCGGCGGCCACGTGCACCCTCTGCTTCCTCCGCGTCCCCGCGGACGGTCCGGCCCCTACTCGGAGGCCACCAGCTTGTCGATCACGGCGCTGGCCGCGCGCAGCACCTCGCGGTCCGGTTCGGACAGCTCACCCAGCCGTCGAGCCAGCCAGGCCTCGCGGGCCCGGACCTCGCCGTGCAGCAGGTCCCGCCCGGCGCCGGTCAGCTCGACCAGCACCTGCCGGCCGTCGGTCGGGTGCGGCCGCCGGGAGACGAGCCCCCGCTCCTCCAGCACGGCCAGCACGCGTGTCATGGACGGCGGCGTCACCTTCTCGTGCGCCGCCAGCTCGCCCGGTGTGAGCGCCCCGTGCCCCTTCAGCGTCGACAGCGCGGCCAGCTGGGTGAGGGTCACCGACGTGTCGGCACGCTGGCCGCGGAGCCGGCGATTGAGCCGCACCACGGACAACCTCAGCGAGCTGGCGAGCGCGGCGTCGATCGTCGCCGACCTCACCACATCGTTAGCATATCAAACGATCCCTTCGGGGGGCTTCGCCCCCCGAGTGCCCCCTTGAGGGGAGGACCCTGCGGGGCTGCGCGTCAGGTGATGCCGAGCAGGTCCTCGATCGGCGCCAGCGCGAAGTAGACCACGAACAGCGCGGCCACCACCCACAGCAGCGGGTGGATCGTCCGGGCCCGGCCGCGGGCGGCCTGCAGCACCACGTACGAGACGAAGCCGGCGCCGATGCCGTTGGTGATCGAGTAGGTGAACGGCATCAGCACGATCGTCAGGAACGCCGGCAGCACCAGCCCGAAGTCGGTCAGGTCGAGATCGCGTACCTGCATCATCAGCAGGCAGCCGACGATGATCAGCGCCGGCGTCGCGGCCTCCGACGGCACCAGCGACACCAGCGGGGTCAGGAACAGCGCCAGCACGAACAGCAGCCCGGTGACCACGCTGGCCAGCCCGGTACGGGCGCCGTCGGCCACGCCGGCGGTGCTCTCCACGTAGCTGGTCGCGCTGGACGCGCTGGCCGCACCACCGGCCGCCGCGGCCAGCGAGTCGACCAGCAGCACCCGCTGCACGTCCGGCGGGTTGCCCTCCTCGTCGAGCAGCCCGGCCTCCGCGCTGACCGCGACCACCGTGCCCATCGTGTCGAAGAAGTCGGCCAGCATGAGCGTGAAGACGAGCAGCACGGCGCTGAGCACGCCGATCCGGGCGAACCCGCCGAACAGCGAGAACTGCCCGACCAGCGAGAGATCCGGCATCCCCGCCACGCTCTTCGGCCAGGTCGGCACCGTCAGCTGCCAGCCGGTCGGGTTGATCGAGCCGTCCGGGTTGACCGCCGGTCCCGGGTGCGCGATCGCGTCGACGATCAGTGCGATGACCGTGCCGGCCAGAATGCCGAGCAGGATCGCGCCGCGGACCCGGCGGGTGACGAGGATCGCGGTGATCGCCAGCCCGAGCACGAAGACCAGCACCGGCCAGCCGCGCAGGTTGCCGTTGACGCCGAGCTGGACCGGCACCGTACCGGCCCCGGTACGCCGCACGATGCCCGCGTCGACGAACCCGATCAGGGCCAGGAACAACCCGATGCCGACGGCGATCGCCGTCTTCAGCTGGCCGGGGATGGCGCGGAACACCGCGATGCGGAAGCCGGTGAGCACCAGCAGCGTGATGATCAGGCCCTCGAGCACGATCAGGCCCATCGCATCCGGCCAGGACATCTGCGAGGCCACCGCCACCGCCAGGAAGGCGTTGAGCCCGAGCCCGGTCGCCAGCGCGATCGGCATCCGGCCGAACACGCCCATCGCGATCGTGGTCACCGCGGCGACCAGCGCGGTCACGCCGGCCACCTGCGGGATGCCGAGGACGCGGCCGTCCGCGTCCTTGGCCAGGCCGATGATCAGCGGGTTGAGCACGACGATGTAGGCCATCGTCATGAAGGTCACGAAGCCGCCGCGCACCTCGCGGCGGACCGTCGAGCCGCGCTCGGTGATCCGGAAGTAGCGGTCGAACCCGCTCCGGGTTCCGGTGGGGGCATCGGTCGTCGTCGCCACGGCGGCTAGCCTTGCGTATGTGTCCGATCAGGCCAATCCGGCATCCGGGGAAGTTCCCCGGAGCCCGGCGGCCGAAACCGGCCAGCCGCCCGGCCGGGCCGGGCTCCGGCCGGCGCCTCCGCCGCTGGAGGCGGACACGTTCGTGCTGGTCCTGATCGGGATCGTGCTGTGGGCGATCGCGTTCCTCGCCCTGCTGCCGGTCCGGCACGAGCACCGGCTGTGGCTGGAGATCTGCGCGGCCGGGTTCGGGCTCGGGTTCATCGGGCTGTGGCTGACCCGCGATCGGCGGTTCCGGCACGGCCGGCCCCGCTAGGGACGTGCCTCCCCCGCTTCCTGCTGGTCCGGGACGGCGTCCACCGCCCATGGGGAGACACCGGCTAAGCGAGGCTGTCCTCGGCCCGGAGGGTCGGGTCGTCCGGGTCGGTCAGCGCCTCGACCGCCGCGGCCCGGGCCGACCATGCGCCGAGCCGCCAGGCCAGCGCACGGCCGGCCGCGTACGGGCTGCCGTCGGTGTGGTCGGTCTCGCCGTCCGGCCACCAGCGGACCGGGGTGCCGCCGACCGTGAGCCGCTCGTGCACGGCCACGATCGCGTCCGGGACCGGGCCGCCGCAGCGGGCGGCGGCCAGGTCGGCGCCGGGGACGTCGGCCCAGCGGACCGTCCGCGCCGGCCCCTGGTCCGGGGCGAGCGGGCCGAGCAGCTCGCCGGCGAGCGGGAGGTCGAGCAGGTCGGCCACCGGCCCGGGCGCCTCGTCGGCCGGCACCGGGGTGCGCTCGTCGCCGAGCAGTGGGAGCAGGTAGGGCAGGTCGAGCACGACCGCGGCGTCCCTCGGCACCGTGGTCGCCGGGTGGACCCTGACCCGGTCCGGCGGGTCGACGGCGTCCTCGAGGACGAGCGCGAGCCGCGGGTAGACCGTGCGCAGGGTGGCCGCCGGGACCGTACGGGCCGGGTCGCCGAGCCGGTCGAGCAGGTCGAGCGCGCGGTCCGGGTCGGCGACCACCTCGTCCAGGCTGTGCGCGACGCCCAGCAGCGCCAGCGTCTCCGGCGCCGCCTCGGCCACGTCGTACAGGCCGTCGAGGTCGGTGGCGGTCGGCGTACGTAGCTGGTCGGGGCGGCGGCTTAGGAACGTACGGTGTGTACTCAACCACCAGGTGGTGTAGGAGGGTGCCTGGACGTGGCTGCCGTCCGCGAGCTGGACGTCGGCGGTGGGCTCGACGCCGGCCAGCAACGGCAACGCGCGGTCCCAGTCGACGACCAGCTCGAGGTCGCGGACCGCGACGAAAGTGGCGAGCCGGGGCGGCACCCGCTGCTCCGGCAGCCGGTCCAGCATGGCCTCCATCCACTCGGCCTCGCGGTCGAGGTCGTGGTCGGCGGCGTCCGGGTCGAGCTCGAGCTCGCCGCTGCGCAGCACCGGGAACGTGCGCAGCACCCCGACCGCCGCCAGCACGTCCGTGCCGTGCCGCCGCACGAGGTCCGCGGCGACCGTTCCGTACGGGGCGTCCGGGCCGACCGCCGCGGCCAGCGCGGAGCCGGGCAGCAGCAGCTCGCCGGCCGGGTACCAGTCGGCCTCCTCGGCCGGTAGCGCGAGCTCGGCCAGCTCCGGCACCTCGCCCGGCGCCAGCCCGGCCGCGGCGACCAGCGAGAGGACGGCCTCGGCGATCGGCTCCGGGTCCTCGGCGTCGTACGACTCCGCGACCGCGGCGAGCACCCGGTCGTCGGCCAGCACGCCGCGGGCGGTCGCCGGGGTCGCGCCGAGCCGCTCCAGCAGCGGGTGGGTGGCGTCCGGGTGCGCGATGCGCAGGCCGAGCGCGGTGGCGGCGTCGGCCGGCAGGTCCTTGTCCGGCAGGAGGACGCCGCGGGCACCGGTCACGGTCCGGCCGTCGGCGAGCGGGACCGGCAGCGCGGCCAGCGCCTCCCGGTCCGGCCGGTCGGCGAGCGCGTCGTAGAGGGCGCGCCACCAGGCCGGCGGGCGGTCGGCGCCGGAAACTAGCTCGACCACGTCCGCGGTGCCGAGCCGGCGCACGCCGAGCGCGGTGAGCGCGGCCGCGGCGCCGCGCCCGGACCAGGACGCCGGCAGCACGCCGGGCACCAGATCGGCCAGCGCCGCCGCCAGCTCCTCCGAGGCGGCGTCGACCACGACGGCCTCGGTCGGCGCAAGCCGCCCGACCCGACCCGCCTCCGCCGCAACGACCACGTCGCCGTCCGGCACCGGACCATCGGCGTCCGGCACCGAGCCACCGGCGTCCGCCACGAGGCCATCGGCGTCCGGCACCGAGCCACCGGCGTCCGCCACGAGGCCATCGGCGTCCGGCACCAGGCGGCCGGCGTCCGGCACCAGCTCATTCGCGCCCAGCGCCGAGGGCGGGAGCGCCGGGGAGGGGAGCGCCGGGGACGGGAGGGCGGCGTCCGGCTCGGGCCGCGCGGCCGGGGGGAGCCACGGAGTGCTTCGAAGCGCGTTGAGGGCCGCGGCGGCGAGGGCGGAGTCGAGCTCGGCGGCGGCCAGGGTCGGCCGTGGCACCAGCGCGAGCAGGGCCGGGTCCGGCGGCAGCGCGGCAACCAGGTCGGCGTACAGCCGTCCGGCCGCGGCGACCAGCACGTCGGTGACCGGACCGGGCGTGACGTGCCGGCGGTCGGAGGCGAGCGGGAACGTGCCCAGCAGCACCGCCGGCAGCGACAGCGGCTCGTCGGTCGGCGTCGGCGCGTGCACCACCGGCCGGTTCGGCGGCGGCACCGGCCGGTCAGCGGCGTCGACCGGCACTGCCCAGCTCACCGTCCACTCCGGACGGTCGCGCTCCTCCGCGGGCCGGGTCGCCAGCAGGTCCCCGGCGAGCACGCCGGTCACCGACCGGACCACCCAGCGGGACACGGTCTGGCCGTCGGTCAGCACGACCGCGCCGGCGTCGTCCACCCGGGACAGCACCCGGCCGCCGGCGTCGATCGACCGCAGCGCCGGCAGCGCCAGCAGCAGCACCGGGTCGAGCGAGGCCAGCGCCGCCCGGACGGCGTCGACGGCGTCCGGCCGCAGCGGCAGCCGTACCTCGGTGTCCCACTCCCCGGCCGGCAGCGGGTCTGCGGCCCAGGGCAGTCGCAGCACCGGGACCTGCCCGTCGCGCCGGTCCAGCTCGCCGGCCAGCGCCGGCACCGCGGCCACCGCCGTCCTGGTGTCCGCGGCCGAGAACCGGACACCGCCGGTGGTCGAGCGCACCGACGGCTCGTCGGTGACGGTCAGCACGGCCGCGAACCCGACCCCGAACCGCCCGACGCTGCCGCCGTCCCGCTTGGCCGACGCCCGCAGCGTCGCCAGTGCCTCGACGCCGGCGGCATCGAGCGGCGCGCCGGTGTTCGCGGCCAGCAGCTGTCCGTCCACGAGCGACAGTCGCAGCCGTCCGTCCACACCGGACCGTGCCGCCGCGTCGGCCGCGTTCTGGGCCAGCTCGACCAGCAGCCGGTCCCGGTATGCCCCGTGGGTCAGGTCCTGCTCGGCGTTGGCGTCCTCGCGGAACCGGGCCGGCGAGGCGGCCCACGCCGCGAGCACCCGGTCCCGGACCGCGGCGGTGCCGAACGGGTCAGGCACGCTCGATGTCGACGCCGTCGTCGTAGGTGGGCGGCGGCGGTGGCGCGGCCGCCGGCTCGACCGCGGCCTCCGAGTGCGCGCCGCAGCCGGCGTCGGCGGAGACCACCCCGCCGTCGCGGGGCGAGTAGGCGTTGCCGCAGACCCCGAAGATCGCCCGCAGCGACCCCTCGATCGGCAGGTAGAACCCGCACGTCCCGCACCGCCCTGGCGCGTGCGCCGCCATCGCGGTGTCCGGCCCGCCGTCGCCGGCGTACCACCGCTCGGTGGCCTCGTCGCGGCCGAGCCGCGACATCACCCGCACCCGGCCGAGACCGAGCTCGAACGCGACCGACCCGACCGCCGGGTCGTCGGAGAGCAGGTAGGCCGGGACGAGCCGCTCGTCGTCGGTCCTGGCCGGCAGCAGGTCGCCGACGCCGAGGTCGCCCGGCCGCAGCCGCTCCGACCACGGCACCCACTCCGGCGCCAGCAGCGCGTCGTCGCCGGGCAGCAGCACGACCTCGTCGACCGTGACCGTGCGGGACCGGGACGCGCGGGCGAGCGTGACGGCCCACCGCCAACCGGAGTATCCGGGCAGGGTCGCGGCGAAGAAGTGGGTGAGCACCCGCTCGCCGTCGGCCCGGCTGCCGAGGTGCTCGCCGACCCGGTCGCCACCCTCGGCCCTGGCGGCCGCCTCGGCGACGTCGACCGCGGCGGCGAGCGTCGCGTCGGACCGCGCGGCTGTGGTGGTCGGCACGGTGCCATCGTGCCAAAGCCGAGGCCGATCCCCCAATCCGGTCGGACCCGTGCGGCAGGATGAGAGGGTGAGCACGCAGCCGCCACCGCGCCCCGACGGGGCGTACGACGGCGGCCGGCCGCGCGGTCCACAGCAGCAGGCGCCGAAGAAGGTGACGGTGACCCGGGTCGCCGTATCCCGATCGCGCTACCTCATCGGAGCCGGCGCCCGCCGGATCGGCGAGGCGTCCCGGGCCGGCGGCGCCGGCGAGTCCGGCCTGACCAAGCTGATCTGGACGCACGCCGCGCACTACACCTCCGACGCGATGATCGCGGTCTGCCTGGCCGGCACGATCTTCTTCTCCGCCGCCCGCAGCGAGCAGCGCACCCAGGTCGCGCTCTACCTGCTGGTCACGATGGCCCCGTTCGCGATCGTGGCGCCGTTCATCGGGCCGGCGCTCGACCGGCTGCAGCGCGGCCGGCGGATGGCGCTGGCGGCCACCGCGCTCGGCCGCGGGATCCTGGCCTGGGTGATGGCGGCCGAGTTCCACAACGGGTTCGCGCTCTATCCGGCCGCGTTCGGCGCGCTGGTGCTGTCCAAGTCCTACGCCGTGCTCAAGGGTGCCTGCCTGCCCAGGGTGCTGCCGCGGGGCCTGACCCTGGTCTCGGCGAACGCGCGGATGTCGATGTTCGGTCTGGCCGCGGCGGCGATCGGCGGCGGCGTGCTGGCCGGGATCATCCACCTGTCCGGCAGCTACCCGCTGGCGCTGCGGATCACCGCGGTGTTCTGCCTCGCCGCGGCGATCCTGTCACTGCGGCTGCCGGCGGCGGTCGACTCGGCCGAGGGCGAGCAGCCGGTCCCGCCGGCGGCGCTCACCCGCACCGGTCCGATCCCGCGGCGAGCCGGCAGCCTCTCGCTCGGCCCGCACGTGGTGACCGCGCTGCGGGCGTCGGCGGCGTTGCGCGGGCTGTCCGGGTTCCTCACGCTGTTCCTTGCCTTCTGGATCCAGGCGACCGAGACGGGCACGACGGCTGCCCTCGCGCTGGCCGGGCTGGTGGCCGGCGCATCCGGCGGGGCGGTGGTCGGCACCGCGATCGGCGCCCGGATGCCGATGAAGCACCCCGACCCGGTGCTGCTCGGCTCGATCGGCGTGGTCGCCGGGGTCTCGGTGATCGGTGCGCTGTCGTTCGGGCTGGGAACGGCGCTGCTCGTGGTCGCCGCGGCGGGGATCGCCAACGCGCTGGGCAAGCTCTGCCTGGACGCGATCATCCAGCGCGACGTGCCCGACGCGATGCGCGCATCGGCGTTCGCCCGGTCCGAGACGCTGCTGCAGCTGGCCTGGGTGGCCGGCGGCGGGCTCGGCGTCGCGCTGCCGTCCAACGGCAGGCTCGGCTTCGCGGTCGCGGCCGGCCTGCTGGTCGCGGCGTTCACCGTCACCCTGCTCGGCCGCCGCCGCCCGCTGACCAGGCGCGGCCGGGGACCCGCATCCGCACCGCCGGCGGCGGCGCCCGAGCCGCGTCCGGGGCGGAGCTGACTCCGGCCGCACCCGCTCGGCCGTACGACATGATCGTCGACTGACCCGCAGTGCTCCGTAGTACTGAGCCCGAATGGCGTAGCGGATCTGGCCACAGCAGGCCGGCCTTGTCGCCTCGCACCTGCGACGCAGGTCACAATCGCGCCGTACGGTCGCCACTCGTACGCGCTGCGTTGACGACGACGACCGTTTCCTCTCCGCACGGACACCGCCACACGGAGCAGCGGAATCTCCGCTCCGCGGCAGCATCGCGCCGCCCGGACCGGCGTCTACCGTGTCGTCCGGCTCGAAACCACCGGGCGTCGGAGCACGACCGAGCGCGGAGGGACACGGGGTGCTGACGTACGACACGCGGGCCCATGCGGTGCGCCGGGAACCACACGGAGATCTGCTCCGGCAGGCCTACCTCCTGACGGGCGATCCGGAGCGCGCACGCGACCTGGCCGACAGCGCCGCCCGCGTCGTCGAGGGGTACGCACACCGGCTCGGACCGGCCGACGCGCTGGAGCGCGCCAAGGAAGAACTGGTGCGCTCGTACGTCGCCGATCCAGGCCCGCCGCCGCCCCCGGTCGCCGGCGGGGGTCCGACCCCGCATCCGGACGTCGCGATGTGGCGGGGGATCTGCCGGCTCGCGCCGCGCCGCCGCGCCGCCATCGTGCTGCGCTACGACGAGGGACTGTCCGAGGAGCACGCGGCGGCGCGCATGGACACCACGCCGCGGCTGCTCCGCGCGGACGTGGACGCGGCCATGCTGACGCTGCGTACCGCGGTGCCCGGCGTGGCCGACCCGTGGATGCGGGTCGCCGACGCGCTCGCCGCCGCCGGCCGCGGCTGGTCGGACTACACCCGGCCGGCGGCCGCCCGGGTCGCCGAGGTCCTGTCCGCCCCGGCACCGACTCCGGCGCCGGCTCCGCGACACGCGCACGGGGCCACCGCCGTGCCCCGGCCGCCGCGGTCCCCGCGACCCGTGGCCCTCGCCGCCGGCGCGGTCGCCGCGCTGCTGCTGACCGCCGCGGTGGTCGTGCCGCGGCTCGGCGGCGGGGCCGATCCCGCTCCGCCCGACCCCGGTCCGATCGCCGGCGCGCAGGTCGGCACCGGACCCGTCCGCAGCGCCCCGCGACCCCTGGTGCCGAGCATCGACGTCGCCGACGGCCTGCTGAACTGGCCGGCGCGCGGCAACCTGTCCACGGACCAGACCCTGCTTGCCGCGGCGACCAAGGCCTGGAAGGCCGGCGTGCCGGCGGCCGAGGCGCCGGCGACCGGGGTCACCGTGTTGTGGGCCGGCGTGCTGGACCGGCGCGCGGTCGCGGTGCTGCAGGGCCTCGACCGGGCCGGCCGGCCGCATCTGGCGCAGGTGCAAGGCGCGAATCGATCGACGGTGCGGCTGCAGCACGCCGAGCCGCTGCACGGCGGCACGCAGGTCCTCACGCTGCTGCCGCCGAGCGGGCCGGCCGGACCGGTCCGGGTGCTCGTCTCGCCCGAGGCGCAGCTCGCGGACGGCCTGCTGACCAGCAACCCGATGGACGGCAAGCCGCTGCAGCACGCCACGGTCGGCGACGACGGGGTGAGCGGCATCCTGCCGTCGCCGCCGGGCGTGCCGACCTGCAGCCGGGTGGTCCTGCTCGGTCTCGACTCCGGCTACCCGGGGGCCAGCGGCGCCCGCGTCCTCTACAGCGGGATCATGACCGCCGAGATGCTCGCCGGGATGCCGGACAAGGTCGAGGTCGGCAGCCCCGCGCTGGCGCCGGACCGGGACGCGCTGCCGGAGACACAGTGGTTCGCGGACGGGGCGAAGCTGGCGGCGAAGGTGCCGGGCAAGGGCACGCTCACCGTGGCCGCCCTCGGCCCCCGGCTGGCGGCCCGCCCGCTCGACAGCGCGGACAAGCGCATGGTGTCCTCCCGGGCGTACGAGTTGCGCCGCGGCGGCAGCACGTGGGTCGGCTCGGTCGTCGACGTCGGCGGGAAGACCGTCTGCGCCTCGGCGATGCCCGCCGGCTCGGCACCGGAACCGACGGCCTGGGCGCTGCGCTGCCCGATCCCGGGCGAGATGATGCCCGGCATCGTGCACGTGGTCGGCGCCCCGGAGGCGCAGAGCGTCGAGGTGGCCCTCCAGCCGACCGCGTCGCCGGCCGGCCAGGAACGGTTCGCCGCGACCGCGGACCGGGCCGACGACCAGCCGGTCGACCAGGCCTTCGCGGCGATCCAGGTGGCCCCGATGGGCTTCCCCTGCGGCGTCGGCACGCTCCGCGTGCACAGCGGCCGGGCGGTCACCGGCGTCTCGCTGCCGGTCTACACACCCTGACCCGACAAGTTCCCCTCGTCCGGACCGTCCGGACCTTCCTGGAGAGTGATGAGACAGAAGCTCGCGATCGCCCCTGCCCTCGTTGCGGCGCTGACCCTGGGCGCCCTGACCGTGCACACCACCGCGTCCCCCGCCGGCGCGGCCGCCGCGCCGGCCACCTGGGACCTCGAGGCCTACGGTCCCAAGACCGGTGACGACGTCGTGCTCAAGTGGAACGAGCAGCTGCTCGCCACGATCAGGGCTAGCGCGGCCGCCACCGGCCCGACGGTCACGTCGCGTGCCCTCGGCGTCCTGCAGACCTCGGTCTTCGACGCCTGGGCCGCGTACGACCCGGTGGCGAAGGGGACCCGGCTCGGCTCACAGCTGCGCCGTCCCGCCGCCGAGCGCACGCTGGCCAACAAGAGCAAGGCGATCAGCTACGCCGCGTACCGGACGCTGATCGACCTGTTCGGCGACCCCAAGTTCAAGCGGACGGACTTCCCGACCGCCAAGGACGCCTACGACGCCCAGATGGCAGCGCTCGGCTACCCGATCGACACGACGACGATGGACAACACGCCGGCCGGGATCGGCAACAGGGCCGCCAAGGCGAACATCGACTTCCGGCACACCGACGGCTCCAACCAGCTCAACGGGTACGCCGACACCACCGGCTACCAGCCGAAGAACGCCCCGATGCCGGCGCCGCTCACCGCGCCGATGAACTGGCAGCCGATGTGCGTGCTCACCGCCCAGGGCGTGGCCCACGACCGGCAGCCGGCACCCTCGAGCGGCACCTGCGACACCGCGTCCGGCGACTACGTGATCCAGAAGGCGACCACGCCACAGTGGGGAACGATGACGCCGTTCGCCCAGCCCGGGTCGTACTACCGGGTCGCCGGACCGCCCCGGGACCCGGACGGGGTCTACTCGCGGGCCGAGGTCCAGCGCGAGGTCGACGACGCGGCCAACCTGGACGACCGGAAGAAGTCGCAGGCCGAGTATTGGGCCGACGGGCCGCACTCGGAGTTCCCGCCCGGGCACAACTTCGTCTTCGCCCAGGCCATCTCGCGGCGCAGCGGCTACTCCCTCGACCAGAAGGTCAAGCTCTTCTTCGAGCTCGGCAACGCCGAGCTCGACGCCGGCATCGCCTCCTGGTACCAGAAGTTCAAGTTCGACTCGATCCGGCCGACCACGGCGATCCGCCGCCAGTTCGCGGGCCAGCAGGTGAACTCCTGGCTCGGCCCGAACAAGGGCTTCGGCATGGTCGACGGCTCCCGGTGGCTGCCGTACCAGGAGCTGACCGTGCTCACGCCGCCGTTCCCGGAGTACATCTCGGGGCACTCGACCTTCAGCCAGGCCGGGGTGCAGATCTTCCAGTCGTTCACCGGCAGCGACACGTTCGGCGCGTTCGTGACGATCGAGAAGGACTCGTCGAAGTTCGAGGCCAACACGCCGAGCACGGACATCGTCTTCACCTGGCCGACGTTCACGAACATCGGCGACGACTCCGGATATTCGCGCCGCATCGGCGGAATCCATTTCGCCAGCGGCGACGCGGCCGGACGGTCGATCGGTGCGCAGCTCGCCAGGCAGGTGATCCTCAAGGCGACGGGCTACATCAACGGCACCGTGCCGGGCTGAGCCCGGACGTGACGGACGGGCGCCCGCGGGTCTCCGGCGGGCGCCCGTCCTGTCTGTCGGGTCAGTGCGCGACGATCGTGATCGGCGCCGTGACCGTGGTGGTCTTGCCCGAGTTGACGTTGACCAGCGAGACGGTGGCCTTGGCCTTGCCGTCGTCGAAGCCGATGCCGTCCACGGTCAGGCCGACCGAGTGGCTCTTGCCGTCGCAGACGACCACGGAGAAGCCGGTGGACAGGGTGACCGGGGCCGGCGTCTCGGGCGGCTGCTGGGTCACGCTGCCGTTGACCGTGCCGGTCAGCGGGCCCTTGCACTTGACCACCAGGTCGAGATCGAGGCTGGCGCCCGAGAGGTTGTAGTCCGCGTAGGGATAGATGTAGACCGAGTCGCTCGTGCCGCCGGTACTGCCGGTCGCACCGGCGACGTTGGGAACCAGCACCGCTGCCGTCGCCGCCACCGCCGTGGCCGCCGCACCGAGGATGACGCGCTTCACTTTAGCCTCCTGAATTTGACACACGCAGGACAGAAACGGCGGCCGGGAATTCTCGAATTGTCGCCGAGAATGCAGGCCCACGGTGGCGCCGTTGCTTTCGACAACCGCCAGTACCCACTCACTTCCA
>Ga0209074_10000044_pt1 | contig 13810 bp, 16 predicted proteins | sample GAPlitter_FD_187522 | JGI IMG/M metagenome (GOLD analysis project Ga0209074, IMG submission 187522) | Agricultural soil microbial communities from Georgia to study Nitrogen management - GA Plitter (SPAdes) (version 2) | ecosystem: Environmental > Terrestrial > Soil > Agricultural land | place...
AAGGGGACGGGAGGACTCGACAAAAGCGTCGATCTGGCCGACGTGAATGAAGCTGTCGCCATAAGTGCGCGGCATGTGGTCGTTCACCTGGGCAACGACGTGGCGGGCGCACCTGGCGGCGGTGAGGGTAATGTCCACGCCCACGCCGAAGCTGCAGAAGCCGTGGGAGTCGGGCGGGGAGACCTGGATCAGGGCGACATCGAGCGGCATGGCGCCGGACTCGAAGAGTTGCTCGATTTCACTGAGGTGGACCGGCGTGTAGTCGGCCCGGCCGTCGTTGACGGCTTCGCGGACATTTCCGCCGATGAAGAAAGCGTTGTGGCGGAAGTGCGGGGCCATTTGCGGCTTGACATAATCGGCGTTGCCGAGAGTCAGTAGGTGAACCACTTCGACGTCGTGCACGAACGGTGCGCGTTCGAGCAACGCTTCGACCAGGGTTTCGGGTTCGGCGCAGCCGGGCTGGATATAGACGCGCATCCCGGAACGCACTTGGAAAAGAGCCTGCTTCGGGGACCTTAGCCTGCTTTTGTAGTCGGCTTCCCAGCCCATAGAGCCTCCGCGTAGGACATGCGCGCGGAATTCAGTCTGGTCCAAGAGCGAGGAAACGAAAGTGACTGGCGGCACCTGAATTTGTGACCGGTATCACAAAGCAAGGTAAGCGCTTTGCTTTTGGGAGCTTGCGGGAGGCTGGCACGCCAGCACGAACTTAGGCTACGCTTTCACCACGTTAGTCTTCGAATTCCTGGCAGCAGGTCGAAATGCCGATCACGGCTCAGAATCGGGAGAGCATGCTGGCGGCAAAGTGCGGCAATCCAGAGGTCATTGGTAGGAATCGGCGTTCCCTTCCGCTTAAGTTCCAGGCCAAGGGCGGCGTACGATTGAGCAGTCTCCTCGTCAAGGTCGAACACGGTCACGGAGGAAATCCATTCCTGGAGCCAGTGCTCGTAGCTCGATCGATGGCGGGACTGCGCAATGCCGAGACGGTATTCGCCCAGGACAATTACTGGCACTGCGATTCTTTCCGCTTCCGAAACGATCGCGAGCGCAGAAGGATCTCGATCAGCGGCAGCCGACAAAGCGTTCGTGTCCAGAATCAATGCCAGGTCTCCGCATCGATCTGTTCGGAATCTTCTTCGATAATCCGATTGATGCGTGCAGTTTCCCGATGCAGGTGTTTCAGTTTGCCCATGTGCTTCACCCAGGGCTTTCCCGCGCCTTTGGTTGAGGCCGCCAGCTTGTCCTTGACTGCTTCGGTTACAAACTCACGAAGAGGAATTCCGCGTTCGGCGGCAACGGACTTAGCTCGCCGAAACACGGCATCAGGAATCTCCAAGGTGGTTTTCATAGTGGAAGTTTCCCATATTTATGGGAGCCGGGTCAATTATCGAACGCAAGCCGACGTGGAAGGATGATGTCTGTAGGAAGTTGGCTTAATGGAGCGGCCTATGAGAATCGAACTCACGCCTGAACCTTGGCAAGGTTCCGTACTACCATTATACTAAGGCCGCTCAAGCGATAAACTTTTATACCACGCGCGAAGGAAAGACGACAAGTCCGGGGCGCGCTGTTTGAGAACGATCCGGCAATCCCGCTGAAAGTTAAGACTCCTGCGTAACGCGCGCACTCTTCACCACGGGAGAGCGGCGCTGGCGGTCCGCGAAACGCACCGCCTTGTTTCTGTCGGTGTACACCCTGCCGAACTTTTCTCCGTCCGCGTAGTAAACGGTGACGAGCCAGTGGTGGTGTTTCCGGCGCTTGTCTTTGCCGAACGCTGATTTCGCACGCTTTTTTTTCGCAGTAGCCACGGTGAACATCCTTCGTTGAAAAGAAAATTCGGGAAACTATCGCAGGTTGGCCGGCCGGGTACAAGTACCAGCAAAAATAGTATCACGGTATTTATTGAAACGCTATCTGTGGGAGAACTTTCTTTTGAGGCATCCGCCTCGAGCAGGATACTCGCGGCGCAGAACGCCGCCGCAAGGCACAACGCGGCGGGAACTTCTTGCGCCTCGGAACGGAAGAGGATGAAGGAGCCAAAAGCGAGCCCCGCACTCCGTCACGCCCGGAGAGTGTTGCCGCAGCGAACCGCGGGACGCTCTGCTGCATCCAATAAGTGCTTCATTTTGAGCCCGGTTTCTGGAGTTGCTTCTTTACACAAAATCTCGGCCGGGATGAAACATTTTGGGAGTTGTTTCGTCTTTACTTGTGAGAGGAACAAGCTGCATGCGGCGGAAAGAAATAACCATGATGACTGTCCCCAAACAACCGCCCGTAGTTGAAGACTTGCGGAATCACAGTTCCGAGCAGATGGACGAACTGCGTATGCTTCTGGAAGCCGGCGCGCCTATGCGTCCGGATCCCCGGCGTCCCAGTTTTTTTGAACTGCAAGGACCGGACCGCACCTACTACATTTTCAAATATCCGAACGGCACAAAGGTATTGCTGTTGGGCGTGTGGGACCGCGATCCGCTGGCCGAAATCGCCGCTTATTCCTGCCCGGCAGCCTGAAAACCGAAAAGGGATTGCACCGGTTGGGCCCCGCCCGTGCGGGGCGCTTTGCATTTGGGGGCTCAATCTTCATCGAGCTCCAATGCGGCGGAATTGATGCAATAGCGCTGGCCCGTCGGCTGAGGCCCGTCATCGAAGACGTGTCCCGAATGCGCGTCGCAGCGGCTGCATTTCACTTCGCTGCGAATCATGCCGTGGCTGGCGTCGGTTTCCATTTCGACAGCCTGTCCGTCGGCGGGAGCGTAGAAACTCGGCCAACCGGAGCCGGAGTGGTACTTGGTTTCCGAGCGGAATAGCGGCTGGCCGCAACAAACGCATTTATAGGTTCCGGGCGTCTCCGTATCTTCATACTCGCCGGTGAAGGGAGGCTCGGTTCCCTTTTGCCGGGTTACATAGTACTGATTCGGAGTCAGTTGCTTCTTCCAGTCCGCCGCGTCTTTGTGAATCTTGTCGTCCATTGCTAATACCTCTCCACTTGGATGCTTCCAGTATCCGATTCGCCGCAGCGGGTTGACGTCACAGGGGCCTGGCCCGATAGTGGAATGCAGCCCTGACCGTATCCTGAAAGTCCTTATGCCACAACCGATTTCCCCGCAGCAGAAAGAAAAGCGCAGGAGCCGCCGCGCCAAAATCGCGAAACCCGTGCGCGTTCGGCCTTCCGATCCCAAAGATGAGCATTTCGAGGATCAGCCGATTTCCGTGAACGCCTCCAAAGACGGAATCTATTTCGTTTCGCGGCTGGCGAACTATTACAAGGGCATGCGCGTGTTTGTGACCTTCCCCTTCACTTCTGCGCATGACCCGATGAATTGCGAGTATGTCGCAGAAGTTCTGCGCGTGGAACCGCAAGCGGCCGGCAAGACCGGAGTCGCCATCCACCTGCTCATGACCATGAATTACGGCGGCGGAAAACCATCAAGTCCCGGTCCCCGCGCCTAGAGAAACTCACGCTTCTCGAATGCCACGCGCCGCGAGGCTCAGATCCTGATTGACACCGCGGCCTTTCTTCGGATACGGTTATTCCTGGTATTTCTATGAACCGCGGCGGACACATCCATCATCACCATCACGGCGTCGCGCCGCGTCCGCTGAGGTGCAAATAGCGATTCGCTAACAAAGCACTCTTCAGCCCGCTGGCGCAGCAAAGCCCAGCGGGTTTTTTGTTTTTGGATCACGTTCGGAGGAAGACAGGAGAACCAGTGGAACTCGCATTCGCAAAAACCGGCGGCCTGCTGCCGGCGATCATTCAGGATGACGCAACCGGCGACGTGCTGATGCTTGGCTTCATGAACGCCGAAGCCTTCGAGCTCACGCGAAGCACCGGTGAAGTCGTGTTCTTCAGCCGCTCGCGAAACAAGTTGTGGAAGAAAGGCGAATCGAGCGGGCATGTTTTGAAGGTTTGCGAGGTGCGGATTGACTGCGACGCGGACGCCTTATTGATCCGCGTTCTCGCGAATGGGCCGGGCGTATGTCATGAAGGCTATCGCAGCTGTTTCTTCCGCCGGCTCGACGAGCGCGGCGAGCCGGATACCGATGCGGAACGCACTTTCTCTCCGGAAGAGGTTTACGGCCCTTCGGCAAAATCCGCGGAGAAGAAGGCCTAGCGATGCCGCGGCTGAAACTGGGCGTTCCGAAAGGCAGTTTACAAGAAGCAACCATCGAGTTGTTCGCCCGGGCCGGCTGGAAGATCGCCGTCGGCTCGCGAAGTTACGTTCCCTCCATCGACGATCCGGAAATCGAGTGCCTTCTGGTGCGCGCGCAAGAGATGGCGCGATACGTGGAAACCGGCGCGCTCGACGCGGGCATTACCGGCCACGACTGGGTGGTGGAAACCGATGCCGCGGTGGAGGAACTTGCCGAGCTCATCTACGCCAAGCAACGGCTGGCCCGCGTGCGCTGGGTGCTGGCTGTTCCGGAGGACTCGGCGATTCGCGACGCGCGAGCGCTCGAGGGCAAGGTTATCGCCACGGAGGTTGTGCGCATCACGGAAAAGTACCTGCAGAAATTCGGGGTAAAGGCCCGCGTGGAGTTCTCCTGGGGAGCCACGGAGGTGAAAGTTCCGCAACTTGCGGACGCCATCGTCGAGGTCACGGAAACAGGTTCATCGCTGCGCGCCAATCGTCTGCGCATCGTGGATACCGTCCTGGAATCGGCCACGGTGTTCATCATGAATCGCGCGGCCGCCGCCGACCCATGGAAAAAAGAAAAGGCGGAAAACCTGATTCTGATGCTGCAGGGAGCGATCGCCGCGGCCAACAAGGTGGGATTACTGCTGAACGTCCACCGCAATGACTTGGCCGCGGTGCTGGACGTTCTCCCCGCTTTGAAGAAGCCGACGATCTCGACGCTCAGCGATCCCGACTGGGTTGCCGTCAACACGATTATCGAAGAAGCCGTGGTCCGCCAGATTCTGCCCAGGCTCAAAGCGGCTCGCGCACAGGGCATTGTGGAATATCCGCTGAACAAAATCGTGCCATGATGCGCATTCTTCGCCTGACGAGCAAGGTGGAAAAAGCGCTGTTGCGCGCCCGGCAAGGCCGCGATGGCGAGGCCCAGCGCGTCGCGGCACGCATCGTAGGAGATGTCCGGCGCGGCGGCGATGCCGCATTGCTCCAGTGGACCAAGAAACTGGATGGAATTGATTTGAAGCGCGAAGGAATCTGGATTTCTCAGCGGGAAATACGCGCGGCGGAAAAGCAGGTCAGCGCCAGCTTCTTGAGCGCCGTCCGGCAGGCCGCGCTGAACATTCGGCGTGTCGCCGAAAAGCAGCTCCCTCAAGAATGGAAAATTGAAGTTCAACCGGGAGTGCACATCCGCCAGCTTGTCCAGCCGATCGAATCCATCGGCTGTTACGTTCCCGGCGGACGATTTGCCCTGGTATCCACGCTGCTCATGACCGTGGTACCCGCGCAGGTAGCCGCTGTCGATCGCATTATCGCGGTTTGCCCAAAGCCGAATCTAGAATTGCTTGCGGCGGCGAATCTGCTGGGGATCCGTGAACTCGCGCGAATCGGCGGCGCACAAGCAATCGCGGCGCTTGCTTATGGAACGCCCAGCGTGCCCCGGGCGGAGAAAATCTTTGGCCCCGGGAACCGCTTCGTGACCGCGGCCAAACAGATTGTTTCGCATGATTGCGCGATCGATTTGCCTGCCGGGCCAACGGAAGCGGTGGTGCTCGCCGAGCGCGGCAATCCTCGCTGGATTGCCGCGGACCTGCTGGCGCAAGCGGAGCATGCGCCCGATGCGGGCAGTTTTTTGGTAACGACTTCGAAAAACCTCGCACAGCAAGTGGCTGAAGAAATCAAAGCGCAGCTGAGAGCGCTTCCCGCGACGAATCCCGCGCATGTCTCCCTGGCGCGGTCCGGCGCCATCTTGATCGCCGCTTCGCCCAAGAGCGCATGCGAATTTGTGAACCGCTTTGCCCCCGAACACCTGAGCGTTCCCGAAGGCGGCAATTCCCTGCTCCAAAAAATCCGTGCTTCAGGCACAATTTTTCTGGGGCCTTGGGCGGCGCAGCCCTTGGGCGATTACGTCAGCGGCAGCAATCACGTCCTGCCCACCGGCGGCTGGGCGCGGCGCCGCGGAGGGCTGTCGGCGGCGGATTTCGTGAAATGCATCACTGTGCAGGAAATTGACCGCAGGGGATTCCTGCGGTTGGCCGGAGCCGCGGAATGCATGGCCGTGGCGGAGAATTTGCCGGCGCATCGCAACGCCGTTTCGGTGCGCCGATGAAGACAAGACTCCCCATTCGCAAAGCGATCCTCGAGCGGCGCACTTATGAGGCCCCTGCCGAAGGACGCTCCGGAAAAATCCGCCTCGACTTTAACGAAAACACCTCGGGCTGCTCGAAAGCGGTCATTCGTGCGCTGGCCAAGCTCAAGGCGCAGCAATTCGGGATGTATCCCGAATACCAGGCGCCGGCAAAACGCCTGGCGCGCCATTTCAGAGTGCGCCCGGAGGAACTGCTGCTGACCAACGGCGGCGATGACGCGTTGCGCGTATTCTTCGACGCCTTTGTGGATCCCGGCAGCCGGATCCTGATTTGCGAGCCGACTTTTCCCATGTACCGCTACTATGCGGAAATTTACGGCGCGCGAATCGATGTCTGCCGGTACGATGCGCACATGCGGTTCCCGCTGCGGGACGTGCTCGCTGCGCTTCGGAAAGAGCCGCGGGTATTTTTTCTCGCGAATCCCAACAATCCCACCGGAACGCTGGTTTCCCAAGGCGATCTTCGCGGCATTCTGCGGGCGGCGCCGCGCACGGCCGTTGTGCTGGATGAGGCTTACGCGGATTTTTCCGGCTTCACGGCCATTCCCTGGATTCGCCAGTACCCTCAGCTTTTCATCGCGCGCACCTTTTCCAAGGCGGCGGGATTGGCGGCGCTCCGGCTCGGTGCGGTAATCGCTCAAGAGAAATCCCTTTCCCTGGTGCGGCGGGCGATGCCTCCTTATCCCGTGAATCTCGCGGCGCTCGTGGCCGCACAGGCCGCGCTGAACGATGGAAAGGCCATGAGCAAATACGTAAGCAGCACCCTGCAACTGCGAACCTGGCTCACACGAGAGTTGAACACTCTTGCGATCACGACGTTTCCCAGCGCGGGTAATTTTGTTCTGGCCGACTTCGGCCGCCGGGGACCGTCGCTGTTCGCGAAGCTCGAACGCAAGGGCATATTGGTCCGGCCGCGAACCCACGACCTCGGGCCGGGCTTTGTTCGCATCACCGTTGGCACGCGCGCCGAAATGGAAACGTTGCTTCGCGAAATCAAGCGCCAGTGGGAGAAGCGCTGATGCCCCGGGCCGCATCGATTCACCGTAAAACGACGGAGACCGACATCCGCCTGAGGCTCAATCTGGACGGCCGCGGCAAGTCCGGCATTTCGACGGGAATCCGTTTCTTCGATCACATGCTGGACCTGGTGGCGCGGCACGGCGCTTTTGATCTGGCGATCGCCGCGAAGGGCGATCTCGACGTCGATCAGCATCACACCGTCGAGGACGTCGGCATCGCGTTCGGCGAGGCCGTGCGGAAGGCGCTTGGCTCGAAGCGGGGGATTTTGCGCGCCGGGTATTTTCTGATGCCTATGGACGAGACGCTTGCCGCGGCAGCCGTGGACTTGAGCGGACGTCCCTATTGCGTTGTCGGCGCAAAGATTCCCGCTGAACGCGTCGGTGATTTTCAAGCCGAGTTGCTCGAGGACTTCTTTCAGGCTTTTGCGCAAGCGGCTCGCGCCAATATTCATCTGCGCTGCTTGTACGGGCGCTCTTCTCATCACCGGGTCGAAGCGATTTTCAAGGCCTTTGCGCGCGCGCTCCGGTTCGCCGTCTCCCGGGACAAACGGTTGAAGAAGGTGCTTCCCAGCACCAAGGAGCTTCTGTGAGAGTGGCGGTCATCGATTACGGCGCCGGAAACGTGCCGTCCGTCGAGCGCGCCCTGCAAAAGCTTGGCGCGGACTCAATCCGGGCGGCCTCGCCTGCGCGGATTGCGGAAGCCGGGGCCATCATTCTTCCCGGCGTTGGCCACTATGCCGCGCTGATTCGCGCGCTGGACGAACACGGGCTTCGCTCGCCGCTGCTCGATGCCCTGAGCCGCGGCGTTCCTTTCCTCGGAATCTGCCTTGGGCTGCAATCGCTTTACCAATCGAGCGAAGAAGCCGTGGATCTTGCGGGTCTTGGCATTTTTCGCGGATGCGTGCGTTCCCTGCCGCGGAACGTCAAGCTTCCGCACATGGGCTGGAATCGCTTGCGCTTCGCACAATCGTCTCCCCTTCTGCAAGGCTTGACCGAAGCCGATTACTTTTATTTTGCGCATACCTTCGCGGCGGCGGCCGCGGGCAGCGAAGTGGTCGCAACCTGCGAGCACGGAGCGGCATTCGCCGCGGCAATACAAAAGGACAGCTTGTTTGCCGTGCAGTTTCATCCGGAGAAAAGCGGTCAGGCGGGCGCGCTTCTGCTGCGGAACTTCCTGGAGTTTGCGGCGTGAGCCTGGCGCACCGCATCATTCCCTGCCTCGATACGGACGGAGCTCGCGTGGTCAAGGGCGTCAATTTTGTTGGCCTGCGCGATGCCGGCGACCCGGCGGAGCTTGCCGGCCGCTACAACGCGGAGGGCGCGGACGAGCTTGTGATGCTGGACATTGCCGCTTCACGGGATCGCCGGCCCACTTTCCTCGAGACGATTCGCCGCGTGGCGTCTCAGCTCGCTATTCCTCTGGCCGCGGGCGGAGGTATTCGTTCGCTCGAGGACGCGCGTGCCGTGGTGCGCGCCGGCGCGGACAAAGTCACCTTGAACACCGCGGCGGTTGCCAATCCACACTTGATCTCGGAGCTCTCGAGCGAGTTCGGCGCCCAGGCCGTAGTGTTGGCCATCGACGCCAAGCGCGTTCCGGCATCCGGCGCGGACACGAGCCCGGCGAAGTGGGACGTTCGCGTGCGCGGAGGGCGCGAATCCGCGAGCCTCGACGCCGTCGAATGGGCTCGCAGGGGCGTTGCCCTGGGAGCCGGCGAGATTTTGCTTACCTCCGTCGACCGCGACGGTACGCAAACCGGTTTCGATGTTGCGCTGACCTCAGCGATCGCCCGCTCCGTCACGGTTCCCGTCATCGCTTCCGGCGGCGCGAAAATTCCGGAACACTTCGCCGAGGTGTTTACAGAAGGCGCGGCGGATGCGGCGCTGGCCGCGTCCATCTTTCATGACAGCGTTCAATCCATCGGCGAACTGAAGCGCTTCCTGGCAAGTCGCGAAATTGAGGTCCGCCTCTCGTGTTGATTCCGTGCATCGACCTGCAAGGCGGGCAGGCGGTTCAGCTCGTTCATGGCCGCCGGCGCGAACTGGCCGTTGCCGATGTCTTTGGGCTCCTGGAGCGATTCAAGAACTATCCCTGGCTCCACCTAATCGACCTGGACGCGGCGATGCGTAAAGGAGACAACCGCGCGCTCGTCGAAAGGCTGTGCCGGGAGGCGAAACGCCGCTACGACATAAAGGTGCGCGTCGGCGGAGGCATTCGCACCGTCGCCCGCGCGAAACAGCTGGTGCGTTGCGGTGCGGCTCAAGTGATCGTCGGCAGCGCTGCTTTCAAGGGAAGCCGTCTGGCCGGGGACTTTCTGCGTTCGCTCGCGCGCGCCATTTCGGCGAAGCGCGTTGTCATCGCGCTGGACACGATGAGGGGAAGAATCGCCGTTCGCGGATGGCGCCAGTCTCTTTCGCTCAGGCCCCAGCAGGTAATGGCGCGCCTCGAGCCGTTCTGCGGCGCCTTCCTCTGCACCGACGTGGATCGCGAAGGCACCATGTCCGGAGCGAATCTCAGGTATTTCGCCGAGCTTCGCGGCGCTGCGGCGCATCCCATCATCGCGGCGGGCGGGATCAAAACGCGCCGGGAGATCGCCATGCTCGAAAAGCTCGGCATGGATGCAGCCGTGGGAATGGCCGTCTACAAGAACCGCCTCCGCTGAAACTCGTTCGTCGCCTAGCCCGTCATGCGATAGGATACGCACCCATGAACTTCTCGCGCACGCTCTTCGCCCTTATTCTCTGTGGTGGTCTCTCAATTCCTTGCGCGGCACAGAGTCCCTCGGCGGCGCCGGAGCAGTTGCCGTTCACTCTCAAGCCGCTCGGCCACGGCGTGTATGCGGCCATCGACGTGAATGGCAAAGCCGGGGCGAATGCCGGCTTCGTCATCGGCGAAGACGGCGTTGCGGTCGTCGATACTTTCGAGTACGAGCCCGCCGCGAAAGCTCTGCTCGCGGAAATCCGCAAGCTGACAACGCTTCCCATCCGCTTTGTCGTCAACACGCACTACCACTTGGACCATGTCGCCGGAAACCGCGTCTTCAAGGAAGCGGGAGCCGCGATTGTCGCGCAGCGCAACGTAGACGCATGGATTCACACGGAAAACCTGAAGTTTTTCGGCAAGAACATCAAGCCGGAGCAGAAGTCCATGGTGGAAAATTTCGCTGGTCCGGATATCGCGTACCAGGCCGGCCTTTCGCTGCATTTGGGTACGCGCCGCATCGAAGTCCGCTTTTACCCGGGCCATACCGGTGGCGATTCGGTTGTGCGCGTGCCTGATGCCAACGTGACGTTCTGCGGCGACTTGTTCTGGCGCAATACCCTGCCGAACCTGATCGACGCCACAACCTCGGATTGGACCACAACCCTCTCGAAGCTGCTGGCGGACCGCGCCCAGGACATTTTCGTGCCCGGCCACGGCGACGTCGGCGATGGCCGCGACGTTTCCGCGTTTCGCGGCTATCTCTCCGATCTGCGCGAGTGGGTTGCCCCGGCCGTCAAAGAGGGCAAGACAGGCGATGATCTCGTTGCCGCGGTCTTGCCTGAGTTGACAAGCAAGTACGGCCAGTGGAATTTCTTCCCCCACTTCTCCAAACGCAACATCCTGGATATGGGCGCGGAAATTCGCGGCGACAAGAAAATCCCTCAGCCCGCCAAGGACTGATTTTCACAGCGCCCCGAAGCAGCGCGGCCGTTACCGCAGGTAGGCGTCGGTTACGTACTGCTGCACCATCCGCTGCGTGTTGAAGAACGATCCGTTGATGGCGATGGCGTGCCGCATGATTTCCAGATAATTTTTGCGGTCGTTGTAGAACAACGGAAGAATCACTGTTTCCAGTTTGCTGTAGAGCGAAGCGACTTCGTCCTCGCGATCGGGCATTTCTTCGACGGAGGAACTCCGCCGCGGCGCCCCGATCGACCAGCCGGTCACGCCCTCGATATGCCCCTCCACCCACCAGCCGTCCAGAATGCTGAGGCTCGGCACTCCGTTCAGCGCCGCCTTCATGCCGCTGGTACCGGAGGCTTCCAGCGGGTATTCCGGCGTATTCAGCCACAAATCCACGCCGGAAGTAACCAACCCGCCGAGTTCCATGTTGTAGTTATCCAGAAAGACGATGTGCACCGTCTTCCTCAGCGCCTTTTTTGCCCTGAAAATCGCTCGAATGATTTCCTTCCCCGGCGTGTCTTTCGGGTGCGCTTTGCCCGCGTACACGATCTGGAATGCGCCTGCGTTTTTCGCGATTTCCCGCAGCCGGTCGAGATCGCTCAGAATCAAATCCGCCCGCTTATAACCTGTCGCGCGGCGGGCGAACCCGATCGTGAACATTTCGTGGTCCAGCGCCAAGCCCGTCTTCTCTCGCACCTTCTCGAAAAGCTCATGCTTCGAGATCAAATGCGCAGACCATACTTCTTCCGGAGGCAGCCCCAGCGCGCCGCGCAAGCTGTAGTTGTCCTCTCGCCAGGAGGAAATGTATCTGTCGAATAGTTCCCGGAAAGCCGGCGCGGTCCAGGTGGCGGCATGCACTCCGTTGGTGATCGCTTCGATGTGCGCCTGGGGAAACATCTTGCGCGAAGTTTCGCCGTGCAGTTTTGCCACGCCGTTGACGTATGTGCTCAGCCCCAGCGCCAATTGCGTCATGTTGACGCTCGAACCGCGCCGCGCGGCTTCCTGCAAATCCGGAAAATCCGATTCCGCTTGCAGAACGCGCCGCAGCAAATCCGCCGCTGAAGCGTCCTTCAAATCGAGAAAGTCCTGCTGCGCGGGAAACGCCCGCGTTAGAAATTCCATGGGGAAGCGGTCATGTCCCGCCGGCACCGGCGTGTGCGTCGTAAACACGCACTTGCTCCGCACTTTCTCGATGTCTTCTCCGCGGATGGAGCTGTGTCCGGCGGCCTCGGCTTCTTCGCCCAGCAACTCCAGCGTCAACAGCGCCGCGTGCCCTTCGTTCATGTGATATCGCTGCAACTCGGTATGCCCCAGCGCCTTGAGCATACGCACGCCGCCGATTCCCAGCAGCACTTCCTGGCACAACCGGTAATACGCGTCGCCACCATAAAGCTGGCCCGTCAAATTCCGGTCGCGTTCTTCGTTCGAGGGCAGGTCCGCATCGAGAAAATACACCGGGATCTCGAAACCGCGCACCCCTTTCACGTCGTACCGCCAGGCGCGCAATTCCACGCGCCGGTTTTCCAGCGGAAGCGTAATCCGTTCCGACTCCTCTTTCAGAAATTCCTCGACGCGCCATTCCACGGGCTCCTCGCTCTGCATGCCGTCTTCCGCGAGCACTTGTGTGAAGTAGCCCTTTCGGTACAGCAAGGAAACAGCCACCATCGGCACACGAATATCCGCCGCCGCGCGAATCGTATCTCCCGCAAGAACACCCAATCCGCCCGAGTAGCTCGGCATGGCGTTCTCCAGCGCGATTTCCATGGAAAAATAGGCAACCAGGCGTTTGGAATTGGTCAACTTTTCCTCGTCTTGCGAACCGCTTCGCCAGGCGTGAAGCGCGCCCCTCCGGTCCGTCGGCCTCTCCATCTCAAACACGCTATTTTCGGGCTTTCCCGCCGCACACGCAAGTGAACGCCGCCAGCCTTTTCCACAGCACTGTCTTGGCGCGCGCTCTTCTCGGACTCAATTCGTTTCCCTTGCAATGCTCCTTCTCGCGGCGCTATTTTCTGTGCCATCCGCATCCACCGGAGCAACCCGCTATGACCAGCTTCGTTTCGTCTGCGCCAAGCTCGTTCACTCCCGTGTCGAAACCCTCAGTAACCGTTGCGCGGTCCGCGCCGCCCGCCGCATCCGCTTTTCTCCAATTCCCCTTTACTCTGAACAAAAGCAATCAAGCACCGCGGAGCTTCTCGCATGCCTGAATCACCAAAACGCTGGCGGCTCGGTTTCTGGAGCCTGATTGCCACTCAGTTTCAAGGCGCCTTCAACGAGAATGGCCTGAAGTATTTCGTCATCTACCTGATTCTTTCGCTTCGCCTCGGCACTGTCCGTGAAGATCGCCTGATCTTCCTGATTGGCGCTCTTTTCGCGGGCCCCTTCGTTCTTTTTTCCATGACCGGCGGCTATTTTGCCGACCGCTTCAGCAAGCGTTCCGTGACCATAGGCACCAAGTTCTTCGAAATCGCGGTCCTTCTCTTCGCGGTTGTTGCGCTCTACCGTTTCAATGTCGCCCCGTCCTCCGCGATCCCTCTTCTTCTTGCCGCGGTGTTTCTCGCCAGCACGCAAGCGGCAATCTTCGGCCCCTCCAAATACGGTCTTCTCCCTGAATTGCTCCCCGAAACGCACCTGTCCTGGGGCAACGGCATCATTGAGCTGGGCACGTTCCTTGCGATTATCGCCGGAACCGTCGCCGGTTCCCGTCTGCCCGAGTTCTTCTCCGGACATCAGGCATATGGCGGCTTTTTTTTCCTGGCCTGTTCTCTCCTTGGCTTGTTTACCGCCTGCTTCATCTCGCGCGTTCCCGCCGCCGATCCGCGTAAAATTTTTCGTCTTAATCTGTTCGGCG
>Ga0209074_10000052_pt1 | contig 13364 bp, 8 predicted proteins | sample GAPlitter_FD_187522 | JGI IMG/M metagenome (GOLD analysis project Ga0209074, IMG submission 187522) | Agricultural soil microbial communities from Georgia to study Nitrogen management - GA Plitter (SPAdes) (version 2) | ecosystem: Environmental > Terrestrial > Soil > Agricultural land | place...
CGCGCAGCCGCGCTCCTCGATGCGCTCGAGATCCTCGCTGCGGCCGTAGCCTTCGCCGACGGCCCAGCGCGCCCCGCCCGAGAGCATCGCCTCCATCTGGGGCGGGGAGAGCCGCAGCGCTCCGGTGCTGCCGATGCCGGCCGGGATCCTGGCGTAGAGCAGGTCGGCGAGCTCGCGCTTGACGCGCTCGATGTCCGCCGCGCGGAGCCCCGTGCGCAGCGTGCGCACGCCGCATGAGATGTCGAAACCGACTCCGCCTGCGGACACGACGCCCCCCTGGTCGGCGTCGAACGCGGCGACGCCGCCGATCGGAAATCCGTATCCCCAATGAGCGTCCGGCATCGCGAACGACGCCTTGACGATGCCGGGGAGCGCGGCGACGTTCGCGACCTGCTCCGCGACCTTGTCGTCCATGCCGTCGATGAGCGCCTCGTCCGCATAGAGCACGCCCGGCACGCGCATCGCGCCCGAACGGGGCAGCTCCCACTCGCATTCGCCCTTGCGCAGCAGTCGGGAGCGATCCACGTTATCGACCCGGCTGCGGGATCAGACGTCGACCACGCATTGCGCGATCCACAGGCCGTCGTCGCGCTGCGCGACCGAGAGCGCAGTATAGGTCGCGCCCTTCACTTCGACCGAAGGGCGATGGCGAGCTCGATCGACGGGCTCGCCCCACGCCGTCGCCTCGAGGCGATGGTCGGCGAGCTTCACCGCGAAGCGTCCGAACAGCGCGCCGCGCGTCGCCATCTCGTAGACCAGCGCGTTGAGCCAGTCGGCGAGGAGCAGCTCGTCGTCGGGCGCCGCACAATGGATTTCGATCGAATCGCGCGCTGCCACGTCCGCGGGATCGGCGACCACCGCGGTCAGGCCGAGCGCGGCCTCCTCGAACGCCTCGCCTCGCGTCGCCCCGATCCCGCGCACGCCGATATCGGCGCCGTGCGGAAAATGTTCCCAGGGCATGCGTCTATCCTGGCCCCGCGCCCAGGTTCGTGCAAGGCCGCCGGCTCGGGTCGCGCGCTACGCTCGCTTCGCGGTGCGCCGCGCGCTCTCGCGCAGGATCCTCACCACCTCGTCGTCGGAAACCTGCGGAAAGCTGCCATAGCACTGACTGATCGCGAAGAAATCGTACGACGAATCGAGGCAGACCACTTCGTCGCAATGCGGCCGCACCGTTTCCACCGCCGCGTGCGAGCCGACCGGAACGGCGCACACGAGACGGCGCGGCGCCTTCGAAGCCACCGCGTGCAGCGCGGCGATCATCGTCGCGCCGGTCGCGAGCCCGTCGTCGACAACGATCGCGATGCGCCCGGCGGGATCGAGCGGCGGCCGCGCCGGCGTGTACTGCGCTCTCCGGCGGCGCATGATCTCGAGCTCCGCGGCGACTTGGCGCTCGATGTACCCGGATGTCGCGCCCGTCGAAGCCGCGTGCGGCGCGAGATAGGTCCAGCCGGTCTCGTCGACCGCGCCGATCGCGAATTCTTCGTTACCGGGCGCCCCGAGCTTGCGCGTGAGCACGACGTCGAGATCGCCTTCCAGCCGCTCGGCGACGATGGCGCCCATCGGCACGGCGCCGCGCGGGATGGCGAGGACCAGGGGGTGCTCGTCCCGCCACGGCGCGAGCGCCGAAGCAAGCCGCTCTCCGGCATCGGTGCGATCCCTGAAGATCACGCGTAACATCCTTCGCTCATCATGGCGAGCGTAGGACTGCCTTGCAATGGCGCATTGACGTCGATCAAGCCGCGGCCGGCTCCGGCCGGCGCCTCCGTCGAGTCTTGCGCAAGGCCGTAGCTTTCAACCGTCAGGACAGCGACCCGCCGTGCCGCGTTTCTCCGCCAACCTGTCCTTCCTGTATACGGAGCTGCCGTTTCTCGACCGCTTCGGCGCTGCGGCGCGGGATGGCTTCCGCGCCGTCGAGTTCGCCTTCGCCTACGAATTTCCCGCGCGCGAGATCGCAGCGCGGCTGCGGGCTCATGGCCTCGCGCAGGTCCTGATCAACACGCCGCCGGGAAACCTCTCGGCGGGGGAGCGCGGCCTCGGCGCGCTCGCCGGCCGCGAGGGCGAATTCGCCGCGAGCATCGACACGGCGCTCGCGTTCGCGCAGGCGCTCTCCTGCGCGCGCATGCACGTCATGGCGGGCATCATGCCGGAAGGCCTCGACGCGGCGCGGCGGGCGGCCTCACGGGCAACGTTCGTGGACAACCTGCGCCGGGCCGCGGATGAGGCGGCAAAGCGCGGCGTCGCGCTCACGATCGAGCCGATCAATACCCGCGACCTTCCCGGCTACTTCCTCACGACCCAGGCCGAAGCGCACGCCATCCGCGAGGAGGTGGGCGCCGCCAATCTCGCCGTGCAGATGGACCTCTATCATGCACAGATCGTCGAGGGCGACCTGTCCGAGAAGCTCCGCCGCTGGCTGCCGCACATCGGGCACATCCAGATCGCCGGCGTTCCTGGACGGCACGAGCCGGACCGCGGCGAAATCGACTATCGCCATCTTTTCGCGCTGCTCGACGAGCTCGGCTACGAAGGCTGGGTCGGCTGCGAGTACCGGCCGCGCGACGGCACGTCGGCGGGGCTCGGCTGGATCAAGACGCTGTGTCGAGCATCGAGTCAGCCGTAGCCCGCGGACGAGCGGAGCGAGCCGCGGGACCGTGCTTCGCTTCCCGGGCTTTCCCTGCGGCCGGCGCGGGCTACAGCGCCACGCTCATCCCGCCGTCGATGAACATGATCTGTCCGGTGACGTAATTCGAGGCGGGCGAGGCGAGGAAGACCGCCAGCCCGGCGATCTCGGCCGGATCGCCCCAGCGGCCCGCGGGCGTGCGCTTGTTGACCCAGGCGGTGAACTGCGTGTCGGCGAGCAGAGCGCTGTTCATCTCGGTCGCGAAGTAGCCGGGCGCGATCGCATTGACCTGGATGTTGTGGGGCGCGAGCTCGACCGCCATGCCGCGCGTGAGCTGACGCACGCCCCCCTTGGCGGCCGTGTAGGGAACGATGTTCGGGCGCGCCAGCTCGCTCGTGAGCGATGCGATGTGGACGATCTTGCCGGCTTTTTTCGCGATCATCGTGGGCAGCACCGCCTGCGCCACGACGAACGGAGCGGTGAGATTGGTTGCGATCACGGCCTCCCAGTCGGCAGGCGCGAACTCGACCATCGGCCCACGGCGCTGGATGCCCGCGTTGTTGAACAGGATGTCGATGCCGCCGCGCTCGGCCACGATCGCGGCCACCGCCGAATGCACCGCGGCGCGATCGGTGACGTCGAACACGCTGCTGCCGGCCGCGAAGCCCTCGCCGCGCAGCCTCGCCGCGGCGTCTTCGGCCTCGGCGGATTTGCGGGCGTTGAGCACGACCGTCGCGCCGGCGCGAGCGAGTCCGGCGGCGATCGCGAAACCCAGTCCCCGGTACGCGCCGGTCACGAGCGCGACCTTTCCGGAGAGGTCGAAGAACGGCAGCGTCATGAGGCGCGCGCCGGAGCTACGCCGCCACCCGCTCAGCCGAGGGCGCCGTCGCCTTGGCCGCGCGGAACGCCGCCACCAGCTTCGCTTCCTTCTCCTTCGCCGCCCTGAGGTGGCGGTCCTTGACGTGCCCGTAGCCGCGGATCTGCTCCGGGATGCTCGCAATCTCGACCGCGATCGCGTGGTTGTGCGCGCCGAGCGAAGCGAGCAGCTCCTCGATCAGCGTTTCGTAGTCGGCGATGAGCTGGCGCTCCATCCGGCGCTCCGCGGTGCGGCCGAAGATGTCCAGCGCCGTTCCGCGCAGCCGTCGCATCTTCGCGAGCACGCGGAACGCGCCCATCATCCAGGGACCGTAGCTGCTCTTTCTTGGCTCGCCCGTGTCGGGGTCGGGCTTGTTCACCAGCGGAGGGGCGAGATGGAACACGAGCTTGTAGTCGCCCTCGAACTGCGCCGCCACGCGCTTCGTGAAATCGGTTTCGGTGAAAAGGCGCGCGACTTCGTACTCGTCCTTGATCGCGAGCAGCTTGAAGTAGTAACGCGCCACCGCCTCGGCGAGCGCGGTGCGACCGGGAACCTTCTGGGCTTCGGCCGCGCGGACCCTGGCGACGAAATCCGAATAGAGCCTGGCGTACGCCGCATCCTGGTAGCCGGTCAAGAATTCCACGCGGCGGGCGACGGTTTCGTCCAGCGACGTCGATAGCCGCTGCGACTCCGGCTTGGCTTCGGGAATCGCGAGCTTCACCACACGTTCGGGTTCGACCGCCGCAAGCCGGCCCCAGCGGAAGCTCTGCTTGTTGGCTTCGACCGCGGCGGCGTTGAGCTCGATCGCGCGCATGATCGCGTCCTCGCCGACCGGGATCAGTCCGCGCTGGTAGGCGTAGCCGACCATGAACAGGTTGGTCGCGATCGAATCGCCCATCAGCGCGGTCGCGAGCTTGGTCGCATCGAGGAACTCGGCATCCCCCGACGAGACCGCATCGCGGATCTCCTGCTCCATCGAGCCGGTCGGGAACGCGAGGTCGGCGTTGCGGGTGAAGTCGGCGGGCATGACGAGCGCCGTGTTCACCAGCGCCTTGGTCACGCCCTTCGCCATCTTGGCGAGCGCTTCGTAGCCCACGCCGGTGAGGATGTCGCAGGCGAGCACGAGCTTCGCCTCGCCCGCGGCGATGCGGGTGGCGTGGAGCTTCTCCGGCGCATCGGCGACGCGCACGTGAGTGACCACCGCGCCGTTTTTCTGCGCGAGCCCCGTCATGTCGAGCACCGATACGCCCTTGTTCTCGAGATGCGCGGCCATGCCCAGCAGCGCGCCGATGGTCACCACGCCGGTGCCGCCGATGCCGGTCACGAGAATCCCGTACGGGTCGTCGATCGCGGGAAGCGCGGGAGCGGGGAGGTGGGAGAAGTCGACGGCGTCGGCCTTCTTCGGCTTGCGCAGGCTGCCGCCTTCCACGGTCACGAAGCTCGGGCAGAAGCCGTTGACGCACGAATAGTCCTTGTTGCACGAGGACTGGTCGATGACGCGCTTGCGGCCGAATTCGGTCTCGAGAGGGGCCACGGACACGCAGTTCGACTTGACGCCGCAGTCGCCGCAGCCCTCGCACACCAGCTCGTTGATGAACACGCGCTTGGCCGGATCGGGAAACTTGCCGCGCTTGCGGCGGCGGCGCTTTTCCGCCGCGCAGGTCTGATCGTAGAGCAGGATCGTGACGCCGGCGGTGTCGCGCAGCTCCCGCTGCACGCGGTCGAGCGCGGAGCGGTCGTGGACGGCGATGTCGCCCGCGAAATAGCCCGGCGGGTACTTGTCCGGCTCGTCGCTTACCACGACGATCCTGGAGACGCCCTCGGCTGCGCACTGCTGCGCGATCATCTGCGGCGAAATGGGTCCGTCGACCGGCTGGCCACCGGTCATCGCCACCGCGTCGTTGTAGAGAATCTTGTAGGTGATGTTGACCCTGGCGGCGATCGCGGCGCGGATCGCCAGGAGACCCGAGTGGTAGTACGTCCCGTCGCCGAGGTTGGCGAAGACGTGCGTGGTCTCCGAGAACGGTGCCTGCCCGATCCATGGCACGCCCTCGCCGCCCATGTGAGTGAAGGTCGAGGTCGAGCGATCCATCCAGATCGCCATGACGTGGCAGCCGATCCCTGCGGTCGCGCGGCTGCCCTGCGGCACGTTGGTGGACGTGTTGTGCGGGCAGCCCGAGCAGAAGTAGGGAATACGGTTGAGCGTGATCTTCGGCTTGTCGAGCACGGCTTCCTTGGCGTTGATCCAGTCCACGCGCGCGCGCAGCTTCTCCATCGTGCGCGGATGGAGCTCCAGCCGCTCGATCCGCTGCGCGATCACCCTGGCGATCATCGCCGGCGTGAGCTCGGCGTGCGGCGGCAGCAGCCAGTCGCCGTGCGGCCGGACCCATTCGCCTTTTTCGTCGAACTTGCCCACCACCCGCGGGCGCACGTCGTCGCGCCAGTTGTAGAGCTGCTCCTTCAACTGGTACTCGACGACCTGGCGCTTTTCCTCCACCACCAGGATCTCGGCAAGGCCCTCGGCGAAATGCCGCACGCCCTCGGGCTCCAGCGGCCAGGGCATCGCGACCTTGAACACCCGGATGCCGATCTCCGCGGCCTCGCGCTCGTCGATGCCCAGGTCTTCCAGCGCCTGCCGCACGTCGAGATAGCTTTTGCCGGAGGTGATGATGCCCAGCCTGGCGGGCTTGCCGGATTCGGGCGAACCGATGACGATGCGATTGAGGTTGTTGACGCGGCAGTAGTGCAGCGCCGCGTAGATCTTGTAGTCCTGCATCCGCGCCTCGGTGGCGAGGAACGGATCCGGCCAGCGGATGGATACGCCGTCGGGCGGCAGTGGAAAATCCTCCGGCACGACGATGTTCACGCGCGAGGGATCGATCGATACCGAGGCGGAGCTCTCCACCGTGTCGGCCACGCACTTGAACCCGACCCAGCAGCCCGAATAGCGGCTCATCGCCCACCCGTGCAGACCGAGATCGAGGATTTCCTGCACCGACGAGGGATAGAGCACGGGGATCATCGCCGCGGAGAACTGGTGATCCGATTGATGCGGCAGCGTCGACGACTTGGCCGCGTGATCGTCGCCGGCGAGCACCAGCACCCCGCCGTGCTTGGACGTGCCGGCGAAATTCGCGTGCTTGAACACGTCGCCGCAGCGGTCGACGCCGGGACCTTTGCCGTACCACATCGCGAATACGCCATCGACCTTGGCGTCGGGATAGAGGTTGACCTGCTGGCTGCCCCAGATCGCGGTCGCAGCGAGGTCCTCGTTCAAGCCCGGCTGGAACCTGATATCGGCGCGATCGAGGAAAGCCCGCGCCTTCCACAGCGACAGGTCGAGCGCGCCGAGCGGCGATCCGCGGTATCCGGAGACGAAGCCGCCGGTATTGAGCCCCGCGAGCTTGTCGCGTTGCCGCTGCAGCATGAGAAGCCGTACGAACGCCTGCGCCCCCGTCAGGAAGACGCGACCCGATTCGAGCTCGTATTTATCGTCGAGGGTAATCTGGCGCAGCGCTTCAGCCATGATGCGCTCCGGCGGAGGTGCGATTGTTGCAGTGCGGCGCGAACGCGCGGTCGTAGTCCAACGGGAAGGCCATCGATGACGCTCCAAGAAATCGTGTTTCTGGATGCCGCAGGTACCACTGATAGGGTACCCCAACGGCGGAAGCGGCGATTGTGTCGCCGGCCCGCGAGCGCGGCGGATTCTACGCTCTTAGATAGGGGGCGGGCAAATACGTTGCAAGCGGTCTCCTACAGGGGCCGCAGGCGAACGTCGACCCCGGCACGCCAGGGGTCTTCGCGCCCGGTGCAGGCGAAATTCCCGGCCGTCGCCCGGGTTCATCGGATCGAGAAGCGGACAGCCCTCGATGGACCCTCGAGCAACGTCCGGGCACGCCACCCCCGGCGCAGCGCATCGTTAAGCGCCTCGCTGCGTCGCTCGAAGTGAACGAAAGAGCGACTTGCCGACCCGAGCGCCATCGCCTAGGCTTGCATTCGACAAGAGTCCGTGGGGGAGCCTGGCGCATGGCAGGCAGGAGCTCGACGAACAAGCGCGCGCATCCCACGCCGCCTCGGCAACGCAGTACGCGGCGCACCGGCGCGAAGCCGAAGCGCGGGAAAGACGCCGGTGACCGAAGGCTTGCCAGGGCGCTTGCCGAGACGTACGAGCAACAGGCAGCCACGAGCGAGATTCTGCGGGTGATCTCGCGCTCGCCGGACAACGCCCAGCCCGTATTCGACACGATCGCCTTGAGCGCGGCCCGACTCTGCGGTGCGGAGTTCTGTCATGTCTTTAGGTTCGACGGCAAGCTTCTGCATTTCACGGCACATCACGGGCTCACGCCGGAAATCTTCGAGATCGGCCGGCGGCTCTATCCGATGCCGCCCGGCCGCGGGACCGCTGCAGCCCGGTCGATTCTGAGCAGGCAGGTAGAGGAGATACGCGATATCCGCGCGGATCCGAGCTACGCTCACGGGGCTTTCGCCAAGGCGGTCAATTACCGCAGCATCGTGGCTGTCCCGATGGTGCACGACGGCGTCGCGATCGGTGCGATCGCCGTCGCACGATCGCGAACGGGGCTGTTGCCTCGAGGGCGGGTGGAGCTGCTGCGGACCTTCGCCGACCAGGCGGTCATCGCGATCGAGAACGTGCGGCTGTTCAAGGAGCTGGAGGCGCGCAACCGCGACCTGACCGAGGCGCTCGATCAGCAGAGCGCAACGAGTGAGATCCTGAGCGTGATGAGCAAGTCCCAGACCGACGTGCAGCCGGTCTTCGACACGATAGCGGCGGCGTCAATGACGCTCTGCCAAGCCAGCTCGGCGACGGTCGTGACCTTCGACGGCGATCTGCTGCACGTTGCAGCCCTGGCCAACGTCAGCCGGGAGGGCGCGGACGCGATTCGCGCGCACTACCCGAGGCGACCGGGTCCCGATATCGCGACCGCACGCGCGGTTCAGACCTGCAGCGTCGTAACGACCCCCGACGTGCTGCAAGACCCTGAATACGTGGAAAAGACCTACGCTTTGACGGCGGGCTTCCGCAGCATCCTCGCCGTCCCGCTGGTGCGCGAGAGAAGCCCGATCGGCGCGATCACGGTCGCGCGACCCGAACCGGGTTCTTTTTCCGACAAACAGATTGCGCTGCTGCAGACGTTTGCCGACCAGGCCGTCATTGCCATCGAGAACGTGCGCCTGTTCACGGAGCTCGAGGCGCGCAACCGCGACCTGACCGAGGCGCTCGAGCAGCAGACCGCGACGAGCGACATCCTGAGCGTGATCAGCAGGTCCCAGACCGACGTGCAGCCGGTGTTCGATACGATCGCCAAAGCCGCGCGGGAACTGTGTCGCGCCACATCGGCCAACGTGTTCACGTACGACGGCGAGCTGATTCGCGTGGCCGCGATGGTGAATCTCAATCCGGCCTATGTGGAAACGATGCGTTTCGTCTATCCGCGGCCGCTGAGCGATGACACTGCGGTGTGTCGTGCGATCCGCAACCGAAGCGTTTCCATGATTCCAGATGTGCTGCAGGACCAGGATTATGTCGCGGCGCTCGGGAGGCACGCGACGGCGGGAGGCTTCCGCAGTGTGCTGGCCGTACCGCTGATGCGGGAAGGCAATGCGATAGGCGGCATCGCGGTCGGTCGGGCGGAGGCGGGATCGTTTCCGGAACCCCAGCTCGCGCTTCTCAAAACGTTCGCCGACCAGGCGGTGATCGCGATCGAGAACGTGCGGCTGTTCAAGGAACTGGAGGCGCGGACCGGAGAGCTTACGCGCTCGGTCAGCGAGCTCAAGGCGCTGGGCGAGGTCGGCCAGGCTGTCAGCTCCACGCTCGATCTCGAAACGGTGTTGCGGACGATCGTCTCGCGCGCGACCCAGCTGGCCGGCATGGATGGCGGCTCGATCTGGGAATACCACGAAGAGCTGCAGGAGTTCCACCTTCACGCCAGCGACCGGTTGCCCGACGAGCTGGTCGACGTGCTGCGCGCGACCCCCATCCGTAAGGGCGAGGGGGCCCTCGGCAAGCTTGCGGTCACGAACGAGCCGGTGAGCATCCGAGACTTCGCGGACGAAAAGACCTACAAGACCCGGCTCCGCAACGCGCTCATTCGCTCCGGATTTCATTCCGTGTTTGCCGTGCCGCTGCTGCGCGAGAACCATTTGCTCGGGGCGCTGGCGGTCAATCGCAAGGTTCCCGGCGGGTTCGATCCGCAGATCGTCGAGCTGCTCAAGACGTTCGCGACCCAATCCGCACTGGCGATCCAGAACGCCCGGCTATTCCGCGAGATCGAGCTCAAGAGCCGCGAGCTCGAAACGGCGAGTCGGCACAAGAGTGAGTTCCTCGCCAACATGTCGCACGAGCTGCGCACCCCCCTCAACGCCATCATCGGTTTCTCGGAGGTGCTGTCCGAGCGGCTGTTCGGAGACATCAACGAGAAACAGGCAGAGTACCTGAGCGATATCCTGGAATCCGGAAAGCATCTGCTCTCGCTGATCAACGACATCCTCGATCTGTCGAAGATCGAAGCCGGTCGGATGGAGCTCGAGCCGACCGAGTTCGATCTTCCGAGCGCAATCGAGAACGCGCTCATCCTGGTGCGCGAGCGGGCGCAGCGACGCGGAATCAAGCTCGGGAGAGACGTCGACGGGCGGGTGGGAAAGATCGGTGGCGACGAACGCAAGGTTAAGCAGGTTCTGCTCAACCTGCTGTCAAACGCGCTGAAGTTCACGCCGGAAGGCGGGCGGATCGACGTGCGCGCCGCGGTACGCGACGGCGTCGCCGAGATCTCGGTCACCGACACCGGCGTCGGTATCGCGCCCGAGGATCAGGAGGCGGTATTCGAGGAGTTCAAGCAGGTCGGTACGGCTGCCAAGAAAGCCGAGGGCACGGGCCTCGGTCTCGCGATCTCGCGCAAGTTCATCGAACTGCACGGTGGCAGGATGTGGGTGGTGAGCCAGCCGGGCAAGGGCTCGACCTTCACGTTCACCTTGCCGCACGCAAATTGAGAGCGTCGCGGCGCACGCGTCCCTCGGCAACCGTCGGTCCGCGCGTGCGGGTCGAATCTGATCGCGAGGGATGGCCTTCGAAGCCGGATCACGGCAATTCGTCGGGAATGACGAACGCCGCGTTCTTCCTCTTATGTGATCAGCCGCTTCAGCAGGAACGCGTGCACCGGCTTGTCGAACCCCTTGAGCGGCATCGGACCGACAGGCTCGGCTTCCGCGGCATCGCCCAGCGCCGCCCGCGTCCGGCGGTCGATCAGTATCTGGCCGCTCTGCGCCTCGTCGGAGAGGCGCGAGGCGAGGTTCACGACGCCGCCGATGGCGGAATAGTCCCAGCGGCCTTCGAAGCCGAAGGCTCCAAGGGTGGCATAACCTTGCGCGATGCCGATGCCGAGCGCGAGGTCGTAGCCGAGCTTCTGCCACTTGTCGCGCAGCGGCTCGAATCGCGCCTGCATCCCGAGCGCCATCGATACCGCGCGCTTACCCGGCTCCGGTACCGGCACCGGGTCGTTGAAAAAAATCAGGATGCCGTCGCCGGCGAAGCGGTCGAGCGTGCCTTCGTGCTCGGCGATGACCTTGCCCATCGCGTCGTGGTATTCCCGCAGCGTGCCCTCGACCTCCTCGGGCTCGACGGAATCGGTGAATGCGGTGAAACCGCGCAGGTCGACGAAGACGTACGAGATTTCGCGCCGGTGCGGCGACAGGATGGATTTCTCGCCGGCGGAGATGATCGCGTCGGCCACCGCGGGCGAGAAGAAGCGCTTCAATTGCGAAAGCCGATCGAGCTGCGCGAGCTGATCGTCGATCCGTTGCTCGAGCTTGAGGTTCGCCACCTTCAGCGCCTCGGCATGCCGTCCCACGTCGTCCTGCAGAGACTTCACCCGAAGCAGCGAGCGCACGCGCGCGAAGAGCTCCGGCTGATTGATCGGCTTGGACAGGAAGTCGTCCGCTCCCGCCTCGATGCCCTTGACCCGCTCCTGCACCGGATCGAGCGAGGTGACCAGCACGACGGGAAGAAGCGCCGTCTCGGCGTCCTCCCGGATCCGGCGGCAAACGTCGTAGCCCGAGAGGCCAGGCATCATGACGTCGAGAAGCACGAGATCCGGCCGCTCGCCGGCGAGCTTGGCGAGCGCCTCCTCGCCGGTGGCCGCGGTCGCCACAGCGTAGCCTTTGACGCTCAGCAAGTCGGCGAGCAGCTTGACGTTGTGCGGAGTGTCGTCGACGACGAGGATCTTGGCCTGCGCTGTCACTTGTGCTCCCCCGCGAGCGCGCGGTTGACGCTCTCCAGGAACTCCTTGATGTTGATCGGCTTGCCGATGTAGCCGTCGAAGCCCGCCTCGGTGATCAGGGTGCGGTCCTGCTGCATCACCGAGGCGGTCACCGCCACGACGGGGATCTTCGCCGTGTCCGGATTGGCGCGAAGGACCTTCAGCGCGTCGATTCCGTTCATGCCGGGCAGTTGGATGTCCATGAGGATCAGGTCGGGCATGCGCTCGGCCGCGAGCTCGATGCCCTGCTCGGCGGTGCCGGATTCGATCGTCTCGAAACCTTTTACCTGCAGCACGTCGCGCACGAGCTTCAGGTTTCTTTCATTGTCTTCGACGATCAGTATGAGGCTCATGGTTGCAATGGGATGCTGAAGGTGAAGGTTGAGCCCTTGCCGGGCTCGCTCTGGAGCCAGATCTTACCCCCGTGCAGCTCGACGAACTTCTTGGTGAGCGCGAGCCCCAGCCCGGTGCCTTCCTGCTTCTTGGTGTAGTCGCTGCCCACCTGGCGGAACTCCTCGAAGACGGTCGACTGGTCCTCGGGCGCGATGCCGATGCCCGTGTCGTGCACGGCGACGACCGCGTGGCCGTCTTCGCGCCGCGCGAGCACGTCGATGCGCCCTCCGTCGGGCGTGAACTTCACCGCGTTGGACAGGAGGTTCAACAGGATCTGCTTGAACTTGCGCTCGTCCGCGACGATCTCGCCGAGCTTGGGGTCGACCTGCTGACCGAGAACGATGCCGTGGCGCTGCGCGCGCTCCCGCACGAGGGTCATCGCGTTGGCGAGCGCCGACGAGATCTCGAACGTCGAGGGCTCCAGCTCCATCCGGCCGGCTTCGACCTTGGACAGATCGAGGATGTCGTTTATGAGCGTCAGCAGGTGCTTGCCTGAGGAGTGGATGTCCTTGAGATAGTCGTCCTGCTTTGCGTTGAGCTCGCCGAACAGGCGCTCGAGCAGTACTTCGGAAAAACCGATGATGGCATTGAGCGGCGTGCGCAGCTCGTGCGACATGTTGGCGAGAAATTCGGACTTGTGCTTGTTGGCGATCTCGAGCTGGGCGCTCTTGTCCTGGATCTCGCGGAAGAGCCGCGCGTTCTGGATGGCGATCACGGCCTGGTCGGCGAAGGTCTTGAGAAGCGCGATCTGCTTGTCGCCGAACTGGCTCGCGTATTTGCGGCCTACCCAGATCGCGCCGATCCCGTGGCCCTCGAAAAGCATCGGCGCGAAGATGATCGAGCGCATCCCGCTGGCGCGACAGCCCTCGCGCACGCCAGGCGGGACGCCAGGGGCTTCCGAATCTTCGTAGTGCGTGACGACCCCGTCGAGAATCGCGCTGCCCGACCCGCTTTCATGCGACAGGGGCAGCGGGAACACCGACTTCAGCTCCGCGTAGTTCGACCCGTGATAGGCCGCCAGATCGATCTTGCCATCCCGGGTGACGAGGTTGACTCCGACGAGGTGGCCCTCGAACAGGCGCTCGCAGCGCTCGAGAATCGTTTCGAACACGGGCGTGGTGTCGGCGATCGAATTGCTGATTGCCGCGAGCACCTCGGCCGAAGCTCGCTGCTGCTCGAGCGCCTCGTTGGTCTCGTTGAAGAGGCGCGCGTTCTGGATGGC
>Ga0209074_10000055_pt1 | contig 13291 bp, 23 predicted proteins | sample GAPlitter_FD_187522 | JGI IMG/M metagenome (GOLD analysis project Ga0209074, IMG submission 187522) | Agricultural soil microbial communities from Georgia to study Nitrogen management - GA Plitter (SPAdes) (version 2) | ecosystem: Environmental > Terrestrial > Soil > Agricultural land | place...
AATTGTTGCGTTGAATCCGGAAGGGCCCCTCGGTGTCGATGAGCGCCTCCCTGTTGCGGCCCGTCAAAGTGCTCTCCAGCCGAGCTGTCGTCCGGTCAAGCTCAACGGTGAGCCGCATGAGGTCCGGCGATGCGCACGTCTCCCGCTCGGCGCCGTCGAGTCGTGCGGCGTGGCAGTCGACCACCGCACGGACCGGCTGCCCCATCGCCGACGACGGAAGCACCACAGCTGCAATGAGCACGATCATCCCGCGGGACATGGCACAGTTCCCCTGAGGCGCCGCCTAACGGATTGCGCTTCAGCTGCGGCGCGCAGGCTTGGGATTCACAAACATAGTTCTTCCTTTAAGGAGCTGGCGCCGCCAGCTGCAAGCGCATGTTACGCGGCCAACCCATTGCTCACTGCAGCCAGTCGGCGACGCCACCGTGATGGGAGCATGTGCCTCGCCGACTCCGACTGAAGCTGTACGTGCCATCGCGGCAGCGCGCCGAGGCCCCCGGGGGCGGACTGTCGTTGGGAGTCCGCGTGGGCGACGGCACCCACTCGCCTCGCGAGTTCACGTATCCGGGTCCAGGGCGCTGGACGACGGGAGTAGGCTGCCGACTCAGCTGATTCTTGGCGATATAGCCGGCCAACCGACCGCTGGCGATGCTGCACCACCCATCCGAGCACGTGTAGAGGCGGACTGGAGCAGCGGCGTCCACGCGGCCCAGTGAGGGCGCGTTCGTGAACGGTTTCGCCCTCACCGTGACGATCGTAGTGGTGTAAGCGAGCGTGTCCGTCGCGCTCAGCGTGTCTTGAGCACGAGCGGACGCCAACGGGAGCGTCAGACTGAAGACGGCGAGAATACGGGCTAAGCGCATCTGGGACTCCTGCAGGCCAGAAGCTCTTTGAGTTGGCCGCCTAACGGATCGCGCTTAAGCTCCGGGCGCAACGCGCGCGGGCGCGCCAGCGCCCGCTGCGTGTGGGTGTGGAGGGGCGCACAAAAGGAATTCTACCCTGACAAAGCGCGCCCGCCAGCTGCAAGCGCATGTTAGGCGGCACGTCCCGGCCGCCTCAGGCGTCGCAGCAGCCAAATGGCCGGTGTCGGGCTCAGTATAATCAGCGTCCATGCAAGAGCGGAGACAGCGACCATCGTGCCATAGTACCCAAACCCGCCAAGGGCACGGTGCGTCTCGAAAAGCCACGCCTGTACCAGATAGCCGGGGCCGATGGCGATGAACGCTGGAAGATTGTCCATGTGAGTAACGGCCAACGTGGCTACGATGCCGACGAGGATGAAGAGCGCCAGGACAAAGTACCGGAAGGAAAGCCCCCATGAGCAGATCCGGCGCAACGCGTGCCGCCTAACGAATCGCGCTTAAGCTGCGGGCGCAACGCGGGCCGCACAAACCGCCGACCTTAGCGATATCACGCAAGGCTGTAGCTACACATCGAGTTCCCTCGTGCTCAGCCATTTCACCTTCTCCGGGTCACGATGATCAAAAAAACTACTAGTCCCGGTGTCCAGAGCTGCAATGGCGGCAATGTCATCCGGGCTCAGTTCAAAGTCGAGCACATTGAAATTCTCCACCATTCGCTCTTTGCGAACCGACTTGGACAGGACCACGATGCCGCGTTGCGACAGTCAGCGAAGTATCACCTGGGCAACGCTCTTCTTGTGCTTGGTTGCGACTGCCCGCAACGTTGGATTCTCGAAGACATGATTCCGCCCCTCCGCAAATGGGGCCCATGCCTCAGGCTGAACCTTATTGGCCTGCAAGAACTGTTGCGTCTCACGCTGTTGTAGGAAGGGATTCACTTCGATCTGGTTGACGGCGGGGGTCACCTTGTTGTGCAGCATGAGGTCCATGATTCGGTCAGGATGAAAGTTGGCGACGCCGATCGCCCTGACTTTGCCCGCGCTGTACAAGTCTTCCATCGCGCGCCACTCGCCATACACGTCGCCAAATGGTTGATGAATGAGGTACAGATCCAGATAGTCCAGCTGCAGGCGCTTCAAAGACCGGTCAAAGGCTGCCAGCGTGCCTTCATAGCCGTTTCTCTGAATCCACAGTTTCGTGGTGACAAACAGCTCTTCTCGGGCGACTCCGCTCCGCTGGATCCCGCGACCCACGGCGGCCTCGTTGAGATAGGACGCGGCCGTGTCAATCAGACGATAGCCTGTGTCAATGGCGTCAACCACGCTTTGTTCACATGCTGCCGCATCGGTAATCTGGAACACGCCAAAGCCAAGCAGGGGCATCGCGACGCCGTTGTTCAGCGTTAGCTGTTGCATGAGCGTCTCCAAGGGCGCGTGCGCACGCATCCCCGATGCCGTGAGGCGGCCTAACGGAATGCGCGTAAGCTGCGGCGCAGACCCTCGAACGTCAACGACATAACGGCTCCTTTGAAACGAGCGGCGCCGCCAGCTTCAGGCACTTGTTAGGCAGCTTGCGCTCAGAGCTGAAAAGAAGGCGACATGGGAGAGCGTAGACTCCAGTCCGGATGGCTACCTTCTCGGCTCATACCGCATCGCCACCGCCCCCGAGCCGAACTCCAGCCGGCTCACGAGCTTCAAGTCGAGAAGCTTCGATAGCCCCGCGAACAACGTCGGGCCATGGCCCGCGAGCCTGGGGTGCACCACGAACTCGTACTCATCGATCAATCCCAGCTCCGCCAACGCCAGCGGGAGCTTCACGCCTCCGGTGAACAGTCCCTTCCCCGGCTCCCGCTTGAGCTGCTGAACGGCCTTCCCCAGATCCCCGCGCACGAGCTCCGCGTTCCAATCGACCCGGTCCAGGGTGCTCGACACGACGTACTTCTTTGCAGCGTCGATCGTCCGGGCGAAGGGTTCCGTCCAAGCCGGCATCGCGTTCGTCCGCGTCGGCTGCCGCCACGCTGCCTCCATCATTTCGTACGTCACCCGGCCAAAGAGGAGGGCATCGGCCTGGGCGATGTTCTCGACCGCGTGACGATGCAGGTCTTCGTCCGCGATCCCTACACGATGATCGCAGCACCCGTCCAATGTGACGTTGATTGAATACCGAAGAGGTCGCATGTGAGGGCACCCCGGCCCAAGCTGCCTAACGGAATGCGCGTAAGCTGCGGCGCCCCGCCCTGCCGGGCGCCCGGATGATCAACCGCTCAACAAATGAATGCTGGCGCACAAACGCAATTCTCCCTCGCGGCGACCGGGCCGGCACCTTCACGCGCGTGTTAGGCGGCGGCCAGCGCCGGTTGGCCGCTCATGCAGAGTTTCGCCCGCCTCCAGCATACGAACGAACTTCTCCAGCCGCCGCTGGCGCGTCTCCGCTTTCTTAGCGTCCTGCAAGCGGTAGAGAATCGCATAGCGGTTCTTGCTGTCGAGCGCCTGAAAGAACTCCTTGGCACGGGGCCGGGCAACCAGTGCCGCCTGCAAGTCGTGGGGGATGGTGATCGTCCGCTGGGATGCGTACGCAGCCTTCCAGCGGCCGTCGCGCTTTGCGGCATCCACCTGCGCCAGACCCGCCGGCGTTAGTCGCCCCTGGGCCAGTAAACGGTCGACCGTCGCACAGTTGATCTTGGACCACTTGCTTCGCGGGGCTCTGGGTGTGAAGCGCTGGCGCCACCATCCATCCTTGCTGGTCGCCGTCTGCCCATCGATCCATCCATAACAGAGTGCAGTCTCTAAGGCTTGCGCGTGTGACAGCGGGGGACTCAGGCGGCCGTTCTTGGCAAATTCCAGCCATACGCCTCGCGAGCTCGTGTGATGCTTTCGGAGCCATGCGTCCCAAGCTTCGGAGCTCGCGAACCGCTTGATTGGAAGAGTCTTCGCGTCGGCCATAGCTTGCCGGTTGGCTCCTGCGTTGCCGCCGCCTAACGGATCGCGCTTCAGCTGCGGGCGACTCCCTCGCCGGTGCAGCCGGCAGTGGACGCAGTCCCGTGCCCGCCAGGGCACCACCCAACCGCTTCCATTAAAACGAGAGCGCCCGCCAGCTGCAAGCGCATGTTAGGCCGCACGCGCCAGCCACTACCGGAAGAAGGGATTGTCGCACCGCGCCGCTGGTCCGGCAGCCGGGTGACTGAAGGGACGTAGCTTCACGACCATGAGCGTGTCGTGACTCGCGTCTCCTCGTACCACCGGCATCGGACACTTGGGCCGCGACGAGAACACAATGACACCTGAGTCCCGTGCGGCGGGGGGGACGGAGTCAGTTGTGGTGGGAGGGCGCTGGATCTGCGGGTTAGCAAATTCTCTCGGTACTGCCGTTGGCGCGCAAGCAGATGCTATCAGGACGGAAGTGATGCAGCGGAGCATGGAGCCTCCATGAAAGCGCCGGGACCTATCCTAGAGACGCCTTCCTGGTGGGAATAGACACATGGCGCGCGACCGTGAGGGATCTCCCTTTGCAACATGCTTTTCGGGGTGCTGCCTAACGGATCGCGCTTAAGCTGCGGGCGCAATGCTCAGCGGCGCAAGGAGCTGGAGCGGCAAAGACAGAGGCTCGCCAGCGAGGCCAACACAATTCTTCCCTACTTGTGAGCGCCCGGCAGCTTCAAGCGCATGTTAGGCAGTGCGCCGCTTCCTACCGCTTGGCTCGGGTCTTCAGGAGCGTGCGTAGAGCGTCGTTGACCGCCTGAGAATCCTTGAACTCCGCAGCGACGTCGGGATCGAGGACCACGATGTTCGTACCTTCCCGAAAGCGCTGGGCGTACTTGCCGCGTACCCCCCCACTAAAGTCGTACTCGGGACGAAGATCGTCGCCTGAATCGGAAGGCTTATTGGTCTTCTTCATAGGTCTGGCGCTCACGGCGCGTGGCCGGTCGGGCGTTGATAATGCGAATCTCATCACCGCGTTCTGTATGCGCAACTACCACGAGACGCCCCGCCACGCTCCAACCGATCAGGAGCCACCGCTCCTCGCCGATTGAGTGCTGTGGATCAGTGATTGTGATTGAGAGGGGATCGCCGAAGGCCGTGGCGGCCTCGTGAAAGTCGACCCCGTGCTTACGGAGGTTCGCGGCCGCCTTGTCTCGATCCCAAACGAAGCGCAGCATCCGGCGGACGGCAGCCTTTTCACAGATCCTCAGGCGTCAATCCGGTGTGCTTTGCGATCCGCGCAAGCATCTTGGGCCCGAGCTCCTCGTTGTCGTGAAATGCGAACACGTAGTTTGCCCGGCCCTCCCGCGCCAACGTTCGGTGCGAGGCTGTTTCTCGTTTGATGGTCCAGCCGATACGTAGCAATGCCGCAAGTACCCGCCGCGCCTTAGTAGCGCGCCAGGCGGTCACGCCGCTTTGAAGGTCACGTTGAGGGGGTCCGGGGCAGTTTCGGCGTGGTCCAGACGATCCGCGAGGACGCGAAGCGCCAAGGCCTGAACATGCGCCATGGCTTCGTCCCTGCTCTTCCCGTAGGTCATCACACCCGGGAGATCAGGAACTTCAGCAATCCACCGACCGTCGTCTTCACGCTCGATCTCGATCTTGAAGTGCATGGCAAAGAGCAATCTAATGCCAGACTTGGCTGCCGTCTAACGGATCGCGCTTCAGCTGCGGGCGCAACGCCCGCGGGCGCAAGGCGGTGGAGCCGCAGAAAGAAAAGCTCGCCGGCGAGGCAACGCAATTCTTCCCCCACGAGCGCCCCCCAGCTTCAAGCGCATGTTAGGCAGCTAGCGCGCGACACGTGCGGCTCCGGATGCAGCCCGCCGGAGGCGTCGAAAGGCACGAGCGAGGTCTGTGGGCTGGTGGCTCGCGTTGAGACCACTGGGATTCGGTAAGACCCAAAGGCTGGCGCCACCGAAGCGCTCTGGCTGTGGTCCCAAGGTGGCATCAGGCGTCACAAACGCAACTCGGTAGGCACTGATCCCAAGGATCGCGACCCACCGAGGAGTATATCGCCGAACTTTTCGCTCCAGGCGGCGCCGACCCGCAACTAACTCTCCCGCATTCAACTCGTCCGCTTGGGCAGTGGCACGCGCGACAATGTTAGTAAGGCCGTATCCCAACGGTAGCAGAAGTCGGTCCTCCGAGGGAGCCAAGGTGCGTTCCGTAAACCCGGCCGCACGCAGCGCGGCCCAGAAGCGGTTACTCGGCCGGGCGAAGTGGTGACCCACTGCGGCTGAATAGAGACCTGGGTTTATCCCGCAGAAGAGGACCTTGAGGTTGGGCGCAATGATGTCTCGCAGCCGGCGGCCAGTCGGAAGTTGTTTCGTTCTCGTAGGACGCTCAGATGCCATCAGCGTAGGGCAATCGTGGCTAGCCGCCTAACGGATCGCGCTTCAGCTGCGGGCGACCGACAGGCCGGCGCAGCGAGCAGTGGACGAAGTCCCGTGCCCGCCAGGGCACGACCCAACAGTTCCCATTAAAACGATCGCGCCCGCCAGCTGCAAGCGCATGTTAGGCAGCGCGCTCAGAGAAGATGCGACTCGGTACCTGCTGTGGGGTGAGAAGCCAATTCATTCGGCCCTTCCAACGCCCGAACCTTATAGAGCCACAGCAAGAACGCCACGCCAACAAAGTTGCAACCAACGGCGAACCGCTGGAACCCGAGGTACACACTTAAGCCGTAGCCCGCCCAGCCGAGCTCACGATGATCGACTTTGAGCATGGGACACAAGAGCATGGCGAAGGCAGTGAGGTAGCCGGTTGCCAAGCTATTCCTCCGAAGCGCCAGATAACCACCAGCCAGGCCACACCAAGCCGTGAGCGCCGCAAGAGGTATCCAAACGAAAGAGAAGACAATCCTGAACAGGTCTGTGTTGGGAAGTTGGTCGGTGAAGAAATAGGATGCGATGAGACCTTCAGCTTGGGCAAGGTTAGAGCCCACCAGCACGAGGAGGGCCACAAGAAATGCCGCACGACGCGTAGTCATGATGCACTCCAGGCTTGCGCGCTGCCTAACGAATCGCGCTTAAGCTGCGGGCGGCGCGCGCGCCAGCGCAAGGGACCAGCCCCCAACGTGGCGCCCCGTCGGTCGAGCGAGCGGCCGATTCCATTAAGAGCAGGCCCGACAGCTTCAAGCGCAGGTTAGGCAGCAACCCCGGCACTAGCGACAAGAGAAACGCGTGCCGCGAATGCTCATACGTGGCGGTCTTGGGTTGATGGCATCACTGTGAAAGAAGGCTCTTCCGACAAGCGAGTTCCCAAGAGTACTCGGAAATAGAATTATCGCCCTTGCCAGGCCATTAGTAACCACAAGTTGGACCGAGTCACGTTCTGCAGTCCAGTACCCCACGACCGGGAAGAACCGGTCGACTGCGAAGTCGCCGAATACGGAGTCGACGTAGGTGCGATCGGGTATGACCTGCCCGCTGTCACGGCCAGGCGCGAGGGTGATGGTGTCTGGAAAGAAACGCGACGTAGCAGTGTCACGTGGTGTGAGATAACCCAGTTGGTAGCACTGCTTGGTGCGAATCAGCGAGTCGATGGACTGCGCTCGTCCCTGAGAGGCAAGCCAGAGAAGAAACATGAGAGCAAATGGAGTTCGAGCCATCAGCGGAGTAGCGTGCAAGGGTTGCTGCCTAACGGATCGCGCTTCAGCTGCGGGCGACTGGCCCGCCGGCGCCACTGGCAGTGGACGCAGTCCCGTGCCCGCCAGGGCACGACCCAACAGTCTCCATTAAAACGAGAGCGCCCACCAGCTGCAAGCGCTTGTTAGACGGCACCGCAGCGCGTCACGGCCGTACCCGACCCAGAGCATCGGGGCCGTCGCGAACTGACCGCGCGACGGCGGGCTGTCAGGGCAGCGGCCTCAGCGTGTACCGCCCGTAGGCCACGAACGCCGCTATGAGCCCACCCACGACGACGTAGACCAGCGGGTTGGTAGCGCGCAGTGCGAGCGAATACCGCGCGAACCACACGGCGAGGGCCAGGCTTTCCAGCGCCAGCGCGGCGGCGGCGAGCAGGGTCAGGACCGGCATCCACTTGGCCGCCGCCGGAACGACCAGCAGGACCGCGCACAGCATCTCGAACACACCGAGCGCGCCCCATTGGCCGCGTGAGAGCGCGCCGCCCGGCGGCACCTTCACGAGTTCGGTGAAGTGGAACACCTTGTATTGGCCACCCGCGAGGTAGAAGAGGGCAAGCACGACCTGGAGGACCCATAAGAGGACGTTCATCGGTTGGGGCTCCTTTGCGCCGGGTGGCGGTGCCGCAGACGTTACCAGAGATACGCGAGGCAGTCGGTGCCGTCTAACGGATCGCGCTTAAGCTGCGGGCGAAACGCCCAGGGGCACAAGGAGTTGGAGCCGCAGACAAAAAGGCTCGCCAGCGACGCAACGCAATTCTTCCCTACTTGTGAGCGCCCGACAGCTTCAAGCGCATGTTAGGCGCCGCGCTGCACCGTCCAGTCTCACGGCACGTCGATCGTAGTACCTAGCCCAGCGTACACATATTGAGACGCAAAAACCCGTTGTAAAGCCGCGAATGCCGGCTCTCCCGTGCAGTGTCCCGGTGCGATGCGATCGACGTGCCACCGGTCGTGAAGCGCCGCGGCGACGCGCTCGATCTCGGCGTCAGGTGTAATCACGAGGTGCAGGCCGCCGAGGATTAGGTAGACATGGTTAGCGACGCGGTTGGAAGCCTCCACAATCGTTTCAATCCCTGGGTGGGAGCATCCGACGAGGAGAATGAGCCCGTTCGGTGTTCGAAGCGCTAGAGAGAGCTCCCGCAGTTCCAATGTACCTGGCTTTTGCGAGACGGTAGGAATAATGGATACTCCAGGGACAACTTCGGTCACGCTGTCTATCCAGACAAAATGAGCCGTCGGCCACGGCGTGCCGAAGGTGAGTTCGGCTGGCGGACGACCGTCGAAGTACCGCATGCGGCTCGACAGCGTGGAATCGGAGCGATAGAACGTCCCAGGGAGCGCGGCACCAAAAACCCCAAAGCCCTCTTTGGGCGCATAAATCCTGACCCCGGGGTTTACAGTCAAGAGGTAGTTCAAGCCTGCGGTGTGGTCGCCATGGCGGTGAGAGATCACGACGAAATCGATGGTTCTCAGATCAACCCCCAGTGCGCGGACATTGTTGGCGAAGACATCCGCGTTATTGCCAGTGTCGAAGAGGATCCGCTTCCCGTTGTACTCGACAAGCGCTGCGAAACCCCAGTCTCTCGTGAGGCCTGCGCGGCCTCCGAAGGCATCGTAAAGGATCGTAACGCGGTTGGGCGAAGCCGGCGGTGTGGCGTGCGCGGGCAGCGCAACAGCGCATGCCAGAATGAGGCACGTTGGGTGAGCAAGTCGCATGGGCCAACTCCTCTTAGTCGTTAGCGCCCGGAGCCCGGGTCTCCTCTAGACTGCTGGTGCCTAGCGCGAGCGCCTAACGGATCGCGCTTCAGCTGCGGGCGACTCGCTCGTCAGCGCAGCTAGTAGTGGACGAAGTCTCGTGCCCGCCAGGGCACGACCCAACCGTTTCCTTTAGAACGATAGCGCCCGCCAGCTGCAAGCGCATGTTAGGCCGCGGCATCGTTCAATTACGTGAGCCTCCCCGTCGCAGGCTCCACAGTCCGCGTACCGAGAGGATCATGGTGACGCCCCCGAACGCGCCGAGCGCCCAGAGGGTCCACACGAAGAAGAAGCCGCCAGTGGACGCGGCGATCTCGGGATAGTGTGCCCCCCTCATGTGAATGACGGGTATGCCTGCCGCGAACAACCCCACGAGAAACATGATGACGTGCCCCGATCGCCGTTCGGCGAGCACCAGGGTCCCGTACAGAAGGACCACCAGGACGACCAGCGCGGTGTTTGAGGACTCGGCCTTCGATATCCCGCGGACGATGTCGTCCGTCACGTGAAGCGTCAGCAAGAGGAGCGAGAGCAGGGACGTGATCTTCAGCACGCCATTGTTGTTCACTGATGGTCTCCGTGTTGCCGGAGGACGTACCGCCTGGCTCGTCGTCGGCCGCGTCGAACGCCGCGGCCTAACGGATCGCGCTTAAGCTGCGGGCGACTCGCCCGCAGGCGCAAGAGGAGTGGACGAACGTCCCGTGCCCGCCAGGGCACGACACAACGGCTTCCTTTAGAACGAGAGCGCCCGCCAGCTTCAAGCGCTTGTTAGGCCGCCGGACCCCGACGAGTGTCATGGCCAGTCGGGCCGGCTCAGAAACGGTCCAAATCATCAGCAATCACTACCCGGCCGGAGAATGAGCGCCGAATATCGGCAAGGATCTGGTCCGCAGGGCGCCGGCGACCATTGTGGTAGACGATGAGGAGCTTGGGATGTGCTCGAGCAGCTAGTTCGCCCAGCTGGGTTGATGTGGTATGGTACTGACTGATATAGGTCACCCAGTCCACGTCGGGGCGATTCGCGAGCTGTCTGAGGCCGGCCGGTTGCACCTCGTGAATGAGCACATCGACCCCGGTCGCCATCCTCACCAGTTCGTCGCTCGGCCGCGTGTCGCCGGAGAGGACGATGCTTCGCCCAGGGGTGTCAAAGCGGTAGCCGTAGGCCTCGCGCCACTCGCCGTGGTTGACGAGAAACGCGGTGACCCGGACGCCGCCGCTGTCATAGATGACACCGGGGCTGGATTCATGGACGGTGACGCGGTAACCGTCGGGCGCAGCGTGCTCAAGTCCTCCCGTGCGAATGCGGATGTCTTCGCTGAATGCCGCATAGAAGTGGTCGATCATAGCGCCGAGACCGTGGGGACCGTAGACAGGGAACGGTCGCGTTCGGCCCATCACCCATGACGTGAACATCAGGTCAGGTAGGCCGAGCACATGATCGCTGTGGAGATGCGTGATGAAGGCCGCCGTCACCCCGTTGATTGGGAGGTTCGCCGCCGCGAGGCGGCGCTCCACACCTGGACCAGCGTACCAGGAATACGCGCGTCCCTAGGACTATCGCAGTCGCCGGCCCCGACGCATCCGGCAGGGGCCGCGGGGTTCCTGTGCCCAGCATTACGACGAGAGTGGTATCGCGTAACTGTCCTGGGAGGGTCTGAGCCCCGAGCGGGAGCGGGAGCGAGGCGTGGATCGCCGTGCCCAAGAACGCCGCAAGGGCGAGTCTCTTTGCCACGGGCTCCCTCTCTTGTTTGGTCATTGACGGATGTCAGCAGGCGGCCTAACGGATCGCGCTTCAGCTGCGGGCGACCGACAGGCCGGCGCAGCGAGCAGTGGACGAAGTCCCGTGCCCGCCAGGGCACGACCCAACAGATTCCATTAAAGCGATAGCGACCGCCAGCTGCAAGCGCATGTTAGGTGGCCGCTTTCGGGTCCCTTACTTATTGGGTCTTGGCTTCGGCGTTTCATGCTCGAAGCGGAGCCCAAGACCAGAATTCGACCGCCTCAAGAAGGGACACGTAGATGAAGGGTGTCGTGTCTCGGGAGCCAGCTGCCTGCCAGCGGAACCCGCCGGTGACGAGGACAAGGCTGGGGCTGAGGGAGTCGAAGGTGAGACTATCCCAGGCGAAGTATGCCGGCCCTTGCCATGACGTCCGGTAGATGCTGTCTATGCTCGATCGCGAGAGGCGCATGCGATGACCTGCAACTGCGATGAATGCTCCCTCTGGGGCATAGTACTGGGCCAGGGCACTTCCGTGGCCTGCACGAAGATCTCTCGCATAGGCGTCGTAGAATCTGGCCGCAGAAGCGAGCAGATCCGGTGGCGGGCCGTCAGTGTGTGGACGTGGTAGCTGGGGCTTGCAGCCAACGGAGCAGGCTACGAGAGCTAGGGCCAGCCACGACTTCTTCATGCGCATGATGTTTCCGTGCGGCCACCTAACGGATCGCGCTTCAGCTGCACTTCGCCAGCCTTCTCGGGCGCGAACGCGCCCCGCGACAGTCGAACGACCACAGTTGAGCCTCGCGGGAATGTGTTTTGGTGCTGCCGTTAGGCGGCACGCCGCCGCAGGTGGAATCAGTGGGCACCGTCAGGAATTCGCCACGTCCACGCGTACCACCCGATGGCCAGTGTGCAAGCAATTTCTAGGGTCGAAAAGAAAAGGTAGTAAAGTGGAGCGCTGCCTCGCAGCGTAACGGCGACAAATGCCGTACCCACTAGGGCGCCAATGATGTTCGCCCAGCGGTTTGCGCGATATGGTAGTAGCGAAGCCAGGAGAACCATGGCGATAAGAATCTCCATTAGGACGGCGAATCCCAGCACAGCACCAGAGGTCATTCGCGCCGCGGCTCTTTGGTAAAGCGTGGGGTTAACGATCATCATGAGAAGATCGGCGTAGATGTAGTTAAAGAGTACGAAAATCCACAGTACTGTGAGCAGCAGTTTCCTGTCAGCAGGCGGAGTCATTTGCGGCACCCTTCTGCGAGGGAGTAGCTCGCCGGCAATTCGGGATCGGTCGGTTCGCTGCAGCGTTGGGGAAGAGCACGGTGTTGCCCGTGCCGCCTAACGGATCGCGCTTCAGCTGCGGGCGACTCGCTCGCCGGCCCAGCGTGCATTGGACGAAGTCCCGTGCCCGCCAGGGCACGACCCAACAGCTTCCATTGAAACGAGAGCGCCCGTCAGCTGCAAGCGCATGTTAGGCCGCAGCCTTGCCCCGCATGAACCAGAGGAAGGCCCACCCCAGCGCCCCGTAAAAGCCGGCGACGAGTACGCTCATGGTGAACTGAAACAGGTTCGATGCACCTGATAAGAGCACGCCATATGTCACCGCGAGCATTAGCCACGAGCAGACGATCCAAATCACGAGCGAGCCGATCGCTAAGGCGACAATCCGTGGGCGTCTTGAGCGGTCGGATCGTGCGCGCTTTACAGCGCGGGCGATGAGGAGAACAGGAATCACGGGACCAAAGCCAATCAGTGCCCCGACTACGATGAATTGCGCGATGATTCCCATGGGGACTGGCTGCGGCCTAACGGATCGCACTTAAGCTGCGGGCGGCGTCTAGGCGGGCGCAAGGGACCGGCCTGCCCCACTGAGAGCGGCCAGGCGAGGCAACAACCGATTCCTTTAAGAGCAGGCCCGACAGCTTCAAGCGCATGTTAGGCGGCACGTCCCTTCCGACGCGGGCGCTGCTTGGTCGAAATCGACCGAATGATCAACGTCCCGCGGCCACTGCCGCGAAACGGTGTTCTCGACCGCGCGACTGCCGCCGTTATGAGCGCCCTGACATCCGGACGCGCGAGGACACCGGCCGACTCAAGCCGAATGAAGCGAGTCTGGTTTCCAGAGCCCAGGAGGATTTTGTGAGGGTCCGGAAGCCGCGCGCCATGGATGAAACACAAGCCCACTCCATTTGCGCCGGCGGCCATTGAGACGACGCAATCGGACGGGCGTTCGGTCGGCCCATAGCCGAGCACGAAGAAATTGTAGTTGTCGTAGGCGAGTTCGTACGCAGTGGGAAACCGCCTCCGCAGCGCCTTGCGCACGGCACGA
>Ga0209074_10000057_pt1 | contig 13061 bp, 9 predicted proteins | sample GAPlitter_FD_187522 | JGI IMG/M metagenome (GOLD analysis project Ga0209074, IMG submission 187522) | Agricultural soil microbial communities from Georgia to study Nitrogen management - GA Plitter (SPAdes) (version 2) | ecosystem: Environmental > Terrestrial > Soil > Agricultural land | place...
TCCATTAACAAAAGTTTAAGAGTTTTAATCTTATTTAATACATCTATGGTAATATGATATGTATTATTCATTAATATAGCAGCTTCTTTTCAAACTTTAAATTTATTACTATTAAAATTACAATTTAGTAAAAAAGGAATAACTATACTGTTAATACTTTTCGTATCAAGTATAATATAACTAAAATAGTTTTTTCTTTTAACTATTTTTCCACATTTATTGAACATATTATACAATTTATCCAATTCTTTTATATCTTTATGGTTTACTGTAAAACTTAAGCTAATTCCTTCACCTAATTTATGTTTATTACTTTTAAATATTAAAATGTTAAAAATGCTTTCCTTTATCAACATCATCAAAGCAGGGTCCTTAGTACCAAGTGCTCGACCTGTTGAATAATACCTTAACCCTATAGATTTATAAATTTTCGGTCGGGCGCTCCGCGCCAGCCCAGCGCGCTGCGCGCGCGAAGGGCTGTATAAATTATTAATTCTATAATTATTACTAATAATGATATTGTTTTTGGTCAAATGTCTCTGACTAAAGGAGACCGACAACCATGAGAATATTTTAATTCCTGTAGGTACAGCAATTATTAAAGTAGCTGCCGTGAAATAAGCTCTTGTCGAGTAGAGTAAATTGGACAGTATCTTAATTTAACATATAATGTTAAACTTCTTGCGTGCTTGTCTCTGAGGATCCTTTTGATCTAATACTTTTAATTTTGAAAATTCCTTTTTCTTCTAAATGTTTACCTTGTGTTATCATAATATAAACTTTTCTAAATTTTATATAATCTACATACTTACCAGCAAATAAATTAAATTTATCGAAGTAATTAATTAAATGAGCTGCAGTTTTATATCCTGTACTTTTATAACATCATACTTTTGTCTGATATTGAGAAAGATTACCCATCTCTAATTGATTATATAACAGTCTTAAAGGTAATACATCATTTTGTTTTAAAGAAAATTCTAATCTTACACTATATCCAGTTTTGTGTGTTTTACTTTTTACAACACTTATATGGAAACAACCGTCAGCTTGAGTAAAACCTGCTAATCAATAATTATCTAAGGATAAAGAATTTAAAGGGGGTAAAAGATTAATACTAAAATCTTCACTATAATTATGTTTAATTAATTGTTCATATTTATAATTACTTACAAGTTTTCCATTAATTAAAGACAAAATAATATATAAACCTTGTTTATTTTTACAAATATATCTTACAGCTTTTTTATCTTTAATTTTATAAACATTACCATGACCTATACGTTTTTTAATAAGGTAAGCCAATGATGCATCATTTTCAGAAAAGATTATATGTAATTCTTTCTTACCAAATCAACCATCACCTTCTATTAACCCTGCTAAAAACCAACCAAACTCTTCATCATTAAATTTACTATTATGAATAGGAAGATGCTCAGATATTTTAGGTAATTCAAAATATTTATTATAAGTATTTTTAGTAGCGGCCTTAACCATTGTACTAATAAAAAAGTTTCCTGCTGATTGTCCTGTAAAAATTAAGTAGAAGTAGGTTATTCCTAACGTTATAAAAACGAGTGGACTACCTCATCAGGAGTTTCCAGCATATAGCAAGATTTTTACCGTGAACACAAGTAATTTTTCCGCCTTTACATTTAGGAAAAAAAATATTTTATTCTTATTATTATTATAACTTTCCCCGCGCGCGGGGGGAAACTAATAATAAAGCAAAAAAGGTATAATCATAATAATAAGAATAAAGAGAATAATATTTTCACTATAATTAAAATAGTAGTTAATATATCCACGTCTAAACCGACTGTATACATGTGCAAACTTAGATAGGTGTTTTCTGATTTTTTTTAAGGATCAGTTATAAAATTTCCTGCTGGGCTGGCACGCAGCAGCAGAAATATGCTAGCTGCCTGCAGGCTTTAAAAATTTTAATACACCTAGGTGTTTTTTTAATGTCTTGATCATTTAGATATAAGTCGTAATTAATTATATCAATCCCCTTTCACCAATCCATTCTTAATTAACGGACTACTAAGTCCCGACTGTACATTCGCGAGCATTTCAGCTCTACGTAGGTGAACCAGTCTGTAGCGATGATCCTAGTCACCGACGGTCTTCAACTAAGGGCATTGTTAACCGTTTTCACCATGTCCGGTTATTATTTTAAACATATTTATTAATATGAATGCATCGTGTTCCTCTGGGAAGTTGCCACGAATAATAATAACTAGGTGGGATTTTTAAACCCACTGCACCAAATCAAGATATTAATGACTTCAAACGATAAATCCTAAAATTCCAATAGACATCATAGCGTATACCATACCTATGTAACCGAATACTGATTTATTAGAATAAGCTGATATAGTTGTACTAATTATACCAAAACCAGGTATAATTAAGATATAAACCTCGGGATGCAACATTTAAAAAATGTGTGGACCATATCTTTAAACACATAATTTATTCATAATTTTTTCATTTATTAATAAGGATATTTCAGCTTTTAGCTAATAAAGATTCTGAAGGAGCAATATGAGCTTTCATACCTTTGAACTCATATATTTTCGGTATTAAATGTAATCTATTATTTTTAGCAGATCTTGAAGGGTACTTTTTAAAGTACTCGATTAGGTTTAGTATATCTTCTTTCTTGGTAACATATCATTTAAAAGATCCCTGCCCACCTCGATCAATATAGACATAACCTCCGAACAATTCAACTAAAGGTGTTAGTAACTCAGAAGTCTTTTGACTAGCTGAAATAGATAGTTGTCAATCAGTACTCTTTATAGTAACTGTTCCATCTGCGTCAAAAAATCCTGAGAATCAACCATTGTCTAATGTTAATTTTTCAGGGTATTTTAAAGCTATGTCATAATTAACACAAATATAATTTAATTGTATTAATCTGACAGGATTTCTTATAAGACCATTTACATCATTAATAAGATCCAGTAAACTTTTTTTACTATGTAATCTATATCTCAATGCACTAACACCTGATCTTAATTTAATTGAACCCCCGTAAACATTCTTTACAGCCTGCAAAGCTCGTTCATCTCTAATATCCATTGTAATTTCTAAGCTTGCATAACCTTTTTTAGATAATAAAAAACAACCGTCACCATCTATTAATCCGGCTAATCATTGCTTAAATTTTAAATCCTTATCATTGTTACTTAAATTATGAACTGATCTTTTGTTTAACAAACGTATGGCCTCTGAAGTTCCTACTTGCATGCTAAGTGCGTTGGTTACTTGCGAATTATCGTAAATTTTAAGGATTTTTACTATAGCGGTATACAATAAAGTACAACTTATGCTAATAGTACCTAAGAAATATAAAACGAACTCCTCGCTTATAGTTTGTTGCGATAAATTTTCATTTAAGGGCCATTCTCGACCGAAGAATCCAATTCCGTATTATACAATTATTTATACATCCCTTTAATTATATAACTTAGTATAATATACTAACCTAGGGTAGAATACCTAGAGGAATCCGACTGTACATTAAGCAACATTTCAGTCACCTACCGGTGAACCAGTCTGTAGCGATTTATTAGAAAACCGACGGTCTTAATTTAATTGGGCAAATTTTTGACCGTTAGACTAAGGCCGGAGGCCTTAGTCACACCAGTATTGCTCAAGCATTTTATTGTTTCTTTCTAAAAATTGCACAATAAATAATATAGCAAGAACTAGAGTTAAGATATACTTAATAGTATTCATCATATAAGGTCTTATTTTTATTTTACATCTGCCTTATACAATTCTAATAGCTTTTAATTGCTAAATCTTACCCTTTTTTCCTAATTTATATAAGTTATATCGTTTTATTAATTTGTTTAGCTAAATTAATTAATTCTAATCTAGTATCATTATTTAAATGATCTTTATTGACTAATCTATTATAAAGTGATTTTCACTTAAGATAACTATCTTTCTTTTTAGATATAAGATTATAATTATCAAAATAAATAAATAAACCTTTACAATTTTTTAGTCCATTTATCCTAAGTTCTCATACATTATCTGCATGATGAGCCACTACAGAACCTTCAATTGAATGTTTATTTAATAATCTCAAAATATGTTCAAAAACATATTTATTGGCTTCCCACTTTTGAGTTAATATAAATCTAAATCTAAAAGCAGAACTATTAGAAAGTAATGAACAAGTAAAAGAACCTTCTCCATCACTTATACCAGATAGTCAACCATCTTCTAAAGTAGGTATTACACAATTATCTAAAGGAATTATAGTATTAAGATTCTTTCTTATTAATCTCGAGGCCTCCGGCCGTCGCCCAGCCGCCGCCTGCGGCGGCGCCCGGGGCTCATTAAAAGTAGATAAAAAAGTTAAAAATCTCGCCTTCCTTGTAGGAAATACCATGTTCCCATTAAATAGTAAACAAATAGGGGGGGGGAACGATTAGGAAAAAAGGTAGATATGAGAATTGGATCCTGATATACTAATAAGTATATATTATATAAGGTCTTAATTACTTTTACATCTGCCTTATATAACGACATAATTTTGATTATTCTTACTCTGTTTTCCTTTATAGGTTTATTGATTTTGTTTACGCCGTAGCTCCAATTAATTCGTTAAATTAAGAGCTTGCACACCTTCATTAATAGATTTACACTATTGTAAACAAATATCTTTCTTTATAAGCTTTGTTAGATTTTAAATAATTTCTAATTGTGGTGTGATTAGTACCAAGTGCAACAGCTACTTTACGCACAGATTCATAGATTACAGTTTCATTACTGTTAAGATCAGTTACAGACAACTTTGTACCAGGTACAGGTTGTTTAACCCTTGTTGATTGGTAAGCAGTAATCTTATCAATAGCCTCCTTGGTATGTTTAATACCTAATTTAGCTTCAGATATCCTAGTTATAGTTTCTAATGACAACTTTTTACCTTTACGGGCTAGACTTAATCTTGACCGAGTAATATCAGAAAAAACACGACCTTCGGCTAATTTAGACATTAAAGCTTTAGTTTCCTCAGAGTGAGTAAAACCTAACTTACTTTTTGCCATTTGAATTCTAGTAACTAGAGGAAATTTACGCCCTAAAGGTGAACCTGCTACGAGCAGTATGTTATATACGGGCTTTAATAAATCCATATAATGCTGTTCTCTCTCTATAATCACATCCTTACCACAATATTCAAGGATATCTAAAGAAAAATTATCATGACCATGTTTTAATATACCTCGACATATTAAACTAGTCTTATTATTCTCTAAACTTTTCCCATAGTACTGTTGAAGTCTCGGTCCCAGATTCTTACTACTACCTATATAACTTTTACCATTAATATTATTAGTTCAACGATAAACTCCGGATTTTAATTTATTATCCTGAATAATAGACAGCTTTTGAGCCTTAGGGTCTGTATAAGTAACAACAACATTTACTGAAACCTCCGCAAGCTTGCGGGGGTTTGAAGTAGTGGAATAATTACGTATAGAATTATAAAAAGAATTATCAAAGATAATTCTTTTGTCTGTTTTATTTTTAAAATCTCCCACCGCGCGCGCCGCGCGCGGGGGGTCTTGTATAACAAATCTATGCGTATTTTGTTTAATAGATTGTTTAATCACTCTACCAAAACCTAAATTATCTTTAATGTAATTTAATACTTCTATATCTAAACTAGATTGAGTAATAACAAAAGATAAGTCACCTCTTTTAGCTACAATAAAAGAACCTTCTCCTTCTGAAAAACCTATTAGTCATTCTAAAAATCTACTATCAGGTTGCTTTAAATCTGGATAATATTCTTTGAATTTAGAGTAAAAAGAAGAAAACTCAAAAGATTTTTGAATTGTACTATCTAATCCTGAAGATATACAAGTTATGAGAAACTTTGTAAATAAAACTAATAAACATATTTTTAATAAGAAAAGATGTTGGAATAAAATAGGATCACCACCACCAGCTGTTTCAAAGAATGATGTATTAAAATTTCTATCTGTAAGCAACATAGTTATTGCACCGGCTAAAACAGGTAAAGATAATAATAATAATACAGCTGTAATAACAACAGCTCATCCAAATAAAGCAAGTTTATGTAATCTAATACCAGGAGTTCTCATATTCATTATTGTAGTTATGACACAATATAAAGATGTAATTTTATTAATCACCAGACCCACCGCGCGAGGTGACGCGCGTGTACGCGCGCGCCTCGCGCGGGGGGACCCACCGCGCGAGGTGACGCGCGTGTACACGCGCGCGCCTCGCGCGGGGGGAGAGCTTAAGCCCAGCCCAGGGACCCGCGGGCCCGAAGGGCTACTCCCGTAAAAGGGTAAGTAGTCAGTGTGATCGTAAAAAATTACATTGTAAAATTTGTGGACTATCTCTTCAGCAAATCGAAAACTCGATCTGGCGTAAAACGTATAGTCTCTGAGGATCCTACTACACAAAAGTAATGTGAATACTTTTATGGTTGGTTTCCTGCTGATTATGCATAAGCCTATAAGATTTTCACTAGAATTTTTATTCTTAGTACTTATAGGCACTAAGCCCTTCCAGCATACAGTTTTTATTTTATATCAACCTCATTTTTTTTTATTGCTAATATATTATTAATCCTAAGGCGTCAATTCGGCCCTTAAAAATTAAGATTTATTTATTATTTACAGTTTTACAAAGATAACCTTTATATGATAGATCTGTATTTAAACGTTTTACTAATGTAGTTTGAGAAGCAGAAAATCCTTTACTTTTCAAGAAATTAATGCATTGCCCTAAACTTTCAAATAAAAGTTCCTCCTTACTCTGTACATCTATTAATACTATAGCTTTACTTGAACTATTGACAGGTTTTTCCTTATTAAATTTAACTCTGTCCCTTTTTAACATTAAAGCTATTTCAGGTAAAGTCATATTAGACTGTCTAGCAGTATTATTACTTTCTCTTGAAAATAAATATTTACCTAAGTAATAAGTACCTTTTGTAAGGTGTTTAGTAAATGTAAAATGACTTATATTAAGTTTAGATATAAAATCTTTTTGTTGCGTAGTAGAATAATAAAGTATAGATTTATCTCGATTATACATAAATAAAGCTTTAGAATTAGATCCACTAGGGTTATTTGAAACTCTTATAGTATTTAAATTAAAGGAAGGGTCTAGTAAAAAGTATTGCTCTAAGACTATTTCTGATTTAAATTCAGGGTAATAAGGTAAGCATATTACTTCTAATTTAAATTTAGATAAACCTACTTCTTTCATTAAAGGAAGGAGCTTTCCAGTACTTTTATGGGTTTGATCTAAATAACCTTTTAATCTAAAAGCTAATTGAGAAGATGAACCCACATACTTTTGACCAGTACTTAAATAGGTAAAAATATAAACACCAGCGCAGCAGCCCAGCGCGCGCAGCGCGCGCAGGGCTTGCGGTTGAATTTTGCTATGTGGTCTTCCCAATTTATCGTAAATTAAATCTAAGGTTTCTTGTTTATGCAAATCATAAAAGACTAATCTAGGTATAGCCAATAAGGAATTTAAAGTATCTTCGCTCACTAAAATATTAGAATATGCTAATATTTCATTTAATACCTTTAAAGTTACAGGTTTATTACTGTTAACTTGAGAATTCGCTAATTGATGAACAAAAACATTTATACCTTTTCTTCCTAAAATAAAACCTCAATCCTGCTTTTTACCTGAATTCTTTTCAGGTTCTTCAGGATCTTCCTCAGGGTATGATTTATTTTCTTCATTATCATTTTTGCTATCATTATCTAACAAGAACTCATTTTCTTGGTCATTTTCATTATCAAATTCCTCATTAGTATCTCCATTAGGTTCTAGATCAGAACCATTAGATTTTGCTAGCACAGTGAAACTTTTATCTTTCCCCCCGCGCGGGGTGACGCGCGTGTACACGCGCGCGCCCCGCGCGGAGGGTTTAATAAATAAAAATTGGAAGACTCTGAAATAATAAACTATACGGTAAAGAATATAAATAATATAATAAATCATTAATTGAATTAATAATAGCGGCAGCTTTAAGCCGAAATTGATAGCTCCAAGTAGAGAGCTTATACCTGATAGATGTAAAGCAAATATAGCTAAATCCACACTAGGTCCACTATGACTTTGGACACCTGATAATGGTGGATAGATAGTTCATCCTGTCGGATAATTATAATAAACTTTTTCCATCTCATAGTTGTTAACCCTGATTACATTTAACAGTAAAACCTGTTTAATGAATCTCAATTAAATTGAGTTCTTTTAGTATTCATGCTATTTTTTAGGCAGATTAATTTAGAAGTACCCTCACTAGTTTTATATTGTTTAGAAAGTCTTATATGGTGAATTTCACAAAAAGCTAAGAAATCTAGATGTTTAGAACTAAATAACTAATAACTTTATGGTAACCACTCTAAATAAAAAAAAAAGCAATTAAAGCAATACTCCTACAACCATTGCAGCATAAATAATAAGAACAAAGTTAACAAAAATGAGAGCTTGCTGAGCCCCTCCGGGGCTAGGAATATATTTACTTAGCGTCTACCTCTATTCATGCCCGATTTAATACGATTTATTTCCTCTAAACCTTCTACAGTTAAATGAGCTTTACTTTCCATGAGTTTTGCTACTTTACAAAAATCAGTGTAGTCAGCATACTTAGAACCATGTAAAGGATATTTAGCAAAGAAAGGTATAATAAAGGAAGTAATATCAGAATTTTTTCTGATAATAAATCGGCACATTCCGAGGGAATCTACTTTAATGTCTCCACAATTAAAGTAATCCTTCAATAAGTTTAATAATGCGATATCTCTAGAGTCTTGGCTAAGTATGAATTTTAAACGCACTTGGTATCCTAATTTGTGTGTCTTAGAAGCACTTTTTTCCACAAAAAAACAAGATTCTCCTGATCCCTTTAGGGATGAGGCAAACCCTGCTATTCAATGAGGATCCTCAATAGCTTTAAATTCAACCTCTGGTCTGTTTTTTAATACAATATTAGGAAAAGCTTTCTTTAAATCTTCAGATAATCCTAAATTTAAAAAAGCTTTTAAGCTAACAATGTCTAAGAGACCTTTACTTGTTAAATGCTCTTTACGGAGCATTAAATCTATAACTTGTTTGAACAATAAGAAATCAGCTCTTTTTTGTGTAAGCAAAGGATATTTATCAAAATGTGGTATTACATACTGAGCTAAATCTTTAACAGATTTTATACGAAAATATACAACCTCAGAGTTATTCAGTAAATAAATTTTACCTGCACCGTTAAAGAAAGATTGTATTTTCTTTATTAAATCTAAGTCATTAGAATGAAGCCCTATTGAGAAAATGGGTGTAATTTTTCATCCTAATTTATGATCCTTAACCCTAGATATATCAACACTAAAACAAGCTTCTCCGTCGGAGAAACCTGTTACTCAATAAGGATTTAATTTTTGTACGCTATGTGAAGAAGTAGAATATTTTTTAACAAAAGGACCCGTCACTTTTTCGTAAAAAATATCTGAAAAATATCTATCTTTCCCCCCGCGCGGGGTGACGCGCGTGTACACGCGCGCGCCCCGCGCGGAGGGTTTCTTTTTAATTTTACCTAAAAAAAAGGAATTTTAAAGCTTGTCCCAGTTTACCTTTTGGATTTCTAGCACAGCAACCCAGCGCGCGCTGCGCGCGCAGGGTAATTGTTTTAGGTACAATTATAGATCCATCACCTTCTATCAAGCCAGCTAAATAATGACCCAATAATTTACTTGGTTCATTATTAGATAAAGAATGATATGGACGACGTTTAAAGGAAGATTTTGATATTTCTCTAAACTTACCCTTCACTATTAAAGTAAATATAGTTTATTATTTTTATACTTTCGTATAAGATTGGACTATATCTTCACCCAGTATGATAACTAAGAGCTTGCGCAGCCATACTGGGGGTATCACGTATAGTCTCTGAGGATCCCCCGATATATTAGTTTTATATGAGAGCTTGCTAAATAATATTTAGCAGCCTTAAATCTACAGCTGTAGACAATTCAGAATTTCTATAGATTGTATTTAATAAATACAATCCGTAACTTTGTAATTCGAGGGTTTCCTGCTGATTGCCCTTAACAGTATTAATAATGTATATAACATCTAATTAATCTATGAGGATTTTCCAGCATATAGTGATATTCATTATAGTAATTACTTACTACTCTGGCACAGGGTTTTATTTTTAGTACCAGCACCTCCTTCTATACATGCAGAGAATACTAATAACATTAAACTAGGTGGTAACAATCAGAAACTGATATTGTTAAGTCTAGGGAATCGATAAACCTAAGTAGTTTCCTACCTAGACGGACTATGTCTTCATCCAACTACTGTCTTTTCGACTAACTATCCAGTTTAGTTAGCATAGTAGGAGTTTTGCGTATTAATGTATATTTTTATATACACTCCTAATAAATTATCGAGCGAAGCGTCCCGCAGCCGCCTGCGGCGCCCGCGGTTAACTAGCTAAGTAATTTTATTAAAGTCTCTGAGGATCCCTATGGTAAATGAATTACTTAGGTTTCCAGCACAACCCTCCCATGTATGGATAAGTTTTACGACGAGTTCAGTAATATACTTACTTTATGGTACAAGATATTTACTACCCTATGAAGTACCCAACTCGGTGTCTATCCATCTGTTGACTGGGTTAAATGATTTCCTAGAAAGGAAGCAACCCAATTTCGAGAGATTCCGCGCTTATAGCAAAATAATAATTCTAAAATTCACAAATTAGAACGGCATTCCCTGATTTTTTTTTTCCTCTGGCGCTTTGTATTCCTTTGCCTTACTACACTACAACCTATTCTTATGTACCGGCGAATCTAGCAAGCTCCCCTTTAAATGATCTCAATTAAATTCAGTTCTTTTAGTATTCATGCGACTTCTTACAAATTCTACCGTCTTTATACCTTCAACGGTTAGGTGTTTATTATTAATAATTAAATGGGCAACCTCTTCTCAATCCTTATAATCCAAGTATTTACTTGTATATAGAGGGAATTTATTAAAATAGTTAATTATAATACTTAAAGATACTTTACTTGATGCAGCAAGAGTATAGTATGTATTATTAGTTGATTTCTGCGTTTTGGTTAACAAGTTACAATTTAAGAATAAACATATTTGATTTAAAATATCAAAATAACTAGCGCTAGTTATTGGATCTAACACCCTTTGTTCAATTCTTAATCGGCAAGAAATCTTTCTTTTTTTTGCTCCGCTATCAGTATTTGTGTATTGTACAGAAAAGCTACCATCCGAATCCACAAAACCGCTAAATCAACTATTATTTTCTAAACTACCTTTATTTAAAGGTAATTTTACGAATTGAGTACTGTGGTTTTTATTTAATCAATCAATCAAACTATGAAGTTGATGAATTTTAGGAGTCCTTAATTCCCCATTTATTAGATTTACAATTTTTTTTAAACCTACTACTGGTGAAACTACTAAAACACAAGCATTATCTTTAGTTTTATACCTAATAAACCCGGATCCTATAATATCGAGTAGATTTTTAGCTAAAGCCTCATTTTTTAAACCGAAAGTAATACAAAATCTAGGGTTATGAGCTTTACTACCTATCTGGTTTTGAATTCAAATATGCCCATCACCTTCAAATAAACCAGCCAAATACGAACCAAAAATCTTATATGGTTCATTGTAGTCATAACGCGGACCATTACTACTAGTATAGTAAGGCTTAGGTGCTACACCAACGGTAGAAGAAAAAAGGAGGACCTGACGATTCTTTGCCATATCAGGCCCACCTACTAAAAGAGGCAATAGGAAATTACCAAAACCTCCGATTAAAGCTGGCATGCGCTTTATCACAAACTTTCATTCATGCGCGGACTATATCTTTACCTTTAAATATTAAATATTTATTAAGGTATTCACGTGTAGTCTCTGAAGATCCTACTCTATAAAAGCGTTTAATGCTACACTGAGCCCTTTTATATTTGGTTTCCGGCTGATTGCCTAATCCTTTGAAATGTCACTGTTTTATACCGCTTTATCTTAAAGAGAGTCTGTATAACTAGTTCCAAAGGCTCTAAAGGGATTCCAGCAAATAGTGAATGTAAAATAAGATATTTCTATCTTACCCGGCCGTGCCTTTTATATATTAAACTTTGTAAGTAAATTTCCATTTACCTCGATAATAACCCGATTTATCCCCTACTAAGTATGATCTAATAACTTGACGGTCCCCTTTTAAATGTTTAGCTAAACTACTTAAAGAGTCAAATTCTATGTTTTTTTGAGGATCGTCTTTAAACTCCCCTAAAATAGTTTTAGCTGCTGGATGTTTAACCTTATATGTTTTTTTTTATCTGCAACAGGCGCTCCGCGCCAGCCCAGGGCCCCGCGGGCCCGGAGGGCTAAAGTTTTAATTTGATCTAAATCAAGTATTTTAGCTTCAGGAGATTCTTCTATTAAATCTAAAGAAAAAAAGAAAGTATCTAGATATAAGTTACCTGAATCTAAGCAATCATTTAAAGTAACATGATGTATACTTATAATATCATAAACTTGTTGTTTTGATCCAAAAGTATAAAGCAAAGTAAAACCTTTAGCGTCATACATATATACTGGTGTACCTCTTTGTTTACGAAGTTTTTCACGTGCTTCTTGACTCATTGGTCCATGGTATCCAGAACCGCTAGCTACTAGATCTACATTAAGATTTGGATTTATAGTATCTATAAAATGTTGTTCTAGTTCTACTACCTGTTCTAAACTAGAATTTTGATTCATAACATAAATAGTTAGTTTAATATTACCAAAACCATATTTGTTTAAATAACGTAGAACTCTTCTTGCCTTAGTACTAAGTATAGAGGGCATAAAATAAGAACTTATTCTATTATATAAATTAATGGAATGTCCTACATATAAATTTTTTCCATCCAAAGTTTCTCATATATAAATACCTTAGCGAAGCGTACCGCAGCCGCCTGCGGCGCCAGCGGCTTTGTCTTTTAGTTACTTTTAGTATGATA
>Ga0209074_10000062_pt1 | contig 12831 bp, 12 predicted proteins | sample GAPlitter_FD_187522 | JGI IMG/M metagenome (GOLD analysis project Ga0209074, IMG submission 187522) | Agricultural soil microbial communities from Georgia to study Nitrogen management - GA Plitter (SPAdes) (version 2) | ecosystem: Environmental > Terrestrial > Soil > Agricultural land | place...
TGTCGCAAGACGAGCTGCGCGCCAAGATCTTCGCGATCTTCAAGCATCAGTCGCAAAAGGACACCGCGCCGTTCCCCGGCGCGCACGACGACCGGGAGTTCTGGCAGCGGGTGGAAGCACGTAACGTCGAGACGGCGGCGCGGGCGGATCGGCTCGGGCTGCCGGAGTATTTCGCGATGGAAGCCTACGTGGTGCAGCGCCCGCATGCCCCCGCTCCCTCCGGCTCCCCCCCCGCCGCCCCCCCCGCCGCTCCCGCCCCCGTCCCCCCAGCCGCCCCACGAGGCTGAGGCGCGCGCGGCATCGCGGCGCCTGCTCGCCACCAGCGAGCGGGAGCTGCAGCGCATCGTGCTCGACATGCACGACGGGCCGGTGCAGGACATCTTCGCGGCCCTGTCGCAGCTGCAGGTACTCGAGCGCTCCCTGGCGAACGACCCCGCCTCCGAGCAGCGCGCACGTCAAACGGTGCGACTGCTGGAGCGGGCGCTGGGCGAGATCCGCAACTTCATCGGGGCGTTCCGGCCGCCCGGCTTCGAGCGCCGGGCGCTGGGCGAAATCATCGAAGGCCTCGCCGTCCAGCACGAGACGCTGACGGACCAGGGCGTCGAGCTCGGCCTTCCGGAAGACCTGGGGGACTGCGCGCTCCCGACCAAGATCGCCATCTACCGGATCCTGCAGGAGGCGCTCGCGAACGGCCACCGGCACTCGGGCGCGCCCGAGCAGAGCGTGCGGGTCGAGCGGCGCGGCGGGTCGCTCGCCCTCACGGTGTCAGACCGGGGGCGTGGCTTCAACCCCGAGCGGGTGCTCGCGAGCGAGGAGGACGTGGGGGTGGAAGGCGGACACTTCGGCCTGCGCGGCATCCAGGATCGCGTGGCCATGCTCGGGGGGACGTTCGCGCTCGAGAGCGCCCCGGGGCGAGGCACCTCGCTCACAGTGACCCTCCCCGCGGAATGAGACACCGGCCGTGATCCGCGTCCTGCTCGCGGATGACCATGCGATCGTGCTGGAGGGCCTGCGGGCGCTGCTCGACGGCGAGCCCGACATCAAGGTCGCCGGCTGGACCACCGACGGCACCGAGGTGGTGGACCTGGTGCAACGCCTGAAGCCGGACGTCGTGGTGCTGGACCTGGAGCTCACCACCATCAAGGGCACCACCGTGCTCGCGGCGCTGCGGGATCGTCCCGCGCCGCCCAAGGTGCTCGTGCTGACGGCCTACAACGACGGCGAGTCGCTGCGCTCGGCGCTGGACGCCGGTGCCGACGGCCTCGCCCTGAAGACGGAATCGCCGCAGCAAACCCTGACGGCGATCCGTCAGGTGCATGCGGGCCAACTGGTGTTCCCCCAGGCGGCGCGCCGCTGGATCGAAGGTCGTCCCGGGGGAGGGGGCGCGGCCGGAGACCTGACCCCGCGCGAGCGCGAGGTGTGGACGCTCGTGGCGAGCGGGCTGACCAATCCGCAGATCGCCGAGCGGCTGGGCCTGTCCGACAACACGGTGAAGTTCCACGTGCAGCACCTGTTTTCGAAGCTCCGCGTCAAAAACCGCACGGAGGCGGCGCTCAAGTACGCGCACGGGCGCTAAGCGGGGCGCCATCTTGACAAGGTGCCATTTCGGCGGGACACTGGAACCTCCACCACCGGCCATGAGGGAGTTATGACCGCTCCTGCGCTCTCCGTGAAGGACCTGCGCCGCGTCGTCATCGCTGCCGCCGTCGGGAACGTGATCGAGTGGTACGACTTCTACATTTTCGGAAGTCTGGCTGCCCTCCTGTCGGTCAAGTTTTTCGCGGCAGGCGCGTCCGGAAGCGCGCTCATCAAGACAGTCGGCACCTTCACCGCCGGGTTCCTGATCCGCCCGTTCGGAGCCTTCGTGTTCGGCCGGGTCGGCGATCTCGTGGGACGCAAGTACACGTTTCTGATCACGCTGAGCGGCATGGGGCTGTCGACGGCGCTGATCGGCGTCGTGCCGAGCTACGCGAAGATCGGCGTGACGGCGGGGATTCTGCTGTTGTTGCTGCGGCTCATCCAAGGCTTGTGCCTCGGAGGCGAGTACGGAGGTGCCATCACCTACGTCGCCGAGCATGCGCCGGACGAGAAACGGGGCTACTACACGGGTTGGCTCCAGACGTCACCGACGCTCGGTATCGTGGTGTCGCTGATCGTTATCATCGTGACGCGCGAGCTCGTGGGGACGGAGGCGTTCAACGCGTGGGGCTGGCGGATCCCGTTCCTGCTCTCGCTGCTGATGGTCGCGATCGCCATCTACATCCGACTGCAGCTTCAGGAGACGCCGATCTTCCAGGCTATCAAGGCGAGAGGACAGACCTCCGCGAATCCGTGGCGCGAGGCGTTCTGGAGTGAGAATATCAGATACGTGCTCATCGCGAGCGTCGTGGTGATCGGTGAGGGGGTCGTGTGGTACAGCAGCCAGTTCTGGGCGCTCTATTTCATCCAACAGGTGCAGAAGCCGGACGTCCTCACCCCGGCCATCATCACCGGGGCCGCGCTGCTCATCGCCACGCCGTCACTCATCTTTTTCGGATGGCTCTCTGACCGGATCGGTCGCAAGCCGATCATCCTGGCCGGGTTCTTCCTCGCGGCCGTCACCTACTACCCGCTGTACGCCGCCCTCGGCAGCGCCGCGAACCCCGCCAGCATCAACTACCCGTTGTCGATCCTGATCGTGGCGATCATGGTCTCCTACGTGGGCATGGTGTACGGCCCGATCGGCGCGTTCCTCGCCGAGTACTTCCCGGCGCGCATCCGGTATTCATCGGTATCGGTGCCATACCACATCGGCAACGGCTGGGGAGGCGGACTGGTACCTGTCATCACGACCGCGGCATACGTGACCGCGCAGACGGCAGGGCTATCGATGTCCCAAAGCCTGGGCCACGCGCTGGTTTATCCCATCACGGTCCCGGCGGTCGCCTTCCTGTTGAGCCTGTTCTTGATGCCCGAGACGCGGAGGATCAGCATCTGGCAGCCGGCGGAGGTACGGGCAGGCGCCAGGGGTTGAAAACCGCAGAGGCGCAGAAAACCGTAGGGGCGCAGCATGCTGCGCCCCTACTCGTCTACCGCTCTGGCATCACTTCACGATCGTCAGCCCGTGCGGCACGGCGCCCGGGAAGACGTAGGCGTACAGCAACACGATCACGCCGACGACCGCCCCCAGCGCGATCGAGTGCCAGAACACCCACCGGAAAATCGTCCCCTCGTTTCCCACCTGATTGGTCGCCGACGTCGCCACCGTGATGGACTGTGCGTCCACCATCTTGCCCATCACGCCGCCGGCGGAGTTCGCGGCGCACATGAGGATCGGGTCGAGGTTGAGCTGCTGCGCGGTGATCCGCTGCAGCGATCCGAATAGCGCGTTCGACGACGTGTCGCTGCCGGTCAGCGCCACACCGAGCCAGCCCAGGAACGTCCCAAAGAAGGGGAACAGCCACCCGGTGCGCGTGAACGCCAGCCCCAGCACGGCGTCCAGGCCTGAATAGCGGGTGGTGAACCCCAACCCCAGCATGAAGGAAATCGCGATGACCGCGAGCTTCATGCGTTTGAGCGTATACCAGAAGACCTTGGCCAGCTGAACTGGCCCCAAGCCGAGCAGCAATCCGGCGACGATCGCGGCAAAGAAGCATCCCGTTCCGGTCGCCGAGAGCCAGTTGAAGTCGAACCGCGCAGCCTCCGGCGTCAGCTTGGTCACAACCGGGGCCGCCCTTGAGACCGCGTTGTGCAAGTAGGGCACGTCCCACACCGGCGTGGTGGCGCGGTTCATCGCTCCCTTCACCTGCGGCAGGCCCCACACGAGCACGAAGAGCGAGAGGATGGCGAACGGCATCCAGGCCTTCGTGACCTGACGCGCCGTGTGCCGGCGAACACCGGGCGCCGCGGCCGTCGCACTGCGCTCGTGCTCGAGCCTCCAGATCCGTTTCGGTTGCCAGAAGCGCAGGAAGATCACCGTCACGACGAGAGAGATGACCCCGCCCGCGATGTCGACGAGGTTCGAGTCCACGTGGTTGGACCACAAATACTGCGTGGTGCTGAATGACACGCCCACCACTAGGATGGCGGGCAACACCTCCAACGTCTCACTCCAGCTCACCATCGCGCGCACCAACCAGAACGGTACGATGATCCCCGTGATGGGCAGGATGCGACCGATCATCGCGCTCAGATCCGATTCCGGCAGGCCCGACACCGCCGCCAACGTGTGCACCGGTGTCCCGATCGCCCCCCAGGCCACCGGCGACGTATTGGCGAGCAGGTTGAGCGCCGCGGCGTGGAACGGCTGGAACCCGAGTCCGATCATGAAGGCGCCCGCGATCGCCACCGGTGCCCCGAACCCCGCCGCGCCCTCGATGAAGGCGCCGAAGCAGAAGGCCACCAGCAGCAACTGCAGGCGCCGGTCGGGGGTGATCCCGGCCACCGATTCCTTCATGATCTCGAACTGGCCGGTGTGAACGGATACGTCGTACAGGTACACCGCCGCCAGGACGATCCAGGCGATCTTGAGAACGCCGAACCCAACCCCGTAGACGAAGCTCATGCCCGCCAATGACAGCGGCATCCCGAACACGATGACGGCGACCGCGACAGCCGTTCCCGCGCCGGCGATGGCGCACCAATGCGGCTTCACGCGCAGCCCCGCCAGCAAGCCGAAGAGCACCAGGATCGGCAGGGCCGCGACGAGCGTGGAGAGAATCCAGCTGTGCAGCGGGTCGTACACCTGTGTCCAGGTCATCGCTCGCTCCTTAGTCGGACCTCTACTTCACCGTGAACCTCACTGTGTCTGCGACCAGCGGCTTCAGGGGAATGTGCCTCCAGTCGCCGACCACCGCGATCACCCGGTGGGGTCCGGGCTTGAGCGAGTCCAGCACGAACTCCGTCTGGCCGCGCCCCAGGTGGAGAATCCCGGTGACGCCGCGCGGGATCGTGTCGCCGACGGGCGTCACATCGCGATCGACGAACAGATGGTGGTGGCCCGTTCCCGGTCGCTCATCGGTCGCCGGAACGATCTCCACGCCGGTCGCGACGAGGGTGATCTTCACCGGCCCGGTGAGCGTGGCCCCGCGCGCAGGTGTCGTGATCTTGACCGTCGCGCCCTTGGTGGGTGTGCCCGCTTGCGCCGGCGCGACGCGCGGCAGGAACGCCGCGGCACCCACTGCCAGCATCAGCCTCGGAATCCCACTCATGGTGACCCACCTTCTCGATTGGGCCTCCTAAACGACGGCTTCCGAGCGCCGCGGTCAAGACGTCCGGTCGGCCAAGCGCACGGCCCACAGGGCCGCCCGCATCCGAGCCGAGGCGTCGTGGCTGTGCCCGGCGATCCACAGCGTCCCGCCTTCCTCGTCGGCGATGGCGACGGCCGCACTGTGCTCCCCCCCCAGCGTGCCCAGGTCCAGGATGGTTCCGTCCGGCGTCCGCAGGAAAGCGCGGGTGACGGGGAGGCCGCGGGCGTCGGTCTGCCCGGTCTGGCTCGCTCCCACGATGCAGCCGGCGTCGTTGATGGCGTTGGCGCAGCTGTTCCGCCCGCCGAGCGTTCCCAAATCGACCATGCCCCCGCGCGCGGTCCACAAGAACGCATGACCGCTGCCGCCGACCACCTCGCTCCGGTTGTTGATTCCCAGCGCCATGCTCGCGGCGCCGAGGGTCCCCAGATCCCGCATCCCGTCGGCCGCCGTCCACAGAAACGCACGCGGCTCGCCGACCTTCGTCTCCGCCAGGCCGACCGTTTCGCCGGTTTCGTTCAGGTCGTGCGCGATGCTCGTCGCTCCGCCGAGTGTGCCGAGGTCGATCATCGTGCCGGGCTCGGCAATGAGGAAGGCGTGCTTCGCAGGCGCCCCGCGGCTCCGGCCGTGCCCCGCCACTTGTCCGCGGCGGTTGACGGCAAGGGCCTCGCTCTCGTTCCCTCCGAGCGTGCCGAGGTCAAAGCTCGTGCCTGCGGACAGCAGGTAGGCGTGGAAGTCGCCGAATCCGGTGTCGCCACCGCCCACGATTTCGCCGTTGTCGTTGATGTCGTTCGCTGAGCTATTCAGGCCGGTGAGCGGCTTCAAGTCGACGATCCCGAGCGTCTCCTCCCAGAGAAACGCTCGCGTACGGCCCAAGGCGTCGCGGCTCGTGCCCACGACCTGACCTCGGCGGTTCACCGCCTTGCTCTGGCTCACGGGCCCCCCCAGTGTGCCGAGGTCGTGGATCGAGACTAGCGCCGCCCGAGCTCCTTCGAGGCCCACAGCCCAGCCTCGACCGCTGTCTCCGTCGTGGGACCGTCGAAGCGGCGCACCAGGATGGACGCGCGACCGCCCCGCTGCACGGCGACCAGGTGCAGGATCGATACCTGGCCGTCGGCAGGCGCGTACCGCAACCGTAGCTGGGCGCCACCCGCTTCTCCGGCCGAGCCGAGCCGGATCCCCACCCGCGCGTGCGCGTTGTAGTCGTCGACCCAGGCCTGGAGCACGTCCATCGCGTTCTTCTGCGGTTCCTGCTCGGTCATCCGAAGTGCCTTTCCTTCATAGAGTGCAGGATCTGATCTCCCTGGCCGGGCTCGAGCAGGTGATAGCGCGGCTGGCCAAGCGCATCGCGTCGCACCAGCTGGGCGCAGTACGCGGGGAGCCAGGCGGGGTAGTGACCCGGTGTGCCCCATCCGCTTGTGTCGAACGCGCTGCGGCCATCGGTGACGCGCAGCAGCGCGAGGTCATCGTCCAGGGCGGCGGCCAGAGCGTCGGCGTCGAAGTCGGCGGTGCCGAACAGCAGTCCCGCCTCGGCCCGGGCCTCCTTGACGTGATCCCGCAGCGACTCCACGGCGGCCCGTCCGATCGGCGCCTGCTGGCGTCGGCAGGCGATGAGAGTCTGGGGCCGCCACGCGGCTCCACCGAGGACGCCGTGCAGCTCGAGCAGATAGCCCCGCTCCGGCTCGGGGAATGTGGCGCGGCGGTGGACGCGGAGCTCGGATACGTCGAGGCCGACTTTGCGCAACTCGCGCACCACCAGGATCTCGAAGTGTTGCGGCGAGAGCTCCGGCAACTCGGGCATCGCTCCACCTCCTTCGGGAGCGGACGCTACGGCAACTCACCGGAGACCGCCAGGTCCCGCGAAACGAGCAGCGTTCGGGGGGTTGCGCCCTCCCAACCCCGTCCCTATATCATCCGACAAGTTAGAGAAGACGCTTCGCGCACCCACCTCAATCTCGAGCGCGGAGGAGCATATGCTGGTCGGTCGACGGGATTTCCTGCGGCTCACGGCCAGTGCGGGAGCGGGCACGGCCCTCGGCGGGCTAGTCGGCCTCGGCGTGACGCTGGCGCCCGCCACGGCACGGGCGCAGGAGCTGCGGATCAAGGACGCCAAGACGACGCCGAGCATCTGTCCGTTTTGCTCCGTCGGGTGCGCGACGCTGATCCACACGGTCAACGGCCAGATCGTCAACATCGAAGGCGACCCGCGTAGCCCGCACAACGAAGGCACCCTCTGCCCCAAGGGCGCGGCCATCTACCAGTTGCACATGAACCCGAACCGGGCCACGAAAGTGCTGCACCGGAAGCCGGGCGCGGGCGATTGGGAGGTGGTGGAGCTCGAGTGGGCCATGGACCGGGTGGCCGAGCTGATCAAGAAGACCCGCGACGAGACGTTCATCGAGAAGCTCCCCAACGGGAAGCTCGTGAACATGAGCCCCGCGATGTTCGCGCTCGGTGGCGCGACCCTGGACGTCGAGTTCAACCACGTGTGCCAGAAGTTCTGGCGCGGGCTCGGGGTCGTCGCCATCGAGAACCAGGCCAGGATATGACACAGCTCTAGCGTCCCCGGTCTGGGGGCACGGTTCGGTCGCGGCGCGGCGACCACCTATCCGCGCAATCTGGAGCACACCGACTGCTTCGTCGTCATGGGCTCGAACATGGCAGAGTGCCACCCGGTGGCGTTCCGCTGGCCCATGAAGGCGAAGATGAACGGTGCGAAGATCATCCACGTGGATCCCCGGTTCACGCGCACCAGTGCGGTCGCGGACCTGCACGTGCAGATCCGCGCCGGCTCGGACATCGCGTTCCTCGGCGGATTGATCAATTACGTCATCAACTCGAAGCGGTGGAACACGGACCCCTTCTTCAAGGAGTTCGCGGTCAACTACACCAACGCCGCGACAATCATCACCGACGACTTCAAGGACACCGAGGATTTGGAAGGCGTGTTCTCAGGGTTGGTGAAGTTCTCGGAGCCGGCGTTTTGGCCGTACAACGGGCTCGAGGGTCGCTATGACAACGCCACCTGGCAGTACAAGCGCGGCCCCAAGGCTCCCGGTCCGGCCACGAAGGACCTGATCGCGAGGCGCGCCGGTCCCCCGTTCGACGATCTGGTGCGGTCGCTCAAGCCGGGGCCGGCGGAAAAGGACCCGACCCTCCAGAATCCGCACTGCGTCTTCCAGATCCTGAAGCGGCACTTCAGCCGCTACACGCCCGAGACGGTAGAGCAGGTCTGCGGCTCGCCCAAAGAGAAGTTCGTCAAAGTGGCCGAGATGCTGCTCGAGAACTCGGGTGCCGACCGGACCAGCGCGTTCGCCTACGCGGTGGCCTGGACCCAGCACACGTACGGCGTACAGATGATCAGCTGCTGTGCGCTGCTCCAGCTGCTGCTCGGCAACGCCGGCCGCCCCGGCGCTGGGGTTATGGCGCTGCGCGGTCACGCGTCGATCCAGGGCTCGACCGATGTGCCCACGCTGTATCACAGTATCCACGGGTACATGAACGCACCCTCGGCGCTGCGGCCGCACGAAACGCTGCGCGATTACATGGCGGCCGAAACCAGTCCCACGAGCTACTACGGCCACCTGCCCAAGTTCCTCGTGTCATACTTGAAGTCGATGTATGGCCCCGCGGCCACGGCGGAGAACGACTTCGGCTACGACTGGCACCCGAAGATCCTCGGTGACCATTCCCACATGGCGATGTTCGCCGCGATGGCCGAGGGCAAAGTGAGGGGGATGTGCTGCGTCGGGCAGAACCCCGCCACGTCGCTCAACGGCGGGGCGACACGGCAGGCGCTGCGCCAGCTCGAGTGGCTCGTGGTCAAGGACAACTGGCTGACGGAGACCGCCACCTACTGGTACCAGGCGCCCGAGGTGAAGAGCGGCGAGGTGAAGATCGCGGACATCAAGACCGAGGTCTTTTTCTTCCCCGCGACGCAGATCGCTGAGTACGACGGCAGCTTCACCAACACCCAGCGGATGCTGCAGTGGCACTCCTTCGCGGCGAAGGCCCCGGGGGACTGCCGCACCGACAGCTGGTTCTACCACAACCTGGCGAAGCGGCTCAAGCAGGCGTACGCGGGCTCGAAGCTGCCGCGTGACCAGGGCTGGAACAACGTCACCTGGGACTTCGATCCCGATGCAGGCGAAGAGCCGCTCTACCCGGGCGAGATCAGCGCGCGTAAGGTGCTGCGGGAAGTCAACGGGTATCAGACGGCCGACCCGAAGCAGCACCTCAAGGGCTTCGCCGAGTTGAAGGACGATGGCTCGACCACTTGCGCCTCGTGGATCTATAGCGGCTGCTTCCCGGCGTGGGATCAGAACCTCACGGCGCGGCGCGAGCCCGATCCACCGGGAGTGCCGGGCGCGCACCTCAAGTGGGGCTGGGCATGGCCCGCGAACCGCCGCGTCATGTACAACCGCGCGTCGGCCGATCTGAAGGGCAACCCCTGGAGCGAACGTAAACGCTGGGTCTGGTGGGACCCGACGTTCGTCAACCCTCCCGATCCGAAGACCGGGAAGCCGGTGCCCAAGGGAAAGTGGGTGGGGTACGACGTACCCGACTTCGGGGCGACCAAAGCACCGGACGCGCAACCCAAGCCCGACGGCATCGCCCTCGACGCCCTCTCGGGCACGCAGCCGTTCATCATGAGAGCCGACGGCAAGGGCTGGCTGTTCGTGCCGGCAGGCCTCGTGGACGGACCGCTGCCGACGCACTACGAGCCGCACGAGTCGCCCATCCAGAACCCGCTGTACAAGCAGCAGACTAGTCCCGTGCACAAGGTCTGGGCGCCAGGCAAGCCGTACAACAAGCTCGCCGCGGTGGGCGACCCGAAGTTCCCGTACGTGATCAGCACGTATCGGCTCACCGAGCACTACCTGGCGGGCGCGATGAGCCGCTGGCTGCCGTGGCTCGCCGAGCTCCAGCCGGAGCTGTTCATCGAGCTCGGGAAGGACCTGGCCAAGGAGAAGGGGATCCAGAACCTCGATTGGGTCGTCGTGACGAGCCCGCGGGGCCACATCCGCGCGAAGGCACTCGTCACCGATCGCATCGGCGCGATGAAGGTCGGCGGCAAGACGATTCACCACGTGGGCATGCCCTGGCACTGGGGCTGGATGGGGCTCTCCACCGGGGACGTCGTCAACGACCTCACGTCTTGGGTCGGAGACCCGAACGTGTCGATCCACGAAGGCAAGGCGTTCGTCTGCAACGTGGAGAAGGCCTGATATGCCGGAGCCCATGGGATTCTTCACGGACACCACGGTTTGCATCGGCTGCAAGGCGTGTGAGGTCGCGTGCAAGGAATGGAACCAGCTCCCGGCCCGGAACGGGGGGGTCGGTGAGCTGAGCGGCGACAGCTACGACAACACCCGCAAGCTGGACGGCATCCACTGGCGGCACGTCCGCTTCATCGAGCAGTTCAAGGGTCCCTACGACGGCCGCTGGCTGATGATGAGCGACGTGTGCAAGCACTGTGTACAGGCGGGCTGCCTCGAGGTGTGCCCCACCGGCGCGATCATTCGCACCCAGTTCGATACGGTGGTGATCCAATCCGACGTGTGCAACGGATGCCGGGCGTGCATCGCGGCGTGCCCGTTTGGCGTGATCGACATCAACCCGGTGTCGGGCACGGCCCAGAAGTGCACGCTGTGCTACGACCGGCTGCAGGTGGGGCTCGAGCCGGCCTGCTCGAAGGCTTGCCCCACCGACTCGATCCAATTCGGCGCGATTGCCGAGCTGCGGACTCGGGCCGAGAAACGCGTCGCCCAGCTCAGGTCCCAGGGCGTCGATGCCCAGCTCTATGGCGCGGACCCGACCGGGCCGCTCGGCGGGCTGAACTCCTTCTACCTCCTGGTGGACAAGCCCGAGGTCTACGGGTTGCCGCGCCATCCGGAGCTGCCGACGCAAAACCTCCGCAAGAGCGCGGGCCTTTCGGTGGCGAGCGCCGCCGTGTTGGGCGTGCTGGCACTGGTGGGCCTGCGCAAGCGGCGTATGGATGACATGCGCGGACCGGGCACGGGAGGACCCAGCTGATGTCCGACACCTTCTTCACGGGCGCCCCCCACTGGACCTGGTTCATCATCCCGTACTTCTTCATCGGCGGCCTCGCCGGCGGCGCCTATTTCCTGGCGGCCCTGCTGGAATGGTTCGGCCAGCCCGACGACCGCGCGGTCATCCGGACCGGGTATCGCGTCGCCGCCGTGGGCGCGATCGTGAGCGGCGTGTTGCTCACTATCGATCTGGGGCGGCCGCTGCGCTTCTGGCACATGCTGTTCCAGTCCGAGAACTTCCCCGCGATCATGTTCAAGGGCTGGTCGCCGATCTCGTTCGGCGCCTGGGCGATTCTCCTGTTCGGGCTGTTCTCGGTGCTCTCGGCGCTCGGCGTGATGGCGGAAGAGGGACGCTTGCAGAACGCCGCGCTCCGCGCGGTGGGCGGCGCCGTGCGGGGCGGGCTGGCCAAAGCGGTGTCGGGCCTCGGGGGGTTGGCCGGGTTTTTCGTGGCGGGCTACACGGGCGTCCTGTTGTCGGTCACCAACCGACCCATCTGGGCGGATAGCCCGTGGCTGGGGGCGTTGTTCGTCGCGTCGGGTGCGTCGACGGGAGCGGCCACGCTCATCCTGCTCGCGCCGGCGCGCGGAGCCACGGAGCGATCGCTCGCGTGGCTCTCGACGTTCGACGCCAGGGCGCTCGTGGTCGAGCTGCTCGTGCTGATCCTCTTCATCGCGTCGCTCGGCTCGGTCAATCGCGTGTGGCTGAGCTTTTGGGGTCTGCTGCTGCTCGTCGGCGTGGTGGGATTCGGGATCCTCGTCCCGCTGCGCCTGCACGCAACGCGTCAGCCGCTGGCGAATGCCGCGAAACTCGTGCTGATCGGCGGCTTCCTGCTGCGGCTCGCGACCATGCTCGCCTCCGAGGGTATCGACCGCTACCGCGTCGCGGTGGGGATGTAGCATGATCACCCAGCGTGGCCGCCGCTGGTGGCTGGCTCTGACCCTGGCAGGCGTGGCGGCGTGCGCGAGCCCCGAGGCCAAGCGCGTGCGGGGAGGCGGGCCCGGAGGCGATCCGGGTAACCATGACCGCGTCGTCGACCTGCACGGGGGCGCCAAGATGTACTACCGGACCCCCTGCCGCACCGTAAAGGTGAAATGCTCTGGTCCCATGCCCGCATTCGGCGCCCGCGGAACCTAGAGTTCCAGGAGCGGGTGGCCGCGGTACGCCGTGAAGCGCCCGAGTCCGACGCGTGGCTAAGGTTGTTGGAAGCGGCGCTGGGTGAGAGCGAGGATGGCTCCGTCTGGGACGCCGCCGAGCCCAGCCCCGCCCAGGAGCGACCGGTCAAAGCGCCGCTCTTGTCCCATACCCGCATCAGGCTCGACGCTCGTGCGACCCGGGGCTGGATGCGCCGCCTCCTCACGCTGGCCCTGCCGGCGCAGGCCAGGAAGATCGATGGGATCGCCCTGCTCGACGCCGCGCTGTGTCACGACGACGCGCAGATCGACGCGCTCGCGCGGGCCGGGGGCGCTGACGCTGCGGTACTGCGCGTCGCGGGGCAGATGGCCCTGGTGCCGTTGCTCCAGGCGTGCGCCCGCCGCCTAGCACCGGACGTGCC
>Ga0209074_10000077_pt1 | contig 11783 bp, 9 predicted proteins | sample GAPlitter_FD_187522 | JGI IMG/M metagenome (GOLD analysis project Ga0209074, IMG submission 187522) | Agricultural soil microbial communities from Georgia to study Nitrogen management - GA Plitter (SPAdes) (version 2) | ecosystem: Environmental > Terrestrial > Soil > Agricultural land | place...
CGCTCCCCGCCTGCGCCGGAGACTCCAAGTGGGTTTACTACATAGATTTCGCCGACAACGGACACGTGAAACGAGTGCCGATCGACGGAGGCCCGCCGGAGACCGTGGTAAATGCTCCCGTCGGCGTGTTCGTCCTTTCGCCGGACGGGTCGAAGGTCTTGTCATTCGACGTTCGCGAATTCGATCACAAGTTAATTCTCCGCGCCGACTCCACGGACAAGCACACGACGGAGTACTTCGACATCGATCAGCGCGCGTCGTTCCCGATACACTTCTCGCCCGACGCGAAGTCCGTGGTGTACACGGTGCGGGAGAACGGAGTGGACAATCTGTGGGAGGAGGGTCTCTCCGGCGGTAACCGGCGGCAGCTCACGCATTTCGACAAGGAGCGCATCCAGAGATTCGCGTTTTCTCCCAACGGGTCAGAACTGGCGATCCAGCGGGGCCACCTGGAACAGGATGCCTTTCTGCTGCGCGACACCTCGAAATAATCGTTTGACCGCGGGAGTTTACTGCTTCGATCCGGATGGCGAAGAGCCTTGCGGCGGCGCCTGGTCCAGCGCGTTGCTTCGTGCGTAATAGCCGCGCCGCGCGCGCACTTCGTAGCCGTTGTGGTTCAGCACTTCCACTTTGATCCTGTGGTACTTACCGTTCGGAACGAAGTTCGTGGGGTTGTAAGTAATCGAATACTGGTTACGCAGTTCGTCGCCGATATCCTGGAACGATTGATCCAGATCGTCCACGTGATACGGAAAAAACGCCCGGCCGCCGGTCTCTTCCGCCAGGTCCGCGAGAATCTTGTCGCCGTCCGTCAAATGCATCTTGCGGTCCGCCGCTTTCAGCGGATCGGTCTGCGAAAGCTGAATCCACTCGGTGCTCGTGCTGATGGTGTAAATCACCACGCTGGTGCGCTGCGCCATTTCAATCGCTTCCGTGCGCGTGTGATCGGAAAGATTGTCTTCGCCGTCGCTGATCAAAATCATTACGCGGCGCACCACGTCCGGCTGGTCTCCGGGAGGCCGCGGCGGATGGCTCAACTCCTTCACGCAGGCGTCGTAAATCGCATCGTAGACGGCCGTGCCGCCTCCGGCGCGCGTCGCCACAATCTGGTCCCGTAGAGAACCGGTGTCGCCGGTGAACGTTTGCAGAATCTGCGGTTCGTCGTCGAAGGTCATCACGAACGCCTGGTCCTTGCCCCGCCGGATCACGCTGTACAGGAAATTCACAGCCGCGTCCTGCTCGAACTTGATGCGGTCGCGGATGCTGTTCGAAGTGTCCAGGAGCATCCCGATGCGTAACGGAAGATCCGTCTGCCGGCTGAAGTAGCGAATGTCCTGCGGATTGCCGTCGTCCAGAATCTTGAAGTCGCCCTTGTCCAGATCTGGCACCAGCTTGTTCCGCCGGTTCAACACCGTGAACAGCACGTCCACCAGGTTAACTTCCCGCCGGATGGTCTGGCTTTGCTGCGGCGCCTGCGGCGGTGATGCGGCAGGCTGTTGTTGCGCGCGCTCGGTGAGCGGCACGAGGGCCAGGCCAACTGCAGCGGCAGCGATGATCATTGTTCGGCGCATGGGACTCGATTATAGGAACGCCGCCAGCGCAGCGTCAATTTTTGCGCGCGCGTCGCCTTCGCCGGTAGCCGCGGCCAATTGCGCCAGAAAATCACGCAACTCGGGCGCCGGCGGCGCGGTCACCGAGATTTCCTTTCCGCTTCTGGGGTGAACAAACTGCAGCTTTGCGGCGTGCAGGAACTGGCGATGCAACGGTGGAAGAACGACTTTGCCGATGCGAATCCGCCCGGCGGCCCCGTACAGACTATCCCCCGCGACGGGATGCTGAATGGCTGAGAAGTGCACGCGGATTTGATGCGTCCTCCCCGTGTGGAGTTGGATTTCCACCAGTGTGTGCCCCGCCAGCCGCGCCAGCGTTTTCCAATCCGTCCGCGCCTCCCGCGCTCTTCCCGGCGCCGCCCGCCTGCGCGCCGTCATGCGCACGCGGCGTTTTGGATCCCGCGCGATCGAAAGCTCGATTCGGCCCGTTTCGCCCGCCAGCTTTCCCTGCACCAGCGCCAGATACGTTTTCTTCACTTCGCGGTGCTGAAAAGCGGCCGCCAGTTTCGCGTGGGCGAAATCGTTCTTGGCGATCAGTATGGCTCCGGAAGTGTCTTTGTCCAACCGATGCACGATGCCGGGCCGCAGCGCGTCGCCCCCTCTCGAAAGAGACTGCCCGCGCCCGAGCAGAGCGTTTACCAGCGTACCATGCGAGCTTCCCGCCCCCGCGTGGACCGTCATTCCCGCGGGTTTGTTGACGACGATTACGTCCTCGTCCTCATAGAGAACATCCAGCGGAATCGCTTCCGGTTCGGCCCGCAACGCCTCCCGCGGCCGTGGATTTACGGTAACCACGTCCCCGTCGCGCAGTTTTTGCGAAGCCTTTGCCGCCTGCCCGTTCCGCAGAACCAGTCCTTCCTCGATCAGTTCCCGCACGCGCGCACGCGACAATTCCGGCAAGCGCCCGGCCACGAACTTGTCCGCGCGGGCGCCCGCATCCGGCGGCGTTACCCGCAACACGATTTCCTTGCTCTCCGGCACGCGGGCATTGTAGCAGGTGCCTGCTGCGATTCCTTTCGCTCGAAAAGAAGTCTATCTCCCCTCGCGTGCGTCTAAAATGCGGATTCGAGAGGATGCCTATGCTCATCCGCCGCTGCCGGTCGGCTCTCACCAGAAAATCAATTTCCTGCGCAGCCTTTTGCGCGGCGATTCTCGTTTTCGCCACGTGTGCCCGGCCCGCTCGCGCTCAGGAAGTTGCCCTTACCTTCGACGACCTGCCGGAGCATGGGCCGCTACCACCGGGTGTCTCGCGAACCGATGTTGCCGGGAGCATCCTCAAAACGCTCAAAGAAGCCCACGCGCCTGCCACCTATGGCTTCATTAACGCTTCGAAGCTCGATGCGTCGCCCGGAGAGATCGAGGTCTTGAAGCTTTGGCGCGCAGCCGGCCAGCCGCTCGGAAGCCACACTTACACGCACATGAGTCTCACCGCCAACACGCCGGAAGCGTTCGAGAAGGACATCGCAAAAAATGAACCGGTCCTCAGGTCGCTGATGGGAAACGCCGGCTGGCACTGGTTCCGTTATCCCTTCCTGTGGGAAGGCGATACGCTCGAAAAGCGCCATGCCATACGCGACTACCTCGAGCGGAATCACTACCGCATTGCGCAAGTCACTCTCGACTTTGAAGATTACGCGTGGAATGCGCCTTACGCGCGATGCGCGGCGAAGAAGGATGAAAAAGCCGTCGCGTGGCTGAAGGAAAGCTACCTGGCCACTGCGGACCAATATATTGCGCTCGACCAACAGCTTTCGCAGCTGGTCTTCGGACGCGACATCAAGCACGTGCTTCTGCTGCACATCGGCGCGTTTGACGCCAGGATGCTTCCCGAATTGCTCGATCACCTGAAAGCAAAGGGATTCAAGCTGGTTACGCTGGAGGAAGCCGAAAGCGATCCCGCTTATCAAACCGATCCGGATGCCCCGCTCAAGTACGGCGGCACTTTGCTGGAACAGCTCGTCGAAGCGCGCGGAATTCCCTACCCGTCGCATCCGGAAAAGCCCATGAAAGAGCTCGCAGCGATTTGCCGGGACGCAGCCGCCACGCCGCATTAAAGCTCGACTTCGATTGTCGTATCAGGTATGCGTCGAGCGGCTGGCTTCCGCATCGCGCGGGACGAATAACACATCGATCAGCACCAGAATGGCGCCCACGGTAATGGCCGCGTCCGCCACGTTGAACGCCGGGTAGCGGTAGGTTCCGAACCACACTTCAAAAAAGTCCGTCACCCCGCCGTGCAGGATCCGGTCCGTCAGGTTTCCCGTGGCGCCTCCAAGCAGCAACGCGAGCCCGATAGCCGTGCTCGCTCCGCCACTGCGACTCGAAACGAGAAACCACGCCACCCCGGCAATCACGATCAGCGAGCCGGCGATCAGCGCGACATGCACCCACGAAGACTGTGCATCCGCAAACAGGCTGAACGCTATGCCGGGATTCTTCGCATGCACCAGGTAAATAAAATTGTGCACCACCTGGTGGCGCCATCCTTCGATGGTCCGCGATTCGATCAGGCCCTTGGTCAGCCGGTCGAGAAACACTACCGCGAGCGTCACCCAAAGCCAGCGCACGCGCGAGGGGATGCTCATGCCTTTTGCAGAAAGCGTCGCGAAGAGGCTGGCTGGCAGGCCACAAGCATCGTTCGCCCTCTACGTCGCGGCTTGCGAAGACTGCCCATCTTCAATCTCTTTCAGCGCGGCGCTGCATCGCTCGCAGACGTTTGGATACCGCGAATTCTCGCCCACGTGCACCGAGTAATTCCAGCAACGCTCGCATTTTTTGCCGTCCGCGCGGCGAACAATTACTTCGAGCGACGGCACAATATCCGAGCGGTAATCCGCTTCTTCTGCCGTGAAGAACTCCACCTGCGAAACGATGAACAGCGCCGGAAGTTCAGCCAGATAGTGCTTCAGCTTGGCCTTCAGTTCCGGATTGCCGTTCAGCAGGACCTTGGCCTCCAGGCCCGAATTGATTTTTTTGGCGTTTCGCGCCGCTTCCAGCGCTTTCAGCACCTCTCCGCGCACTTTCGCCAGCAACTCCCAGCTCGCAACCTGTCCCGCCGGGATTCCCGTGCGCAATTCCGTCTCCTGCGGAAATTCCGCGATATGTACGCTCTCCGCCGCGTCCTCGCCTTTCGGCAGATACTTCCAGATTTCTTCCGCCGTAAACGCCAGCACTGGCGCGGCCAGCCGCACCAGCGCGCCGGTAATTTTGTAAATCGCCGTTTGCGCCGACCGCCGCGCTTTGTTCTTTGCGGCTTTCGTGTACAGCCGGTCTTTCAGCACGTCATAGTAAAACGCGCTCAGGTCCACAACGCAGTAGTCGTGGAGAGCGTGGTACACGCGGTGAAACTCATATGCCGCGTACCAATCCCGGCATTTCTTAACCAGCTCCGCGGTGCGCTCCAGCATCCAGCGGTCAATTTCTTCCAGATTTTCGCTGGCAATCGTGTCGCGCGCCGCATCAAAATCCGAAAGATTCCCCAGGCCGAAGCGGAACGTGTTTCGGATCTTCCGGTACGCTTCGCTGAGCTGCGTCATCACGCGCTCGCTCATCTTCACATCGGCCTGATACTCCACCGAAGCCACCCACAGCCGCAGCAGGTCCGCCCCCCACTTCTCGCAGATCTCCGCCGGCTCGAGGGCGTTGCCCAGCGATTTCGACATTGGCCGGCCCTGCTCGTCGAGCGTCCAGCCGTGCGTCACTACCCCCTTGTACGGTGCGTGGTGCCGGATTCCCGTCGCCACCAGCAGCGAACTGTGGAACCAGCCGCGATACTGGTCCGGCCCTTCGAGGTATACGTCCGCAGGCCACTCGGCTCCTTTCAGTACGGACAGATGCGACGAGCCCGAGTCGAACCACACATCCAGAATGTCGTTCTCCTTGCGCCATTTTTGCGCGCCGCAGGAGCACTTCGTTCCCGCGGGCAGCAGTTCTTCCGCCGAATGCTTGTACCACGCGTCCGCGCCTTCTTTTTCAAACCACCGCACCACGTTCTTCAGCGCCCCGTAATCCTTCAATTGGTTGCCGCATCCTTCGCAGAAAAACACGATGATCGGCACGCCCCAGAAGCGCTGGCGCGAAACGCACCAGTCCGGCCGCTTCTCGATCATTTCGTACATGCGGTCTTCGCCCCACGCCGGAATCCACTTCACGCCGTGGATCTCCTCGAGCGCCTCCGCGCGCAGCGATTTCTTGCTGTCCGTCGGCACCGCCTCCATTCCGATGAACCACTGTTCCGTGGCCCGGAAAATCACCGGGTTGTGGCAGCGCCAGCAGTGCGGATAGCTGTGCTTGTACGGATGATGTCCCAGCAGCGCGCCGCGCTCCGCCAACAGCTTCACGATGATCGGGTTCGCTGTAAAGACATCCTTGCCCTTATATTCCGGCAAGCCTTCGACGTATTCGCCGCGGTCGTTGAGCGGCGCGTAAATCTCCAACCCGTATCTCTGGCCGGAATTGAAGTCGTCCACGCCGTGGCCGGGAGCTGTATGCACGATCCCGCTGCCCTGATCGAGCGTCACGTAATCGGCAAGGATTCCCGGTACCTGTACCGCCACAAAGGGATGCTGAAACTTCATCCCGTCGAAGTCCCGCCCGCGATAAGTGCCCAGCACCCGCGCTTCTTGAATCTCGCACTCCGTCTGCAGCGCCGCCACGCGATCCGCCGCCAGCAGCAGCTTCCCTTTTTCCGTCTCCACCACCGCGTACTCGAAATCAGGATGGAACGCCAGCGCGCGGTTATGTGGAATCGTCCAAGGAGTCGTCGTCCAGATCACCGCGCTGACGTCGCCGCCGATTTTCGCAGCTTCGCCTTTTCCACCGCCAACCACTTTGAAGGTCACCCAGATCGACGGGCTCGAGTGATCCTCGTACTCAACCTCCGCCTCCGCCAGCGCCGTCTGGTCATAAATGCACCAGTACACCGGCTTCCTCCCGCGGTACACGTAGCCCTTCTCCATAAACTCCAGAAATGCGCCCGCGATCACCGCTTCGTAGTCGAAACTCATCGTCAAATAGGGATCGTTCCAACGCCCAAAAATCCCCAGCCGCTTGAAATCTTTCTTGTGCTGTTCCACGTAACGCGCGGCAAATTCCCGGCAAAGTTTGCGGAATTCCGCCGGCGGCACTTTGCCTTTTCCGCCCAGCTCTTTTTCCACTTGCGTCTCGATCGGCAATCCGTGGCAATCCCATCCCGGCACGTACGGCGCGTAGTGCCCCGCCATGCTCTTGGACTTCACGATCATGTCTTTCAGGATTTTGTTCAGCCCCGTGCCCAGGTGGATCGATCCCGTCGGGTACGGCGGCCCGTCGTGCAGCACAAACAGAGGCTTGCCTTTGCGCCCCTCCAGAATCCGCTCGTAAATTCCGCTTTCATGCCACGCGGCGAGCTGCTTCGGCTCGTTCTGCGGAAGGCTCGCCTTCATCGGAAAATCCGTCTTCGGCAAGTTCAGGCTTTTTTTCAGATCGATGGGCTCGGGCATGATGGTTGTTGAATGAACGTCCTCGTTCTCCGGGTGTCTCTCGCTCTATGCCGGATGCGCCTGGGGCCTGTTTCCCCCGCTCTGCTGGCGGGCTCCCGCATGTATTTGACTCAGCGCTGTACGGCTAGAAACATCGAAAAGCGGAATAACCTCGTATGTTACAATAGACCTTAGCAGGTGTCAGCCGCAGGGACCGGTGCAACCAAACCTGGCTTCCGCGAATCGTATCGGACTGAGACACCCCGAAAGGGAGTTTTGCGTCTAACCTAAGGTGTAAACCGTGTCGGGAAGCTTTTCCAACCTTGTCCCCCCAGAGGCCTTGAAGCCCAATCGCCCGGCGGCTTCTTCCTCTTCCGTGTCTCCAGGGAATGCGCCCAATTTCGGCCGCCCGCCCCACCTGATGCCCGACAATTTCTGGTCGAACCTCAAGCAATTCCTTTTTGAGCGCCCTGTGAAGGTTCGCGCCAACTATCGTTCCTCTCTGATGCCCGCGGAATTTGGCGGAGGTTTCGGCGACAACCTGCGTGATTTTTTCCGTTCTAAACCGCTTCCCAAGGGGCCTGCGAACAGTAAGCTGGCGGTCAACTGGGGCGGCAATTTTGGCGGCTTCTGGGATCGCATTCGCGAGCTCTTTTCTCCCGCGAAGCAGCCGCCTCTTCCTCCCGGCATCAAGCCGGTCAAAGTCCGCGATATCTGGTCCAAGGACGAAAATTTCGGCTGGACCCAGGCGGTCTCGATGGGCCTCCACGCGGGCCTGATGGTCCTTTTGATCGTCCCCATTTTCTTCAAAGTTGTCCCGCAGACGCAGGCCAGCAACACCGACACCAACATGATCGATATCTCGCCCTATGTTGCCAAGCTGCCTGCCGGCAACAACAAAGCCGGTGGCGGCGGCGGCGCGAACGATCACACCACGACCCCCGTGAACAAGGGCAAGCTACCCAAGTTCAAAATGACGCAGTTCTCGGCTCCTATGGTCAAGCCCATCAACCCCAATCCCAAGCTGGCCATGGATCCGTCCCTTCTTGGTCCTCCCGATCTCAAGATGCAGAGCCCGAATATGCCGACTTTTGGCGACCCGCTCGCCTCCGCCGTTTCGGATTCTCTTGGTCACGGTAACGGCACCGGCATCGGCAGCGGCACCGGCGGCGGCCTTGGTCCCGGGGAAGGTGGCGGTACCGGCGGCGGCGCGTTCCGTGCCGGCGTAAACGGCGTCGGCATGCCCACCTGCTTCTATGCTCCGGATCCGCAATATTCCGACGAGGCTCGCAAAGCCAAGTATCAGGGCATCGTCGTGCTCGAAGGCGTCATCACCCTCGACGGCAAAGTCACTCAAATCCGCGTCGTCAAGAGTCCCGGCCTCGGCCTCGACGAAAAAGCCGTAGAAGCCGTCCGCACCTGGCGCTGCAAGCCTGCCATGGGCCCCAACGGCAAGCCTGTGCCCACCCAGGTTCCCATCGAAGTTACGTTCCGCCTTTTCTAATCGTCCCCGCGAATCCAAGCAACCTTTTTCCAGTCCCGCGTCTCCCAAGCATTCATTGGTGCTGCTGTTTTGCGCGAAGCAAGGCTTGGCTGCGGAACGTCGCGGAGGTCACCCATGGCCCCATCGACCGTTGGTCGCTTCTCGTTCGGTGCAAATCAATCCGGCCCGTGGCTGCGCCGCGTCCGCGAAAACGCGCGCTTGCTGATGTTGATTCATCGCGCACGCCCGTCCTCCGCCAACGGTGCGCCGATTCATCTGCTTCAAAACAAGTCCGGCTCGGCCCGCCGCGCCCAATCTATCTCTTTTCTCCTTCACATGACCCTCGCCCTGTCTATTCTCCTCGCCGTTGTCTTCTTGCGATCGTATCCCCCGCCGCATCCCTGGCTTCGTGGACCGGTTCTCGAGTTTCCCTTGCACGCGATCCCGAATTTCGCGTCCGTTTCCGCAGGCAGGGCTGGTGGAGGCGGCGACCTGAATCCCGTCCCGGCGACCCGCGGCAATCTAGCTCCGTTCTCGCGCCTGCAGCTTCTGCCGCCGCGCCTGCCGGATGGTCAGCAGCATTCGCTCGTCGCCCCGCCAACGCTCCAGGACGACCGCGCTCCCGATCCTGTCCCTTCTATCAACAATCTTGGGCTGCCTTCCGCTGGCGCCGTCACCAATTCCGCCGGACCGGGCCGGAACGGCATCGGCAATCGCGGCAAAAACGGCATGGGTGATCTCGATGGTGATGGGAACGCTGTCGGCGACAACGGTCCTTATGGTCCCGGCGTGACTCCCGTCCTCTGCGCTTACTGCCCCGACCCTCCGTTCACCGATGAAGCCCGCAAAGCCAAAATGCAGGGCACAGTCCTGCTTCGCGTTCTCGTAGGCAAAGACGGCCGCGCTCTCGACGTTCGGGTTGTCGCTCCCTTGGGCCTCGGACTCGACGAACAAGCCGTTAGAACCGTCCGCACGTGGCGCTTTATTCCCGCGAAAGACGCCGCCCGCAACCCGATTGCTTCCTGGGTCACCGTCGAAGCCATCTTCCGGCTTCTCTGACGTTGCCATCTGCTACGATAAGTCGCATGAAAAAGTCCCTGCTTTTCTTGGCGGCGGTCTTCTCCGCCGTATTTGCCTCGCCCGCGCCCGCGCAGACTCCCGGCGGCTCTCTAGAACTCAACGCCAGCGTCACGCCCACTTCCGCCAAGCCCGAACCGGTCCGCGACTTCACCTTCTACATCCTCACCAGGAGCTACGCCGGCATCGTCAAGGAAATCAACGAAAAAGACGGCCCGCCTTCCCGCGACGCCTTCATCGACGACCTGAAAATTTCCCCCGAACTCAAATCCTGGCTGCACGCCCACGACGTTGTCGATCTCACTCTCCCCGGCCTCGATAAGCTCATCACCCCCGACGACATTCTCAACGTCCCCGAATTTCTCCTCGCTTATCAGCGTTCCAACAGCGGCGGCGTCACACAGGGCATCCCCAAGCCCAAGTACCGCGACGAGGACAAAACCAAAAATCCCCAGCGCTACGAAAAACAGCACTCCGAATATTTCGCTTCCCTCAAAAAATTCATCGAGTCCCATCCCGATACCGTCGCCGGCATGGAACTCGAGCTGGACGGCGTCAATCCCGCCCGCAAATGGGCTGAAGCGCAGAACAGCCAGAAGCGCCGCGTCCGCCAATTGGCCCCCACCGAGGCGCAAACCAAATACCTCGCCATCAAGGTCGATACCGACCTCTCGGGCCACGCCCTCGTCACCAATCTTCCCGCCGGCAATTATTGGGTCAGCTCTCTCGGCTTGACCGCCGCCTCCGGCGACGTCCGCCTCCGCTGGGACGTCCCCGTCACCATCTCCGCTGGCCAGACCACCCGCCTCGAACTCACCAATCTCAATGCCGCCGATCCCAACGCCGAAAAACTTCCGTAGCTTCGCGCTCCGGGAATCGGCACACTAGAAAGAACCCGGCGGCGCCCAGGTCGCTGCCGGACGGCTCTCGCCTTCGCTTCTCGCGACGGAGAAAATGGACACTCCTCTTCACTGGGTCGAATTCAACGCCTTCGTCCTCGTCGCGGTTTTCATTGACATGGTCGTCTTCCACCGCCGGCCGCACAAAATCGGCATTCGCGAATCCCTCATCTGGAGCGCCGTCTGGATTTCCCTCGCCGTCATTTTCGGCCTCGGCATTTTCCATTATTACGGCCATGACCGCGGCCTGGAATACTTCACCGGCTATCTCATCGAAAAGGCTCTCAGCGTCGATAATCTCTTCATCTTTCTTCTTATCTTCCGCGCCTTCTCCGTCGAACCGCGCTATCAGCATCGCGTGCTCGGCTGGGGCATTCTCGGCGCTCTGCTCATGCGCGGCGCGATGATCGCCGCCGGCGCCGCACTCATCAAGCATTTCTCTTGGATTCTCTACATCTTCGGCGCCTTCATCATTTACGCCGGCATTCACATGCTCGTCGCCAGAGACGCCGAGGCCCATCCCGAAAAAAACGCCATCGTCCGCTTCGCCAGCCGCCACCTGCGCATGACCCGCACCTATCACGAGCAAAAATTCTTTGTCCGCGAAAACGGCCGCCTCTTAGCGACCCCTTTGTTCCTAGTTCTCCTCGTCGTCGAACTCACCGACGTTACCTTCGCTCTCGACTCCATCCCTGCCATCTTCGGCATCACCCGCGATCCTTTTGTCGTTTACACCTCGAACGTTTTCGCCATTCTCGGTTTGCGCGCCCTTTACTTTCTCCTCGCCGGCGTCCTCGATCGCTTCCGCTACCTGAAAGTCGGCCTCGGCATTGTCCTCACCTTCGTCGGCGTCAAGATGATCGTCGAACCCTGGGTGCATATCTCCGTGGGCGTTTCCCTCGCCGTCGTCCTCGGCATGCTCGCTCTCACCATGGCCATCTCTCTTTCCTCCAGACCCAAATCGGAAAATTAGCCTGCGCACCCTTGCGCTGCTCGTCTCGCGATACAATCTCCGTTCGCATGAAAGCGCGTCTGGAAGAACTCCTCCGGCAGTTCGCTTCCCGCGACTCCGCCACCCGCGAATCCGCGGCTCACGAGATTTTTGATCTCGGTTGCGCCTCCGCCGCGCAAGCCATCGAGCCCTGGCTCGCCGACGCTGAACTCTCTTCGCTATTGGGAACTCCGCCGCAGGCCACCGTCGGCGTCGCTGTTCATCCCAGCCGCTTCCGCGAAATCCGCGAAGCCCATGGCTCCC
>Ga0209074_10000082_pt1 | contig 11565 bp, 9 predicted proteins | sample GAPlitter_FD_187522 | JGI IMG/M metagenome (GOLD analysis project Ga0209074, IMG submission 187522) | Agricultural soil microbial communities from Georgia to study Nitrogen management - GA Plitter (SPAdes) (version 2) | ecosystem: Environmental > Terrestrial > Soil > Agricultural land | place...
CCGGGCGGGCGGTGGCCCGCTCCAGCAGGTCGGCGGCCAGCGCGGTCTCGCCCCGGGCCAGGTGCAGCGCGGCCAGCGTGCGGACTGCGTCCGGGTGCTGGTCGAGGCCCCGCAGCAGCTCGGCCGCGTCCTCCAGCCGGCCCTGCCGGAGCCGCAGGTCGGCCAGCCGGATCACCGCGGCCTGCCGGCGGGCGGGCACGCCGCGGTCGAACTGCCTGGCCGCGGCCAGCAGCTCGGTCTCGGCCTCGTCCCAGCGGCCGGCGGCGGTGAGGATGCCACCGTAGTGCGCCCGGCAGAACGCGGCGACGACCGTGCTGCGCTCCATCCGGCCGGCGATGGCCCGCATCCACTGGTCGGCCCTGGCCACGTCGTTGACCAGCTCGCAGGCCCAGAAGAAGCCGCAGAACATCGAGTCGACGGCGGCAAGGTCGCTCATCTCGCCGGCGCAGGCCGCGGCCATCGCCTCGTCGAAGTGCACCAGGCCCTGCTCGACCCGGTCGGTGAGGATCATCAGCCCGCCGAGATAGCCGAGCGCCTCGAACTCGACGTCCGGGTCGCGGCAGCGCCGGCCGGCCGCGATCGCCTGGCGCAGCAGGGTTTCCCGGGCCGCCGGGTCCGGCTCGCCGAACGAGCTGAGGATCAGCAACCAGCCCTGCTCCGGGCCGTCCGGGCCGGCGTCGGCGAGCTCGGTGCGGGCCCGGGCGAGCCAGCCGCTCTCCACCGCCCACTCGCCGAGCACGCCGCCGCTGATCCAACCGAGGGTTCGGGCGATCCGGCCGGCGTCACCGGGCCGCCCGGCCCGCCGGTACGCCGCGTACGCCTGCTCGAACCGGACCGCCGCCGCCTGGTAGTCGCCGCCGAAGTAGAGGCCCTCAGCCTCCCGCTCGAGGGCCTGCCCGGCGTCGGCCGGCGCGGTCACGCCCCCGATGGTGGCACGCCCTAGCCGTCCTCACAGCCCAGTCCGTCGTGGTCCCGGTCGAGGCCGAACGGGTCGCTGCCGACCACCCGCACGGTGCCGTAGACGTAGTTGGGTCCGTTGCCGCTGCCACTGGAGCAGTCGTAGTCGCCGATGCCGTCCTTCAGGCACTGCCCGGTGTAGTTCGGGTCGCATGTGGACGGAGCCGGTACGGCCGGCGGCGGGCTCGGCTTGGGCTTCGGTGCCGGCTTCGGTGCCGGCTTCGGTGCCGGCTTCGGCGCCGGCTTGGGTGCCGGCTTCGGTGCCGGCTTGGGTGCCGGCTTGGGTGCCGGCCTGGGCGTGGTACGCCGCGCGGTCGGCGTCGGCGTGGCGGTGCTGGGCAGCGCGGTCGGCGAACCGGTCGCCGTCGGCGCCGCGATCGTCGGGACCACGGTCGTGCTCCCGATGCTGGACTCCGGGGCCGGCGGCTGGGCGGTCGACGCGTCGACCGGCGTGCACGCCGCCAGAAACACAACCCCTGCCGCCGCAAGCGCGATCCGGGCACCACCAGTCGGACGGAGCCGGGCAGCGCGCAGCCCGGCGAGAACGTGCTTCATGAACAACTGCCTTCGTGTCGATCCTCGCGGCCCAGGACCGGACCGCCGATCCCCCAACGGATCTGGCGGAACGGTACGAGTCTGCGTCAGCGGAGCGCAGCAGAATCGACTAGGTCTGACTTTCAGCGGGCCCGGGTGGGGCCGTGCTCGGCGATGCGCCGGCGCTGCGGCTCGACGACGTACTTGGGGTCCTCTGTGGACTGGATACCCGCGTGCAGCAGGCCGAGCCGCTCGAACAGCCCGCCGGCCAGCAGCGCCAGCCCGCTCGCCGCGGCGGCGATCCGGGAGCGGCGGCCGAGCAGCACCGAGCCGAGCACCCCGGCCGCGGTGAGCGTGCTGGCACGCTGCAGGTAGCGGGCGGCGGGCCCGGTGCTGTACACCTCGCCCACCACGCCGACCCGGCGCTCCAGCCGCTGCGACGCCGCCAGCTCCACCACGGCGCCGTAGGTGGCCAGCCGCCGGGCCGGCGCCGCCTCCGAGACCGGCGCGACGATCATCCCGAGGCCGCCCGCGCTGGCGGCCGAGCTGGCGGTGAAGATGAACGGCATCTCCTCGTGCCCCGCGTTCCAGGCCGGCACCGCGGTCTGGGACAGCAGCACCGCCCCGTACGAGGCGACTCCGGGCGCGAGCGCGGCCGCGGCGAGTCCGGCCGGCCGGGCGAGCGCGCGGACCAGCCGCCCCGGCACGGTGCCCTGCCACCGTCTCGGCACCAGCTCCGCGGCGGCCGCCAGCCCGATCGCCGGGCCGTACCCGGCCAGCATCCAGGTGCCCATGCTCATCGGCGAGGTCGGCTTGGCCACCCGGAGCATGTGGTGGAACCGCTCCGGCCGGCCGAGGTCGGCGATGAGGAAGTAGGTTCCGGCGGCCAGCGCGGCCAGACCGCCGACCCGGGCGCCGCGGCGCAGCGCCGGCCGGCCGGTCAGGTCGGCCCCGGCCGCGAGCAGCGCGGACCCGCCGGACAGCCCGCCGGCGAAGAAGTAGTAAGCGATCTTGTCTTCCCAGGCCGGCGTCTTCAGGATCTGCCGCCCGTAGTACGAGCGGAACTCCGCCGCCGGCACCATCGCCTGCTCCCGCGAGCCGTCGGCGCGGACCAGCGGACCGAGCTGCCCGCCGCCGGGGCCGCGCCGTTCCACCGCATCGCCGATGCCGGCCGCGCTCGGCCGGTAGTCGCCCTGCTCGCGAGGCTGTGCCCGGTTCCCGTCGCTGCGCCGGCTCACCCTTCGCCTCCGAACACCGCGGCGGCCACGGCGGTGAGCGCGGCGGCGGCCAGTCCGGCGAACGTCCACATGCGACGGATGTCGCGGGTCGGCACCACCGGGTCGGGCGGGAAGCCGTACACCTCCGGCTCGTCGAGCAGCAGGAAGAACGCGCCGTTGCCGCCGACGCCGTCGTCCGGGTCGGCGCCGTAGAGCCTGGCCTCGGTGACACCCTGCTCGTGCAGCTGCTCGACCCTGGCCGCGGCCCGCTCGCGCAGCTCGTCGAGGTCGCCGAACTGGATCGACTTGGTCGGGCAGGCGTGCGCGCAGGCCGGCTCCAGCCCGTCCTTGAGCCGGTCGTAGCACAGTGTGCACTTCCAGGCCCGACCGTCGCCCTCCCGCCGCTGGATCACCCCGTACGGGCAGCCGGAGACGCAGTATCCGCAGCCGTTGCAGATGTCCTGCTGCACGACCACCGTGCCGAACTCGGTCCGGAACAGCGCTCCGGTCGGGCACACGTCGAGGCAGCCGGCGTGCGTGCAGTGCTTGCACACGTCGGAGGACATCAGCCAGCGGAACTGACCCTCCGGGGGCTCCGCCCCCCGAGCACCCCCCGCTCGACTGGCCGCACCCGGCGGCCCGGACCCCGGCATCCCCAGATCCACCACCGACCCCGGACCGGCGCTCCCGGGCGGCCTGCCGCCCGCCGCCGAACCCCGTTCGGCGGAACCGACTGGCAGCCCGGCGAAGCCCGTCCCCGCCCTTCCTGGGGGGTACTCGGGGGGCCCGCCCCCCGAGGGTTGCTCGATGAAGGCCACATGCCGCCAGGTCGAGGCGCCGAGCGCGCCGGTGTTGTCGTAGGACATGCCGAGCAGGTCGAACCCGTCGTCCGGCACGTCGTTCCACTGCTTGCAGGCCACCTCGCACGCCTTGCAGCCGATGCAGATCGAGGTGTCGGTGAAGAACCCCTTGCGCGGCGGGTGGTCCGGGCCGTAGCCGGAGTCGCCGGCCGGGTCGGTCTCCGGCCCGTATACCCGATGGTGGTCAGCCACGGAACTCCTCCGGGTCGCGCGCGGCCTCCAGGTGCGGCTTGCCCGCGCCGGGACCGGTGGTGGTGACCGCGGTCCCGGTGGCCCGGGTGATCCCGGCCCGCTGCCGGTAGTCCGCCACCAGCGCCAGCAGGTCCTTCCCCCGCGGCCGGCGCCCGGGCCTGATGTCCACGGTCATCACCTTCGACTCCTGGATCAGCACGTTCGGGTCGAGCACGATGCCGAACAGGTCGTTGGCCGAGTCGCCGGTGACGATCCCGGTGTAGCCCCAGTGGTAGGGCACCCAGATCTGGTGCACGAGCCGGTCCTGCACCCGCAGCGGGCGCAGCCGCTCGGTCACCAGCACCCTGGCCTCGATCGCGCTGCGGCTGCTGATGAGCGTCGCCCAGCCGAGGTGGGACAGCCCGACCTGCTCGGCCAGCTGCGGCGACACCTCGACGAACATCGCCGGCTGCAGCTCGGACAGGAACGGCAGGTTGCGGCTCATCCCGCCCGCGGTGTGGTGCTCGGTCAGCCGGGAGGTGAACAGCACGTGCGGGAAGACGTCGCTGTGCGGCTCCGGCGGTGACGGGTTGGACGGGTTGTCGTCGCGGCCGTAGACCTTGCGGGTCGGGTTGCCCTGCTGGCCGTAGAGCGCGTTGCGGAACGGCGACTCGTGCGGCTCGTAGTGCGTCGGCAGCGGCCCGTCCTGCAGCCCGTTCGGCACGTACAGCCAACCCTTGCCGTCGGCCTGCATGATGAACGGGTCGTCCCCGCGCAGCGCCTCCGGTCCGGACGCGTCCTCCGGCGGCCGGTACGACGGCGGCTTGGTCGCCTCGAAGTCCGGCACGTCCCGGCCGACCCACCGGCCCTCGCCCTCGTCCCACCACACGTACTTCTTGCGCTCGGACCACGGCTTGCCGTCCGGGTCGGCGGATGCTCTGTTGTAGAGCACCCGCCGGTCCATCGGCCAGGCCCAACCCCACTCCAGGTACGCCGGCTCCTGCTGGTCCCTGGGCTTGCGCCGGGCCGGCCGGTTGACGCCCTTCGCGTACACCCCGCAGTAGATCCAGCAGCCGCACGAGGTCGAGCCGTCGGCCTTGAGCTCGGTGTAGCCGTTGAGCAGTCCGTCCGGGCCGTACCCGTTGATCGCCTTGAGCACCGACTCCGCCGCCGGCTCGGCGTCGAGGCCGGAGCCGCCGCTGGTCTCGTAGGCCCAGTTGAGGTCCTGGATCGAGCGGTCCCGCGGGTCGGTCGAGCCGGCCAGCCGCTGCTTGATCATCCGGCCGAGGTGGTAGAAGAACCACAGCTCGGAGCGCTGGTCGCCGGACGGCTCGACCGCCTTCTCCCGCCACTGCAGCAGCCGCTGCGTGTTGGTGAAGGAGCCGTCCTTCTCCACGTGCGAGGCGGCCGGGAAGAAGAACACCTCGGTCCGGCACTCCTCCGGGACGATCTCGCCGCTGTCGACCTCGGGCGAGTCCTTCCAGAACGTCGCGCTCTCGATCATCGCCAGGTCCCGGACGACCAGCCAGTCGAGGTTGGCCATCGCCAGCCGCTGCAGCCGGCCGTGCACCGAGCCGACCGCCGGGTTCTGCCCGAGCAGGAAGAAGCCCTTCACCAGCCCGTCGATCATGTCCATCGTGGTCCGGTAGGTGCCGTGGTCGCCGGTGAGCCGGGGCAGGTGGTCGTAGCAGTAGTCGTTCTCGGACGTCGCGTTGTCCCCGAAGTACTCCTTCAGCAGCGAGACCGCGTACGCGTCGGCGTTGCGCCAGAAGCCCTTCTGGTTCTCCCCGCGCAGCGAGGTGATCCACGTGTCCAGGCTGCTGCACTTGGCTGCCGTCGGCATGGCCAGGTAGCCGGGCAGCAGGTTGAACAGCGTCGGCACGTCGGTGGAGCCCTGGATGCTGGCGTGCCCGCGCATCGCCATGATCCCGCCGCCGGGCCGGCCCATGTTGCCGAGCAGCAGCTGGATGATCGCCGCGGTCCGGATGAACTGCACGCCGACGGTGTGCTGGGTCCAGCCCACCGCGTACACGACTGCGGCGGTGCGGTCGCGGCCGGACGCGGCGGCCCAGGTCTCGGCGACGTCGAGGAACTGCTCCCGCGGGATGCCGCAGATCTCCTCGACGACCTCCGGCGTGTAGCGGGCGAAGTGCCGCTTGAGGATCTGGTAGACGCAGCGCGGGTGCTGCAGCGTCTCGTCCCGGGGCGGCGCGCCGTGCGCCAGTGCCGGGCCGCCGCTCTCGTGCTGCAGCCCGGCGGCCACCTCCCGGGCCTCCTCGCTGGCCTCGTGGCCGCCCTTGTGCGGCTCCATCCCCTCGTAGTGCCAGCTCGTCGGGTCGTAAACGGCCTTGTCGGGGTTGTAGCCGGAGAACAGCCCGTCGAGGTCCTCGGTGTCCTGGAAGTCCTCGCTGACGATCGTGGCCGCGTTCGTGTACGGCAGCACGTAGTCCCGGAAGAAGAGCTCGTTGCTGAGGATGTGGTTGACGATGCCGCCGAGGAAGACGACGTCGCTACCGGCCCGCAGCTGGACGTAGGTGTCCGCGAGCGCGCTGGTGCGGGTGTAGCGCGGGTCGACGTGGATCACCCGCGCGCCGCGCAGCTTGGCCTCCATCACCCACTGGAACCCGACCGGATGGGCCTCGGCCATGTTCGAGCCCATGATCACGATGCAGTCGGACTCGGCCAGGTCTTCCTGCGTGTTGGTGGCGCCGCCGCGCCCGAACGAGGTCCCCAGACCGGGGACCGTGGAGGAGTGTCAAATACGGGCCTGGTTCTCGATCTGGATCGCGCCCAGCGCCGTGAACAGCTTCTTGATCAGGTAGTTCTCTTCGTTGTCCAGGGTGGCGCCGCCGAGGCCGGCGAACCCGAGGGTGCGGTTGACCACGTGGTCGTTGTGGTCGACGTCCTGCCAGCCCTCCTGCCGGGCCTCGAGCATCCGGTCGACCACCATCTCCATCGCGGTGGCGAGGTCGAGCTCGGTCCACTCGGTCGCGTACGGCGCGCGGTAGCGGACCTTCTGCTCCCGCTGCGGCCCGGTCACCAGCTGGGCGGACGCGCTGCCCTTCGGGCAGAGCCGGCCGCGGCTGATCGGCGAGTCGGGGTCGCCCTCGATCTGGGTGACCTTGCCGCCCTCGACGTACACCCGCTGGCCGCAGCCGACCCCGCAGTACGGGCAGACGCTGCGGGCGACCTTGTCCGCGGTCTTCGTCCGCGGCTGGAGGTGCTCGGAACGCTTGCTCTGCACTGCGGTGCCGCGGCCGAACGGGTCGGCGCCGGTGAGCTGCCGATAGACCGGCCACCCCTCCAGAAACGTCCGCACGGGCACCGCCTTCCCCTCGACACCGCAGCCTAATCCTCATCGAGCAAACCGGCCTCATGTGCCAGTATCGCCGCCTGCGTCCGGTTGGCCAGGCCGAGCTTGGTGAGCATCCTCGACACGTACGTCTTCACCGTCGCCTCGCTCATGTGCACCGCCTTCGCGGCCTCGGCGTTGGACAGCCCGCGGCCGACCAGCACCAGCACCTCGCGCTCCCGCTCGGACAGCGCCGCCAGCCGGCCGAGGGCGGCGGTCCGGCGGGAGTCCCCCCGGCCGCGGACGTACTCGGCCAGCAGCCGGCGGGTCACCGCCGGCGACAGCATCTCCGAGCCGTCGGCGACCGCACGGACGGCGGCGACGATCTGCCGCGGCGGGGTGTCCTTGAGCAGGAAGCCGGATGCGCCGGCGGCCATCGCGGCGACCACGTACTGGTCGGTGTGGAACGTGGTGAGCACGGCGATCTTCGGCGGGTCGGGCCGGGACAGTATCGTCCGGGTCGCGGCCAGCCCGTCCACCCGCGGCATCCGGACGTCCATCAGCACCACGTCCGGGCGCAGCTGCGCGGCCAGCGCGACCGCCTCGGCCCCGTCGCCGGCCTCGCCGACCACCTCGATGCCGCCGGCCTCCAGGACCGTGCGCAGCCCGAACCGGACCAGCTCCTCGTCGTCAGCGAGCAGCACCCTGATCACGCTCGTCTCCCGCTCGCCCGGCGAGCTCTCGGGCTGACTCATCCCGGCAGCACCGCCTCCACCCGGAACCCACCGTCGAGCCGGGGTTCGGCCCGCAGGGTGCCGCCTACCGTACGGACCCGCTCGCGCAGGCCGATCAGGCCGAGGCCGCCGCTGGGCAGCGCCGCCGGCGGCCGGGTCGCGGCCCGGTTGGTCACCGTGACCGCGAGCTCGGCCGCCCGCAGGTCGAGGGTGACGGTGACCGGGCCGCCCGGCGCGTGCTTGCCGGCGTTGGTCAGCGCCTCCTGCACCACCCGGTAGGCGGTGCGCCCGACGGTCGGGTCGAGCTCCCGCGGCGTGCCGCAGCGGGTCAGCGTGACCTCGAGGCCGGCGTCGCGGGAGTCGCCGACCAGCTCCTCCACGTCGCTCAGGCCGGGCTGCGGAGCCAGCGGCGCGTCCTCGTCCGGATCCTCCTGCAGCAGGCCGAGCAGCTGGCGCAGCTCCTCCAGCGAGCGACGGCCGGCGTCCTGGAGCTGGTCGGCGAGCCGGCGGACCCGGTCGGGATCGTCGGCGGCCATGTCGATCGCGCCGGCCTGCAGCACCATGAGGCTCACCCGGTGGCCCACCATGTCGTGCATCTCCCGGGTGATCCGGGCCCGCTCGGCCAGCACGGCCTCGCGTGCCCGCAGTTGCTGCTCGCCCTCGGCGCGCTCCGCCCGCTCCCGCAGCGCTGTGAGCAGATCGGCCCGGGTGCGTACCCACAGCCCGAGCACCGCGGGAAGGACCAGCAACGCGATCACGACGAGGACGTTGTTGAGCGCCTCGGTGCCGGACGTGAACTGCCACGGCTGCAGCGCGACCGCGGCCGCGAGGCCGAGCACCACCCAGCGGAGCCGGCCGGTGGGGCCGTAGCGGACGAAGGCGTACGCGCCGAACGGCAGCGCGGCGGACGCGTCCCCGGACTCCAGGCCGTGCACCACCGCACCGGCCAGCAGCACGAACGGGTACCGCCGGCGGACGAGCGCGGCGGCCGCGGTCAGCACGCCGGTGCCGATCAGGATCGCCGCCCGGGTGTCGCTGAACGGCGGGACCGGCACGGTCGCCTGGACGATCGCGGCCGCGACGAGGACGAGGGCGATCGCCCCGTCCAGTAGCCACGACCGCCTGCGCATGAGCAGAGCGTAGGTCCGCGCCGGCCCGCGGCTCCGCCGCCGATCGGTGACGGCACTGTCCACTTTCGTTGACGAGGTGACGACTTCCGGACACTCCGGCGACCCCCGCCCCGGCGGCACGGTGATGGCACCCGATACCGAGGAGCTTTCGATGATCACCGTCACCGGCCTGACCAAGCGGTACGCCGACAACACCGTCGTCGACGACGTCTCCTTCGCCCTGGAGCCGGGCACGGTCACCGGTTTCCTCGGCCCGAACGGGGCCGGCAAGACCACGACGATGCGCATGATCACCGGCCTGGTGGCGCCGACCGCCGGCGAGGCCAGGATCGGCGGGCGCCGGTGGGTCGACCTGCCGAACCCGGCCGCGGTCGCCGGCACCCTGCTCGACGCCGGCGCCGTTCACCCGGGCCGGACCGGTCGCACCCACCTGGCCATCCTCGCCGCCACGATCGGCGTGCCGACCCGCCGGGTGGACGAGCTGCTCGACCTGGTCGGCCTCGGCGACGCCGGCCGGCGCCGGATCGGCGGCTACTCGCTCGGCATGCGGCAGCGGCTCGGCATCGCGGCCGCGCTGCTCGCCGACCCGCCGGTGCTGATCCTCGACGAGCCGGCCAACGGGCTCGACCCGGAGGGCATCCGGTGGATGCGCGAGCTGCTGCGCGAGCGCGCCGACCGCGGCGGCACCGTGCTGCTGTCCAGTCACCTGCTCGGCGAGGTCGAGCACACGGTCGACCGGCTGGTCGTCATCGGCGCCGGCAAGGTCGTCGCCGACGGGCCGATCGGGGCGCTGCTGGCCGGCGACGGCATGCGGGTCCGGGCGGTGGACGCAGGCGCCCTGGCCGGCTCGCTGCGGGGCGCCGGGCTGACCGTGTCTGTCGAGGGGCCGGCGCTGACCGTGGCCGGTGCGACCGCGGAGCAGGTCGGGCGGATCGCCGCCGCCGGCGGCCACGTGCTGACCGACCTGCGGCCGGCCGACCGCGGCCTCGAGGACCTGTTCTTCCAGCTGACCGCCTGACCACTCCCCTTCTCCCGCATCTCCCGAGAGGAATCCTGAGATGACCGCCGTGATCGACCGCCCCGCCGCCGTCCTGCCGTCCCGCCCGCTGCCCGACCGCCGGCCGCCGCTGGCCCGACTCGTCGGCTTGGAGATCCGCAAGTCGCTGTCCACCCGATCCGGGATCGCGCTCGCCGGTGCCGCCGCGGTGCTGCCCGCCGGCGCGGTGGCGCTGATGATGGCCCTGAACGACACGCCGCCGAACGCGGCGACCATGCTGGCCCTGCTCGGCACGCTGGTCTCGATGCTGCTGATCGCGGTGGGGGTGTTGTCGACCGCGGGTGAGTGGACGCACGGCACCGTGCAGACCACGTTCCTCGCGGTGCCTCGCCGGGGTCGGGTGCTGGCCGCCAAGTACGTCGGGGCAGCGCTGCTCGGCGCCGCGATCTCCGCCGTGGTGGTGGGCTCGACGTTCGCCGTCGCCGCGATCGGGGCCGACTTCTCCTGGACCGGAGCCGGCGCCGCGGCCGTGGCCACGGTGGCCGCGGGCGCCGCGCTGACCGTGGTGGGCGCCGGGATCGGCGCCGCGATCGGCAACGCGCCGGCCGCGCTGACCGGCACCTACCTGGTGCTGCTGGTCGGGATGACCGTGCTCAACGGGGCCAAGCCGACCTGGGGCAAGCACGTCGACCCGCTGGCCGCGATGTTCGACCTGGTCGAGGGCGACGCCACCGGCCGCCCGATCGCGGTGCTGGCCGGCTGGCTGGTCGTCAGCGCGATCGCCGGCATCGCCGTCACCCGCCGCCGCGAGATCTCCTGACCGCCGTCACCCGTCCGCCGGGCCGGCCTCCACCCCGGAGGCCGGCTCGCGGCGTCGACGGGTCACGGCGGCGCGCGCGGCGAGCTCGGGGGCCGGCGGGTAGCCGACCTCGAGCAGGGTCAGGCCGTGGGCGGGGGCGACGGTGACCTCGCCGCTGCGATCGGTGCGGGCCAGCTGGGCGGCCGGCCAGGCCGGTGGGCGGCGGCCCTCGCCGACCGCGAGCAGCGCGCCGACCAGGCTGCGCACCATCGAGTGGCAGAACGCGTCGGCCCGTACGGTCGCGGTCAGCACGCCGTCCGCGTCCCGGGCCCAGTCCAGCTGCTGCAGGGTGCGGACCGTGCTCGCGCCCTCCCGGCGCCGGCAGAACGCGGCGAAGTCGTGCTCGCCGAGCAGCCGGTCGGCCGCGGCCTGCATGGCGTCCCGATCCAGCACGCGCGGCCAGATCAGCGTGTCGTACCGGCGCAGCGGGTCGGCGGCGGCCGGGTCGTCGGCCACCCGGTAGGCGTACCGCCGCCACAGCGCCGAGAACCGCGCGTCGAACCCGGCCGGCGCCGGCTCGACCGCCTTGACCCGGACGTCCGGGGGCAGCAGCCGGGCCAGCCGCCGCACCAGCTCGGGCCCGTCCACGGTGGCCGGCAGGTCGGCGTGCGCGACCTGGCGGGCGGCGTGCACGCCCGCGTCGGTCCGACCGGCCACGGTGAGCGCCACCGGCATCCGCAGCAGCCGCGCGAGCGCCTCCTCCAGCACGCCCTGCACGGTCCGCCGGTCCGGCTGGGCGGCCCAGCCGGAGAACCCGCCGCCGTCGTAGGCGATCGCGAGCCGGACACGGACGAGCCCGCCGTCCCCGGGGGGA
>Ga0209074_10000088_pt1 | contig 11404 bp, 13 predicted proteins | sample GAPlitter_FD_187522 | JGI IMG/M metagenome (GOLD analysis project Ga0209074, IMG submission 187522) | Agricultural soil microbial communities from Georgia to study Nitrogen management - GA Plitter (SPAdes) (version 2) | ecosystem: Environmental > Terrestrial > Soil > Agricultural land | place...
TACTCAGAAAAAATACAAAATGTATGGCTCTAAAGTAAATGATGATGATAATCCATTATGGGACAGATTTTCTATAAACGCCGTTCCGACTATGATAGCCTTTGACAGGGGCGAAATTACATCAAGAAGAGATGCTAAACGCGGGGTTGGCCTTAGCAAAACAGATCTCGATTCTATATTGGGTGAAATAGAATGAGTCTGATTTAATTAGCTGGTTTTGCCAGGTTATGGCTTACCTTTTTATTTATTAGCCAATTGCAGTTGATCGACAAATCTTCTATTAAATATGATCTATCTAACCTAATTACACATCATTAATATGCTAATTTTGTAAATGAATTTGAAGGTTTATCGCGCAAAGTTTATGAATACAAAACTAATAACCATCTGCTAAGACTATAGGTGTGCTGACGGCGAATCGTCCATTATTATTATTGCAACTCATAATGACTTCTAATTTCTATATTATAAAGCAGAAGTTAAAACAAAGAAAAATAATGACGCAAGCAAGAAATTTACAAAACAAAAAATCGTAATAGAAGGAACGTAATAGTACTTAGCACGAATGTCATCATACATGTATAGTGTTATGAACTTTAACCTAAAATGGTGTTGTCCTATTTGTGATCATTACATTTTCATGATGAAATCAAGTGAACTCTAGAGTAATAACAAAAACCATAATTAGGACATATTGGGTTGTGAAATGTTGGATTATATTCTGAATGGCAATTAAAAGACTATGTAAAAACTATTAGCTATGCCTTTGATAAAAAAAGCGAAAAATGATAGTATATATAAATATACTGAATATATAAATAAATTTTTAAATGCAATAAAGATCATTAAAAGGTAATTGATACATGTATAATTGTATGAATCCCTCCTCAATTTCAGATCAATCTACGAAAGGAAAAAAGAGAATTCCAGTAGATTCAGATATTGACAGTAGTGCTGTTACTACAATAAGAACTAATAATAAGAACTAATAATAATACACAAGCAACAGCAGTACATACCGCTTCATCATATCCAATTTATTATGAGGCTAAAGAAAGCCTAATCTCACAACAAGTCTCTCAAAATAGAAGACAATAAATTTATGAATATTTAAAATTATTTGGCTACAAACCTGATAATACAATTCTTCAAATATATATAACAGGCTTTTTCAACAAAAAGAAATATTCTCAAAGAGAAGTGGAGAAACATAGATCAGCAGTCAAGAGATATGGAGGTACAACATTTGTTATTGTAGGCAGCACACATGATCCATCTATTATGGATAAAATAGTAACTCCTAAGAAAAAAGATCCCTACGATAAAAGCCCGGGATATGTAGGATATTTGTGGAGGAACAAGGATCCAGAGAAGAGACCGCCTCATGAGATTATACCTTTAGATTTTACTCCTATACATTTGCCATACACAACCGAGTGGAAAAACATGTTTGCAACAAAGGGATTTATGATAGCTCTTCACGTACCATCTTCATTTGCAAAATATAAGAATAAATTGACTAGGACACTATATAAAGTTGGAAGAAAAACTAGCAATATCGATGTTAGAAAAGAATGGTCTTTTCTAGATGATTTAAAAAGTATTAGTGCGGATGCCCCATCTCAGTCTTTTCCTGATAGCAGATATTTACAAGAAGAAGTATCACGAGTAAGAAAACAAAAACATGGAGTAGAAGAAGAACCAATTGATATTCTTAAAACTAGATTAGCAAAAGGACAAAAGATTACTAAGGAAGAATATCATGAACTGAGAAAAAGCAATTGAACAATAATGATATTATCAATACTATTTTTATAACATGTCAATACTATTTTTATAACATGTCAATACTATTTTTATAACATGTCAATACTATTTTTATAACATGTCAATACTATTTTTATAACATGTCAATACTATTTTTATAACATGTCAATAGTTGGCCTCTATGCAGATGTAATAATTCGAATAAAAGCCATGGACTTGCAGCATACCTTGAGCAGGATATTGAAAGTCTACTAAAATAGCTAAAATGTGTTTGACATAGACACATCGAGGTAGTATGCCAGGGGAAAAATAGTTCAAAATATCACGTAAAGGTAAATCAATGTAAGGTACAAATATGATAGCTCTAACTTTAAAAGGTGTTGCAAAACGTAGGAGTCGTGTACAGGTTACTGGAATATATGTAATAGACATACATGAAGGAGGGTATGCTGAGTTACATCCTGCATATCAAATCTAAAAAGCCTTATGATAAATGAGCAGGGACTATTAACTTAAGAAGTATTATAGGAAATATTGCTCCTAGCCAAGCATGAAATCGCTAGTAAAAGCTACAAATATGCAGTTAAGTTAACTGAACTGATGAGTATAAAATTCATTATGTAATCTTATATTATGAGGCAGCATTTGACAAAGATGTCTACGATCTATCACGTTTGTTAATTTTAAGTACTACAGTTTTCAGAAGAATATGCCAACAATAGTCCACTTTGAAATGCCTGCAGATGATGTTGAAAGGGCGAAGAAATTCTATACTGATCTATTTGGATGGAAAATAGAAAAGTGGCCCGGAACAAGCAGTAAGAATAGTTCTTCTTCTAGTATGGAATATTGGATAGTAAGTACAACAGATGACAAAGGAAATAAAGCACCTATAGGTGGAGGATTGATGAAAAGACAAGAGCAACATCAACAAATTACTAATTTTATAGATGTAAATTCAGTAGATGAATATTCATCAAAGATAGAAAAGCTAGGTGGTAAAGTAGTTGTTACTAAGATGGCAGTCCCAGGGATGGGATATTTTGCAGTATGTCATGACACTGAGAATAACAGTTTTGGAATATGGGAAACTAATGAAGGTGCAAAGTAAGGGAGTAATTTAATAACATCTTAGGATGATAAAAATTACTGTTATTTATTATATTTATTTCTAGCTATTGTACAAATAATAGAAAGTAAGTAAAGTTAGCAAATAATAAATATCTGATTACTATATCGAGCATGAAAGTCTATTCTAGATATGATATACTGACATTTTGTTATCCTTTCTTACTATTGTGATATAAATATACAGGTTTTTAATCAAAATGAGCCGCTCAGTTTCACAGTTGCTATTTTGTTAAGTTGACTTTTTTCATTTTTGGTCGTAGATAGATTAGATCAGGGCCAAATTTCTATTAGATTATTAATAATGAGTAGAAACAATAATGAGTATACAAACTATTAAGACGTATAATTAAGGAATCTTGGGACGCATGCACATATGATCAAGTTCACATTTAGTTCAATATAGATGGGGTATTCAGGTACTTAAATGGTGAAAATGGCTCGGAAATGAAAATGTTATGGATGCGGGCTGTGGATCAGGGTTACTCATAAGTCAATTAACCAAACGAGTTCCAAGAGGAAAGTCTATGCTATTGATATTGACTCCAACATGATAAAACAAGCGAAAAACAACCTTAATTCTTTGATAATGTTGAGATAATACAGTCTAGCTTTAGATATTGGGATTCCAAGAAAAAATGATATAATTTTTTTAATTCTGCACTACATTGGATAAAGGATCACAGAAAAGTATTTCAAAATTTTGGGAGGTACTACGGCCAATGAATGACAGTACTAAGATTACCGGTATAGGTGTCAGCAGTAGTAACAACAATACTCGTACTAGTGGCCAATTATTAATCCAGTGTGGAGGGCATGGAAATTTACAACAAATCATCACGATGTTAGAACGAATTACACATTTAGACCAATTCAAGGAACACTTTATGGACTGGAAGCAACCGTGGTATTTTGCTAGGTCTGACGATACACACAAGTTACTACAAGTAATAGGCTATGTAAATACAACAGTATATTCTAGTAGTAAACATGTACTTCTCCCAAACCACCAGATATATTCTAAATTTATAAAATAGTAGTAATGAAATCTTATCTAGATCATCTATCACTAGAGAATAATGATGGCATTGATAAATTAGGGACTCAGTTTTTGGACGTGTTTTTGGATGAGGTTGAAAAATGTAGTAATAATAAATCAAATACATGCCGGTTCTTAGGTTTTGTTAGGTTAAGCATTATTGCTCATAGACCTTAATCATAGCAGTTTATTTGAATAAAACAGAGCTTTGCCTTATTAAACTGCATACTGTTGGCTTTAACTTTGCTGATGGCCGGCCTGTTTGTAACCCATGCACCTCGAAATGATTTCACATATTTCAGCAAAATCTGCCACGGATTCCAAGCCATGGAATTTATTAATCGGGAATTATTCCTCTAACAGAACAGTCGTTATGTCCATTGCAAGGAAAACAACTATTGTATAATAGAAAGCGAATTACCTATCTTAACTAGAACACACAATGGCAGCACTATAGTAAAAAAAGGGAATGGCAACAGCAAAACAGTTACTAATATTATACCAAAAATATTGAAAAAATTTGTCTCCCCTTAGCATGGGGAGTATTAAGAAATGACTAAACAGCAGTTACTTGTTCTTAATCACTGTACATGTATTATCCCCTTCATTGTTGTAGGATGGTATATGCAATGATATCCAAATGTACCAGTCATGCCAGGTTTAAAGGAGAATTGGCTAGAACTTCCAGATAGTATATCCCCACTTGTTGCAAGTTGGTTTCCATTTGGATCATCTACAACTAATTGATGTTTATCATCTGTTGGATTTTTGAGTTGCATGGTCTTAGTATTACCTACCTTGAAATTCATAGTTGGGTTGATTACTCCGCTGGTAGTATTTATCCATCTGTAACCCGAAGTTAGTTCCTTGGCTGATAATTGAATTGTACCTGGGATTGATGGCTGTTGTTGTTGCTGAGTTTGTGACGATGCTGAGTTTGTTGAATCTTTATTCCCTCCATTACTACTTACGTCCTGATGTGCGCCTTTCCTAGCATCTACTATTTGTGTGTGGTATCCATTATACAAATTCGATACCAGACCAAATTGAAGTATACCTGATAGTACTGATAGCAATACTATTGTTTGAAGATTGGATATTGAACTCTTCATGGTGCAGTTACCAAGCTGATGTTATTTAGTCTGGACGTGCACATAAAAGACTAAAAGCTATCGTATGTACTACAATGTACTACACCATATGTCGTTGGTGGACGTCCTGAATATTAGTAATATGTATAGTCGATACCACATATTGGCGAGACTGGTTAAAAAGGATTACAAAGGTCCAATGGAGATTAAGATTGGGACAAAAAGCATATGGATTTGTATGTGTGGTTTGAGCACTAACCAACCATACTGCAATAACTCACATAAGAAAACAGTAGATGAAGAAGACAATAAAATCTATGCATATGAAAAAAAAGGCGACAAAATTGAAGTTAAGAATTGGGAAGTGGCGTACTAAGTCATGTCATTTTGTTATTGTCGATTCACTACATATACGTCTCAGAAAACAGATCATGCGTTTTGCTCAAGTTAGTATCATATATAGAACTAACCCTAGATACATAGCATCAATTATTTAATTCTGAAATTGCGGTTGTATTCTATGCCTGAGAAATATAGTAGTTTTAGAACTAGGAGTAGTATCTACTGGAGAGCTAAAGTAATAGCTATTGTTAGTATTGTACTTATGATATCATCTTTTTATGGATTATTTTTTTATTTTCAGGATGTTACAGAAAGAGATGTGAAAAATAATCTATTTGTCCAACAAAGAGATCGTCAAGTTATGGCAACAAAAGTTCTTTCCAAACATGTTGCATCAGACCTAGGTCTAGTAGAAGCTAGACTTGAGGGATTATCAAATTCAATATATCTCCAGCAAGGAGATTTAGCTAGTGATAAAACGAAAACGTTAGTTCATGCCAATTTTTTAAACTTAGATGATATGGTAGATCATTTTTTTGTTGTAAATAAAAACAATACAATGATGATAGACATTTCTACAAAAGGTGCAAAAACATTTGTAGGTACCAATGTCCTACAAAGACACCATGTAGTACAAGTAGAAAAGATTCTAATGCCAGTATTTTCTAACGGTTATGTAGGATTAGATGGTAAAACAAGAATTGGTATAATCTATCCTATTATAAATACACAGACAGGTAAGTATTTAGGACTGGTAGGAGCAACTATTCCCATTGTACAATTCCTCTCCAATTATGAAAATATTTATAATATAGAGTCTCGGTTCCTAGTAGCTTACGATAAAAGTGAGAACTACATAGTTACTCCAAGGATACACCTGTTAGGAAAGAATTTTTTTGCAAAGGATGTTCAAGTGTTCTTTCATAATAACCAGATACAAAATAAATTGTACAGTCAAGTTTTCTCAGGTAAGCCAGGATACGCTGTCTATAATTTTGGAAGTGGTGAAAGATTAAATACAGGTTATCCTATATTTCTTTCTGGAAAGCCAACATACTTTGTTTTTGTAATTACACCCACAGGTACAATTTATTCGCAAGTCGACAGAGTTCTTTATTCGCAAAGAATAGAGACTTTTTCATTGCTTGCAGGAGCTACCGTTGCAATTGTAGTATTAATTGTGTTTCTTATCAAATGGAGGAGTTTAAGTGAGGAAGTAAAGAGAAGAGGAAAGGAACTAGAAAATGCAAATAGGGAACTAGAAAATGCAAATAAACGATTATCATTGTCAAATGAGCAGCTAAAGATACGTGAGAAAGCTCAACAAGAATTTATCAATATAGCAGCGCATGAATTACGTACTCCTATACAACCGATCATTGGTTTATCTGAGGTTCTACGTTCCAAGAATATGGAAGGGCAGTCCCAACAATCCCAACAAGAGACCATCTTGGATGTGATAATCAGAAATGCAAAAAGACTTCAGAAACTATCCCAAGTCATATTAGATATCACTCGAATCGAGAGTGGCTTGTTAACTCTCAATAAGGAACAATTCAATCTGCAAAGACTAATAGTTAATACTGTTGATGACTACAGAAATCAGATTAGAACTTCAAATGGGAATGTAAAGATAGTATGTGGAATTAACAAAGAGGAAGAGACGACACGATGTGAAGGAGGAGCGGGTCAACAACGGCAAGAACAACTACTGCATAAGCAGGTAACAAATCAAGATAACATTCCGGCAATCCTTATACAAGCAGATAAAGTGAGGATGACACAAGTAATCGATAACCTGGTTAGTAATGCCCTGAAATTTACAACGGAAGGAATAATATCTTTATCAGTAAAGACCAATGATAATGGGCAGGCTGTTGTTAGCGTAAAAGATAGTGGCCAAGGAATAGATCCAAACATATTTCCAAAACTGTTTACAAAATTTGCTACAAAGTCTGAATTTGGAGGCACTGGCTTAGGATTATTTATTTCAAAAAGTATTGTAGAAGCCCATGGTGGCAAAATATGGGCTGAGAATAATCCTAATGAAAAGGGAGCTACTTTTTCCTTTAGTCTACCACTGATGGAACCATCATGGAATTAATTGCTATATTCACCTTTATAATGAGCCAACTGTACAATTAGCATAACTCATGCAATCTGGAGTCGGGTTATACTTATGGACTAGATAAAATATACAACCAAGGAGAAATAGAGAAAAGCTAACCAATCACCTTCGTTTGACCTAGAATATTTGGGAAAGATAGTCTTCCAAACAAGAGACATCGAGGCAGCAATAGAGAAAAGGGAGAAAAATAAAATTCTGATACTTCAATCCATTTTATTTTACTCCAATATCAATGGGTATAGATCCAGCATGGGCCAGTTCAGCATTTGGGATCGTGTTGACACAGTGAATGGATAATCATATACAGATATTGTATGTTGAAGAGTATCACAGGTCAGATTACAATTAAATGCTGTCTGTAATATATGAACTAATGTCAAAGTATAATGCAGACAAAGTACATCTATGGTACTAATCCATATTTTATCAGATCACTAAAACTGCTGATAGGTGAAGGTTCATATAATGATAAATTGATTGATTGCAGGATACAGATCAGAGGGATTAGATGACAACTGGAGTCAGAACATGCGGCTTGTTTCTGTCAACTTTAATGCAGAATATAAGCTATGTTAGAACATTGTAAAATAATGTTTGAAGCAGATGGTAGGAGAAAAATTACTATCAATCCGGATAAATTTGACAAATTGATAAGATCAATTAAAATAGCTGTAGATAATGATGGAACACTAGATAAGGCGCCTAAATCCTATTAGATATCTTGATGCATTTATTGGCTTTGAAGTTTTATCATTTTGAAGAAAGTAGCAGCGATGATTGACATTGATTGATTATGAGAGAATGGTCCTCCCATTAGCTAATTATAGAAAGTAATGTGATTTTTTTCTTATTATTTTATCATTACTATCAACATCATAAGTGATGATCTCATTAGACCATCATTTGAAGATTCGAATGACCTTATTTTATGATTTTTAACTGACCTCTTTCTCATTTTAATACCCATATAGGATCTGTCTTTTTCATAACTGAAAGCCAGCCCATATCCGGTGGTTGAAAATTCATTTGCCAAAGAATTGCGATTATTTCTCCTCTATGATGCAGTTCTTCTGTTATAACATGAATTAGTACATCTCTAACTTTTGTAGTTCTTCTTATTCCATCAACGTTCATCCTTGAAATTGATTTCCATAGATCGTTTGGCGTAAGAGAATCCAAATAACTGTTGATCTTTAATGTGGAATTAAGGTTATAGTCCTCAATTGCTTTCCATGAATTGTAATTAGAATGAGGAAATGGCCTATTAGGATCTTCTAGACCTTGAATAGAATAATTAATCCACGAGTCTTCAACCCAAATTATATGCAGCAGCGTGTCTTTTAATGATAGCCATCCAGTTTCTCGGTTTTTAACCATAACTTCCCATGATAATTTTTGTTTAAATATATCAATATAATTCTGTCTTACTGTATGATTATAGTTAAACAACTCTTTGAAGTCAGATATTTGCATTGTGATATTCTTAATAGTTTTGCAATCGCAGACCACTAATAAGGGATCTGTTCTTGCTCCTTACAGTCATCAATAATATGTTTGTACATAGGAAATGAGCTTTGGATGTGCTTTCAATGTCAAGCACAGACAATAAAATATGGCCTGTAACTTAGGTCTGCTCCTTTGTATTTTTGATATGTATTTTGATTTATATAACTTGTCCAATTTTGCCATCTTTATTAAGCCACATGGTAAAGTCAGTAAAATCATTTGAAGAGTGTTGTCTAGAGTTAACGACAGTATCAGCTCGTTTGTATTCATTATTGTGAATGGCAGGAGAGTCATCAAGTGTTTGTAATAGAGCACCAACTATTTGCAATTTTGCATAGTACTTTTTAGTAACAGTTTCGAAAGTCCTCAATTACTCACTTATCTACTTAACCGTACCTATCCAAACCTTCTGCAACTAAGTTACAAGAATGGGTCAAACACAGTTGATTTGTCGGTAACCAATCCTAAAGTGCTTCTAGCAGCAAACAGCATATTTCTTACTAATGCTACTACATTAGGAAGTCCTTAGTATATGAGGTTTAGCGGTACCTGTCATCTTAGTGTAAAAATGAAAGGTAAAAACGATACTGCCAGCGGGTCAGATAACATGGGGAGGAAAACTTTGCACAATAGTCAAAGTACCAAGTCGCGTAGTCCATAGAACTTGGAGGAACAATCTTTTTACCCTTATAATCTCTTTATCGAGGTCTATTAAACCCGACGATTAATGAGCAGCGAAAATTTGTACCAAAACTCGTATTTATCCTAGTTTGTTTGTGATGGTAAATGTTAGTTGTTGTCCAGCACTAATGGTACCAGTTGCCTGAAAATCGCTTGTTTCCGTGCAATCATCTGAGAGAAGTAATAAATACAATAGGTGTTTTCGACTGTGTTATTACAAAACCACCAGGATCCATTGAACTATATCATTTTCCACTTTCACTTTAACGCAGTTACCTTGATTTTCCAAGGATGCAAACATCGCTAGTAATGATTAATTGACCGATGTGATCAAGTTCATGAAAGTGTGACAAAATGAGATGCAAAAACCCTGTCATGAATCAGATCCTCGATGCTTACAAACCAATGTGGTCGCTAAATCATGCCATTTCTCTAATGGGCTGGGACTTTGAGACTTATATGCCTAGGGAAGGCACCGAAGAAAGAGGAACGGCAGATTCTCAGCTTCAAATCCTGCATAAGGATCTTCTGCTAAACAAAGATTTTATTGGTCTTGTTGAGTCAGCGAAGAAACTGGAGAACCTTAGCGATTTGGAGAAGGGTATTGTACGAGTACTCAACAGGGAAATAACCAAGCAGATCAAGATACCCAAAGAGTTGACTGAAGCAGAATCTCTGGAAAGAATAAGGGGAAACATGACATGGAGAGAGGCGAGAGAAAAATCTGTTTTTATGATGTATGAACCCCACTTGAAGAAAATGGTAGAAATAAAGAAGCAAATCGCTGAGAAGATAGGTTATGAAAAGCATCCATATAATGCGCTTTTGGATATGTTTGAAGAAGAGCTTACGGTAGATGACTTGGATAAAGTATTCAGTGTATTGACTCCGCGTATTCAGAAGATTCTGAAAAAACTCGTCGATTCAGGTAGTCCATTTTGCAAAGAGAGCAAACTGGGAAAATCAAAGTATGATATCCAAAAAGTTGATGAGCTCAATCATGATATTTTGACACTACTGCAATACGACATGAAACGTTTCAGAATGGATGTATCTACTCATCCTTTCACCGAGGCTATCGGGCTCAACGACGTCAGAATAACTACGCGATATGAAGGAACTGATTTCAAAAAGTCGATATCTAGTACTATTCATGAAGCTGGTCATGCTTTGTATAATCTGCAATGCGATCAGTCATTGTCTATTACTCCTGTGGAAGGGGGATCTTCGCTTGCGCTCCATGAATCTCAGTCAAGATTGTGGGAGAATATTGTGGGCAGAAGTCTGCCTTTTGTTCAATTGATTGCTCCCTTGATTAGAAAACAAGTAAGTTTTGCAAACCAAGCAACGGATGATGAATTGTACCTTTATTTCAATAATGTCAAGGCTGATTATATACGAGTTGACGCTGATGAAGTCACTTACAATCTTCATATAGCAATAAGATATGAGATAGAGAAAAAAATATTTGGCGATGAGCTCAGCGTCTCTGAGATTCCTGAATTCTGGAACGATAGAATGGAGCAGCTGCTTGGAGTGAGACCAACTAACGACGCACAGGGAGTGCTTCAAGATACACATTGGAGCAGTGGCCTATTTGGCTATTTCCCAACTTACACTTTGGGAAACTTGATTTCAGCAATCATTGCTTCAAAGATGCGCAAAGACCTGGAGGGTTACGAGGAAGACATCAAAAGGGGTAATTTCGAGCCTATCAGAAAA